>ENA-OFCF01000027-OFCF01000027.1-metagenomes-genome-assembly--contig:-NODE-27-length-77991-cov-5.225262_pt1 | contig 77991 bp, 52 predicted proteins | sample MGYA00153387_OFCF01 | MGnify analysis MGYA00153387 | reverse complement strand
CCCTGATGCTTGGCGTCTGCGGCAACTACAACTACAACTACAACTACAACTGCAACTGCAACTGCAACTGCAACTGCAACTGCAACTCTTCTCACACGGAGCCGCAGAGTCACGGAGAACAGCGAACGGAGAACGGCAAACGGCTTTGTGAACAACGTCGCGTGAGAGCAGTTCACTAAAATTGCTTTGCGTCCTAGGGCGCATGGTTGCCGGCGCTGTGGAACCCTCCGTGACTTCGCGGCTCCGTGTGAGCAGAGTTGACGATTTACCGTCGTCACGCCGTTCGAGGGCGGTGCTGTGGATCCCTCCGTGATTCCGCGCCTCCGTGTGAGCAGAGTTGACGATCTACCGTCGTCACGCCGTTCGAGGGCAGCGCTGTGGAGCCCTCCGTGACTTCGCGGCTCCGTGTGAGCAGAGTTGACGATCCGCGGCCGGAACCGATGTCAGCGCAGCGGCACGGGCTCGCCGAGGTTGGCGGTCTTGCGCACGTACTCCGCCGCGTCCGCGTGCGTTGCATACCACACGGAACCTGCCGCCTTGGTACGAATGTGTGCGAGCAGTAGCTCGAGGGCGATGATGCGTGAGCGGTGCCCCGAGACATGCGGGTGCATCGTGAGCAGAAACATGCCGTGTTCCTCGTACGCCTTGTCGAATTCGTCCATCCAGACCTTCGCCACGTCGCGCGGGTTCATGTAGGTCTGGCCGCGTGGATCGAAGAGTGGGGCGTCGTCCAGGATCCACTCCACCGGTAGCTCCACGAGGCCCGTCGGCTGGCCCTTCTGCAGCAGTTCGTACGGGCTGTCGTCTGCCATCAGCGAGCTTTCATAGCGGAAGCCCATCTCGCGCAGGATGGTCAGCGTGTTGGGACTGAAGTTCCAGCTGGGCGCGCGATAACCGGTCGGTTTCTTTCCCGTCAGTGCGGTGAGCTCGGTCATCGCCTTCGCGAGTAGCGCGCGTTCCGCGGAATCGGGGAGCGTGGCGTTCAGCTCGTGGATCCAGCCGTGAATCGCAAATTCGTGGCGTCCGCTCCGTCCGATGGTGTCGGCCATGCCGGGCGTGAGCGCAAGGCTGACCGACGGAATGAAGAACGATGCCGGGATGCGCTGTGAGTCGAGCAGTCGGACCAGGCGGCCCAGTCCGCGGCGCGCACCGTATTGCGCCGAGGCGAGCGTGCCGACTGTCGGCTCACCGAAGCGGAGGGGAATTGTCTCGTTGTCAACGTCGAACGACAGCAGCACTGCGACGCGAGCGCCGCCGGGCCAGCTCGCCGGTGCCAGCGAGCGACCTGCGCGCACGGCGTTCACCACGGTGCGTACCGAGTCCATGGTCCATTGCCAGCCGGGCTTGGCGGGCGTCGGTGCGGTCTGCGCGCTGAGCAGCGCGGGCAGGACAAACAGGATCGCGAGGTGGCGGAGCATGCGTGTGTCCGGATGCGGGAAGATGATCAGCGTCGCCAAGAAAAATACACGCACTCGCCTGGTGTGTGCACCAGCGTCTGGATGCTGCGGGCACGACCCGACATGGTTGGCAACGTGGGTGCGCAAGTTCTGGCGACATCATGATGTGGACCGTCGGATCTTACCAGCACGTCGCGTGCGCGCACGCGGCGTACGGCGACGCGCGCCTCCCTGTCCGCGAACGTCAGCGTCGTACGATCGCGAGCCAGCGCCGCGTTCGAACACGACGTGCCAGGGACGTATCTCGCACCCTGTGCTTCGCGGGACATTCCGTCTGACGACGCCAGTCAATCCCTATCGTCGGTTCCGAACCAATAGCCTCGGCAATGTCCCCCTGATTGTGACCTGATCCTCGATGCTATCGCCCGCGCGTCACACGGCATGTGCGGTCTCAATGATCCGGTGACATTCGGCTGAATCCGCCATCAGACATTTTTGTTTAGACGCAAAATAACCGCATCAATGCATCGTTGAACCAGGATCAGAGAATCAACGACATCAGGCAGAGTCGACGGCGTAGGTAATCACAGCGCGATGATTACCGTCAAACGGCACTGTCTCTGGCCAGAGCCGCAGCGTCAATTCATGAACAGATTGCATCTGGAGAAGCGCGTTTCATATGTAACCACAATCCATTACGCACCTGCGTACGGCTTCTTCAGTGGCAACGCGTTCATCGTACAGCATGCGGAAAAGTTACCCCATTGCCGGACATTCGTCACAGGTAACACTACAGAGAAAAATAAATTTAATGCAGAGCACATCGGATGCCAACGCGCCTTCGATTCATCGACGCGACTCGGGCTTTGTTCCTGATTCAGGGAGTCATATATCATTCGCTGCTTCCGTTTCACGAAGCAAAGCAATGGGTGGTGTCGAATCCGGAGGCTGTCTCTGGTATTTCCGCGCTGACTGATTGGATGCATTCGTTTCGAATGCACGGATTTTTTCTGATCTCAGGGCTTGTGTCGTGGCGCTTGCTTCAGCAAGGCGACATCTCCGCTTTTCTCTTGGCGCGACTTCGACGCGTCCTGATACCGCTCGTTGTGGTGCTGCTTACTGTCAGCGTTCTCGAGCGATCGCTGATCGTCCAGCACCACAGTGATTGGGGTTGGGGTGTATCGACCGTTTCGCCACTGTATACAGGCGCACTCTGGTTTCTTGTGTGCCTGATGATTTTTACTTTTTCCCTTCCGGTTGCGCGCGCCGTCGTCGCGTCGTCCCGGATGATTCGACTCGTTGAGCTTTGGTCGCCGGCACAAGTCGAGCGCTCGCTCCCAATATTGTTTGCCGCAGGCTCGATTGCTGTTGTCCTGCTCGCACGGACAGCACCGGACTGGTGGTATGCTAGACAGTTCGGGATCATCGAACCAGCGGGATTGCTCATGTATGGCGGCTATTTCATGGCGGGCGCACTCCTTGCGCGAACCGGGCACACATCGCTCCTGGCCACCAAGCCCGGTATTTTGTGGTGGGTGGCCGCGACTGCAGGCTGGGTTGCCATCCAGGCGATTTCCACTGCGTCGTTCAACGGCGCATGGGCCCTCTCAACCGTGCTCCGAAACGTGTATGCGATCGTGGCTCTCCGGCTGATTTTCTGGGGCGTCGAGCAGATCGTGCAGGCTGGATACAGTCGTTGGGATGCATTACTCGTCAATGCCAGCTACACGGTCTATCTGCTGCATCAGGTGGTCGTCGTCGCGGTCGCGTCGATGCTCGCCTGGATGCCGTGGCCTCCACTGGTCAAGATTGTCATCATCATAGCCTCTGCGTTCCTGCTTCCCTTCGTCTTTCATCAATTCGTCGTCCAACGTTCGTCGCGCCTTTCTTTTCTGTTGAACGGAACGACGCTATCGCGTAATCGTGTTGCGGTGAAGCCGCTGGCATGGCGCGTCGGGCGGCGGGCAGGGTGGAACTGATGTCCGTGCGCCGCCTGATACGCTGAATCACGGTGACGGTCACGGTGACTGTCACGGTGACTGGCCACGGTACCTTAGGCCGCGGGCATGATTGGTCCCATGCAGCGTCTGCAGGCCCTTGGCGTCAGGCTTGGCATCAACGCCTTCAGGGCTGACTTCTCGAGCGTCAACAACCATCAGCAGCTCTGATGGACTTCCTCGAGCCGCAGCGCACCGTGGTGGACGAGTGGCGCGCGGAAGTTTGGATGCAGCCTTGACTCACCCTCGCGTGATTGACAGTCAGGCACACTGTCTGCGCGCTGTCTGTGATGGACAACAACGCGAGGCCACTGCCAAGCCAGCCAGCCCTGCGAGTGTCAATCAGATCGCGGCAGGGGGTGAGCCTTGACGCGGTTGTCGACAGCGACGCGTCCGTGGCACATCGCTCATGGTCGGTAGAGCCACGCAGTGGCTTGCGGACCACGATTGTGTCCGTAGCCGCCCGTGATGAGCACCCCGCCGGTCGGCAGCGGCGCCACGGCCGAGAATTGCCCGGTGAGTCCGTCGGTCCCTGTCACCACTGCCGCAACACCGCTGCGGGGATCGAACGTTTCCGCTTGCGACGCCCCGCCCGCGAGCAGCACGCGACCGTCCGGCAGCACCATCGAACTGCCGTTGTGCTTGTACCGGGGGCGGGCCAGCGCCGGACCCGGTGCAAAGCTGTTGGTGCGGGGATTGAACCATTCGGTCGAGCGATAGACACCGGCGTTATCCCGTTCATCAGCGCCCCCGCTGATCAGGACACGTCCGTCGGGCACCAGGACCGCATCGTGCTTGTGGCGGCGGATGGCCATCGCACCGACCCGCCGGAAGGTTCCGCGGACCGCATCATACCGCTCGGCCGATGCGTACAGGACGATCGCGGCATGTCGCCCTTGATGCCCGCCGGCAATCAACACCTGTCCGTCGTGCAGCCGCACGGCCGTGTGACTTTCGCGCGCAACCGTCATCGCACCGGTGGGGATGAAGCGACCCGTCGCGGGATCGTACCGCTCCGCACTCGCGAGGAACTGCCAGTTCGGGCCAACGCCGCCGGCCACGAGCACCGTCCCGTCGAGCAGGGCGACGGCGATGTGTCCTGCGCGAGGCGAACCGAGGGAGCCGGTCGGCGCGAACGTATTCGTGGTCGGATCGAACAGTTCAGCCTCCGCGATCGTACGGCCTCGCTCGGCATACCCACCAACCAGCAACACCTTTCCATCGGGCAACACAGTGGCCGTGTGGCTATGCCGGAGCGTACCGAGTGGGGGGAGCGACCGAAAGCGCGCCGTCGCTGGATCGTACGCTTCTGCCCCTGAGTTGGCGTGGTCGGCGTCGGTCAACCCGCCTGCGATCAGGATGCGACCGTCGCGCAGGCGGCTTGCCGTATGCGCCATGCGCGCCACGCGCATGGCGGCAACCGGCACGATACCAGCAGTCGGCGCGCGCTCATCGCGCCGCGCGATCGCGGGCGCCGCGGATCTTGTCGCGTCCTCGCGGCCGACAGATCGCGAGGACGCGAGCGGCACGACGAGCCAGCCGACGGCAAGGGTAATGCGCCACGAGTGCCGAAACGCCAAGGCTGCCTCCCAGCAACAGGGTTGCGTCGAAGCTAGCCAATGCTCGACGCGACAACGGAATGGCGGGCGTCGCTTGGGTCGCCGCGGCGATTGCGACGCTCATTTTCACGCGAACGTTGCGAGCAAGCGCTCCACCAGGACGTGAACGCGGCAGCTGAGCAATCCGCCCGCCATCCGCAAGTCACGCCAACCCTCAGGTCGCCTCCGTCACCGCAGTGACGCACACTCGCGCAGCGCCTGCGCCAGCGTCTCGACGATCCGGTCACAATCCACGCGGGAGAGCAGCATGGGACCACGTATCTTGATGACATTATGGTACGGACCATCAGTCCCCACCAGCACGCCGCGTGCGCGCATGCGGTTCACGACAAAGCTCGCCTCGGTATCGGCGGGCTCCAGTGTCAACCGATCACGCACCAGCTCCACACCCAAGAACAGGCCGGAGCCGCGCACGTCTCCAATCAGCTCGTGCGCCGACATCAGCTCACTCAGCCCGTATCGCAGGTGCGATCCGACGATGAGCGCATGCTGCTGCAACTGCTCGTCAAGCGTCACCTGCAGTGTCGCCATGCCCGCTACGCAGGCGACCGTGCTGCCGCCGAAGGTGCTGAAATATTCCATGCCGTTGTCGAAACTCTCGGCGATTGCGCGCGTGGTGATCACGGCACCCATGGGATAGCCATTCGCGATCGGCTTGCCAAGGACCACGATGTCCGGCGTCACGCCGTGCGCCTCGAATGCCCAGAAGTGTGAGCCGGTGCGACCGAAGCCGGTCTGCACTTCGTCCGCGATGCAGACGCCGCCGACGGCGCGCACGCGCGCATACACCTCGCGCAGAAAGCCCTCCGGCAGCATGATCTGGCCGGCGACGCTCGGACATGTTTCAGCGATGTAGCCTGAGAGGCGGCGACCCATGCTGCCGACATGGTCGATCACCTCGCCGACGCGCGCTGCAAACCATGCACCGGGTTCGCCGCTGATGCCTCGGGTGCGATACACGTCTGGAACAGGCGACGTGTGCACCCAGTCCGGGGCGCCGCTGCCACCGGGACCATCGTGCTTGTATGGACTGATGTCGATCAGCGTCGTGGTGTGCCCGTGATACGCCGAGTCCATCACGATCAGGTCCCGCGCCCCGGTGTGTGCACGTGCGAGACGAAGCGCGAGTTCGTTGGCCTCGCTGCCTGATGCCGTGAAGTAGCAGACGGTGAGCGAGTCCGGCAGCAGCGCCGTGAGCGCCGCAGCATACCTGGTGAGCTGGTCCTGCAGGTAACGCGTGTTGGTGTTCAACAGCGCCATCTGCTCGCTCACGGCACGCACCACGCGCGGATGTCCGTGCCCAACGTGTGCGACGTTGTTGTACCCGTCGATGTAGCGATGCGCGTGCTCGTCATACAGGTACTGGCCACTGCCACGCACGATGCGCAGCGGGTTGCTGCCATACGAAATGCTCAGGTTCCCGCCGATGTGCGCGCGTCGCGAGGCCGCGATGTCGGCCGTGGCCACGTGATGCGGCAGCCGGCTGGCCGGGATGCCCAGCATCAGGTTCGGGTCCGGAAAGATGCTGTGCCATGTGTGACGCTGGCTGGCGCGCACCGCGCCATCCACGTTGCAAGGTACGTCGAGCATGTCGGTGGCGAGCTGCACGTGCACGTGCGACCACCAGTGCCCGTTGGTCGGGTCGCTGCCGATGCGAGCGAACTCGGTGCCTTGAGCGATGTGCTTGCCGACGTGAAGCTTGTGCAGCGAGTCGCGCGTGAGGTGCCCGTAGAACGAGAAGAACTCCAGCGGATCCGCGTCGGTCGTGACATGACGCAACACGATCAGCGGACCATAGTCGTGATGGTGATCCGCATCTTCGAAGCCGTGCACGGTCCCGTCGAGCGGTGCGTAGAGCGGTGACCCGGCCGGCAGCGAGAGGTCGAGGCCGATGTGGATCGTGCGTGGCTCGCTGGTCTTCGGTTCATGCGGCCAGTGATAAATGAGCCGCGCCTCGTCGTAGCCGCCCACGCCGATCGTCGCACCATGTTCTGTCAGTACCTGCCTGATCCGCGCGTCAAGCAGCGCAGGGGCATTCTGCTCGGATTGGCTGGAGATCAGCGTGCTGCCTGCGCTGAAGTCCAGTGGTGCGACGGGTGTGTTGCTGAGGTCCACACCGAGCAGTGCGGCAAACGTATGCTGGTTGCGCGTAATCCAGTCCGTGATGCGCGGCGCGTTTGGTACGGGCGCCAAGCCGCACGCCTCGCGCAGCGTGTAGTGCGCGAATCGCGGATGGATGCTCGCGAGACGCGGCAGTGTCCGCGCAATCGGGCCCTGGCTTATGCCCAGGTAGGCGTCGTCCGGACGCGCGGCCTGCTGGCGTGCTGCCATGCACGCGCTCACGCAGAGGCGCATGCAGGCGAGGGTCCATGCCACGCTGATTTCTGCATCGGACAGCGGATGCACGGCGTGGTATCCGCGGAGCACATCGGCCGCAGCCGCGAGACGATCATCGGCGTCGAGCATCACGTACGCCATCGCGATCGCCACGTCGTTCACGGTGTGGCTGTAGACCATGTCGCCGAAGTCGATGATGCCGGTCACGACCTGTGCACGCGCGTCGACGAGCAGGTTGTAGTCGTTGGCGTCAGCGTGAATCACGCTCCGGCGCAGGCCGTCGAGCGCTGGTACCACTGTTGCGCGATGCTGCGCAGCGATGGCGACGATGTGTGTACGCAGCGCGGCATCCGTCACCTGCGGGAGCAGTTCATGGACTACGCGGGCGGCGTTTGCCAGGTCCCAGTGAAAGTCGCGATGGAACGCCGGGTGATCGAAGTCCGAGAGCGCCGCATTGAGCGTGGCGAGTGCGCGCCCGATGTCTGTGCGCAGGGCAGGCGTCCGGTACGCGGTGTCGCCAAGCGGGGTGCCGGGAAGCGCGGAAATGAGCCGCACGAAATGTTCGCCAGCGCGCGCGATCTCGTGGCCGTCGATCGTGGTGATCAGGTGCGGACAGGTGGCCGCCGCAGCAACGTGATGCATCACTGCACATTCAGCCTGCAGCACGTCCAGCGACTCGCCCGCGTTGGCAATCTTCAAGACGAAGGCGCGGCCCGTGGTGGAGACGAGCCTGAAATTCTGGTCGCGCTCACTGGGAAGCGATGTCACATCGGCGGCCACACCGTACAGGTGGAGTGTCAGCGCGGCGGCAGCGTCGGTCGTGAACTGTGGAACGCCAGTCATGCGGATGCGCGTGGGAAGTCAGTGACGTGCGGTGGCGCGACCGAGGCCGATCACGCTGCTGAAAAGATATGCCTCTGCTCCCAAGCTGCGTCGCGGCAACTTCAACAGCAACTACAACGGCAACTCTTCTCACACGGAGTCGCGGAGTCGCGGAGTCGTGGAGGCACGGAGGACAGCAATGGCAACGGCAACGGCAACGGCCACGCTTTTCACGCAGAGGCGCAGGGCAGCAGAGGAATTGCAACAAGCTTTTGGAACAGCGTTTCGCGGGCGGAGTTCCTACAGCCGTTCTCCTGTTCTCTCCGTTGCTTCGTTGCTCTGCAAGAAAAGAGGTGCAGTTGCTCTTCTCCGTGCCTCTGCGGCTCCGTGTGATGGGCGTTGCAGTTCGCAATTTCAGACGAAAGGGTCAGGCGCAGTTCTTACAGCCCTTCTTTTGTTATCTCCGCTGCTTCGTTGCTCTGCGTGAAAAGAGTGGCCGTTGCCTTTCTCCCTGTCTCCTCAGCAACGCAACTTCAAGGGGGCGATGCCCGCCGGCCTCGAAAGCACAGCACGCGGCACGTATCAGAGGAAGGATAGCTGACGTCTTGCGGCCGCCGCGCGCGTGGTGGATGATGCACCCGTGCGGTATACCCCGCGCTGCTTCACCCCTGCCACCCTCCCGTAGCCTGTAGACCATGTCGCGTCTCGTTCACGTCGTCGCTGCGCTGGTGGTGGGCGCACTGTCACTGTCGGCACAAGTCGCTCCTGCTCGCGTGGACCGCGCGGAACACCGCCAGTTCACGATCGCCAACTTCCGCACGGAGAGTGGCGTCACACTTCCTGTCGCCACGGTGGTGTACGGCACCTACGGGCACCTGAACGCGGCGCGTGACAACGTCGTCCTGCTGCCGTCGCACTACATGGCCAATCATCATGGTTACGAATGGCTCATCGGTCCCGGTCTCGCACTCGACACCACGAAGCTGTTCTTGGTCGCAACGGAATTGTTCGGCAACGGTTTCTCTTCGTCGCCCAGTAACACGGCCGAGCCGCTGCATGGCCCGCGATTTCCGGTGACGACGATCCGCGACAACGTCGATGCCGTCCATCGGCTGCTGACGGAGGAACTCAAGGTCACGCACCTGCGCGCCGTGATCGGGTTCTCGATGGGTGCGCAGCAGGCGTTCCAGTGGGCGGTGAGCCATCCGACATTTGCCGATCGCATCGTGGCCACGTCGGGAACGGCGAAGACGTACGGGCACGGTATCGTGCGACTCGAGGGCCAGATCGAGGCGCTCACCGCCGATCCGGCGTTCAACAACGGCAACTATACCGAACCACCCGCGGCGGGGCTTGCCGCGTTCGGCATGGTGTGGGCCGGGTGGCTGTACTCGCAGGAGTGGTGGCGAAGGGAGTTGTGGCGTACGTCGACGCCGCCGGGCACGACCTTCGAACAGTTCATGCATGGCTTCCGTCGGCGATTCACTGCCGACGCCAACAATTACATCCTGCAGGCACGCACGTGGGAGCAGCACGACGTCGGCACCACGCCCGGCTTCAACGGCGATACGGAGAAGGCGCTGCGGTCCATTCGCGTACCGCTGCTGTACATGCCGTCCGCCACGGACCTGTACTTCCCGTTGGCCGATGCGCAGTACGAAGCGCAATTCATTCCGGGCGTGACACTGCTGCCGATTCCATCGCTCTGGGGTCATCCGGCCGGCGCCGCCGCGAACCCGCAGGACAAGGCGTTCCTGAATGCAGCCATCTCGCGCTTCCTCACCGGCACGGCGCCGGGTCGGTGAGGAGGTGTGATTGCGGTCGCACCGTCTTGTGAACGTCGACAATGACAGCAGCGACGCGGAATGACGCCGCAGTGCCGTGCAGGTCCTGTCGCTGTCGTCGTGAGTCGTCCGCGACACACCGGCACACCCCGGAGATTCGCCACACCCTCAGCGCGGAAGCACCTGCAATTCGACGCGTGAGGCGTTCGACGGTGTGCGCCATACGGAATGGGTCTGAGCCTTGAAGTCCGCCTCGGTCGCTTCGAAAATATTCGGGACCCACGTCTGCGGATTGCGGTCGATGATTGGAAACCAGGAGCTCTGGACCTGGACCATGATTCGGTGCCCCTTCAGGAACCGGTAGCTCTGCGTGTGCAGGTCGACCGTGATCGGCGTGACGGTGTTCGGGGTCATGGGCGTTGGCGTCTCGAAGCTCTCGCGGAATCGGCTCCGGAACACATCATTGCTGACCATGAGCTGATACCCGCGTACCTTGGCCGGCGTCGCGGGCGTGTCGGGATAGACGTCGATCAACTTCACCACCCAATCGGCATCCTGCCCGGTGGTGCTGACGAAGAGTTTCGCGAGGATGTCGCCCGCGACGACGACGTCCTTGGTCAGCGGCACGGTGGTCCAGTGCAGCACATCCTTGCGGTCACCGATGAAGCGCTGGTCCTGCAGCAGCCAGGTGGACCACCTGGATCCCGTCGAGGCATAGGTCGCCTCGATCGGCCGCTTGCGGTACGGCACGGGATCGGCGGGATCGCTGACGAATCGATCGGCCGCGTTCGCGCGACCGCCTGTCGGTGGCGTGAACGACAGACGTCCGCCCGGGTGGAAGTAGAGCGCGCGCGTGCGTACGCCGGGTGCTGGCCAACTATCAAACTGCCGCCACTGGTTGCTGCCTGATTCGAAGACCAGCGCCTCCTTCACCGGTGGTGCGCCATGGTCCTTGAGGTAGTAGGCGAAGAACGGCGCCTGCACCGCCTGACGAAAGTAGGCGGCGGTCGGTGAACCGAAGTCGATCGAGTCCAGCGCCTCGCCCGTGCCGCGGCTCCACGAGCCGTGAATCCATGGGCCCACCACGAGGGTGTTCCGCTGCAGCGAGTCGTGCTGCTCGAGTGTGCGATAGATGGTCAGTGGGCCGTAGAAATCTTCCTGATCCCACCATCCCGCCACATTCAGCGTGGGCACTGTCACTCGTGTGAGCGAACGGTGCATCGACTGCTTCTTCCAGAAGGCGTCGTAGTTGGGATGTGCCGCGAAATCGCGCCAGGTCGGCAGCACGGTGTCACGCAACACGTTGGCCTGGATATTCCGCAACGGCCCGACGCGCAGATACCACTCGTACGTGTCGGAGGGCGTGAAGCGAAACTCGCTGTTCTCCTTCGACGCCTCCGTCAGGTAGGCGTACTCGAAGCCGTAGCTGAGCCGAAATGCGCCGTTGTGATGAAAATCGTCACCGATGAACATGTCCGCAGGCGACGCCTGCTCACTCACTGCCCGGAGCGCCGGATGCGGATCGAGCATCGCCATGGCCGACGTCCACCCGTCGTACGAGACGCCGAACATGCCTACTCGACCATTGTTGTTCGGGAGGTTCCTGACGAGCCACTCGATGGTGTCGTAGGCGTCTGTGGCTTCATCGATGGCCGTGCTTCCTGAATCACGCAGCGGCCGCTGCATCACGAAGCCGCCTTGCGACCGATAACGTCCACGAATGTCCTGCATCACGAAGATGTACCCTTCCTCCGCCAATTCCTTGAGACCGCTCGTCAGCATCTGCGGTGTGGCGTTTGCGACGCCATAGGGCGTCCGCCGGAACAGGATCGGCAGCGGCTGTGCCGTCACGGACGGAATCAGCATCTCCGTGTGCAGCGTCACACCGTCGCGCATCCGGATCTCCTCCACGCGGCGTGTGTACCGCGCCGGATCGAATCGTGGCGGTGCATCCTGTGCCGGCAGCGTGCCCGCACTACACAACACCAGAATCGTGACCGCCCAGCGCTTGATGTGCATGGCTCGCCTGTTCAGAGTGTCAACGTCACGCGGGATTGGCGCGCGAATGCCGGATTGGCGGACGTCGCGCCGCTGGCGATGCCAGTCATCGCGCACGATCGGCGTAACCTGCGCACTTTTTTCACGCAGTTCCGCCGAAATCATATCCACGAAGAATATCAATGTCGGACACAATTACGCGTGAGTCCAGTCGATCGAAAGACCTCACGCGAACACCGTCCAGAATGCAGCGGTGGATGGCGCTCCGGCACATTGGCAGGATGAGTTCGGGAAGTTCACACAGCAGATACGACGACAGGCAAGGTCAGCCCGCGATGCGGGTAGCCAGGGTCGCGCGCCGTCAGCCATATCGACAGATGAGAGAGCGTGATCGTATAAATTAAAATGACGACGGGCCGCGCATCAGGCGACCCGTCGTCATGCAACCAAGCAACCAAAGCTACCTGCCGGTATTCACGTACTGAATGCAATCGCCTTGGTTCTTGAACGCCGGATTGTTGAACGACCGCCATCCGTCATTCTTGCACTGCTCGGCAGAGGAGAGTGGCGTGGCAAAGGTGGCCAGCGACAAGTTGTCGATCAGGAAGCCCTTGCCCGCGGTCGCAGGAGCGGCAGTGCCGCCTGTGCGAAACAGCACGCGATTGACGGTGCGCGTGGGCTTCAACTCTACGATGCGAAAGTACTCCTCCCAGCTGGTTCCGGTATGCAACAGGACGCCATCTACCGAAACCTTGACGATGTCGTTTTCAGGACCCTCAACGAAGTCCATGACGACCTTGATGGTATGCGGGATTGAACGACTCAGTCCGCTGGCGACTGTCGTACGCACGAAGCCACTACCTGCCCGGTAGTCAAAGAAGTTTACCTCGAGGCCGCTTGGCGTATCTCGCATCTGAATCCAGCTCATGCGGGCACCATCGCCGCGATCGGGGCTGGCAACCACACTCAGTCCCGCCTGCTCGGAGCCCGGCACGGTCGACGCAAAATTCCACTCGGCTTCAAAGCTGGTCTGTCGCGCGCTGCTCGTCGAACCTGTGATGTCCTGAGCGGTCGTCTCGCCGGCGCCGATCGGTACTTGCTTCGAAAACGTCTGATCGCTGAAGCAGCCGCTGGTGACGGCATTGGACATTCTCAAGCTCTGGGCTCCAAAGCTCGGAACTGCAGCACTATTCATAGCCACTGCGTGATCATAAATCGCGCAGCCGAGTCCGGCGGCACCAGCGCTGGTCCACCCGTCCTGCAGGTGAATAGTGCCAACCGTGTACGGGGGGTTCTCGAAATTCACAGCCGCGGCTGATGCAGCCGCGATGACGAGTGAAACTTGAGGTGTGATCGCAACCTCGGTTGGCGCAGGGGATACATCAGCACAGCCCGCTGCGATGACTGCCAAGCCGAATGTGCAAAGTGCGTGGCGCTTCATGCTGCTACTCCTGGATGGGGGAGAAAATCTTTGCGAACATCTCGGACATGCTACAGACAGGGTCTGACAGCACGACCAACTCCGTGGTCATTGGCCGCAAACTTCGAGAGGCACGAGGTCTCCGCCGGAGAATCGCCGTCCTCGCCAATCGCTTGATGCCTCAGGCACAGTGGCATCGCCGACAACCGCACCGCCAACACCCGCACCGCCAACAACCACATCTGTTCGGGCTCACACAAAACCTGCGCAGGACGCCCCTCTAACTGACGAATGGGGTGGATCATCCATGCAATATTGGCTGAGCTCCGTAATCAGATTGAACGCTTCTAGATCCGATATGACAGAACAAATTGCAGTGCGTATTCGTGGTGTGCAAGGTCTGTCGACTTCGTGACGATGCGCCTGATTCTCGCTTGTCGTGCGACCGTTCTGCAGCGCCGCCCTTGTGCCGAGGATGCGAGTCGCCAAACGTTAAGTGGCGTCATGCGCTAATCTGGTTCACATGAGCTTGGCACGAGCGCAGTGCTGCTGTCACGGCGGTTGAATGGTGAGGCAAAAGTCACCTGCGTTGCTGCGGCCGCTGGTCAGTGAGCTAGCGGAAGATCGTGTAGCCGCAGTGCAAGTAGACGCGAGGAGCGTTCAGAGAATGAAGCATGCGGTATGGTACCTGCGAGATGCGAGGTTGCCGGCCATACGCCCAGTTCGCGCTCATGACGACAGCCAACCCGCGCCGCACGCGCATCACACATGCGGCGCAGACACTCGGTATTCAGTGAGCCACGATTGCGGGTTCGACGCGCGCGATCACGCCGTACAGCGCCGCGGTGTATCGGCGCGCCGACTCGTGCGAGAGGTGCGACCACTCCGGAAGCTCGAAGCCCTGCAGCTCGGGATGATCGGCGAAATGAATTCCCTTCACGCCGCTTTGCGCGAGCAACGGTTCCCAGGTCCCCTGGCGTGGGAACGCCTTGTTCTCGTGGTCAAGGTACGCGCCGGCACTCGGATGCCGGATGAAGAGTACTGGGACGCCGCGGGCGCGAAGCGTCGCGACGGCCGCAGCGGCCTTCTTCGTCTCGGCGATGATGCCGGCGTTCACCATCGCCGGTGTGACGCCCGGTGGAAGCGATCCGAAGTCCTGCGCCCAGATGTCGCGGGCCAGTCGCGCATACGCGGTGTCCGTGACCACACGCGGCCACATGTGCGTGTTCCGGTCACGCTCGGTGAGGGTGAGCTTCCGGACGTTGACGCGGGTGTGCACGCCAGCGCGTGCGGGCCACTCCTGTCGCTTGAGGATCGTGAAGAGCGCGAAATCCGGATCGACGAATGCGAACACCGGCTCGAGCAGGTGCATCGACAGCCACTGCCCTGACCTGTCAGTGAGCGACTGCGTACGCCAATTGGCGATGGCCTTTCCGCGATAGGCGAAGCCGGAGAAGAACAGGTCAGGCGACACGCCGATCATGAGCCGACCCCTGAACGCCGTGTCAGCGGCAAGGTCGGCCAGCGCCGTGATCGGCGATGTGCCCTCGAGCGCCAGCTGGATGGGACGTCGTCCGTCCATTTTTTCCCAGACATCGAGCTGCACGTCGAACAGCATGCGCGACGACCCGATCAGCACCGTGGCATTTCCCTCGCCGTTGTTGATTCTCGCGCGCTGCATGGCCCAGAGCACGTCACTCGCGACGAATTGCGGTACGGCGCCCTTCGACCGGAAATACGCCTCCCACCCACCAAGCAGGACGCCGAAGACGAGCATCGCGACGATGCCGGCGACGCCAAACCTCACTGCAGGCACGGGCCTGATGTAGGGGGGCCGCTCGTAAATCTCGGCGTTCCGATGCGGCATGTCGGTGGGTGGCGACATGTCGACGAGCGGCGGTGCGCTCACGGCAGCGAACTCAGAACTGGAAGTAGATGAAGGCACTGCTTCCTCCCTGTGTGATGGCGACGAGGAAGAGCATCATGCCCCACGCCATGCCGATGGCGGGTGCGGGGACGCGTGCGGCCGTGTCATGCAGTGTGCGTTCGCGCATGAACCAATGCGTGACCACCAGTGCACTGATCGTGGCGATCGCGCTGATCAGCGCGTAGCTGTCGAGGAGCGGGGCCCCGCTGCGGTCGATGAAGAGCATGCTGCGCAGGAGTCGCGACGCTCCGGTGAAGTCGCGGGCGCGAAAGAAGACCCAGGTGATGTTGACGAGCGCATAGGTGAACAGCGCCAGTCCGATCTTTGCCCAGGTCGTGCGCCAGATGGCCTGCTCGCCGAACTGCGCCTTCAGCACACGCTCGATCGACAGGTACAGTCCGTGGAGTCCGCCCCAGACCACGAACGTCCACGACGCACCATGCCAGATGCCACCCAGCAGCATGGTGAGCATGAGGTTCACGTAGGTGCGTGATGGCCCACGCCGGTTGCCGCCGAGCGGGATGTAGAGGTAGTCGCGCAGCCAGGTGGACAGCGAGATGTGCCAGCGCTGCCAGAAGTCGGAAAACCCGATCGCCGCATACGGAAAGCGGAAGTTGTCCAGAATCGAGAAGCCCAGGGCGAGCGATGCGCCGATGGCCGTGGTGGTGTAGCCGGCGAAGTCGCAGAAGATCTGGCCCGAGAAGGCGAGCACGCCGACCCACGCGTCGAGCGGGGCGATGATCGTCGCTGCCTTGAAGACTGCATCGGAGACTGGCGCGAACACGCCATCAGCCATCACGACTTTCTCGAACAGGCCGATCGTCATCAGCAGCAGGCCCCAGCCGAACATGCGTCCGGTGGCTTGGCGCGGCGTGGCGAACTGGGGCACGAGATCGGTGGGACGAACGATCGGTCCGGCGACGAGATGCGGGAAAAAGCCGACGAACAGCGCGAAGTCGAGCAGCTTCGGCGTGGGCTTCGAGCGTCGCAGGTAGACGTCGAGCGTGTACGACAACGTCTCGAAGGTGTAAAAAGAGATACCAACGGGCAGGATGATGCTTGGCGCGAGCGGCTTGTAGTCAATGCCGAACGTGGCAACGAGTGCGGTGAAGTTCTCGAGCAGGAACCCGCCGTACTTGAAGTAGCTGAGCATGCCGAGGTTGAGCACCAGCGACACGAGCAGCATCGCCTTGCGGCGGCGCGGGTCCTCGGTGGTCGCGAGCTTCGCGGCCATGAGCCAGTCGACGACGGTCGACAGCCAGAGCAGCAGCACGAACGGCGGGTTCCAGGCGGCATAGAACACGTAGCCGGCGAGGAGCAGGTGCACTTTTTTCGCGGTCCAGGGCAGGGGTGCGTAATGCACCGCCAGCACCCACGCGAAAAACGCGACGAAGGTGAGGGAATTGAACAGCATGTGCGCTCCGGGTGGGGGAACGCAGCGAAGATATGTCAGGTGCAGTGCGCGCCTGAACCAGCAAGCTTCGCCGAGTCGCGTCGCCAGGCGTCGGCGACTCCTGAATGACGCTGAGCTTCCGGTGCTGCTCTCACGCTGCTGGCACGTCTGCACTGAACTGCAGTCGCTTTGTCGCAAAATGCACGACATGCCCAACGGCTTCGCTGCATGGTCGCGGCACTACCAGCGCGTGAACGGGGAGTGGCCTCCGTTCTGCAGGAATTTCCTGTAGTACTGCTCCTGCATCAACGCAGCACTGCCGACTGGCGCAGAACAGCTTGCACTGCGGACGGCTGTCGACTTCAGATCTTCGGCAGCACGTACGGCGCCCGGTAGTTCGCCTTGATCATCGCGTTCGCCTCGGCGTCACCCGTGAACTCGCCCGCTGCCGCATCCCAGTGCACCTTGCGCCCCGTCAGCAGCGCGATGTTGCCCATGGAGGCGTTGATGGCGGCGACGCTGCCGGTGTCGATCCCGCACGTGAGCATCGAGGCATCGTTCGCGCGGATGGCCTGCACGAAGTTCAGCGTATGCTTGTCCAGGATGTCTTCCTGGTTGAACTGCAGCGGCAGCGCGGGTGTCTTGAACTGGCGCACCCCCTGCCGGGTGGTGGTCTCGGGAATTACGTCCCAGCCGCCACGATTGAGCACCAGCGTGCCGTCGTTGCCGATGAAGGCGATGCCTTCCGGCTTGCCATAGGGCCCGCCGTCGATACCCGTCGCATGCTCCCAGAGCATGTTGAAGCCATCGTACTCGAAGACGGCCTGCAGCGTGTCCGGCGTCTCGGAGGCGTCGTCGGGGTAGGCGAACTTGCCGCCGCTGGCGACCACCGACTTCGGCGCCGTCACGTTCATCGCATGCAGCGCGATGTCGATTTCGTGCACGCCCCAGTCGGTCATCAGTCCACCGGCATAGTCCCAGAACCAGCGGAAATTGAAGTGAAAGCGGTTCGGGTTGAACGGACGCTTCGGCGCGGGACCAAGCCACATGTCGTAGTTCACGCCCGCCGGTGGTGCACTGTCCGGCTGCACGGGCACCGGCATCATCCAGCCCTGGTAGGCCCACACCTTCACCACGCGGATCTTGCCCAGCTTGCCGGACCGCACGTAGTCGATTGCGTTGGCGTAGTGCGTGCCGCTGCGCTGCCACTGTCCGACCTGCACCATCTTCCCAGCGCGACGGGTCGCGGCCTGCATCACGCGACATTCCTCGATGGTGTGTGCGATCGGTTTCTCGACGTACACGTGCTTGCCGGCGCTCAGCGCATCGGTCATTGCCAGGCAGTGCCAGTGGTCCGGCGTACCCACGATCACCGCGTCGATGTCCTTCCATTCAAGCATCTTCCGGTAGTCGTCGTACAGTCGCGGTGCGGTGCCGCGCAGGCTGCGGAGATTCTCGCTGCGCTCCGTGAGCACGCTGCGATCCACATCGGCAATCGCGACACAATTCACGCCGGCAATCTTCAGGTGCGAGCGCATGTCGGACCAGCCCATGCCCTTCGCGCCGATCACGGCAACGTTCACCTGGTCCGACGGTGCCACGCGCGGTGTGCGGGCCTCTGCACTGCCGACCGGCGATAGCGCGCCGGTGATCGTCGCGCCGGCAGCCGCGGCGGCCGACTGCTTCAGGAAGGTGCGGCGGGACGAGGTCACGGTGGTGGGGTTCCGGTGAGACGAGCATGGAGCCGCACGGTCGAGCGAGGCGTTCCCGCTCCACAATCGCGGCGCAGCTGTTGCGGCGCACGCATGATCCCGCTCCGCGCAGCGTTCGTCAATCGGCCGATGCAACGCGGGCCACACCGCTTCCCATCGGCGCGCCACATGGCAAGCTTGCTCCACTCCGTCACGATGCAAGGCATGCGCTTCCAATCGCCACGCAGTTACCGGCGCAGTCGTTCGACCGGTGTCGTACCACGCGGGGTCATGCTCGCGCGCTGGCTCTGCATGCTGTCAATACTCGTCGCGCTGGCGACGGTGGCCCGGCCGGTCGCCCTGTCGGCACAGCGTTCGGTCACACCGGCTCGCCAAGCGCGTGCGTCGATCGACAGCTTCGTCGTCGCGGTTCGCGACATGGCCGCTTGGGCACTGATCACACCGGCGGCGCACATTCCCGTGGGTGGCATCCTGGACAGCGTGGGCGAGGTGGCCACAGTGGTGGGCGCGCGCAGCGAAACGATCTTCACGCCCGATAGCGTGCTGGTATCGTTTCGGCTGGCACTCGCCAACGCCGCCCGTCGATCGACCTGTCAGGCGATCGCATTGGCCTACATGGCGCACATGGTGCCGCCACAGGGCGGCATGCCGATTGATGCCGTCGTCGTGGAAGTGGAGCACCGCAGCGGCTATCGCGCCAACATCGTGTTCCCGTACCAGCGTGACGAGGCGCAGGAGCCAGTGTTCGGCTCATCGTTCTCGCGGCCCGGCACGTTGCGTGCGCTGCCGGGAAAACGCGTCCGTCGCAGACGCGCATGACAGTCGAGGGCTCCGCGCGCGCCGGCCACGGTCAATGGTGCATCATTCGACGATGCACACCCTCATTTCTTGCATGAAGGCATCGCGCCTCTTCGCGCTGCTCGCGATCGTCACCAGCGTTGCGCACGCGCAGGATCGCACATGGATGTTCGGCCCGTTCGAGAAGCCACGCGCCGCGAACCCGGTGATTTCGCCGAGCGCGGTCGCACAGGTGAAGTCGCCGATGACGGACAGCGTCGTGCAATGGGAGGCGTATGCGACCTTCAATCCCGCTGCCATCGTACGCAACGGCAAGGTGTTCATGCTGTACCGGGCCGAGGACGCCACGGGCGCCACCATGATCGGTGGGCACACCTCGCGGCTCGGCTTGGCCGAGAGCGGCGACGGGCTGCGGTTCACGCGCCGCGCAGTGCCGGTGCTGCAACCCGATCGCGATGCGCAGGCCCGCTACGAATGGACCGGTGGTGTGGAAGACCCCCGGCTGGTGGAGGCAGAGGATGGCCGCTACATCCTGACCTACACGCAGTGGAACGGCGACGTGCCGCGCCTCGCGATCGCGACGTCGACGGACCTGATCTCGTGGCAGAAGCATGGTCCCGCCTTTGCTCGCGCCGGCAACGGAAAATTCCTGCGCAGCGAGACGAAATCGGGCGCGATCCTGGCGCGTGTGATCGATGACCGGCTGGTGGCCACGAAGGTGAACGGTACGTACTGGATGTATTACAACGTACCGGACATTCAGATTGCGACATCCGATGACCTGATCTCGTGGACTCCACTCGAGGACGCGAATGGCCGCGCGCTCAAGGTGCTCTCGCCACGCGCGGGCTACTTCGATTCGTGGCTGGTGGAAGCAGGGCCGCCGGCCATCCTCACCGATCGCGGCATCGTGCTGCTTTACAACGCCGGCAACCTGGGCACCCACGGCGATTCTTCGCTGCCGCAGCGCGTTTACACCGGCGGTCAGGCGCTCTTCGATGCGACGAACCCCATCCGCCTGCTCGACCGCACCGACGTGCCGTTCATCAAGCCGACGGAAGCCTACGAGAAGACCGGCCAGTACGTCGAGGGTACGACATTCGTGGAGGCGCTGGTGCCATTCAAGGGGCAGTGGTTCCTGTACTACGGCATGGCGGATTCACGTGTGGGTGTCGCGGTATCGCGCCGCACCGCGAAGCGTTGAGCGCCGGGGCTATTTCGTTGGTGATGTGCTGACGGGACAGAGCGCGTCGTATGCCACCGACGTCATGGAGCCGCCCATCACCGTGCCGAACGCCGGCAAGCCGCTGACGTGGTGGCTCGTGATGCGACGCCAGGTCGTGTCGCCGTAGTACCAGTTCTCCAGCACCTTCACGCGGCGCGACGTGCAGTCCAGCGTCAGGCGCGTGCGCGAGCTCCACCAGTCGCCACCCGGCGCACGCACCGCCTTCGCGAACCTGACGCGCACGGTCGCGTGCACCTGCGATTGCTCGCGGCGCACGGACCGCGGCTCCACCAGCACGGGATTGCGGGCGGCCGTGCGGCCGATCTCCCGCAGAGCCTGCGCCTGCACTCCGGTGCGGGGCAGCATGATCATCACAATCGCGAGCAGTGTGCGAAATGAAAGGATGCTCATTCGGGAACCTGTGCGATCACACGTACGGGGTGGTAAGCATGGACTGCATGAAAAACTCTCACGATACCCAGGATGGCGTAACAATAGCCGGCGACGTCCTCACGCGAACGAGCCACCCGACCGACACTTGACGGAGGCATCGGATCACTTGCACTGCACCATCCATCACGGAGTCCTCGTACCATGGCGTTCACGCTTTTCGGCACCTCGTCAGAAATCAAGCGTCTCAAGGCGGAACTGCGTGAGGTGAAGGAGCGGTCGGATGTGCTCGACAATGCCTGCGGCGTTGGGCTGTGGTCAGCGGTGCTGTACAACGCCGACGCGCTCGATTCCCGCAGCCAGTGGCACTGGTCGCCGGAGTTCCGTCGGCTGATCGGGTACAGTCACGAAGGCGAGTTCCCGAACGTCTGCCAGAGTTGGTCCGACAAGGTGCATCCGGACGACGTCCCTGCCACGTTTGCCGCCTTCGGCAAGCACCTGACCGACAAGTCCGGCACTGCGCGCTACGATGTGACGTACCGGCTGAAGATGAAGGACGGACAGTATCGCTGGTTCCGCGCAACCGGCGGCTGCAAGCACTCCGACGATGGCCAGACCATCCGTGCCTGCGGCTCGCTCACGTACATACACGAGCACAAGCTCGTGGAGGAAAAGGTCTCCCGCGACGCCACGCAGAACCGCATCGTGCTCGACGCGATCGCGGAGGGGTTGCGCGCGCTCGAGAGCGGCGACCTGCTGCACCGTATCGAGGAGCAGTTCTCGCCCGAGTCCGAGGCACTGAAGGCGAGTTTCAACTCGTCAATCGAACGGCTGCACGCGACGATTTCGCAGGTCAGCGCTGCCTCGTCGGAAGTACGCAACGCCGGCCACGAAATCACAGGGGCAAGTCGGAAGCTGGCCGAGGGCGCGTTGCAGCAGGCCGAGAACCTGAGCGCGGTCACGGTCAACCTCGACGAGCTTGCATCGATGGCGAGCACCAACGCCGATCATGCGCGCAAGGCGAGCGCCCTGTCGGCCGTCGCACGGAACCACGTGGACGATGGGTCGCGCCGCATGGCGAACATGACCGCTGCCATGGGCGACATCAAGTCGTCCACGCAGGAGACGGCGCGCATCATCAAGACCATCAACGAGATCGCGTTCCAGACGAACCTGCTCGCCCTCAACGCCGCCGTCGAAGCAGCGCGTGCCGGCGACGCAGGCCGCGGCTTTGCCGTGGTGGCCGATGAGGTGCGAGCCCTTGCCCTGCGCGCCGCCACGGCCGCGCAGAGTACCGAGGCGCTGATCGAGAAGAGCGTCGCCGCCACCGAGCGCGGTGTTCAGCTGAATGACGAGGTTCTGGGCAGCCTGCAGCAGATTGCTGCGCAGATCGCGCAGGTAGTGACGGTGGTGAGCGAGATCACGGCAGCCAGCGTGGGCCAGGTGGATGGTGTGACACAGATTGCCCGCTCGGTCGCGCAGGTCAACACGGTGACGCAGCAGGTTGCGTCGAGCGCCGAGCAGTCGGCGAGTGCCGCTGAGCAGTTGAACGCGCAGGCCGCGACGTTGCACGATACGGTGGCGACCTTTGAACTGGAGACGCAGGGGGTTGGACGCGGGCGCCCAACGCGCAGCGCCCCCAGAAATGCACGGTCCGCACGGCAGCACTCGGCGGTGTAATGCGCGGACGCTAGCTTCTCTCCCGGGCACCACCAACGCGGGTCGACTGGCGTTACCGGGAGAGACTGATGGCCACCATCCTGATCAATGGACAGTCGCGCGATGTCGCGGCCGATCCATCCACACCGTTGCTGTGGGTCATTCGCGATATCGTGGGGCTCACCGGCACGAAGTTCGGCTGCGGCATCGCGCAGTGCGGCGCCTGCACCGTGCACCTGGACGGCGTGCCGGTTCGATCATGCTCCACGCTGCTCTCCTCCGTCGGCAGCAAGGCGGTGACGACGATCGAAGGTGTCGCTGCGAGTGATGCGCAGGTGGTGCAGCAGGCGTGGATCGAGCAGCAGGTGCCGCAGTGCGGATATTGCCAGAGCGGCCAGATCATGTCGGCCGTTGCGCTGCTGAAGCAGAAGCCGTCTCCCACCGACGCCGACATCGATACGGCGATGCAGGGCAACGTGTGCCGGTGCGGCACGTACCTGCGCATTCGTGCCGCGATTCACCGCGCTGCCGAGATGAAGAGGACCTCCGCATGAAGTACGTCATGAGCAGCCTGCAGCCAAAAGGCGTCAGTCGCCGCGACTTCGTGCGCGCAAGCCTGGTGCTGGGCGGGGGCTTGATGATCACCGTCACGGGCTGCGGATCGAACGGCGAGAATGAGGATGACGTGCAGCCGGGTGGCGCCTCGCTGTCACCGAACGCCTTCGTGCGCATCGACCCGCAGGGTCGCGTGACGGTGATCTCGAAGCATCTGGAAATGGGCCAGGGCGCCTACACCGGCCTCGCCACCATCATTGCCGAGGAGCTGGATGCCGACTGGAGCAGCGTGTCGGTGGTGGGCGCCGGTGCGAGTGACACGCTGTATGGCAATTCGACCATCGGTGGGATGCAGGGCACCGGCGGATCGAGCGCGATCGCGAATTCGTATGATCAGCATCGCAAGGCTGGGGCGACGGCACGCGCGATGCTGATCGCAGCGGCGGCGAAGCAGTGGAAGGTGAACGCCCGCGAGTTGACGACGGAGCCCGGCGTCGTGATCCACGCGGCGTCGAAGCGTCGTGCGCCGTATGGTACGCTCGTCAGCGCAGCCGCGGCGATGCCGGTGCCCGCGACCGTGCCGCTCAAGGATCCGAAGAACTTTCGCTACATCGGCAAGTCGAAGGGCACGCCGCGCGTGGATGGCGTGGCAAAGGGGAACGGCAGCGCGATCTTCACGCAGGACGTGAAGCTGCCCGGCATGCTGACGGCACTCGTTGCCCATGCGCCGCTGTTCGGGGCCACGGTAAAGTCGTTCGACGCGACGCAGTCGAAGGCCGTGCAGGGTGTGATCGACGTGGTGCAGATTCCGACGGGCGTGGCGGTGCTGGCCGACAATTTCTGGGCGGCGAAGCTGGGCCGCGATGCGCTGGTGGTGGAGTGGGACACCTCGGTCGCGAACACCGCGGGCAGCAAGGAGATCATGGCCAGCTTCCACGCGCTGGCTGGCACGAAGGGCATGCCGATCCGGAACGACGGCAACGCCGAGCAGGCCATTGCCGGTGCTGCGAAGACCGTCGAGGCATCGTACGAGTTTCCGTTTCTCGCGCACGCGGCGATGGAGCCGATGAACTGCGTGGTCGACCTGCGCAAGGATGGCGCGACGGTCCACAACGGCAACCAGTTTCCCACGATCGATCAGGCTGCGGTGGCGAAGGCGTGCGGCCTGACGCAGGAACAGGTCACGATGGAGACGGTGTTCGCGGGTGGCAGTTTCGGCCGGCGCGCGAACCCGAAGTCGGATTACGTCGTCGAGGCCGCGACGATCGCGAAGGCGATCGATGGGCGCGCGCCGGTGAAGCTGGTCTGGACGCGCGAGGACGACATGGGCGCGGGCTACTTCCGCCCCGCGATGCTGCACGTGATGAAGGGTGGCCTGGACAAGTCCGGAAACGCCGTGGCGTGGTGGCAGCGCGTGATCGGACAGTCCATGATGGCCGGCACCATGTTCGAGTCGAAGGACGGCAAGGATGCGTCGTCGTACGAGGGGGCGTCGGATCATGTGTATGCGATTCCGAGTGTGTTCCTGGACACGCATTACCCGAAGGTCGGCGTGCCGGTGCAGTGGTGGCGCTCGGTGGGTCACACGCACACCGCGTTCGCGGTCGAGGCATTCATCGACGAGATGGCACATGCGGCGGGCACCGACCCGTTGGCATTCCGGCGCGAGCTGCTGGCCAAGGATCCGCGTCGACTGGCCGTGCTGAACCTCGCCGCGAAGGAGTCAGGCTGGGGCACGCCGCTGCCGGCGGGACGGGCGCGCGGCATTGCCGTTCACAAGTCGTTCGACACGTATGTCGCCGAGGTCGCGGAAGTGTCGCTGGTCGGTGGCACGCCGCGCGTGCATCGCGTGACCTGCGCGGTGGACTGCGGCATCGTGGTGAATCCGGACATCGTGCGCGCGCAGATGGAAAGCGCGATCGCGTTCGGGCTCAGCGCCGCGCTGTACGGGAAGATCGACATCGAGGGCGGCCGCGTGGTGTCGAACAACTTCGATCGCTATCGCGTGCTGAGGCAACGCGAGATGCCGACGGTGGATGTGCACATCGTGCCGTCGACCGAGAAGCCGACCGGCGTCGGCGAACCCGGTACGCCGCCCATTGCACCGGCGGTGGCAAATGCGTTGCTGGCGCTCACCGGAAAGCCCACGCGCTCGCTGCCGTTCGTGGCCTGACCGCGGTGCGCAGGTGCTGATCAGCAACGTGTCAGCCATGCAGTGCGCTCCTGCGTTCCTGCGCCTGGCATGGGGCCGGTGCTTGTGTCAGGGCCGGAAGGTGTCGGCACATCCACGACGAACGGGACGATCATGACCCTGCTGCTGAACTCGCGCGATTTCGAGGCCGAGGCGCGCGTGCGCATGACACAGTCGGCGTATGACTATTACGCCGGTGGTGCCGGGGATGAGATCACGGTACGCGAGAACGAGCTGGCGTGGAACCGGCTGCGGCTCGTGCCGCGCATGCTGGTGGACGTGAGTGCGTGCGACCTGCGCACGACGGTGCTCGGTGTGCCGGTCTCGATGCCGATCATGACCGCGCCGTGTGCGCTGAACCGCCTTGCGCATCCCGATGGCGAATCTGCGGTGGCACGTGCCGTGGCAGCCGAGGGCACGGTGCAGGTGCTCAGCACACTCAGCTCGGAGTCGCTCGAGGCGGTGGCGCAGGCGGCGCCTGCACCGCGCTGGTTCCAGCTGTACGTGTACCGCGATCGCGAGATCACGCGCGCGCTCGTGCAGCGCGCGGCGGCGGCGGGGTACACGGCGATCTGCCTCACGGTGGATGTGCAGCGACCCGGCCTGCGCGAGCGTGATTACCGCAACAACTTCAGTGTGCCCGCAGATGTTCGCGCCGCGAACTTCAACGAGGCGATCGTCGACGCGCGCTCGGGCAGCGCACTGCTGCAGTACATCAACGAGCAGTTCGACCCGGCGCTGGGCTGGGAGGCGCTGGAGTGGCTGCGCAGCATCACGTCGCTGCCGGTGGTGGTGAAGGGCATTCTCTCGCCCGACGACGCGCGACTCGCGGTGCAGCATGGTGCGGCAGGCATCGCCGTGTCGAACCATGGCGGTCGTCAGCTGGACACGGTCATCACGTCGTGCGACGCGCTCGCACCGATCGTCGATGCCGTCAACGGCTCCGCCGAGGTCTACGTGGACGGCGGCATTCGTCGCGGGACCGATGTGCTGAAGGCGCTCGCACTCGGCGCGCGCGCGGTGCTCGTGGGGCGACCGTACCTCTGGGGGCTGGCCGTGGATGGCGAGCGTGGCGTACGACGCGTGCTCGCGCTGCTGCGCGAGGATCTCGCGCTGTCCATGGCGCTGGCGGGCACACCCCGGATCGCCGATGTCGGACGGCGGCTGATCGCGTCGCGCTCTCCGATCGGTTGACTGACGCGGGAACCACCGTGCCGATGTGGCGCTACATGATGCAGAGACGCCCGGGTCCGGGGCGACGTGCCAGTCCGGCATGTCCACGGCAGCCGGGAGACGAACCCGTGCTGCAGATGCGACAGACCTTCGCCCGCCTCCTCGCCGTGCTGCCCGCCCTGCTGCTTGTGGCCTGTGGCGGTGGCAGCGCATCCGCCGCAACGCCCGGTGCGGTGATTCCCCCTCCCGCCGCCGACCTGCCGGCCATCGCGACCGGCGTGCAGACCGCAGTCTTCGCGGGTGGCTGCTTCTGGGGTGTGGACGCGGTGTTCAAACACGTGAAGGGTGTCTCGCGCGTGGTGTCCGGTTACGCGGGCGGCTCGGCCGCGACGGCGGAGTATGGCGAGGTCGGCACGGGTCGCACGGGTCACGCCGAGTCGGTGGAGGTTACCTACGATCCGGCAATCGTGTCATATGGCACGCTGCTCAAGGTGTTTTTCTCCGTCGCGCACGATCCGACCGAACTGAATCGCCAGGGCCCCGACGATGGCCCGCAGTATCGCTCCGCGATCTTCGTGCAGAACGACACCCAGCGCGCCGCTGCTGCATCGTACATCGCGACGCTGACGAAGGCTGGCGCGTATCGTCGGCCGATCGTCACGACGCTCGAGCCGCTGACGACGTTCTACCCGGCCGAGGCGTATCACCAGAATTATCTCGCGCTGCATCCGACGCAGGCGTACATCGTGATCAACGACATGCCGAAGCTGGACGCGTTGAAGCGCATGCTGCCGGAGCTGTACGTCGCGCGCTGATCCCGTCGCCTGAGTGGCTTGGTGCAAGGCAGGACGGCCACGGAGCGAAGTGGCTGTCCGCCGCGCACACTGGCCTCCGACCGGACCTGGTGCGATTGTATGGGCGGGTGCGGCGCCTGCATGGCGCGCGCCATTTCCCCAGCCCAAGTCGCCAATGTCCGTGATTCGCTTCTGCTCGACGTTGCTGCTCGCTGGCGGTGCGCTCTGCGGGTCTGTTGATGTTGCCACTGCCCAGCAGGGTGGTTCGCCGCCAACGCCGCAGCAGGACAGCATCCGCACTGCGTCTCGCTTCGATCTCGATGGTCGGCATGCCGAGTCTCGCGCGATCTTCCAACGCCTGATCGATGGCGCTGCGACGCCCGCGGCCAAGGCCGCGGTGCAACGGCGCATGGCAATTTCGTACGGATTTCAGGGTGACTGCGCCGCCACGGCGAAGTACCACGAGATGGTGATCGCGTACTGGAAGACGCGCGAAGTGGCCGAGCCGCAGAATGCGTTCTATCAGCAGGGTGAGATGGCGAACGAGGCGGCGCGTATCTGCATCGACCTTGGCCAGTTCGACATGGCTGAGCGACTCTACATGCGCGGCACGGAACTCGGGCTCGCAGAGCCTGAGCCGAAGACGCATCCCCGCTCACTCTGGGAATTTCGCCTGGCGCACGCGCGTGGGCGTCTGGCCGCGCGTCGCGGCAATGCTGCAGAGGCGCGCAGCCAGGTGGCGAACGCACGCCGCATCCTCGATGCGGATACCGTGATGGCTGCGCAGCAGGCACGGTTTTATCCATACCTCGTCGGCTATGTGGCGCTGTTCACGAACGACGTGGCCACCGCCGACGTCGAGCTGTCACGAGCCCTTGCCATGCAGGGCAACAGCACCGACCCGTTCCTGCACGTGCTGCTTGGCATGACCTACGAGAAGCAGCGGAATGATGCGAAGGCCAGGGAGATGTTCCAGAAAGCATACGAGCTGTCGACCGGCCACACTCCGCCGTCTGCGTTCTCGCGTGCGTTCGCACGCCGGAAGCTCGGGCTGAAATGAACGGCAGCTGCGCCGTCTCGTGCGCGTGTGAGTGTGAGTGTTTCACCGATGAGCGACATGGTGAACGATACGATGATCGACTCGTGCGCACTCACCGTGCGGACGCAAGTGCAGAAACTGATCGCAGTCGCTCGACCACACACGATCGCCTTCCCGTTTCAGTGGATCCGTGATCCTGTGATCCTGCGCGAGGCCTCGCTGTCTCGGTCTGCCGCGATGCGCATGGGTCTCGCATGCGCGTTGCTGGCGGTCGCGCGAATGCCGTCGGCAGGTGCGCAGGCCGCGCCGTCCGCGGTCACAGCTGCCACTCACGTGCCCGCGCGTGCACAGGCTCGCGACACAGGCATTTGGCAGTTCGGCGCGTACGTCGCCACGGCGCGCAGTTCGCCGAACAACGGCGCACTTGGCACGATCCCGGATCGCGATCACCTGATCATCGGATTGCAGGCGGGTACCACGGTGCTGCGTCTGGGACCGGTGCGCCTGAGCTACGTCGCGCAGGTGCTGCCCATGGTGCGCATCACCGATCGCAAGGCGCGTGATTTCGACGCCTATCTCGATGCGGCAGGCATCGCCCGTATCCCGGGACGTGCATACGCAGTCGGCCTCGTGCCGTTCGGGCTCGAGGTCACTTCGCCGAGTGAAAGGCGCGTCAGTGCGTTCCTCTCGTCGGCTGGTGGTGGACTGCTGTTCACGTCATCGTACCCCGATGTGACAGGCCGGCGTACGAACTTCACGCTCGAGGCGGGCGGTGGGTTTCGCGTGCGTTTCGGACACTCGCAGTGGGCTCAGCTTGGGTACAAGTACCACCATATGTCCAATGCCGGCACGGCGTTCGCAAATCCGGGATTGGACGGTAACCTGTTTTACGCAGGCTATCAGCGGGCAGCGAAGTTGCCACGATGATCGTGACATGACCTGCAGAAGCGCAGCGCGTATCGCGCTCACGATCGGTGTCGGCGCATTGACGCTGAGCGCCTGCCAGGAAGATGCTCCGCGATCGATCGGCTCTGCGGCCGTCTACGCTTCAGGCTATATCCGCACCGTTGCCGGTCGCCGCGACCTTGCGATCCGTCTCGACCGCCAGGCCTGCCTGACCAGAGGCAACGTGAACCTGCGCGATGCAAGCGGTCTTGGCGTGCTGGTGATCCTGCAACCGGCCGCCGGCTGGACAGTACGACGCTACAGCTGGCCCACGCCGTCACCGCGTGCGCGAGGATTGCTCAACATCTCGGGTGTCGGGTACGTCTATCCGCTCTGGCGCGGGACGACCGTGATCACGCGCGCGGACGGCACGCTCATCGAGGGTGAGATCGACTGGACGGTTGGTGAGCCGAGCGGTGGCGCGGCGGACACCACATCGTCGCGGCTGCGTGTGGTGGGGCGCTTCCGTGCGGAGATGTCGTGTGACGACTGACGCTGCCTCGTAGCCGATCGCGTCGCTGCCGCTCACTGCATGGACCACGACACGCGCTGACGGGGCACTGATACAAGGCGTCTGTATTCTGTCATCGGGTGCTCTTCCAATCCAGTTGACTGCGCACAGATTGTTCGCCAGAATCAGCGGAACAGTTCAGGAACAGTGGAATACCTGTGCGTCTCGATGTCGATGCGCCCGCTGCCTGTGAACACGCTGCCGCCCGAGGCGAGTTGTGAGTAGTCGCGCCACCAGCAGCATGAACGGTCGCGATCCGGCGAACTGGCGCCACGGCGTCTTCGACGCCGTGGCGCGCATTTCGGCCATCCTCGGCGTCCTGGTCTACATCCCGAGCGTGCTGCTGTCGCTGAAGAGTGGTCTCGTGGCGCTGGTCGCGCTCGACACCGCCGTACTCGTGACGCTTGGGCTTCTGCTCCTGCTCGGCGCGCGCGTTCCGTATCGCATTCGCGCCACGATCTTCTGCCTGCTGATCTACGTGCTCGGCTGTGGCCTGCTCGTGATCGTCGGCTCCAGCGGTCAGGCGTACCTCACGGCGTTCACTGTGCTCAGCAGTCTGCTGCTCGGCATCCGCTTCGGCATCGCCGCTGCCGTCGTGAGCACGATCTCGTTTTTCCTGATTGGTGTGCTCGGGATGGGCAATGCCGCGGTGGGCCTCGCGCCGCAACGCGTGAACACGGTGTCGTGGATGGTGCTCACGATCAACTTCTCGTTCATCAGCACCATGCTGGCCGTGGGCGTGGGCAAGGTGCTCGAGGCGCTCGAGCGTGCGCTCCGCGACGAGATCCGAACACGCGTCGCGCTGGATGAGGAACGCGCACTGTTGCAGACCTTTTTCGACGCGGTGCCGGACATCGTGTTCACGAAGGATCAGGACGGCCGGTTCCGCAACTTCAACCAGGCAGCGTTCTTATCTTCCGGCCTGTCGACGCCCGAGGAGATGCAGGGTGCGACGGTCTTCGATTGCTATCCGCCGGACGTCGCCGCCCAAGTGCACGCCGACGACCTGTCGGTGCTGCGTGGCGAGGCACAGGTCAATCGCGAGGTCGCAACGCAGGACCGCGCCGGCCGCGAACAGCAGTACCTCACGCTCAAGGTGCCGCTGCGCGACGCGAGCGGCGCGGTGACGGGGCTGGTTGGCATCAGCCGCAACATCACGGAGCGGAAGAAGCTGGAGGAACAGCTGCGGCAATCGCAGAAGATGGAAGCCGTTGGACAGCTGGCTGGCGGCATCGCCCATGACTTCAACAACCTGCTTACCGTCATCCTGGGCTACAGCGAACTGCTTGGCGCGCAAATCGCCGAGGGCAACGAGGCGCGCGAGGCGGTGCATGCCATTTCCGATGCTGCGACCCGGGCCGCTGAACTTACGCGTCAGCTGCTGGCCTTCAGCCGCAAGTCCATGCTGCAGCCGCGGATGCTGGACCTGAACACCACAATCGCCGATACGGTGCGCATGTTGCGCCGCCTGCTGGGTGAGACGGTGCGCTGCGACCTCGTGCTCGGCGACTCGATCGCACATGTGCGCGTCGATCCAGGTCAACTCGACCAGGTGCTGATCAACCTCGCCGTCAACGCGCGCGATGCGATGCCGGCCGGCGGAATACTCACCATGCACACTGCGGCTGTCGAGCTGGATGCGCTGCAGGCGGAACGCCTGGAGACGACACCGGGCCGCTACGTGGTGATCACGGTGTCCGACACAGGCACGGGAATGTCCGCGGCTGTCCGTGAGCGCATTTTCGAGCCGTTCTACACCACCAAGGGCATCGGCAACGGCACCGGCCTTGGCCTGGCGACGGTGTTCGGCATCGTGCGCCAGAGCGGGGGCAGCATTGACGTGGAGAGCGAGCCTGGCCGCGGTGCCACGTTCCGCATCTACTTGCCGGTTGCGACGGACGAGGGCGACACGCACGGCACCAGTGGCCCCGTCACGGTCCAGCCGACGGTTCGCAAGCACCGCTGAGCGTCGCGGTTCGCACATGCGTCCGTTCGTCAGCACGCGTTGCAGCGCTGCCGTTGGTGTCACTTCCGGATACGCACCGTCCGCGACGGCAGGTAGCCCGATGTCCCGTCGTCCAGCTGCACGCGGTATGCATCGGCGTTTGCTCCCATCACCTGAACCGCCGACTGTCGGGGAATCTGCAGCAGTATTGCGCCCGCGTCACCGGGCGCATCGCGGAGTGCGCCGCCCGTTGTGGCCACCGCACGCTTGCCAAGTGCCGCGGTGTCGCCGGTGATGGCGCGCGGTCGGCTGGCAACCTGTCGCACGTGGCGCAGCGGGTCGATGGGGCCGCCTCGCGTGTAGATCCCGAAGTGCAGGTGGGGTGCGGTGGTGCGCGCGTTGCCGGTGTTGCCAACGAAGCCGAGTGTGTCGCCGGTGCGCACGCGCTGGCCGGCGCTCACGGCATGCCGGTCGAGGTGCGCGTAGTAGAGCGATTGTCCGCGTGCGATATCGGCCAACCACACCACGTTGCCGCCAAGATCGTTGGGCGCCGTGCTGCGCACGATGCCGTCGGTCGCGGCCAGCACGGGGGTGCCGCGCGGTGCAAAGATGTCGATGCCGTGATGCGCGCGGGCACCGCCGTCACGATCCACACCGAAGAGACTCTGGATGGCGTCGTTGCCGCGCCCCTCGACAGGAAAGGCGAGGATGGGCTCCACACGCCCCGTGAGTTCAAAGCGACCGCTGCGGAGCAGTTCGGGCTGGAGGCGCAGCGCCACGCTTGCATCACTCGTCGCTTCGTATTCCAGTATCAGCAATGCGGCGGCTGAATCAGGCGCGACTTCCTCACGCGCACTCACACGATGCTCGAACGGCGCCGCCGTGTCTCCCGTCAGTGTGAACAGATCCAGATAGAGGCGCGCGGGCTGTCCGTCGGCGCGCAGCGTGACACGCAGTCGCTCGCCCGCGCGCAGGGCGATGCGATATGCGACCGCACGCGCCTCGCTGCGCGAGTAGACGCCCAGTTCGCGCGCGGGCAGCGCCAGCTGATACGGCGCGCGCAGGGCGCTGTCGGCGGCAGCCAGCCACTCGCGGCCGAGCGCCGCGTTGTCCAGCCCTGCGTCGCGGAGCGAGCGGGCATACCGCTCGTGGCCGGTTTTCGGCGCGATGCCGAGCGTGCGAAGCGATCCCGAGGGGCCGCACGAGGCAAGCGTGAACAGAAGTGCGAGGCACGCCGGCATGAGGCGCGCCGCGGCATGCGTCGATCGAACGAGGCTGCAGGGCATGCGTGTAGTACGCCGGTCAGCACCGACGGTGTTCCGGCGTCACTCGACAGCGCGCGCGTGATGCGCGAAGTTCGCGCTCACGTGCGCACCTCGTCACGCACATTGTCCAGACCGGATCACTCCATGCCGACCACGCCCGCACTCGTCGATCACACGCCATACGAGCGCGCGTACGCCGCCTCGATCGCCGATCCCGAGGGCTTCTGGGGTACGGCAGCCGCGGCGCTGCACTGGGACAAGCCATGGGACAGGGTGCTGGACGACAGCGCGGCACCACTGTACCGCTGGTTCACCGGCGGCGAGATGAACACCTGCTTCAACGCCATCGATCGGCATGTGCTGAATGGTCGAGCCGAGCAGGCGGCGGTGATCTACGACAGCCCGGTCACAACGACCGTGCGCACGATCACGTATCGCGAACTTCGCGACGAGGTGGCTCGCTTTGCGGGCGTGCTGCGCTCCCTGGGTGTGAAGCGTGGTGATCGCGTGATCATCTACATGCCCATGATGCCAGAGACGCTGATCGGCATGTACGCGTGCGCTCGCATCGGCGCGGTGCACAGCGTGGTGTTCGGCGGCTTTGCACCGCATGAACTGGCGGTGCGCATCGATGACGCACAGCCGACGGTGGTGCTCACGGCCAGCTGCGGCATCGAGGTGCAGCGCGTGGTGCCGTACAAGCCGCTGCTGGATCAGGCACTGTCGCTGGCGACGCATGCACCGGCGCACTGCGTGGTGCTGCAGCGTGACATGCATCGCTGCGAGCTGATGCCGGGCCGCGATCTCGATTGGCAGGTCGTAGCCGCGACGGCCGCGCCAGTGGATTGCGTGCCGTTGCAGGCCACGGACCCGCTGTACATCCTCTACACCTCCGGCACCACCGGCATGCCGAAAGGCGTGGTGCGCGACAACGGCGGGCATGCGGTCGCGCTGCTCTGGTCCATGCAGCACGTGTACGGCGTGCAGGCAGGCGAGGTGTTCTGGTCGGCGAGTGACTTCGGGTGGGCCGTGGGACATTCGTACATCGTGTATGCGCCGCTGCTGGCGGGCTGCACGACGGTGGTGCACGAGGGCAAGCCGGTGGGCACGCCTGACGCGGGCGAGTTCTGGCGCGTGATCCAGCAGCACGATGTGCGCGTGCTGTTCACTGCACCCACTGCGTTCCGCGCGATCAAGCGCGAGGATCCCACGGGCGCGCTGTTCGCGAAGTACGATCTTTCGCGATTCCGCACGCTTTTCCTCGCCGGCGAGCGACTCGATCCGGACACGTATCACTGGGCGCGTGCCCTGTTGCAGCGGCCCGTCATCGATCACTGGTGGCAGACCGAGACGGGCTGGCCCGTTGCGGCGAACTGCATGGGGCTTGGCGCCTTTCCGGTAAAGCCTGGATCGCCGACGAAGCCGGTGCCGGGCTACGTCGTCGACATCCTCGACGACGAGGGACACGCCATGCCGCCGAACAGGGAAGGGGCCGTCGCGATTCGCCTGCCGCTGCCACCCGGCACGCTGCCGACGCTGTGGCGGAACGACGCGCGCTTCATCGAGACCTACCTCACCCGCTATCCCGGCTACTACCTGACTGGTGATGGCGGCTACATCGACGAGGATGGCTACCTGTTCATCATGGGTCGCGTGGACGACATCATCATCGTGGCTGGTCACAACCTGTCCACCGGCGCCATGGAACAGGCACTCGCGAGTCATCCGGATGTGGCCGAGTGCGCCGTGATCGGTGTACGCGACCCACTCAAGACGCAGCTGCCGCTGGGATTCGTGGTGCTGAAGGCCGGCGTGATGCGCGAGGCTGCCGACATCGTCGATGAACTCGTGCAGCTGGTGCGCGCGCAGGTCGGTCCGGTCGCAAACTTCAAGCAGGCACTGGTCGTGAGCCGCCTGCCGAAGACCCGTTCGGGCAAGGTGCTGCGTCGCACCATGCGCGCGATCGCCGATGGCGAGGCCTGGACCATGCCGCCCACCATCGACGATCCGGCAACGCTGGACGAGATCACGGCCGCACTCGAAGCACGCCGCCCCTCGACGACACCCATCTCCCCGATCGGCGGCTGAAACTGCCCCTGCGAGCGCAGTGTCCGTAAGCGTCAGCGGCTGCGCCTCATCGATCGTCGCGTCGCGCCCCGAGAGACCTCACGCTGTTCTGCGCGTCAGGCGGTGCTGCGTGTGGCCGTGCTGCGTCAACGCCATGGCCGTTCGTGTATTCTCCCCCGCGACGACGGAACAGCTCCAGCACCCAGCGAGGCTCGGCATGGCGGTGAAAAAGGCGGCGGTGACGAAGGCGGCGGCGAAGCAGGCCACGAAGAAGCCCGCCACGAAGAAGCCCGCCCTGAAGAAGGCCCCGCAATCCATGCCCTACGACCAGGGCAAGTGGGCGCATGTCTTCGCACCGCGCGCTCCCGGCGAGACGCGGTACTGGCTGATCAAGTCGGAGCCCGACGTCTTCTCGTTCCAGGACCTGCAGGCCGCACCACAGCAGACCACCCGGTGGGACAGCGTGCGCAACACCGGTGCGCGCAACTTCCTGCGCGATGGCATGAAGACGGGCGATCTCGCCTTTTACTACCACAGCAACGCGGAGCCGTCGGGCATCGTCGGTATCTGCGAGGTCGTGCGCGAGGGGTATCCCGATTTCACCGCACTCGATCCGTCGCACGACTACTACGATCCCGCCTCGGTTGCCGCCACGCCCACCTGGTTCATGGTGGACGTGAGGGCGGTGGAGCCGCTGTCGCGCGCCGTGACGCTGCCCGAGCTCAAGGCGAGCGACGAACTACGCGAGATGGCACTGCTGAAGGTCAGCCGGCTTTCGGTGGTGCCGGTGACGGCAGCGGAATGGCAGGTCGTGCTGCGCATGAGCCGGTCGCGCTGAAGGCGCCTGACGAAAAAGTGGAGCCCGCGCGGTGACCCGCGCGTGTCCTGGCGGGCCGCAGGTGGCCTGACCCTGCGCGCGGATCTACTGTATGCTCGTCCGCTCGTGCATCTCCGCGTTTTTCACCGCGTTCTTCACCGTCCTGCCCTGCGACCCATGCCCATCATCCGTGACACGCCCTACCTCGGCATGAATTTTCTGGTGGACCTCGGCAACGGCGTGACCGAGGGGCCGGGTGCTGCCGTGATGCAGGTGCTCCTGCCTGAGGCGCGCGTGGACATGCTCGAGTACCGCGAAGGTGGCGAAAAGGTGACCAATGCGCGCAAGGCGCCAGCGCAGTCGCGATACACGCCCCTGATCCTGCGGCGCGGCTATGCTGGTTCGCTGGACTGGTACCAGTGGTGGAACCAGCTGCGCAACGGCGACATGAAGGCACAGCGCACCGTCACCGTGCAGCTGGTGACGGAAGATCGCTCAGCGGTCGTGACGACGTGGCGCTTCACGAACGCGCGCGCGGCGGCATGGCACGTCGCGAACTTCGATGCGCTGCATCCGCAGACCCTGATCGAGACGCTCGAGATCAGCGTGGAACGCATGACGGTGGAGTAGCGCGTTGTTCGCGGCCTGAAGTGACGTCAGATTTCGCCCTTCCTCGCGAAGTCCGCGATGTGATCGGCCGCGCGGAATGCGAGCGCCTGGATCGTCATGGTCGGCTGTCCGCGACCACTGGTGACGAAGCTGCTGCCGTCCACGATGAAGAGGTTTTTCACGTCGTGCGCGCGATGATACTTGTCGATGACTGACGTCGTCGGGTCGTTGCCCATGCGCGCGGTGCCCAGCAGGTGCACGGCGCCGCCTGGATTGTCATTCACCGGATTGTCGGTGACTTTCTTCGCGCCCGAGGCCAGCAGCAGCTCGTGCCCGCGGTCGATGAAGAACTTGTACAGGCGCATGTCGTGCTCGTGCTCGCGGAATGTGATGCGCAGTGCGGGCAGCCCCCACGCGTCCTTGAGTTCCGGGTCGAGGTCCACGGTGTTGGTGCTCACCGGCAGCGACGTGGTGTGCCCGAACGCCTCCAGCGAGTTCAGGAACCAGGGGCGCATGCGCTGCTTGAAGGCGCTGCCCCACATCGGTCCGTTCTTCGGCATGTCCATGGTACGCATCAGGCCCGGCACCGAGACGCGATAATCGAAGCCGCCGCCACCAACGAGCCCCAGCTTCTCGTCCAGCTCGTAGTGCTCCTGCGTGATGCGCGTGACGACCGGCCCCTTGTGCGCATGGATCTCGTGCTCGAACTCTCCGTGTGACGTCGTGCCGCCGTTGAACATCAGGTGCTTGCCGAGCATGCCGCTGGAATTCGCCAGTCCATCCGGAAACCGGTTCGACTTCGACATCAGCAGCAACCGCGGTGTTTCGGCGCCATTGGCGCAGACGACGACTGCCTTGGCCTTCTGCACGATCTCGCGCCGGTGCCTGTCGAAGTAAATCACGCCCGTCACGCGACCGGTATCGTCCGTGTCGATCTTCCGCACGTAGCTGTCGGGGCGCAATTCGCAGCGACCGGTGGCGAGTGCCTCGGGCACCATCGTCCAGTTGGCCCCCGACTTCGCGCCCCATTCGCACGGGAACGCCAGGCAGAAGCCGCAGTTGTGGCAGGGCTGGCGACCCTTGTACTCTCTCGAGAGGATCGCCATCGGCGCGGCCTTCGAACTCCAGCCGAGTTTGCGTGCACCGACTTCCAGCAGCACGCCGGGGCCCGTGACGTTTAAAGGCGGCAGCGGGAACGGCTTCGAACGCATCGGCTCGCGCGGGTCGTCGTTCACCGCGCCCGAGACACCGACGGCGTACTCCACCGCGGTGTAGTACGGCTCCAGCTCCTCGTACGTGATCGGCCAGTCCTCGAGCGCGGCGCCGGGCACGCCACCACGCTTCGAGCGCTCGTGAAAATCGATCGGCCGGAAGCGCCAGAAGTTGCCGGTGAAGTGCAGCGTCGAGCCGCCGACCGCGCGCGCATACTGGGCGTAATGCCGCGTCGCACCCTTCTCGTCGGCCGTCTTGCGATAGACCTGCGGCGACAGCGCCGGATCGTTGGTCCAGCGCGGCCACGCGAAGGCGCCCAGCTCGTCGTGCTCCATGTCCTCGGGTCCGACCGTGCGGCCCTGCTCCAGCAGCACGACGTCGAAACCCTTGCGGGTCAGCTCGCGCGCGACCGATGCGCCGGCGATGCCCGAGCCCACGATGACGAAATCGACGGGCGTGTCGGTCGGATACGTCGTGCCTGGCGCGTCGTCCTTCGCGATGGGAAGCTGTCTCACAGGACCTCCCCGAGCAGCGCGAGCTGATTCTCGGGACGATCGTACCATCCGAATGGCGCCGTGTGCTCCATCGCCACGTCCTGTCCGATGAACCTCCAGCCCATGTAGTCCTTGTTGCCGCCGTACCGTGGCAGCGACAGGAAGCCCGCGATGGTGGCGAATCGCATGGCGCCGAAGAACGGCGTCTCCTCGATGCTGCGGAGCAGCGCATCCTGCTGCTCGGGCGCGAGCGTCGCGAAGGTCGCACCGGCGCCGTGCGCCTGCACCGTCGCGGCGGCGAGGCTTGTCAGGCCGGTCGCGAACAGTGGCGCCTGATCCTTCGCGAACGTGGTCAGCGTCGTGTCGATGAAGTGGAGGACGCCGGCCTCACGTGCGCCCGGTGTGCCGTCACTGGGCAGGATACGCGCGCTGATTGCATCCACCTGCGCTGCTTCGTGCGGCGTGAAGTGCATCAGCGTCGGGCTTTGCGCGGCGGGTCCCGCGTCACGCGCGCAGGCCGTGCCGGCGACCATCCAGACGGCGCCGAGTGCGGCAAATCCTGCCACGAACTCCCGTCGCGAGACCGGCGTCTCAGGTGGTACAAGCTCAGGCATCCCGGACCCCTGTAATTCGGTGACAGTGCATGTATTGACCGCTGCCGGAGAGACGTCCGCAGCCGGTATCCCTGCTCACTCGACCGTGCCGGCCCTACGGCCCGCCGGCGAGGCCCGGCACGTTGCGTTGACGCGACTCGTCGAGCAATTCGCGGAAGCGCCGCGCCATGTCGATCACGGCGTCACGCGCGGCCGGCACGATATTGGTCATGTGCAGGAATCCATGCACCAGGCCCGGCACGCGCCGCATCCGCGCGATTGCACCAGCGGCACTCAGCGCCGCCGCGTACGCCTCGCCCTCGTCGCGCAGCGGATCGAAGCCGGCGGTGATCAGCAGCGCCGGCGGCGAGCGCACGAGGTCGGGTGAGATCGCGGGACTGACCCGCGCATCGTGCCGCAGTGAGTCGTCGCCGCCCACATACCGATCGACGAAGGCGTCCATGTCGGCGTCGGTCAGCACGAAGCCGTTGCCGAACTGCGCGCGCGACGGATGCGCCATGGTCGCGTCGGTCGTCGGGTAGATCAGCAGCTGCGCCGCGACTCGCCGTCCGTCACGTGCGCTCTGCAGTGCGACCACCGTGGCGAGGTTGCCGCCGGCGCTGTCGCCACCTACGCAAATGCAGTCCGGATCAGCGCCAAGCGATGCCGCGTTGGCCTGCGCCCAGCGCACTGCGGCATCGGCGTCCTGCACCGGTGCGGGGAACGGGTGCTCAGGGGCCAACCGGTACGCCACGCTGAGCACGTGCATGTCGCCGTGGTGCGCCAGCATGCGACAGGGCTCGTCGTGCGTGTCGAGATCACCGAGCACGAAGCCGCCGCCATGGAAGAACACGAGCAGCGGCTTTCGCGCGGTGTCGGTGACGTGGGTGACGTGGGTGCCGTTGCCGCTGCCGTTCTCCCTGCCGCGGCGTGTGGGCGGTGCGTAATGCCGGGCGTGCAGCGGGCCGGTGTCGCCGTCCAGCGTCAGGTCACGCACGCTGCCGACAGGTGTGGGTTGCGCGCCGCTGCCGCCGGTGACGGCCGCGACGTCGCGCCGGTAGCGCAGGCGCGCATCGCGCACCGTGGGGCCGCACATCGACACCTGCGGCTTGCGCCGCCGCGCGGCGAGGATGAACTGCACATGCGCATCGAGCGTGAGCCCGTCGATCATGCGCGGGCGTTCACGCACCATGCGCAACAGCCATGAACCAGGCAGCGATGCGCAGAGCCTGGCAATGCGTCCCTCGACCTGCTCCAGGGCCGATGGGGCATCGCTGGCGATGGTGCCGTCAGACATGAATCACCTCTGGTGCACGAGTGTCGTGAAGCGCCGTCCAGCGATACGCGTTCGGATCGATGCGTGCGACCATGCGTCGGAACCGGCCGACCCCATCGGGCCAGAGCGTCGAGTTGCGGCCTGTCGCATCGATGTACCAGCTGCTGCAGCCACCGCTGTTCCAGGTGGTGGCCTGCAATCGCGCATCCACTGCGGCGACCCACGCTCGTTGCGCAACGGCGTCAGGTTCGGCGGCGGCGATGTCGCGCGTCGCCATGTAGCGCAGCACGCCGAGCACATGCTCGATCTGCGCCTCGACCATGAGCAGCACCGATGAGTGACCGAGTGCGGTGTTCGGGCCCATGAGTGTGAAGAAGTTCGGGAAGCCTGCGTGCGACGTGCCCATGTAGGCGCGTGGACTACCCTGCCAGGTCGCTGCCAGCGACTCGCCGCTGCGACCGATGATGTGTGGCGCGAGCGGCGGATCGGTGGGGCGGAATCCGGTGCCGACGATGAGCACATCCGCGGCATGCAGCGCGCCGTCTGCCGTGCGCACGCCATTCGCCTCGATCGACGTGATGCCACTGGTCACCAGCGCGACGTTCGGCTGCGTGAGTGCCGGATAGTAGTCGTCTGACACGAGGATGCGCTTGCAGCCGATGCGATAGGCGGGCAGCAGCTTCGCGCGCAGCACCGTGTCGGTGACCTGTGCCTGCATGTGCCGCCGCGCGACCCATTCCACGACGCGTGCAGCGCGCAGGTTCCTGAACGGAAGGTGCAACGCCTCGCGCAGCAGGTAGGTGGCCGCGCGATGCGCACGATGCAGCATGGGCACATGGCGATAGAGCTGCTTGCGCCATGAGGCGATGGCCGCGTCGCGTCGCGGCATGATCCATGGCGGCGTGCGCTGAAACACCGCGAGGTGTGCGACCTGTGGCTGGATGCGCGGCACGAACTGGATGGCCGACGCTCCCGTCCCGATCACGGCAACACGCTTGCCACCGAGGTCGATATCGTGCCGCCACTGCGCCGAGTGAAACATGGCGCCGGCGAACGTCGCGATGCCATCGATCATCGGCAGCACGGGATCGCTCAACCCACCAGTCGCCATGATCACGACGTCGGCACGCCAGCTGCGCGAGGTGGATTGCACGGTCCACTGCTGTCGCTCGTCGTTCCACGCGGCGCTGCGTACCGTCTCGCCGAACATGAAGTGCCGGTCGATGTCGTATCGGGTGGCACACTGCCGCAGGTACGCCCATATCTCGTCGTGCGGCGAGAAGGTGCGGCTCCAGTCCGGATTCGGTGCGAACGAGTACGAGTACAGCACCGACTGCACGTCGCACGCGCAGCCGGGATAGCTGTTGTCGCGCCAGGTGCCGCCATGCGCCGCCGCGCGCTCCAGGATCACGAAATCGTCGATGCCGGCCTGACGCAGTCGGATCGCCATGCCGATGCCGGAAAAGCCGCCACCGATGATCACGATGCGCGGCCTGCGCACTTCGTCGTCGGCTGCAAGGCGAATCAATGCACGACTGCGCGCGGCATCGTGCGCACCGAGCCGTGACGGTGTCTCGAAAATTCGCACCGGCGTGTCGGAGCCGTGCACGTCAGACGAGACCCAGCGTGAGCTCCGGCTGCTTCCACAGGTCGATGGGCTTCTGAATGCCCATCGGCCGGAACGGCATCTGCACCTTTCGACCGAGTCCTGCCGATGCATAGGCGGCGTACAGCACCTCCTGCACCACGCGACCCGTCTCGCCATCGGAGATCGGTGTCTCGAGGCCGCGCACGCAGCGCGCGAAGTGACGCATCTCCTGCGGGAAGCCGTAGTTCCAGTGCTCCTCGAACACGGGCCAGGTCCAGCCAGTGGTGGTGGACGCCTTCTCGACGGCATAGCCGAAACCCACTTCGGAGTAGGTCGGCAGCGCATTGCCCATCAGCAGGTCGGCGTACGTCTGGCCCTTGTCGCCGAAGATCTCGATGGAGTCGTCCATGCCACCGGGCTTGGTCCATGAGTTCTCGATGACGCCGGTCGCACCGCCCTCGAACTCGATGATGCAGAGCGCCTCGTCATCACCTTTTGTCTTTGCGCCATGCACCTGTGTGGCCAGGTGCGCGTACACGCTCTTCACCTTCGGCTTGCCCAGAAACCACCAGCAGAACGCGATGCCATGGCAGCCCAGGTCCATCAGTGCGCCGCCACCACTCTGATTCACGTCCCAGAACCAGTCGGAGTGCGGGCCGTTGTGCTTCTCGGATTGTTTCACGAGGTGCACGCGGCCGAATGCGCCTTCATCGGCCATCTGCTTCGCTTTGACGTACTTGGGCGCGAAGAACAGTTCCTCCGCGTACAGCAGCAGCACACCGGCCTTCGCGCACGCCTCGATCATGGCATCGGCTTCCTCGAGCGTCACGCACAGCGGCTTCTCGCAGACCACATGCTTGCCAGCGCGCGCAGCATCGATGGTCATCTGCGCGTGCATGCGGTTCGGCGCAGTGATCGTGACCATCTCGATCGCGGGATCGCGCAGCATGTCGCGATAGTCACGGTAGTGCGACCGCAGCGAGTGCCGTTCGGCGAACGCTCGCGCGTTGCCGGACGTCGGTGAGGCAACGGCGACCACCTCGGCCTCGTCGGGCATCATCCTGACCGAGTGGGCGATGCAGTCGGCCTGGAAGCGTGAGCCGATGATGCCGATCGTGACCTTGGACACGTGCGTGCTGCTCCGGTACTGGGTTGATCGTTGTTTCGGTAACTGCTGACCACATACGGCGTCGACGCGGAATCGTCGACGCTCCGGCGGCACGGTCCCTGTGCTACGAGCGACGCACCTTACGTGCTGCGGCCCCGCGATCGACGCGGATGGTGTATGCGCCGGTCGTGCTGGTGCCAACCACGTTGGCGCGGATCAGGTACTCGCCGGCGCGATCGAACGTGTGCTCGATGCGCGCGTTGTTGTTGCCTGCACCATCGTCGTCACTTTCAATGGTGGTGAAGTTTCCATCGGTCAGCTCACCGAGGACCAGGTAACTGTCCAATGTGGCGGATCGCATGGTGATGGTGACGGTTTCGCCTGCGCGCACGGTGATGCGATAGCCGTCGAATAACGTGCCGTCGTCCGCCTCCTCGTCTCCTTCAACGATCGTACCGTTCACGGCCACGCCGGATGCGAGGTTCACGCTCACCGAAGGCCGGACCACCGTTTCCGAGACCGTGATGCGATAGCTGCCGGTGCTTCCCACATCCAGCGCCTGCGCCCTGATGATGTAGGTACCGTCGTCCTTGACGGTGTAGCGCAGGCGAGCATTCTTCGCGCCGCCGCCATCGTCGTCCGTGTCAAGAATGTCCAGCGAGTCGCCAAGCATGCGCCCGATGCCGACGAATGCATCGATGTCCGCCGCGCTCATCTCGATCGAGAGGCGCTGCCCCTTCCGTGCCGTGATCTTGTAGAGATCGTAGTACGAGCCCGTTCCAGCGACCGCGGGATCCGTCTCCGCGAGCTCGCCGGTGAGTGGTACGCCCAGTGCGAGCGTGCGAGGCGGCGTGTTGATCACGGCAGGCATCGTGTCAATGCGCAGGGTGAAGTTGCCGGCTCCGTCTGCCTTGAGCGACTGCGCCACGAGATAGTACGCCCCTGCATCCTTCGGTGTCCAGCGCAGGCGTGCATTCGAGTTGCTCGCGCCGTCATCATCGCTGGCGAGGTAGTCGGTGAGCCCGTCCACCTGCCGTGCGACGGAGAGAAACGAGTCGAAGTCGTCGGCGCGCATGACGATCGAGTAGCGCGTACCCGGCTTCACGTCGAGGCGGAAGACCTGAAAGCGACCACGTTCGTTCAGGGTCGGACCGGAGCGGGTCAGCGTGCCGTCGACCGTGCGGCCCAGCGGCAGCGCCGGCGCGCTGGCGAGTTGCGCTTCCGCGGTCGGTGCGAACAGCGAGACAGCGCCGGCGAGCACTGCAGCCGTGAGGTGGCGCAAGCACGACATGATGGGCGGGGTTGAGATGGAACAGTTCGTACCGGCAGGTGCCGGCGCCGACAACAGTACCTGCTAATTCCGTGCGTGGTGCCGTGAGCGGCAGCCGTCGTAAACTGCGATGACAGTGAACGCGTGATCGTGCATCGTGCCGCGCTGGTGGTAGGTGTCCATCAGCCTGGCCTGCAACACGTTCGTGACTGATTTCCCTGCGCTCACCCGGATGCGATACGTGTCGAACATTATTGCCAGCAAAAGTTTTTTCGTCCATGTCTTACTCGACATAGGCCGTCGACGCAGGCGCCGGATACGAGGCCCACGACGGTGTCGAGCTGCGCCGGGATGTTCGACCGGGGCTCGAGGAACGAAGTCATCGTACCGCGTGACGCATGAGGGGACAATGGCAGCGTGGCGGTGCATGTAGCAGGTTTCGGCATGCGTCCTGAATCCGTCCTTCGACTTGTGCTCGCCGTTGTCTGCGTGGCCGCCGTGCCGCTCGTCGCGCAACAGTCACCGGTACGCCGGGTCACCTCCACGACTGGTGGCAGTCGCGCCGGCATCGACGTGCTGCATTACACCTTCCGAGTGGAGTTTCCGGCCACCGGCGTGCCCGATACCATCCGCATCACGACCACTGCGCAGGTGTGGCGAACGGCGGCCGTGACGGCGCTCTCGCTGGACCTGGTGGCCGCGATGCATGTGGACTCGGTGCGGGTGAACACACGTGCTGCTCACTTCACGCGACCGGGTGACAGCGTCCGCGTGGAGCTGCCAGCCGGTACTGGCGACACGCTCACGGTCGCGGTCTTTCATCACGGTGCGCCGTCGGACGGACTGGTAGTCCGGCGCGACTCGTCAGGCTGGACGGCCTTCGGCGACAACTTCCCGGATCGTGCGCGGCAGTGGCTCGCGGTGGTCGATCACCCGTCGGACAAGGCGCTGGTGGAATGGGATGTGCTCGCGCCGTCCACGCATCGCGTGATCGCCAACGGACTGCTGGTTGCGGAAACGCCCGAGGTGACGCCCACGGCTGCGCGTCGCGTCAGGACGCGATGGCGCACGCTGCGGCCCATCTATCCGTCGGTAATGGTGATCGGCGTCGCCCCATTCGCCGTGCTGGATCTTGGCGACACGGCCTGCGGCCTGGGCGAGCTGCCGGGCTGCGTGCGACAGTCGGTCTGGACAGCGCCATCGCAGCGCGCGGTGCTGCCGGGAAACTTTGCGCGCGCCGGCGACATCGTCGCCTTCTTTTCACGGCTCGTGGGGCCGTTTCCGTACGAGAAGCTGGCGCATGTCGCGTCGTCCACGCGCTTTGGCGGCATGGAGAACGCCGCCGCGATCTTCTACGACGGGAAGATGTTCAGCGGCGCCGGCCCGAAGGAAAACTTGATCGCGCACGAGACGGCGCATCAGTGGTTCGGTGACGCGGTGACGGAGCGCGAGTGGCCGCATGTCTGGCTTTCGGAAGGATTCGCGACCTACTTCGCCGCACTCTGGACCGAGCATGCGCATGGCGACAGTGCCTTCCGCGCGGAACGCATCGCCATGCGCGCCCGCGTGCTGGCGGCACCGATCACGATGGAAAAGGCGGTCATCGACGAGACGCTGACCGACGTGCGGAAGGTGCTGAACTCGAACGTGTACCAGAAGGCCGGCTTCGTCCTGCACATGTTGCGCACAGAAATCGGTGACAGTGCATTCTTTGGCGGCATCCGCTCGTACTACGCCGCACATCGACATCGCACTGCGCTGACGAGTGACCTGCAGGCCCAGTTCGAGCGTGCGGCCGGGCGTCCCCTCGACTGGTTCTTCGAGCAGTGGATGCGCCGTCCGGGTTTTGCCGAGTTGACGACGTCATGGCGCTGGGATGCGTCGCGCGCACTCCTGATCGTGCAGGTGGTGCAGGGTCAGCGCGTCGCACCGTTTCGGCTGTCACTTTCCATGGATGTGCTCGATGCCGGCGGCGGGACGCAGCGCCTGCGCCTCACGATTCCGGCTACGGCGACGTCCAGCATCGAGGTGCCGCTGCCGGGCGGGAGTGCTCCAACTCGCGTGGTGTTCGATGCCGACGCGTCGATCATGGGAACCGTCAGCACGCGTTGACGTGTACGGGCACGGTCGTGCAGACGGTTGACGCCACGGTGCCCTGTGTGAAAGTTATGAATCGGCGTCACGGCGCGTGCGCGGTGTCGTCATGTACTCCGTCCGATCTTTCGTCGCACATCACCGTCTTGCCCACAGGATTGCACATGCCGGCTCACGAGTTCCACGTTGGTCGTTCCAGTGTTCGCCAGGGATCCGCGGCACTGCTGCTGATGGTCACCGTCGCGGCATGCGCGACCGAGCCGGTCGGCACGATGCCGGAGACCGCGGTCAGCGCGAGCGTTGCACAGGTCGCGGCACGCGTCGATGCCGCGCCGGAGTTCGTGCCGGGCGAGATGCTGGTGCGCTTCCGCGACGGTGCCACGGTCATGAGCCGCGGTGCGGCGATGCGCGCGGCGCGCGCGACCACGCACGAGAAGATCGTGACGCCGGCAATGCTGCGTCGCGGTGACCGCGAGGGCGTGCACCTGATGCGTACGTCGATGGATGTGCGCGGTGCCATCGAGGCGTTGCGCGGCAATGCCGACGTGGAGTACGCAGAGCCCAACTGGATCTACCACCACGAAGTGGTTTCCAATGACACGTACGTCACCAATGGCTCGCTCTGGGGCATGAACGCGGGCTTCGGCAGTGCCGCCGTGACGGCATGGGCCAACGGCCGGCAGGACTGCAGCAACGTCTACGTCGGCATCATCGACGAAGGCTACATGACGTCGCACGAGGACATCGCCGCGAATGTCGGCACGAACCCCGGCGAGGTCGCAGGCAATGGCCGCGACGACGACAACAACGGGTACGTGGATGACGTGTACGGCTGGGACTTCGATGGCAACAACAACAGCGTCTTCGATGGCGTGAACGACGATCACGGCACGCATGTCGCCGGTACCATCGGCGGCGTTGGCGGCAACGGCAAGGGTGTGGCCGGCATGTGCTGGGGCGTGAAGCTGATGAGCGCAAAGTTCCTGGGCACACGCGGCGGCACGACGGCCAACGCGATCAAGGCGGTGGACTACTTCACCGCACTGCGCATGGCCGGCGTGCCGATCGTCGCCACCAACAATTCGTGGGGCGGCGGTGGTTTTTCGCAGGCACTCGGCGATGCGCTCACGCGCGCGGATGCAGCCGGCGTGCTGTTCATCGCCGCGGCAGGCAACAGCTCGGCGAACTGCGAGACGACAGCCTGTTACCCGGCGGGATATGCGACGGCGAACGTGATCAGTGTCGCGTCGATCACCAGCACGGGTGAGCTCAGCAGCTTCTCGAACTACGGTGCGACCACGATCGACATCGGGGCACCGGGCAGCGGCATCGTGTCGTCGGTGCCGGTCGCGAGCGGCAAGGGCAGGACCGCCAGCACCACCTCCGGTTACGCGAATTACAGCGGTACCTCGATGGCCACGCCGCACGTCACCGGTGCAGCAGCGCTGTACGCGGCGTCGCGTCCCGGCTTGACGGCCGCCGCGATCAAGGCGGCAATCTTGAGCAGCGGCACCGACACGCCCTCGCTGGCTGGCCGGACGGTGACGGGCAAGCGCCTGAACGTGAGCACGTTCTGAAGCTGTGGCTCGATGCCGACGCTGCGCCGCGGGACGTGAAGGAGGTTTGCTACCGTGCCTGCGAACGGCTGGCGCTGGAGACAATCCTCGTCGCGAACCAGCGGCTGCAGCTGCCGGTAGGCCATGCGCACCTGTCGTCGGTGCGCGTGGATGGCGGCCCGGACGTGGCAGATCGCTACATCGCCGAGCATGCGGTGCAGGGTGATGTCGCGGTCACGGCCGACATACCGCTGGCGGCGCTGCTGGTGCCGATGGGCGTGGTGGTCATCGATCCACGTGGCGAGGAATACACCGAGGAGACCATCGGCGAACGGCTGTCGGTGCGCAACTTCATGGACGGGCTGCGCAGCACCGGTGTCGAGACGGGTGGGCACGGGATGTACAGCGCGAAGGACAAGCAGGCATTCTCGAATGCGTTGGATCGCGCGCTGACGCGGGCGCGTCGGAAGGCCTAGCGCCGGAGGATGCGCCGCCGGCAATGTCGGAACGCAATGTCGGAACGCAATGTCGGAAGGCAATGTCGGAAGGCACCGGCCTCGATGCAGCACGGCACCGTCGCTGCACTGCCGTGTCGTCATACGCCGAGCTGTTGCGCCGACTGCGCTGACACCGGCATCTCGGCAAAGAACGCCTGTGCGCTGGCAACGCCGGCCGTGCGCTGATGGTACGCGCCGCGTTCGTCCAGCTCCCACGCGGTGCCGTCGCCCAGGTAGCGGTCCAGGATCTCGTCCAGCGCCTCGCGATGCGCGGCCGCTCGCACAGGTACCAGCACCTCCACGCGCCGGCGCAGGTTTCGCGGCCGCAGATCCGCCGATCCGATCAGGTACTCCGCATCGCCACCGTTGCCGAAGCGGTAGATGCGCGAGTGCTCCAGCAGGCGCCCCACGATCGACACCACGCGAATGGTGTCGCTGACGCCGGGCACGCCGGGTCGCAGCGTGCAGATGCCGCGGATGACGAGGTCCACCGGCACGCCAGCCTGCGATGCGCGGTAGAGCGCATGCACGATCTCGCGATCGGCGAGTCCGTTGACCTTGATCGTGATCGACGCCGGACGACCGGCGCGTGCATGTGCCGCCTCGCGCTCGATACGCGCCAGCAGCGACGGCAGCAGCTGGTACGGCGCCGCGAGGATGCCGCCGGGCAGCATCTCCGGCGTGGCCACGGCATTGCGAAGCGCCTGCAGCAGCTCGCCGACGCCGCGCGTCAGCGACTCGTCGCGCGTGAACAGACTGAGGTCGGTGTACTGCCGCCCCGAACGCGGGTTGTAATTGCCGGTGCCGACATGCGCATACAGCACCGCGTTCGCGCCGCGCCGGCGCTCCACCAGCGCGAGCTTCGCATGCACCTTGAGCCCCGCGAGCCCATACACCACGCGGCCACCGGCGCGCTCCAGGGCGCGAGCCCACTGCACGTTGTGCTCCTCGTCGAACCGGGCCTGCAACTCGACGAGCGCAAACACCGCCTTGCCGGCGCGCGCGGCAGCGAGCAACGCCTCCACCACCGGTGACGGATTGCCGGCACGATACAGCGTGGTCGCGATCGACGTCACGTCCGGATCAGTCGCCGCATCCTGAAAGAAGCGCACCACGGTTTCGTCGAACGACTCGAACGGGTGATGCACGAGCAGGTCACCGGCGTCGATGGCTTCGAGCATCGAAACGCCGGCCGGTACCACCGCACGCATCGGCATGGGCGGATACTCGAGCGACGGATCACCGGGCAGCGGCAGCGACTGCAGGCAGCGCAGGTCCAGCAGGCCGTCCACCACCTGCACCGCATCGACGGTGCTCTCCATTTCGCGGTCGATCGCATCGCGACGCAGGTTGTCGAGAATCAGCGCGGCGACGTGCGGTGGCATCGCGGCTTCCATCTCCACGCGCACCGCAGGGTTGTTCGGCCGGCGTTCCGTGGCGGAGGCGACCGCCGCGAGCAGGTCATGCGCGTGATCGTCGTGCAGGTGCAGGTCACCGCCGCGCGTGACGCGGAACAGGTACGCGCCGTCCACGATCGCATTCGGGTAGAGCAGGTGTGCGTTCGCGCGGAGCACGTCCTCAATGGCGATCACGGCGCCCGCCCGCCCCGGCACCGGCAGCAGGCGCGGCATGTCGCGCGGCAGTTCATGCTCGGCCAGATGCGTGCGCGTGCTGCCCTCGCCTCGATAGACGATCGCGACGAAGAGCCCGAGGTGCGGCAGGTGCGGCAGCGGCACACCGGGGCTGAGCGTCATCGCGAACGGTGAGAGGTCGGGCTGGATCTCGTCCAGATAGTGATCGCGCAACACCGCGCGCTCGCCATCCGTGAGGGCCGCCCAGCCCAGCAGGTGCACGCCATGCGCCTCCGCTTCGCGCAGGCAGGTCGCCGCGCAGCGTGACTGCGCCGCAAGCAGATCGGTGAGCTCCTGCTCCACGGCCTGCAGACGCGTGATCGCGGTGTAGCCGTCAGCATGATGCGGATCATCGGCGGCGTTCGCAGCCGCGACGCGCAGGTCCGCCATCCGTACCATGTACAGTTCGTCGATGTTGCTGGTGACGATGCCAAGGAAGCGGAGTCGCTCGAGTAGCGGCGTACTCGCGTCCTCGGCCAGTGCCAGCACGCGATGCTGGAAAGCGAGCAGGCTCAGTTCGGGACTGAGAAATGCAGGCGCTGCATCGGAAACCGTGAGCATCGGCAGGGAAAGGGGAGCGAGTAGCCGCAGGGTGCTGCAGCACGCACTTGCCGAAGATACGCGGCGGTCACGGCAATCGCCCTGCTCGATTCCGATGCTGTCTGTCTCGATAACAGAAGCGCCGCACCCTCTCTCGAGCGGTACGGCGCGCAAACCATCGTCGTACCGGCAGGTCAGCCGTGTGCCTTGCGCCAGCTCGACGAAGCGTCCACGAACTCCTTGAACAGGTGTCGGGTGTGCGGGTCGGTCAGCTCGAAGATCTCGGGATGCCACTGCACGCCGACGATGAAGGCGTCGTCGTCATCGAGTTCCACAGCCTCGATCAGCCCATCGGGCGCGATGGCGGTGGCAGCCAGTCCGCGACCCAGCGTCTTCACGCCCTGATGATGCATGGAGTTGACGCGAAAGCTGTCTACCTCGATGGCGTGACGGAGGCGCGATCCTGAAGCGATGCGCACCTCGTGCGCGAGGTGATCGCGCTCGTAGCCGCTGTTCGGGAAGTAGTCGTGCTTGATCGCGCCGTCGTACTGCGCGTCCAGGTCCTGCCAGAGTGTCCCGCCCTGCACGACGTTCAGAACCTGTGCGCCGCGGCAGAGACCGAGGTACGGCTTCTTGTCCTCGACGGCCCATTTGGCCATCAGCATCTCGGTGCGATCGCGCGACGGGTCGATGTTACCCAACTTCGGATGCGGTGCCTCGCCGTACGTGCTCGGATCCATGTCCACGCCACCCGGCACCAGGATGCCATCAACGCGCTCGTACAGCTCGCGCAGCGTGTCCTCGTCATCGTCCAGCAGCGGAACCAGACATGGTACCGCACCCACGATCGACACGGCCACGTAATAGCGCTGGTTCATGACGACCGACTGCGGCAGACCGGCAGGGATGCCGTCAATGGACTGCAGCGTCTGCGTGGTGACGGCGATCAGTGGGCGATAGCGGGCCATGCGAGGAGGGGAAAGGGGGGCGGCGAGCTGGCTGCAGCGGGCAATGTACGGTTACGTGGACGACGACCGGTCACGCGCGGAAGATACGCAGCTTCCGGTGCCTTCTGCGAATGATCGGATCTTACCCCGGCTCTGGCCCTTTGGGCCGCGCAGTTCGGCGTCGTCCTCGCCATGCCTCGACATAGTTCCGCGGTGACTTCATCTGTTTGTGCGAAATCGTGAACAGCGTCGACGCAGTCAGCAGGTGCAGCCAACCCGACACAGCATTACCTCGCGACCTCTATCCGTACCAGCGACGTACCCCAGAACGAGGGATCCTCGTCATCCTCGACCACCGTGCGCAGCGTGCTCGCCTCCAGCACCGGCATGACGAACGGCGCCGAGCCGAAGTTGGCCTTCGCCGCCACCACCTTCACATACGTCACGCCGGGAGTGTATGAGGCGCCGTGCCATGCGGAGATCTGGAACCCCTGCGTCTTTCCCTCGCGAACGAGGGCGACGCTTCGTGGCGCAATCCAGCCCTCGAAGCGCACCATGCTGCTGAAGTCGTCCGAGAGAAGCATCAGCGCCACCCACAGCTTCTCGGTCGAGGTATTCGCGAGGCGCAGCTGCACACGGGGCCACACGTCGCCGTCGTATGCGAGATGCACCGTGCCGTCCATCACCGGATGCGGCGGACGATCGTCGGGAATGCCCTGTTCGCTGGCGACGGCAGGCACGACATGCACCACGACCTTGCCGTTCAGCGTGGACGACACCGGCGTCAGCGCGAGCAGGGCATGCCAGCGCGCGATGTGCAGGCAGGCACTGGCAATTCCCGCAACATCGTCCAGACCGAAGGCGAGCTGCGGCAGTACCGCGCCGTCCACATCCCGGATCGCCACGCTGCTCCCGGTCACCTGTACCGTGATCGTCGGCATGCCAGTTGAGCGTACATGCACCACCGCGAACCTGTCGGCGCGTGCAGCGAGTGCGGCGTGCAGACTGGTGACTGCCGCCGCATCGCTGCCGGCGACCATCACGTGCAGCGGCACCGGACCCATGGACGTGATGACGGCCGCGTAAACCTGCGACAGGTTCAGCGGTGCCGGTTCACCGAACACGCGAAGGCGGGCGCGGTCCACCTCGACGGCACTCACGCTCGCCTCGGCGACGCGAGGCGCGGTCATGCCGTCGCGCAAGAAGGCATCGCGCTCGTAAATGTTCACCGTCACGCTACCGCCCTCCGGGATGCCGTCGATCACGCCGGCCGAGAGCCACCAGGCACCCGCCAAGCCTGATTGCGAATTTCGGTCGGGCGCGTAATTCACCGTCAGCGTGCTGCGTCCCAGCGTGCCGTCCAGAAAGCGTGTCGAGCCGTCGGCCGCGCCGGTGATCGCAATGCACGGCATCTGATCCTTCGCGCGGACGCGCACCGTGGTGCGGATCGCCATCACCAGGTCCAGGTACGTCGCCGAGGGGCCAAGGGCGCTGACCGCAGCCTCGAAGGCCTGGGTGAAGGCGCCGCGCGCGCTGAACTCCTTGGCGGTCTCGAAGGGCTGGCAGGCACTGATCGCGATGTGACTGGGCTGCGGCGCACCGCTCGCGGCAATGCGCGCCGGATCGTACAGCTCACGCGCTGCGTCGATGTAGTCGGCCAGCATGCGGCGCCGCTGCGTGGATGACGGTGCCATGCGCGGCACACCGGCGAGCGCCGGATCCTCGGTGCTGCGCGTCACCCCGCCTGAACTGCACGAATCGAAGAACGTCACCACCTGCGGGCCGCGCTCGGCAACTTCGTTGATCAGCGCACTCAGTTCCTTGTCGGCCACATCGAAGGTGTCGCCGACACGCGCGTCCACGGGCACGATGGTCTGCAGCATGCCGCTCGGCTCCAGCGCCATCCACTCGGCGGGGCAGGCTTCCTGCGAGCCGTGGCCGCAGAAGTAGAACAGCGCGATGTCACCAGCCGTGGCCTGGCCCAGGTGGCTGCGGAACCCGCCGATGATTGCCGCCCGCGTCGCCGCCTCGTCGTGCAACGCGTGCACGAACAGCGTGTCGGAGTCAACGCGACCCTTCAACAGCGCCTCGACCGCGCTGATGTCGTTGACGCAACCGTTCAGCGGCGAGACGGCGGTGTACTTGTTGATGCCGACGAGCAGCGCAAAGATGCGGGGCATGAAACCTCGTGCAAGCGAAAAAGCAAAACAGCACGGCAAACTGTTCGTATCATAAATTTACTATTCGCGCTGGGCTGAATCGTGAGCAGCGACCATGGCGTGCTGTGCCGGGTGCGCGCGTGCAGCGGTGCGAAAGTCAGATGCTCACCGGACCGTATTCACCGGACCGTGAGGTTCATCAGCGGCTTCGAGCGCCAGAGCAGCGGCGATGCGTAGCAGTCCTCGCCATCGGACAGTGCAAGCACCAGCAGGTAGTCGCCAGGAATGCGCGGCGCGGTGATGCGATCCTCCCAGTGGTACTCCGTCGTGCCATCGTCCTGACGCAGCGTCGACTCGTAGCAGGCAGCACCGCGATCGGAGCGAGCCGGCGTCATGAGCAGATACAGGCGCGTGGGACATGCGCTCTTGTCACAGGTGTCCGCCGGCGTCTTCTGCACGTGGAACGTCATGTCCAGCGGCACCGATCGCGCCGCCCGCAACGTCAGGCTCGTGGAGCCATCCACGTCACCGATGGTATCGGCAACGACCATCTGGGAGACATCGATCTTCACGCCGCGGGTCGGCCACACTCGCGTCTCGAAGTGACTGGCAGATGATTCGAGGGCGGTGTCGTCGTCCGAGCCGGCGGTCGCCACGCTGGTGGTATCGGTGGAGCCGAGATCCTGCGTCGCAGCCAGCAGCAATTCCTGCCCGATTGGCAGCGAGTCAGACGCGGAACCAGTCATCGCCGCCGCACTCGACGAATCCATCGCCGTCGAATCTGCGGCAATGGTGCCGTCGTCAGGCCCACTGCCAAGCCAGAGGATGAAGGCCAGCATGGCAATTGCGCCGACCCCGATTTTTGCGGGCGTGCCTTTGTACCACGGAACTGATTCCACGACGACTCGCGGCGGCGGTGCCGCGATGACGGGCGTGTCGACGCGTGGCGGCGGTGCCTGAATGGCCGGTGCCTGGACGACCGGCGTCGGCACCATCACTGCGGCGATGACCGTCGTGGGACTTGGATCGGCCTTTGCCGGCGGTGCAAGATGGCGCGGCATGATCACGTCGCCGGTGGGTGCCGCGGGTCGCGAACGGCTGCGCGCGGCCCGCGACGCATTGTATGCCGACATCGCCGGGTCACGAAGAAAGAGCACTGGTGTCGCCCACTCGGTCTGGTCGGGCCGCAATGCCTTGATCTTGCGCCGGCCGGAGTCCACCGAGGCCTCGATGGACCGGCCAACGGCGATCTGGGAGTAGAGGCGTGCCGAGAACACGATGGCCGCCTTGTCGCTGACGGGGAATTGCATCGCGATCACCGCCGGCACGCCGGCCATGACCAGCGCCGATGCCACTCCAGCAAACGGGTCGGATCCTGTCTTCTTCGATGCAGTGCCGGTGTTGCAGGCGTTCAGCGTCACGAGCCGCGTCGTGGGCTCATCCTTCATCAACTCGCCCAGATCGTGACCGGAGCGCAGTCCATCGTGGAAGAGCAGCATCCCTTCGCCTGACGGGCTCATGTCTCCGTGGCCCATGAAGTGGATGATGTGGTAGTCCGAGCGATGCAGCTTCTCCTCGAGACCGGCGAACGTCGCGTTCTCCAGGTACTCGGTCACCAGCTTCGGCGGCTGATCTTCCGCGTTCAGGTACTCCACGAGCTGTTCCTGAATCGCGACGCGCTCGGCGCCCAGATTCAGGTCGCCCTTCGGGTTGCTCATCACGAAGAGCACGCGCACGGGACCCTCGACGTCGCGCAGGTCGTAGAAGTCGATCGGTACATCCAGCGAGCGCACGAAGGTCGTTTCACGCGACATCGACAGATAGGTGTCGCTGTCGTCACGGAACATGAGCTCCCATGGCAGGGCGGCCAGCGGCGCGATGCTCTCGACACCGACATTGAGGTGCAGCCGGATGCGGAGCCGGCGGTTCTCGGCGCTCGTTCGACCAAGGCTGCGGTGGAAGAGCGAGGCGATGTCGCCGGTGAAGATCGCGTTGTACAGGTCGCGACCGACATCGCGGCTGAGCCGCGGCACCGGTGCATCGTCTTCGACCACCGTCCGTGTTGCTTCAACGATGCCCGAGGTGCCACCGGCAGGCATCGGCGCCTGCATCAGATAATCACGGAGCGGAAAGCGACCATTGCCGCCCGAGCCCGCAGGTGAACGCAACACCGACACCGGGTAGTAGTCACCGATCAGCGCACCGATCTGAATGACGAACTCGTCGATGGCGTCATGCTCGTTCATGCTCAGCTCTTCAGCCATGTCTCCATCTGCGTTGTAGTGCGTGCGTATTGAAAGAAGCCGGTGTGCGGCACGCCATCCACGGCGTTGAACACCACCTCGCCCTCGATCGGGAAATAGCCGGAGCCATTTGCGGCAAAGACCCCATCGGTGGGCACGACCAGGTCGTTCCCTGCGCCCTTGAACACCTTGTCCATGAGCCGGTCCTTGACCAGTTGCACGAGGCTGGGCTGCGTGGGAGTGTAATTCGATGCAAGCGCAAAGTATCTGGTCTCCTTTGCGCGCTCGCCGGTGTTGAGCCATTTCCCGAATTCACCGCCGGGCTGCATGGAGTGCAGCCCCTTGAGCCCGGACCAGAGTCCCGTTGCAACCAGCTTCACGCCGGTCAGCACGAAGCCGAGTGCATCCGTGGCGCCGTTGGTCGGCACGACGTTCAGCAGGTTCGTCACCGTGTCGAGGTATTCGCCGATGCATGCCTCGTCGGCCAGACGCGTTCCCGCATTCGGTGCGCCGACGAAGATCACCGTGCCCACCCGCAGCGTCCGCGTCCCGAACTGCAGCGACTCCTGCTTCTCGGCCAGCACGCGGCTCACCAGCCCACCGCGCGAGTGACAGATGATGTCCACATCAAGCGTGATGCCATCCGGTACCAGGTCCAGCAGCGTCTCGATGTTCTGCCGCGGATCGTGCGTCAGCGTCGGATGGTCGAAGGCGAACACACGTCCTTCGTACTGCGCGTGCATCGCGTCGACGAAGGCTGGCGGGAGCTCGCCGAACGCCGTGTGTGTGCTGCTGTTCGTGCCATGGATCATGAGCAGTGCGCGACCCGCGGCGAGCGTGGACCAGGCACCGCCGGTGATGGTCGTCGCCTGCTTCGTGGCGTAGTCGCCGGGCAGGAAGGTGCGCACCCGGTACGGCGTGCGCTCCAGCTCGAGCTTCTCGCCGTACTTCGCGGCCACGTGTCCCACGATCGCCTTGCCGACGGGGAAGACGTAGACGTTGATCAGCTTCTGCGCGATGGCGCTCAACACGCCTCGTTCACCCGTGCCGTCCACGCGCCGCGTGTCGAAGGTGAAGGTGCGCGTGCGGATCGTCGGCATCGCATCGCCGCGGGTCACGGGCTCGTCGTCCAGTTCCGGCGCGAAGTGCCACTGAATCATGCCCGACTCGTCGGTCGTCATCGCGACCTGCGCGTATCCGTCACCCGGATCGACCACCTGCACCTGCAGCGTGGGTTCGCCATCGGTACTGCGCGTGCCATCGGTGGTGGCCTGCGCATCGGTGATCACGAACGACTGCTGCGTCTGCATCTGCATGTCGGCCAGCGCCTGTGCGAGCGCGCCTGACGGTGCGAGGCGGCGTGTCGCATCCGGACCACCGGTTGCACTGCGCACCGCCGCCGTCATGCCTCGCGTCGTGATCGAGGCACCGGCGATGTTCACGCCCTCGTCGGCGGACAGCACGGCTTTGCGGCGCAGCATGACCTGCGTCGTCACCGTGGTCCAGTCGTCGTCGGTGATCTGCCCGCCCCGCGTGGTCACCGCCTGCTGCTCCAGCTGGGTGAGGTACGTCAGGTCCACCGGCTTCACCGAAGCGAAGAGCTTGTACGACGTGACCGCATCGTCGCCATCCCACACGACGCGGAGCTTCCGGAGGTCGGCGACACCGATCTCCACGTTGCTGTTGCCGATCAGCAGATTGGCCGATCCTTTCGTCAACGCCCCGACCGAGCCGCGTGGATCGAAGTCGAACAGGTTCACGTAGACGGGAACGTCCGTGGTGTTCGTGATGCGGAAGGCGATGCGCTCCGTCGAGTCGAAGACCGGCATGCCGACGGCCGCATCATCGTCGGCCGGCGTGAAGCGCTCGTCCGGCCCTGCGCGCAGCACCTCCAGCGTCACTGCGCCACGCAGGCCGCTGGCACGATTGCGGTTCTCGAGGGCGAGTGCCTCCGCCACGGTGCCGCGTTCCGCCGTGCGCGCACGGCAGCCTGTGTCGATGTCCCCTTCCGTGTTCTCGGAGAGGATGCGGGCCATCGCGGTCGTGCCCTTGACCAGCGTGACCTCGAGGCGGCCCAGCGGCGTGTCGCTGCCGTCACCCTTGCTGCCGTCGGGATACACCGTGTACGCCGCGCCCACGCGCAGGCCCTGCAGCGCACCGGCGCCCAGCGTGACCCTGGTGCGATGGCGCGCCGTGACCGTGACGTACGGCGCTGGCGCAAACTCCGTCAGCCCGAACAGCATGCGTTCCTGCGCGCCCTCGATCTGCGGGTGCTGATCTTCATGGATCGTCCTGATCGTGCGCGAGACGCGCTCGAACACATCGCGCCACGTCTCGCCTGGCGCCGCGCGCCGGAGCTCCTGCACGAGGGCGTACGTCAGCGCACCGTGATGCGTGGCGTCGTCGCCGGGAATGGCCGACTCCTTCGCGATCTCGTGGTCCAGGCATGCCGCAATGAAGACGTAACTGTCACTCGGATCGCCCTTCGTGGAGCGAGTGGCGCTGCCGTCGGTGTGCGGTCCACGGTCCATGGCCGGGCGCGTCGTGTTCCGTACGGGCTCGTTCCAGCGCTCGCCTCGCGGTGGTGCGCTGCCGTCGCGCGTCATGGTGCCCGAGTGGCAGCAGTCGAGGATCACGACGGTGTGCGGCGTGCGCGTGGCCAGCGCTTCGAGCCGCGCCCTCAGCTCGTGATCGTAGATGTCCTCCCGCGGCTTCTCGCAGACGTTCAGCGTGCTGTCGATGCCGGCCGCCTCGGTCTGGTCGTCGGTCGTGGCGTATGAGCCATGACCGGCGTAAAAGATGAACGCAGCGTCATCGGCCTGCGTGGACGTGACGAGCGCATCGAGCGCGGCCAATACAGCCTCGCGCGATGCGCCACGATCACGGAGCAGCGTGATGTCGTCGTGCTTGAATCCGAAACGCTCCTGCAACACCTCCGCCATGAGCTCCGCATCCGCGATGCAGCCGTCCAGCGGCTTGTTGGCGTACGCGTTGATGCCGATCAGGAGGGCGCGTCGAACGCTGCCACGAGTCGTGTCGGGCGACGGCATCGTCGTTTCGGTGTGTGAATTGTTCAGGAAGCCCTTCTACGGATGCCGCTTTTTTTCGCTCCCTTCGTCGTCGTGGAACCGGCCCGCTTCGTCGTCGCGGTCTTCGACGTGCTGACGCGCTTTCTTGCTGGTGCGGCCGAAGATGCGCGACCCTTCACGGCTTGGGGCGCCGCGTCACCGCCGCGACCCTTCGCGGCCTTCGGTGCCGCATCACCACCGCGGCCCTTCACCGCCTGGGGTGCCGCGTCACCGCCGCGGCCCTTCACCGCCTGGGGCGCCGCATCACCACCGCGGCCCTTCACGGCCTGGGGCGCCGCGTCACCACCGCGACCCTTCACGGCCTTCGGTGCCGCATCACCACCGCGGCCCTTCACCGCCTTCGGTGCCGCGTCACCACCGCGGCCTTTCACGGCTTTTGGTGCCGCGTCACCACCGCGGCCCTTCACCGCCTGGGGCGCCGCGTCACCACCGCGACCCTTCACGGCCTGAAGCACCGCGTTACCACCGCGACCCTTCTCCGCCTGGGGCGCCGCGTCACCGCCGCCACCCTTCACCGCCTTGGGCGCCACGCCACCACCGCGACCTTTCCTGCTGGTGGGCTTGGCGGCGCCAAAGTCAGGAGCCACTGCGTCGGAACCATTGGCCATGTGAATATCCTCGGTCGCAAATGGAGGTATCAACCTCCGGTGGCCTGCTGCTCGCTGCGAAGGGCGGCGATGCGTGCTAGATAATGCGATTCTGACTTCAGATTGCCAAGAGACTTCGCAGCGCGCGCGCGCAGCGCGAGGCTCGGACGCAAGAAAGCGAGGTGACCGAGACGCGGTGCATCGAAGACCGTTGCCACACCGATCGCCCGTTCATTCTCGCCCCGCGCCTGCAGCAGTGTGGCCAGCAGCAGACGCTCGGCACCGCGCGGTTCGATCTCGTCCCACGGCATGATGCTGACGGCAGCCTCGGCCGACAGCACCTCCATGAGCTGACGCTCCGCGCCGGCAGAATCGCCGCGTGCGAGCAACAGCTGTGCATCCAGCGACGTCGCGAGCACCCGCTCGCGTTGTGCAGCGACTGCGGCACCCCGCGCACGCAGGGTGGTGGCGATGGCGCGAACTGCATCCACGTTCCCCTGACGCAGCTCCAGCACGCCCAGCGCCCACAGCCGGCGTGCATACGGCAATGACGCGTAGTGCGCGCCGTAGTTCTCGGCATCACGCGCGGCGATCTCGCGGGCACGTGGCATCCAGGTGTCGAGCAGGGGTGCCTGCAGCAGGAACAATGACTCGCCGACGGACCACGTCCGCACGAAGTCGCCGATGATCGTCGCGGCACGTGCAGGATCGCCGCGCGCGATCTGTTGTGCCTGGAGCCCCAGCATCGCGGCGAAGCGACGTCCGTCCGCTGCGTCGGAAATGGACGTGTCGGCGGCGAGGATCGCGCTGAACGCTGCGATGCCGCAGGCCTGCAGCCCACGCGCGCCGGCAAAATCGCGGCCGACCTTGATCACGACTTCCGGGTTTGCGCGCACGAGTTCGGGCCAGCGCAACGAGGCGACACCGTCACGCACGCAGGCCTCGCTGATTCGCAGAATGGCAAGCGGCTCGGAGTCGGGTTCGGCAGCGCGAAAGCGCACCAGCAGCGGCTCGGCGCCAGCAAGATCACCGCGCCGCAGGCGAATCTCGATTGGATGCAGCAGCGTGGCCACCGACGTGGAGTCGAGTCGACGCGCGGTGTCGAACGCCTCGTCGGAAAGCGAGTCAGGGTCACCACTCAGGGGCTGCAGGTGCGCATAGACCTCGCCCAGTTGGATCCACGCCACGGTCATGCCCGGATCCAGCGTGATCGCCATGCGCAGATGGGCGACGGCCGAGTCGCCGCGTCCGCGCAGGTACGCCGCAAAGCCTTGCGTGAAATGCTGGTAGCGCGGCGTGAGTGGCTGCGCGAGCGCCACGCGCAGCATCGCCTCGGCTTCATCACCCTTGTGCTGCCAGCTTGCCGCCTGCGCACCGCGCAGTGCCGCAATGGCGAACGTGGAGTCGATTTCAATTGCCTTGCGATAGTGCTTCAGCGCGACCTGTGGCCGCACGCGTCGGAATGCCGATTCACCGAGCAGGAACTGCGCGACGGCACCCGGCGTCCGGTTCTTCCACTCGCTGGCCAGGTCCAGCGTGCTGCCGGGAATCAGGCGCGGCAGCAGGCCATTCACCGCGCTGAGTCCCTGTGTCCACGGATTCGACGCCAGGCCCGTGGCTTCGGTGCTGGCGAGCACCGAGTCGCCGCGCACGTCGTACAGCGTGAGGAACACACGCACCGAGTCGCCGGCGCTCACCAATCGACCCGTGAGGAACGTGGCGCATTTCCGGCTGCGCGCCAGTTGGCGTGCCGTCTCGTTCGACAGTGCGCGGATGTCGCTGCGGCTCGCCTTGTCGAGCAGCGCCCATCCGTCAATCCAGCGCAGCGGATCCGAGTTGTCGAGCGCGTTACCAATCACCGTCGCGACATCCTCACCCGTCGTGCCGGCACCGGTGAATCCGCCCGAGAGCACGAACGGGTAGACCATCACGCGATTGGCGTCGAGCGATGCATCCTGATGCCGGTCGGATCGCCACACACCCACGGCAAGCACGACGCCGATGACTGCGGCAGCGGCACCGAACAGAGCGAATCGCCGACGCACCGGCGGCGCTGCGACGATGATCGCAACGGGCGTATCGGGCGCTTCGTTCAGCCGGGGGTCACGCAACGCGTCGCGGAAGTCGTCGGCCGACTCGTACCGGTCAACGGGCGACTTGGCCATCGCGCGCATCACCGCCAGCTCCAGCTTCATGGGCACCGTATCGCGCACGGTGCGGAGGCTGGGCACCGGATCCATGAAGTGACGAGCCATCACCGAGCGCGTGGTGGGACCCGTGAACGGCGGGGCACCCACCAGCATCTCGTAAAGCACGCAGGCCAGGCTGTAGACATCGCTGCGACCATCCAGCAGTGTGTCGCTGGACGCCTGTTCCGGACTCATGTAGTCGGCAGTGCCGACCGCGAAGCCGGTCTCGGTGAGCCGCGTGCCTGCGCCGCGCTCGATGGCGCGTGCGATGCCGAAATCCGCCAGCAAAGCTCGCCCGTTCGACAGCAGGATGTTTGCCGGCTTGACGTCGCGATGCACGAAGCCATGGCGGTGTGCATACGCGAGCCCTTCCGCGATCTCGCAGGCGATCTGGATTGCGACCAGCACCGGCAGCGGACCGGTGCGCGCAAGGCGCTGCTCCAGCGTCTCGCCATCCACGAAGGGCATGACGTAGAACGGCATGCCTTCCGCCACGCCCGAGTCCAGCACAGCCACGATGCCGGGGTGCTGGAGCTGTGTGGAAATGCGCACTTCGCGCGCAAATCGCTCCGGACCAAGCTGCGCGACGAGCTCCGCGTGCGGCGCCTTGACCGCGACCGTGGTATTGGTGACGAGGTCGGTTGCGAGGTAAACCGTGGCCATGCCGCCATGACCGATCTGTCGTTCGATGCGATAGCGGCCAGCGAGTGTTCCGGTAAGCATCCGAACTCCATCCGGTGCCGGAACGCCTGGGGAATTCGGTGTCGTCACGCTGGCAACCTAACCGTGATCAGCGCTCGGCCTGCCTGAGAATGATGCCGTCGAGCAGATCGAGCGGCTTGATGCGGAGCAGGTTGGCCAGCGTCGGTGCCATGTCGACCACGCGCGCATGCATGCCGTACTTTCCCGGCGCGAACGGTGCGCCCCAGAAGATCACCGGTACCCACGCATCCTGGTCCCACGGTGATCCGTGCGTGGCCAACGTCGCACCGGCGGGATAGTTGAATCGCGCGAGCGTGGTCACGAAGCGTACCTGACTGCCGGGCGCGAACATGCGCAGCCAGCGCACCGCGATGGTGTCGCGCACCGTGTCGGCCTTCGCGAGGTCACGGAGCATGTCCACACGATGTACGCCGGGAATTGCCCGGATTGTCGCGGCCAGCGCGCGCGCCACGGAATCGGGCGACACCCGTGCCTTCACGAACGATGTCGTGTCGCCGAACTGCAACGCGCCGTCACCGAAGGCGACCTGGTTGGTGTCCACGTTCATGGCGCCAAGACGCTGCAGCATGGCCTCGAACGGCGGCTCGATGTCCACGAAAGTCGCGCCGGGATTGGGCGTGACGGTAGACAGCACTCCCGGAAACGGCGACATGCCGTGATCACCGGTCAGCGTCAGGATGATCCGTGTGGAGTCACGCACCGCGAACAGTGAGTCGATGAAGGCGCCGAGGTAACGGTCCACGCGCAGCATCTGGTCGTGCAGCTCCTTCGAGTCAGGGCCGAAGCGATGGCCGACGGCATCGGTCGTGGAGAGCGAGATGTTCAGCAGGTCGGTGCGTGTATCGCTCGCGCCGAGCTCCAGCTGCTTCAACCCCGTGAGGGCAAACTTCAGCGTGAGCTCGTCCATCACCGGGTAGTTCGGCAGCGAGCCGGCGGCGTTCGTCGGGTCATCGCTGATCAGGTGCGGAAACACGAAGTCGCGGCCCTGGGCCTCCGTGGGCACGCTATCCCGCTCAGCGTAAGCCGAATCGGGAAGCAGCGGGGTCCAGACCCACCCTGCGTAGGTCAGCGGAAACTGGCGGCCGTTGAATTCGCGCACCCAGCGCGGAAGCTCGTTTGCGTAGTAGACACTCTGCGTGAAGGTGCCGTTGCTGGCGTACCAGTACACATCGCCCTTCGATCGCCCGATGGGCAGGATGGCTGCGCGGTCCTTGCGCGCGACGGACAGGAAGCGCGTGCGCTTGTCGGCCGCCTTCATCCAGTCGACCAGCGTGGTGCCGCGGAACCTGAGCGGCGATGCACCGGGATCGGTGGAGCCGATCAACGGGTTCGCGCGATCGTTCACGCCGGCCGAGTTGGCGGCGATGCCGGTGCGAACCGGGAAGCGGCCCGAGAGCGTGGCTGCGTGTCCCGGCGCGGTCTCGGTATTGGCGTGGTCCTGGAACGCATTCGTGTAGTGCGCCCCCGCCACGTCGAAGCGATGGAGCCCGCCCGTGAACTGCTTCCCGAAGCGGGCGAAATAGTCGCCGCGCAGCTGGTCGATGGTCAGGAAGACGATCAGCGTCGGCTTGCGTCGCGTCGCCGGCGGCGGGGTGGGCTGGGCGTGCGCGCAGGCGACGGTAGCTGCGAGGAGCGTGACCGCGAGCGCGGTCGCAGAAATTCGACGGTGCATGACACAACTGTACACCGTGGAACAGGCGACCGGCTCTCGCGATGTCGCCGCCACGGTTGCCCCGGACCGGTGCGCGCGGCAGTTTCGCCACAGGTTCCTCTTCCCGCACCACGCCGTCGATGATCGAAAAAGACGCCGAACGACCGCTTCTGAACGTCATCGTGCGTACCATACTCTGGTACGTGGCCACAGCGGCGGGGTGGTACCTGATTCATGAGTATGCCCCGGCCGATCTGGGATCGCTTGGTGGCGATGAACTGGGCGGCCTGGTCGGCGGCACCGGCAAAGCCAGCGTGATGGCAAACGGCCAGGAGTCCGGACCAGCGCTGCTGCCGACGATGATCGCGATGCTTTCCGCATTTGCGACGGCACTGCCGGTGACGTGGATCTACACCTACACGCGCCACAAGAAGGGCTACCAGCAGTCGGTGGTGCAGACGTTCCTGATCCTGCCTGTGATCGTCGCGGGCATCGTGGTGCTGGTGAAGCACTCGCTCGCGCTGGCCTTCTCGCTGGGCGGCATCGTGGCGGCGGTGCGCTTTCGCACGGCCCTCGACGACAGCAAGGATGCGGTGAACATCTTCGTCGTGACCGGCATCGGTCTGGCGGCGGCGGTGGACCCGCCGGTCGCCTTTGGCATCTCGGTGATGTACAACATCCTGATCGTGGGGCTCTGGCTCAGTGACTTTGGCCGCGCGCCGGCACTCGAGGGCAAGCAGGCAGGCCAGCGCCTGGAACGTGTGCTGCAGAGCGCGAATCGCACAGGCATGTTCGTCGCGCAGCTGGATGACCAGGTGCTGAAGGACCTGGCACCGGAGCAGCTGGAAGCGCTCGCCGATCGCGCCTGGCGTCGCCGCAAGCGCAATGCGCCGGACGCCGCCGAGGACGAGCGCCCGGACTACACGCACATGCTGCGGGTGCACACCAGCGACATCGAGGGCACGCGCAGCGCCTGCGAGCCGGTGTTCGCCGAGCTGTTCGTGCGCTGGAAGTACATGGGAAAGGCCAAGACCCCGGAAGGATTGCGCGTGCTGGAGTACGGCATCGCAATGGCGGAGGATGTCACGCCCGGCATCGTGAACGAGACGTTGCGCGGGCTCCCAGGTGGCGACGTGCGCAACGTGGAGATGAAGAAATGATCAGGCAAACGGTGGTGCTGACGCTGTTGCTGCTGCTGGCGCAGGTGCTGCCGGCACAGGGCCTGTTTCGCGACACGGTGCCGCTGCAGGTGACGATCGTGACGGAGCTGAAGGCGCTGCTGCGCGACCGCGACACGACGAAGTTCGTGCCGCACGCCGCGGTGGTCAGCTATCGCGACGCGGCCGGCGTGGACAAAAAGTTTCCGGCCACGCTGCGCACACGTGGGCACTTCCGTCGTCAGCTGAAGAACTGTGATTTCCCGCCGCTCAAGCTGGAATTTAAGCGCGACAGCGTGAAGCAGCTGCTGTTCCAGGGCAACAGCACGCTGAAGATCACGACGAGCTGCCGCCCGTCGGTGGCCGAGTATGAGCAGTATGTGCTGGGCGAGTATGCGCTCTACCGCGCTTACCAGCTCATCAGCCCCACATACTTTCGCACGCGGCTGGCGCGCATCACCTACCACGACTCCGCGCGACAGATGGACGACGTGGTGTCGTGGGCGTTCTTCGTGGAGGATGACAAGGAAGTCGCAAAGAAGTTCGCACTGTCCACCGACGATGCGAGAGGCGCACTGTTCGCGGATCTCGACGAGACGCAGCTCGCCATCACGTCGCTCTTCGAGTTCATGGTCGCCAACACCGACTGGTCGGTGTCGGGGCTGCACAACGTGGCGCTGATGCGTGACTCGACGCAGAACTTCCACATCGTGGCCTACGATTTCGACTGGAGCGGCGCGGTGAATCCGCGCTATGCGGTGCCGGATTATCGATTGAACCTGCGTAGCGTCACGCAGCGCCTCTATCGCGGTCCGTGCAAGCCGCTGGAATCGTGGCAGCCGATCTTCGACCGGTTCATCGCAGCACGTCCGAAGGTCGAAGCCATCTACGCCTCGCTGCCCGGACTGGACCCGAGGCGCGCGCGCACCACGCTGGCCTACCTCGCCGATTTCTATCAGCTGATCGGCGAACCAAAGGCCGCACGGCGCGCGATCACCGACGGCTGCCAGCCGCGCGGTAACTGACGGCACCGCCGTTCAGGACGCCGCCGGACCGGGAAGCGTTCCGCCGTCGCGCAACAGATTCTGCAGGATGCGCAGCTGTTCGTTCTGCATCTGGACCAGTTCAGCCCACTGTGCCTCGCGCAGCACGTCCAGCTTCTGGTGTAACTCGCGGATCTCGACCTCGGCGCGAATGTTCACCTGGTAGTCGTTCTTCGCCGCACGGCGATCACGCTCGGCGGCGCGATTCTGCGACATCATGATCACCGGTGCCTGCAAGGCCGCGACCATCGAGAGCATCAGGTTCAGGAAGATGAACGGGTAGGGATCAAAGGCCTGTCCGCGTCCCGGAAACGCTGAGTTGAACAGGATCCAGAGGCCAAGAAAACCGAGGAACAGCAGGATGAAGGTCCACGACCCGCCGAACGAGGCGATCCGGTCGGCCAGGTGCTGACCAAAGCTCCGCGACTCGCTGAGCTGTGCATCGATGTCCTCGGTGGCATATGGCTCGGACCCCAGCCGGCGCAACACACCATCGATGACGGCGCGCTCATTCTCGGACAGTGACTGCCATTCGGAGCGCAGAACGCGCTTCGCGAGCGCTCCAGCCGAAGTACCACCGGAAGATTGGCTGGCCTGGCGTTCGTCATGCGACATCGGTGGCTCCCGTGACAAGGTGTGCGGGCATATTACCTGTTGCCATGCACCACAGGCGCGGATGGTTGCACGCGGCAGCACGGCGACAGCTCTGCAATGACCGCGCCGCCGCATTGGGCTTGAGTGTCAGTACCGGTTCGTAGCTTGGGGAACGATCCGGATGGCTCGCCCTGACACTTTTCGTGGATATCGCATGCCCAGCGGAATGCAGCTTCGCACAGCCAGTCGACTCATGCCGCTGCTGCAGCACATGGCCGCAGACATGCGGCGTGCGCCGCTGCCACCGCGCGAGAGCGAGATGGTGGTGGTGCAGAGCCAGGGCATGCGGCGCTGGGTGACACTGACGCTGGCCGACACGCATGGCTGCGTGGGCTCGCTGGCACTGCCGTTTCCCGCCAGCTGCATGCACGATCTTGCTGCGAGGCTGTGCCGCCACTCACCGTCGCGGCTCGAACAGGACCCGTTTTCGCGCGATGCGCTGGCGTGGCGTGTCGACGAATTGCTGCGCACCATGGGCGACGACCCGGTGCATGCGCCGCTCCGCAATTACCTGATCGGAAGCGACGATCGTGCGCGGTTCGGGCTGGCGACGCAGATCGCCGGTCGTCTGGACGATTATCAGCTGTATCGCGCCGACCTGCTGCAAGACTGGGAGCGCGGCGGTCGTGCGCCGGGTACGCCGCATGCCGCGTGGCAGGCGGCGCTCTGGCGACAGCTGTGTGCGGATGGCTCGTCGGCCCGTGTACCCGGCAGTGCGCGCATTCACGAGGCCATCGAGCGGCTGAACGGAGCGACACCTGACGGCCTGCCCACGCGGCTGACCGTCTTCGGCGTGAGCTCGCTGCCGCCGCTGTTCCTTGAACTGCTGGCCGCACTCGCACGGCACGTGCCGGTGACGGTGTACTCGGCAACGGTCACGGCGTCGTCGTCGCACCCGCTGGTGACCGAGTTCGGTGCGCAGAGCCGCGAGTTCCTGGCGGCCCTGCACTCGCACGATGCGGTGCACGATGCGGTGCACGATGCGGTGACTGACGATGTCGCGCCTGCAGCGCAGCCGTCGCTGCTGCGCACGCTGCAGTCGGAGTTTGCGCGTGGCGACGATGGCTCGATGCCGCTCGCGCTCGCGGCCGACGATGCCTCGTTGCGCGTGCACAGTGCGCATGGCGCGCTGCGGCAGCTGGAGATCGTGCGCGACCAGCTGCTTGCCGCGATGGCGGATGATGCAACGCTGCGGCCGCATGACCTGCTGCTGCTGGTGCCCGATGCCGCGGCGTGGGCGCCACTCGTGGATGCGGTGTTCGGTGTGACGGAGCCCGATGTGCCGCAGATCCGGTATCGCATCGCCGATCGGCCTGCGCGTGGTGAGGATGAAGCCGCCGACGCCTTCTCGATGCTGCTTGGGCTGCATGGTGGGCGACTGACGCACAGTGAGGTGTTCGAGTTGCTGGCGCGCCCGCTGGTGCATACCGCACTTGGCCTGGCCGAAACCGACGTCGATGCGCTCAGTGCCGTGACGCATGCCGCGAACACGCGCTGGGGCTACGACGCGGCCTCGCGCGAGGCGCTGGGCATGCCCGCGTACGAGGAGGCATCGTGGCGCGCATCGCTCGACCGGCTGCTGATCGGCATCGCGACCGGCGTGCACGATGACCTGCTGCTCGACGTGCTGCCGCAGGCCGGCGATACGCATGGCGACGCCGAGTCCATCGCCACGCTCGCCACCTGGATCGACAGCCTGGCCGCGGCGCTCGACGACTGGCATACGCCTCGCACACCGGCCGCGTGGAGCGTCACGATGCAGTCGGCGGTGCAGACGCTGCTCAGCACACCGGATACGCGCGATGCGCAGTCCGTGGCGTCGGTCATGCGGCTGCTGTCGGAACTCGCGGAGCTGTCGTTCAGCGCCTCGTACAACGGCGACGTACCGTTCGGCGTGGTGCGTGATTGGCTCGAGGCGCAACTGGACCTGGACACGTTCGGATCGGGATTCCTCTCCGGCGGCATGACTGTGGCCGCATTGAAGCCCATGCGCAGCCTGCCGTTCAAGGTGATCGCCGTCGTCGGGCTGGACGAAGGTGTGTTTCCGCGCCGCGAACGCCGTGCCGCCTTCGATATGCTGGAACTCGAGCATCGCGCCGGTGATCGCGACATGCGCACCGATGACCGGCAGCTGTTCCTGGACCTGCTCTGCGCCGCCGAGCAGCGCCTGATCCTCACCTACAGCGGCCGTGCCGTGACGGACAACTCGCCGCGCGCATCGTCGGTCGTGATCGATGAGCTGCTCGATCACCTGGATCGCCGCACCGGTGGCGTCGCGCGTCAGCGCATCGTGGTCGTGCATCCGCTGCAGCCGTTCTCGCGCAGATACTTCGCGCCCGATCGCGACGCCCGCTTGTTCACGTACTCCACCACGCAGGCGCGCGCAGCGATCGCGAGCCTGCAGGTGCGCGGTGCCGATGTACCGTTCGTGACCGCGCCGCTCGCACCTGTCAAAGGCCGCGCTGAAACCGCGCTGGATCTCACGCTGGACGAGCTGGCGGACTGCTGGCGCAACCCGAGCAAGTTTTTCTGCCGTCAGGCGCTGGGCTTCACGATTCCCGGAGGCGAGAACGAATCCGGCGATGACGAGGAGCTGATGCTCGACATGATGACGCAGGGACTACTGAAGTCGCGCATGCTGGCTGCCGCGCTGCACGGCGACGCCGACATGGGGCACGAACTCCGTCGCCTGCAGGGTGACGGCTCGCTGCCGCCCGGTGCCCTCGGCAGCGCATGGAGCGAGTGTCTGCGTGGCGACGTGACGGCAGCGCTGTCGTTCGTGCCGCTCGAGATCACCGCGCGCATCGTGCCCGTCAGTGTGACCGGCAGCGAGTGGCGTGTCAGCGGCATGCTGGACGGAGTACGCGGTGACACACGGTATGTGGTGCGTGCTGGTTCCTTTCGCGCGGAGCACCGTGTGCGCGCGTGGGTGGAACACGTGGTGATGTGCGCAGCGCACGAAGGCGTGGAAGACCGTGCCGTTTCGGCGTTCCCATGTCCGGCGCGGACCGTGCTGGTCGCAAAAAAAGGCATCGAGATGACGTACGAGTGCGTGCCGGACGCACGTGCACTGCTGACGGAGCTGATGGTGGAGGCGGGCCGCGGTCGTGCAGCGCCTTTGGTATTCTTTCCGCAGGCGGCGATCTGTTGGCTCGATGCGATCGCGCCGGCAAAAGCGCCGCGCAAGAATAGTGCGCCGAAGGACCCGCAGGCCGTCGCACGCAAGCAGTTCGCATGCGAGGCCGATCAGTTTCACCCCGTCGGCGGTGATCATGCTGACGAGCATGTCGCGCTCTGCTTTCGCGGCATGGACCCACTCGTCACGCAGTGGAACGAGTTCGAGCGGCTCACGCGGCTGCTGTTCCGTCCCCTGCTGTCCAGGATCACCGCATGACCACCATCATGCCCACACGGGCGGCTGCGTTGCCGTTTCACGCCTTGACCGTGCCGCTGGACAGCGGCGTCACGCTGGTCGAGGCGAGCGCCGGCACTGGCAAGACGTTCGCCATCACGCGCCTCGTGCTCCGGCTGCTGCTCGAGCGGCGTGTGGACTCACTGTCGCAGATTCTCGTCGTCACGTTCACCGACAAGGCGACGCAGGAACTGGTGACGCGGATCCGCGCCGTGCTGCGACAGGCCGACGCGGTCTGGAGCCGCACGCCGCCCACGCGCTGTGCCGGCAACGACGACCTGTTCCTGCTGCGCACGCAGCATGGCGACGCAGGTGCCGTGATCATTGCACGTGCACTGGCGTCGCTGGATGACCTGGCCGTCTCCACGATCCACGGCTTCTGCCAGCGCATGCTGGCCGAAAGCGCGCTGGAGGCACGGATGCCGTTCCGGACGACATTCGTGGAGGACGAGACCGAGCCCCTGATTCGCGCCGCGATGGACTGGACGCGCAGCCGGCTGCTCGCCAGCCCGGCCTCCGCGCGGCTCATCGTGGGCGGCGGTGTGCAGCTTGGCGCACTGGTCGATCGGTTCGTGGTGCCGTTCCGTCGCGCGGCAGACACCACGCTGGCGTTCGAATCTGCTGACGTCGCGCAATCGCTGGTGGCAGACTTCGTCCGTACCGTCGATCGCACGTTCACTCGCGAGAAGGAGCGCCGCCATCTGGTCGGCTTCGATGACCTGCTGCGCACACTGTCGCGCGTGCTGGTGGTCGAGGGCCCGACCGGTGCGCTCGCGCAGCGGATCCGTGAACGCTATCGCGCGGCGCTGATCGACGAGTTCCAGGATACGGACCAGACGCAGTTCCCCATCTTCAGCCATGCATTTCATGGCTGCCCGCTGTTCCTGATCGGTGACCCGAAGCAGTCCATTTATCGCTTTCGTGGCGCCGACATCGGGGCGTACCTCGCGGCGTCACGGCAGGCAAAGCGACGCTTCACCCTGTCGCAGAATTTTCGCAGCACAGCGGCGTACGTGTCGGCAGTGCAGCAGCTCTTCACGCGCGTACCCGATCCGTTCCTGTACCCGGAATCCGAGATCGATTTCCCCATCGTGACCGCGGCCACGACTCCCAAATCGCCCGGCGCCCTCGCCACCGACGGACGTGGCTCGATGGTCTGGTGGTGGTTGCACAAGTCACTTGGCAAGACGGGCAAATACGTGGCCAAGGATGACGCGGTCAGGGTGCTGGTGCGCGAGACGGCGAACGAGATCGTGCGCCTGCTGGATGGGGGACTGGCCTGTCGCTGCATTGCGGTGTTGTCGCGCACGAACAACGAGGCGCTGCTGGTGAAGCAAGCGCTGGACGCGGCGGGTGTGCCGGCGGTGATCAGTGGTGCCGACGACGTGCTGGAATCTGATGAGGCGACGGAGATCGTGCGCCTGGCGGCGGCGATCGCGGCGCCGTTCGATCGCCGTGCCGTCTCGGTCGCGCTGACCACGCGGCTGTGGGGCAGCAGCGCGGCCGACATCAGCGCCGCCGTGCGCGATGGCGGGGAGTTGCTGTGGAGCGACATCACCGATCAATTCGCGTCACTGCGCGAGACATGGCGCACACGCGGCGTGTCTGCTGCGATGGCCGACCTGATCGCGGCGCGCCGGTCTGCAGAAAGGCTGCTGGCGCTGCCGGATGGCGAGCGTCGCCTGACGAACGTACGGCATGTCGTGGAGCTGCTGCACGAGGTGTCTGCCACGGATGGCATCAGCGTGGAGGCGGTCGGCGCATGGGTCGCACGTGAGCGCTCGGTGACGAACACGCCGGACCGTCGCGAACTGCGCCTCGAGACAGATAGCGAGGCGGTGCAGATCCTCACGATCCACAAGGCCAAGGGACTGGAATTCGACGTGGTGTTCTGTCCGACGCTCTGGCAGGTGTTCGGCGCCAGAAAGGGTCCGCTCGGCGTCACGGCGGTTGCCGGAGAGGATGCAAGCGGTCGCCGTGTGCTGGACCTGGGCTCACCGCTGCAGCAGCAACGCGTGAAACACGCGGCGCACGAGGAGGCCGCCGAGGCACAGCGGCTGGCGTATGTCGCCATGACGCGCGCGGTGCATCGCTGCTACCTGGCGCATGGCGAGATCGGCAACGACGACACGGCAGCGTCGAACTCCGCGCTCGGTCACCTGCTGCGCCACGAGTCGATGAGTCCGCGCTCCGTGATCGCTGACCTCGTCGCGTCGTCAAATGGTGTCATGACGCTCACCGACCTCGTGGCGGGGCAGCCCCGTGCGATGACGAGGGTGTGCAACCCCGAGGCCATCACGCCGGTGGCCACCGCCCTGTCGCTCGCATCGACGCAGCTCGAGACCTGGCGCATCAACAGCTTCACCGGCATGGTGGCCGACACGCCGTCGGAGACACCGCGCGACGTCGCCGACGAGAACTTCGCGCCGGACGCGCTGCTCGTTGCCACAGGATTCCGCGCCTTCCCTGCTGGACGCAACGCCGGCATCGCGTTGCACGAGCTGTTTGAATGGCTCGATTTTTCGGCGCACCGCGCACCGGAGACACGCGCACTGGTCGAGCGCTCGCTGGGCCGGTTCGGACTGCGTGGCGACGCGTCACATGCGGAACGCCGCATCGATGACGTGATGGCGATGGTGGCGCGAGTCTGCGACTCGGTGATACCGGGCACGCACGTTGCGCTGCGCGACGTGCACCACGACGCCACGCTGCGCGAGTGGCGGTTCGACATGTCGGTGTCCACGACGTCGGTGCGTCGCATTGCCGATGCGCTGGCCGCACACGGTTCCGCACATGCCAGGGCCTACGCCCCCGTACTTCGCACGCTGCGCGACTCGTCGCTGGGCGGGTACCTCGGCGGCGTGATCGACCTGATCTTCGAACATGACGGACGGTGGTGGATTGCGGACTGGAAGTCGAACCAGCTCGGCGCATCTGACGCGCACTACTCGCCGGATGCATTGGGCGAGGTGATGATGCATGCGCATTACACGCTGCAGTACCACCTGTACCTGCTGGCGCTGCATCGTTACCTGCGGGTGCGTGTGCCCGGGTACGATCCAGCAGTGCACTGGGGCGGCGTGGCGTATGTGTTCCTGCGCGGCGTGCAGCCCGGAAGCCACGATGGCTGGTTCGTTGATGCGCCGACACCGGCGCTGCTCGACGCACTCGATGCGGCACTCGGGAGGCGCGCGTGAGCACCATCGCCGGGGTGGCGGACCTGTTGCAGGCGCTGCCGCAGCTGCATCCCGTCGATGTGCAGCTGGCCACGACGCTCGTACGTCGCGGCGAGGAGCAGGGTGAGTGCGGCATCGCGCTCGCGATGGCAGTCGCCTTGTGCAGTCGTGCGCTGCGTGACGGGCACAGCGGCATCACGCTGCACGAGATTGCGGTGCAGTCAATTGCAGTGCAGCGCGAGTCGTTGCACGAGCTGCTGCGCGACCTGCCGCTGCACGATGCGAGCTGGTGGACCATGCATCTCGCCGCGAGCGCGTTGGTGGGCGACGGCGGCTCGATGACGCCGCTCGTGCTGCATGGTGAACTGCTGCAGCTGCACCGGTACTTCGCGGCCGAGTCACGGATCGCACGGCGGATCGCCGCGTTGATGGCGTTGCCGATGGCGGCGGGTGTGCGCGGTTTCTCGATCGTCACCGGCGGCCCCGGCACTGGCAAGACCACCCGCGTCGCGAAGACGCTCGTCGACCTGGTGCAGACAGTGCCGGGGATGCGGATCGCGCTGGCGGCACCGACGGGCAAGGCGGCAGCGCGACTCACCGAGTCGATCCGCGCGCGGCTCACCAGCCTGCGCGACGAGCGTGCCGATGCGCGACCGCCGGACAGCGGATTGCTGGACATCGAGGCGCGCACGCTGCACCGGCTGCTGCAGTACAGCGTTGGCACGGACCGCTTCAGGGCATGCGCGGAGCAGCCGCTGGAGCATGACCTCGTGATCGTGGACGAGGCAAGCATGGTGGACGTGCTGCTGCTCGATGCGCTGCTGAAGGCACTGAAACCCGGGGCGCGCCTGATGCTGGTGGGCGATCACAACCAGCTCTCCAGCGTGGACGCGGGCGACGTGCTTGGCGTGCTCTGTCGTGCGGCACGGGAGGACGGCCCGGGCACGCCGCTGCACGACTCGGTGACCTGGCTCACACATAGCTGGCGGCACGATGCACAGCCCGGGATCAAGGCACTCGCGTCCGCGATTCTGTCGGGTGAGCCGGTCGCGACGCTCGCGAGCCTCGCCAATACCACGACACCCGATGTGCGTATTGTGTCATCTGCTGTCGGCGACGCACTGCTGGCGCCCATCCTGCCGCACCTGAAGCGATGCCTCGCGGCAACCTCGGCGGAAGCGCTGCTGGATGCACTGGACGCGTTCCGCCTGCTGTCGCCGGAGCGCGAAGGGCGCAGTGGTGTGCGCGGGCTGAACCGGCTGGTGGAGCGCTGGATGGCGCGGCATGGCCGTCCGGTGCAAGACGCGTGGTACCACGGCCGGCCCGTGCTGGTGACGGCGAACGACTATGCGACGCGCGTGTTCAACGGCGACATCGGCGTTTGCTGGCGCACGGACGGGCGCACGGCGGTGCACTTCCGCGGCGTGGATGGCTGCGTTCGCGCAATCGCACCGGGGCGGTTGCCGATGGTCGAGACGGCGTGGGCCATGACCGTCCACAAGTCGCAGGGATCCGAGTTCGACGATGTGGTGGTGGTGCTGCCGGACACCGAAAGCCGAGTGTCGAGTCGCGAACTGCTCTACACGGCCGTGACGCGTGCGCGGCGCAGCGTGACGGTGATTGGCAACGAGCATTCCGTACGAGACGCAGTCCTGCGATCGACGGCGCGCATGAGCGGCTTGCAGGTCCGGATGGCGGAGGCACGCGCCGCCGTGTGATGCGCAACGGTTGTTGCCCGCTGTGCCAGCGAGTTGGCACAGCGGTCGGTTGGTCAGCGCGTCGGTGTCAGCGTGTCGGTGTCAGCGAGTGGCCGGACGCGGTGCGAGCGTTGCAAGCACGACGAATCGCTCCTCGGTCGCATGCAGTCCGTGCAGCTCGCGCGGCTCGAACACCACCAGTTCGCCGGCACTCATGCTCCGCTCACCCGCCGCACTGACGATGATGCCAGTGCCTTGGAGCACCGTCAGCACCACGGTGGACGGGCTCGTGTGCTCGGTGAGCTTCTGCCCAGGTTCAAGCCGGAAGACCACGAGGCGCGCATCGTCACTCTCATGGATGATCTCCATGCCCGGCGCTGTGCGTTTCGGTGCCTCGGCGGTCAGGCCAAGCGTCAATGGCTCGTAGGTCTTCACGAATGGTGCCTCGCGGTCGGTGGTGTGGACATGTGGCGTTGCAGGGGTTGTGCCGCGTGAGTTCGTCAGGAAGCGCAGTCTCGCGCTCATGCTGCTGCGGTTGTTCGTTACACTAAGCATTAGCTTGCAAGTGGCAATGCGTGTGCATCGACCTCGCGCCTCAACTCCATGCTGATGATTTTTCGACGACGACGCGCAGCGGGACTCATGCGTTCGCGGTGCGCCGCTGCCGCGCTGCTCGTGATGCGACTTGGCGCGATGTCACTACCCGGCATGCTCGTGGCCCAGCCAGCGCGACCTGCGCACGACTCCCGCGCCTTACCTGCCGCGCGTCCGCAGCTGCACGTTGCCGTGCTGCGCGGCACGCTGACGCTGGACGGCAAGCTGGACGAACCGGAATGGTTTGGTGCCGATTCGATCGCCGACTTCCGGCAGATCGAGCCGCGCGAGGGCAGCCCAGCCTCCGGGCGCACCGTGGTGCACGTGCTCGTGACCGCCGGCGAGATCATCTTCGGCATCCGCGCCGACGTCGCCGACTCCAGCCGCATCGTCTCGTTCTCGCGGCAGCGTGACGCCGTGCTGACGAATGAGGATCATGTGAAGCTGGTGCTGGACACCTATCGCGACGGGCGGTCCGGCTACGTGTTCGCCATCAATCCGAACGGGGCGCGTTACGATGCGCTTGTCGCGGAGCAGGGCGAGAGCGAGAATGCGAACTGGGATGCGGTCTGGGAGTGCGCGACCGCGCGGACGTCCACCGGCTGGTCGGCCGAGGTGCGGATTCCCGTCGCCAGCCTGCTGTTCAAGCCCGGGCTCACGACCTGGGGATTGAACGTGCAGCGTCGGGCGCAGCGCGAGCAGGAAACCGATCGATGGGCGAGTCCGGAGCGTGATTACAAGGTGACGCAGACTTTCCGCGCCGGTGAGCTGGTGGACGTGCCAGCGTTTACGCTCGGACTCGGGCTCAGCGTGCGTCCATCGTTCACGGCCGGTGCGGGCGTGCCTGCGCGCGGAGCCGGTGTCTCATCTAACCGCGACGTGAGTCTCGACGCCACGCAACTGATCGGCGCCAACACCCTCGCCTCGCTCACCATCAACACGGACTTCGCCGAGACGGAGATCGACACGCGTCGCGCGAACCTGACACGATTTCCGCTCGTGTTCCCGGAGAAGCGCACCTTTTTTCTGCAGGGCGCCGATATCTTCGACTTCGGACTCGGCATGGGCAACGACGTGCGCCCATTCTTCAGTCGACGTATCGGATTACTGAACGGCAATGAAGTTCCGTTGCGTGCGGGGATGAAGGTAAGCGGCCGCTCGCGTTCCACAAACTTTGGCGCGCTCGTCGTACACACGGGTGACGTGGTACTGCCTGGCGCGCAGGGACCGCAGGGCGAAAGCACGATCGGTGTGTTTCGCGTGAAGCAGAACGTGTTTCGCGAATCGAGCGTGGGCATGATCGCGACGGTCGGTGATCCGCTGGGTCGCGCTGGTGCGTGGACTGCCGGCAGCGACGTGAATTACCAGACGTCGCGGTTCTTCGGCGACAAGAACGTCCTGATCGGCGTGTGGGGAATGGCCTCGGGCCGCGCGGGGTTGACCGGTGATCGCGTCGCGTACGGCGGCACGATCGACTACCCGAACGATCTCTGGGACGTGTCGGCGAGCTTCAAGCACCTGGGTGCCGGCTTCGAGCCGTCAATCGGATTCGTGCCACGACCGGGCGTGCAGATCGCAAACATGAATGTCGCCTGGCAGCCGCGTCCTCAGCAGCCGATCGCCGGTCTGCACGTGCGGCAGATGTTCCATGAGCTGATGACGACACTGGTCACCAATCCGGATGGCCGCTGGGAGAGCTACCGCGTGTTCACGGCGCCGGTGAACTGGCGCCTCGAGAGTGGCGACCGCTTCGAGTTCAACGTGGTTCCCACGGGCGAGCGACTCGTCGTGCCGTTCCAGATCGCGTCAGGTGTGCGGATTCCTGCGGGATCCTATCACTGGAATCGCTATCGCGTCGAGGCGGGACTGGCCGCAAAGCGTCGGCTCAGCGGTCAGGCGACATGGTGGTTCGGCGATTTCTATTCGGGGAAACTGGATGAGATGGTATTGATGGCAGCGTGGAAGCCGTCGGCGCTGTTCATCATGGAGCTCAGCGCCACGCGCAACATCGGTCGCCTGTCCGAGGGTCGATTCACGCAGGACCTGGTTGGTACACGCGTGCGACTGAATGTGTCACCGGATCTGCAGGTCAACAGCTACCTGCAATACGACAACGAGTCCGATTCTTTCGGGACGAACACGCGGTTGCGCTGGACCTTCTCGCCGCTCGGTGACCTGTTCGTCGTGTACAACCACAGCCTGCGGCACGACCTGGATGCGGTAACCGGTCTGCCACTGGTTTCGGGGCTGCAGTCGGATCCAACGTTGCGTGCACAACGTCGGTGGGGCTTCGCGTCAGACCAGCTGCTGGTAAAGTTGCAGTATGCATTCCGCTACTGAGGGAACGTGGCGGCCATGATGACGGCGCAAGGATCGCTGCAAGTCGATCTCGCGTCGTAACACGAACCCGACGTTTGCGCCC
>ENA-OFCF01000026-OFCF01000026.1-metagenomes-genome-assembly--contig:-NODE-26-length-79661-cov-4.754755_pt1 | contig 79661 bp, 71 predicted proteins | sample MGYA00153387_OFCF01 | MGnify analysis MGYA00153387 | reverse complement strand
CAAATGCCCACGTAGGGGCGCTGCTTGCTGCGCCCTTCGTGTTGCATAAATTTAGGGCGCATCGCGATGCGCCCCTACACAACAATCGGTTCAATTAATTCGGCATCATCGTCGCGTGCGGCATTGACTCGTTTTGATACCGGATGCACTTTCAATGCTGGCAGGCTGCGAGTTAATAAAAATGGCATGGATGGCCCGGGCTTCAGGCTCAACCATTTTTCCACATCTTGGGTTTCCAGAAACACCGGCATTCTGTTGTGTATGCTAGCTGGCAAACCTTCAGCCGGTTGCGTGATGATGGTGAATGTGCCGTTGCTGTCATCAGTTTGCAGCACATGCCGTGGTTCCCATAAACCTGCAATCCATAATAGGTCATGAGGTTTTTCGGACTGAAAATAATATGGCTGTTTGCCATCCGGTGTTTTCTGCCACTCATAGTAGCCGTGCATGGGAATCACCGCATGCCGCGTTTTGAAGGCGGCGCGAAACGACGGCTTATCATCAACGGTGTCTAGGCGTGCATTAAAAGTGTGCGAAGCTAGGCTGAGTTCTTTGGCCCAGAATGGCAATAACCCCCATTGCAAAGGTGCTAGTTCAATCTCGGCTTTGGGCTTAATGAGCACGCTGGCAATTTGCCCTGGCGAAAGGTTGTAGCGCGCTGGTATGCGCGCAAACGCTTCCGCTAATTCAGGCCGTGGTGCCTGAAACGGCGATTGGCTTGGCAATTGAGAAAAACGTCCGCACATGGCGAGAATTCAAAGGGGCGATATCTTCACCATAAAGAAAATCTGCGGTGCGGTCAAACGCGGCTGTGCCGGGTCAGCTACCAATCAGCATGCGTGAGTAGCGGCCAGTAAGCCGGCGCACGGCCATGCTGAATTGCACGCTGAGCAAGATGCTGAGCGCATAGATGGCCAGGCTACAGGCGATCACCGCACCGATACTGGTAACGGGCACGTAGCGGATGGCGGCATGGGCCAGTACCCATATAAAGCTGATATGCAGGAAATACAGGCTGAACGCGTAGGTGCCTAGCAGGCCGAGTAGCTTCGGCAGCTGGGCTTCCCGGGCGTGCAGTGCATACAGGATTAGCACGGCCTCCAGCGTTTTCTGCGTGTATTGCACCGATTGCAGCGAAGAGGTGAATCCGTCCGGCTCATATTCCCAGAACAGCAGCAGGAAATTGCTGGCTACGCAGGCCATGTATACCATGAGCAGGGCGCTGAGATGCCTGCGCACGAACGCGTGCATGCTATCCAAGCGCTCGCCTAGGTACATGCCGAAAGCATACGCGCCCAGAAAGAAGCAGATGGACTTCAGGCTGAGCAGGTCCGGATAGACGCTACGGGATACAATCAAAGGCATCAGCGCCAGCAACAGGATGCCAGACCCGTTGCCCCGTTTGAGCAGGGCGTTGAGCGAAGGCGTCAACAGGAACAAGATGCTCAGGACCGGCATATACCACAGGTGGTCCTGAGCATTACCGAACAGCAGGTTATAGGCCATCGCTTCGGGAAGCCCGGCAGTCAAACCGCCGGCCATGCCATATTCTGGACCGGGCGGCCACCCGATGAGGGTCAGCGGCACCGAAATCAGCACATAGGGCAACAGCACATGGGTCAGCTTACTTTTATAGAACGCGGCCCAAGATTGTGTGCGCAGTACGCGGGTAAAAAGGATGCCGGAGATCAGCGCGAAGAACAGGGTCGCGGCATGGAACAGCGTGCCGGTCACGGCGGTCAGCCAGATGTAGTGTGCGGCGGTGTCTTTCACGCCCGACAGATCGCCTATTGACCAGGTATGCGCGCCGATGATGGAAAGTATGGCAATGCCGCGGAACGCATGCAGATACGCGATTTGGTTGGCTTTGCCTAGAGTAGTTGAGATACATTCACCTTAATGGCGTCCTCGACTGGAGTCGAACCAGTGGCCTCACCCTTAGGAGGGGTGCGCTCTATCCAGCTGAGCTACGAGGACATATGATTATTATAGCGTTGTGGTGATTATTTACCGCGTCGAAAAATACCGTAAGCGATTAAAAATACCGCAGCCACTGCGATACTCAGCCACAATTGCTCGGCTAAGCCTTTCGTTAATCCCATAAATATTAATATGGCTAACATGGCGACAATGGCAAAATACGTGCCGAACGGGTGAAACCACATTTTGATTTGCAGACGCTCCGGTGCTTCGCGTTCAGTTTTGGCGCGCAGCTTCAATTGCGCAAACGACAGCACAATGTAGATAAACAACATAATGGCGCCGCAAGCATTGATTAAAAAGCTAAATAAGTCTGTCGAGAAATGATTAATTGCCAAGGCCAGATAGCTAAACAAACTGGCGATGATGATGGCGCGAGCGGGAACTTTACGATCATTGATTTTTACCAACCATTGCGGTGCATCGCTGTATTTGGCCAAACCAAACAAAGCGCGCGAACTCACATACAGGCCAGAATTTAAGCAGCTCAATACGGCGACCAACACCAATGCATTCATTGCTACATCAGCACCAGGCAAGTTCATGGTGGTTAGCGCAGTTGCAAACGGTGATATGCCTGGCACTACAGTGTTCCAAGGCACAATGGCGCAGATGAGCAAAATAGAAAGTATATAAAAAACTAAAATTCTGAACGTCACCGACACCGTCATTTTAGATATCACTTTGCTGGGCTCTTCCGATTCAGCGGCTGCAATGGTGGCAATTTCTGCGCCACATAAAGCAAAAATAGTTGAGGTAGCGCCGGCTAAAACTACCGCCCAGCCATTCGGCGCAAAGCCGCCGTGCGCGGTTAAGTTCGCAAGACCCGGTGCTTGCGTTCCGGTTACACCGAATACAAATGCCGCAGTAACTAAAATAAATACAATAATGGCTGCTACTTTTATCGATGAAAACCAAAACTCGAATTCGCCATAGGATCTGGTCGACATCAAATTAACGGCAGTCAAAACCGCCATAAGCGCTACACCAATAGACCACAGTGAAAATTGCGGGAACCAACTGTGGATTATATTTGCCCCGGCAATGGCTTCAATTGCCACCACTACCACCCAAAAAAACCAGTACAACCAGCCTGACATAAAGCCCGCTAAATGACCAAGACCCAAACGTGCGAACTCTGGAAAGCTTTGCACGCCAGGAATAGCAATGGCCATTTCTGACAGCATGCGCATCACTAATAAAATAATGAAACCGGAAATGGCATAACTGACTGCAACTGCAGGGCCAATTTGCGAAATGGCGGTGGATGAGCCCACGAACAGACCAGCGCCAATAATGCCACCAATGGCAATCATTGATACGTGACGCGACTTAAGTGTACGGCTCAGCTGTACATCGAATTGAGGGGTTGCTGGTGACATGTCTGCCATATTTTTTCTCTGTGTGATCAAATCGTTGAGTTGAACATAGCATACGTGTAAATGAGCCATCTGCCCATGCATTGCAAGCAAATCAGTCGCTCAGCAGGTATTGAGCATTCGCTAGACAACAGGCTAAGCTGGGCGAGTGTTATTTTTGGATGTTTTGATGAGGATACGTGCTGTATTCCGATCAGCACCAATGCTAGCAGAGACGTCGTATCATTAGGGCCGCATCCAAGGCAATATCGAGTGGTACACTCGATACTTAGTTTCGGAGCAATAAGTTGGTGAACAAATTTATCAAAACTGCCAGTGTTTTCAGCGCTCTGTTTTTGCTTACACAGGCGGCACATGCTGAACAAACGATTGTTCGCGCCGGAAAATTAATTGATGTTGAGCAGAGCATGGTTTTAGTTGACCAAGCGATTGTGATTGACAGCGGTAAAATTATTTCGGTGCAAGCATTTGATGCTCAAAAATATTCGGCCAGAAAAATTGTCGATTGGTCGGCGTATACCGTGTCGCCGGGATTTATGGATATGCATACGCATTTAGCCGGCGATATTCAAAATTACAATGTTGAGGCGTATTTAAAAGCCAAACCCGAAGACGATGTGTTGGCTGGTGTTGCCAACGCTCGCAAGACTTTGCAAGCGGGTTTCACCAGCGTGCGCGATGTGGGCAGCTACAACGGTTTTGTCGATGTATCGCTACGCGATGCGATAGCCAAAGGCTGGGTTGTTGGGCCGCGGATGTTTGTGGCCGGTGCGTATGTGACTATTCCTGGTGGCGGTGGTGAAGTATCCGGCTTGGTGGATACTGATAAAATCCCAGCGCGTATGCGCCAAGGTGTGGCCAAGGGCGCAAGTGATGTTAGTGCTAAAACCGATTATATTCTTGATCAGCGTGTAGATTGGATCAAAATGATTGTGACTGGTGCAGTACTAACCGATGGTACTGATGTAAATGCTTCGGAATACAGCGAAGCGGAAGTGCGTGCTGCGGTTGAAGCGGCCAGTAAACGCGGACATTTCGTGACTGCCCATGCGCATGGCGCGCAAGGCATTAAATACGCGATTCGTGGCGGTGTGCGTTCCATTGAGCACGCCTCTTTGATTGACGATGAAGGCATTGCCTTGGCCAAACAACAGGGCACCTATTTAGTGATGGATATTTATAACGGTGATTACATTGACACCGTGGGCCGCCAACAAAAATGGAGCGCGGAATCTCTGCAGAAAAATTTGGATACCACCGATGCGCAGCGGCAAGGTTTCCGCAAAGCCGTCAAAGCTGGCGTTAATCTGGCCTTCGGCACCGATGCCGGCGTGTATCCGCATGGCGATAACGCCAAGCAATTTCCGTACATGGTTCGTTATGGCTTAACACCGATGCAAGCCATTCAAACCGCCACTATTAATAGCGCGCGCTTGTTGCAGCAAGAAAAAAATATCGGCTCAATCAGCGAATATAAAGCGGCCGACTTAACCGCGATGGCTTGTAATCCGATTGAAAAAATACAATGTACCGCGCAAGTGCAATGGGTGATGAAAGACGGTGAAATAATCAAGGGGAATGCGAATCATGACTAATACAAAAAAACTGGGTTTTTGGATGTGCCTTTCACTAGTGATTGGCAACACCATTGGTATGGCGATTTTCATGCTGCCGGTGGCCATGGCGCCACTCGGCTCAAACGCCATTTGGGGCTGGTTAATCACAGTAGCAGGCTTTTTATTCATTGCCAGTGTGTTTGCATTTATGGCCAAACAAATGCCCAAAGCTGATGGCCCGTATGGCTATATTCGGGAAAATATTGGCAATTTGCCGGCCTTCATCGCCATGTGGTGTTATTGGGTTAGTTCTTGGGTGACTTTGCCGGCATTGGCTATCGCCATTGTGGCGTATATGCAAAGTACATTCCCTTATTTGCCGTTGCCAAATGGCGCCATCAGTTCCATTGTGTTGATCTGGTTGTTTGTAGGTATTAATAGCCGTGGCGCCATTGCTGGCGGCATAGCGCAGGTTTTAACCACCCTGTTGAAATTGGTGCCTTTGTTCGCCGTAATTGGCGTTGGCGTGTGGGTGTTGTTCACGCAGCCGGAATTGAAAGCCGTCAGCCTAGCGCCATTGCCCATCAACTTTGAGAATCTGATTGCGGCAACGACACTTGGTGTATTTGCAATGCTTGGCATAGAGTCTGCCTGTATTCCCGCAGAAAATGTTGATCGCCCAGAAATTACCATTCCACGGGCAACCTATGCTGGCACAATTATCGTTGCTATTATTTATTTGAGCGTCACTGCGGTGATGTTGTTTTTAGTGCCGTATACACAGCTAGCCAATTCGCAAGCACCGTTTGTAGATATGTTGCGGAGCTTTCTTGGCGAAAATGTTGGCCAGTGGATGGGCGTTTTTGTGGTTATTAGCGGCCTTGGTGCCTTGAATGGCTGGACGTTATTAGTTGGGCAGATGACTCGCACCATGGCACTGAACGAGACCATGCCGCGCAGCCTGAGTGGTCTTAATTCTGCCGGTGCGCCAATCAAGGCATTGGTATTATCGGGCGTGTTAGGCACCATTCTGGCGGTAATGAGCTACAGTGATTCCTTGGCGGACGGCTATATTTTTCTGAGCCTCGTGGTTACTGCAGCGAATCTACCTATCTATATTTTGACTGCATATGCCTTACTGAAAATGCCCAATAAAACAGCTATTGCAAACTACATGTTGTATGCAAGCTTAGCGCTATTGGCTATCATTTTTGTGTTTATGTCGTTCTTTGGAATTGGCATGAAACCCTTGCTGTGGGCCATCGTTTTGTCTTTACTAGGCTTGCCTGTGTATTGGTATGTGCAGAAGCAAGCCAAAAATCAGCATTCCATTTCTTGAGTTGAAGCTATGAGCCGTGATCCCCGTTACGATATTTTATTTGAACCGGTGCAAATAGGACCGGTGACTGCCCGAAATCGTTTCTACCAAGTACCGCATTGCAATGGCATGGGCCATCAGATGCCGGAAGCGCACGCCGCGATGCGTGAAATCAAGGCGCAGGGTGGCTGGGCGGTAGTTAGCACTGAAGAATGTGAAATTCACCCAAGCGGCGATGTGTCGCCTTATGTGGAAGCGCGGCTATGGGACGACGGCGATATTCCCGCGTTGGCTTTAATGTGCGAGAAAGTCAAAGCACACGGTGCATTATCAGCGGTTGAGCTAACGCACAACGGCTATACCGCCTCCAATTTATACAGCCGTGAAGTGGCGCTGGCGCCTTCGCCAACGCCGCTGAAATACGGCTACCCAATGCAAGCGCGCGCGATGACTTTGCGCGACATTTCAAATTATCGGCAATGGCATAAAGCCGCGGCCATTCGCGCCAAACAAGCGGGCTTTGATATTATTTATGTGTATGCCGCGCACGATTTGTCGTTGGCCATGCATTTTCTACAACGCCGCCGCAACCAACGCACCGACGACTACGGCGGCACGCTTGAAAACCGCATTCGTTTATTGCGCGAAGTGTTGCAAGACACCAAAGATGCGGTGGGTGATCGCTGCGCGGTGGCTTTGCGTTTCGCAACCGAAGAATTTTTGGGCGAGGGCGGCGTACAAAATAATGAAGCCAAGGAAATTGTGCATCATCTGGCTGATTTGCCAGATATCTGGGACGTTAACGTAGCAGCTTGGTACAACGATTCTTTGAGCTCGCGTTTCGGCGCTGAAGGCTATCAGCAGCCGTTCACTTCGTGGGTTAAGCAGATCACCAATAAACCGGTGGTTGGCGTTGGTCGGTTCACCTCGCCTGATACCATGGTGCGTTTAATTCGCGAAGGCGCACTCGATATGATCGGCGCAGCGCGGCCGTCAATTGCCGATCCATTCTTGCCGAAAAAAATCGAAACCGGCGTCATTAATTCAATCCGCGAATGCATTGGCTGCAATATTTGTGTCTCGGGCGATATGACTATCACCCCAATTCGCTGCACGCAAAATCCAACTATGGGTGAGGAATGGCGCAAAGGTTGGCACCCAGAAAATATCCCGGCTAAAAAATCCGAAAAACGTATTTTAGTGGTCGGTGCTGGGCCGGCTGGTTTAGAGGCAACCCGCGCGCTTGGCCAGCGTGGCTATGAAGTGATGCTAGCTGAAGCCAGCGAACACTTAGGCGGGCGTGTTCTGAAAGAATCAGCGTTGCCGGGCTTGGCTGAATGGCGGCGTGTGCGTGATTGGCGCGTTGGCCAAATTGAACCGATGCCGAATGTGTCGGTGTTTCGTGGCAATGAATTAAGCGCCGAAGATGTGTTGGCTATTGGTGCCGATGCGGTGGTTTTGGCAACCGGCTCACATTGGGTACGCAATGGTATTGGCCGTTCTAGCAGTGAAGCATTTGCGGGTGGTGAATTAGCGCAGGTATTTAGCCCTGATGATGTGATGAATGGCATCTATCCAGAAGCTGGGCCGGTTTTGCTTTACGACGACGATAGTTTTTATTTGGCCAGTGTGCTGGCGGAAGTATTGGCACAGCGCGGCCATGCCGTGCATTACGTGACGCCTGAAGATGTGATTGCCGGCTGGACTACCAACACCTTGGATTATCGCCATATCCAAAAACGCTTGCGCAAATTGGGTGTGCATTTCCACACCAGTAAACAATTGCTGGCATTCACCGGCAATAGTGCGCAGCTTGCGTGCACCTATTCAGACGCGCTTGAAACCATTAGTGTGCGTTCAGTGCTGAATGTCAGTATGCGTTTGCCAAACGATGGCTTGTATCAAAGCGTGTTGCAGCGTGAAGCCGACTGGCAAGCAGCTGGCATTGGCCAAGTGGTTTGCATTGGCGATGCACTCGCGCCGGGCCTGATTGCGCATGCTGTGTATGCGGGGCATCGATTTGCCCGCGAATTTGAAGCGGAGCTAGGCGAAAACGGTGATTCTGCAGAAGTGCCATTCAAGCGAATCCGCCACGTGTTCTAGCCGTTCAGCCCAGGCTTGGGCAAAAAGTATCTAAGCGCGGTAAAATAGCATCCTTCGTTTAAGGGGTTTGTCTTGCCAGTCCAAAATATTGCCGCCTATCGCTTTGTAAGTATTGATGACCATGACGCTTTGGCGACATCGATTAAAGTGCTGTGTCTGCGCCTTGAGCTGAAAGGCACAATTTTAGTGTCGGCAGAAGGTATTAATATTTTTCTGGCTGGCAGTGCAGAATCAATCGCCGAGTTTCTTGTCGAATTAACCGCCGATGCGAGGTTCGCTGGCATCCCAGTTAAATACAGCCACAGTGCCTTTGTGCCGTTCAAGCGCTTGCGTGTAAAGCGTAAAAAAGAAATCATCACTTACCGCGATGAGCGGCTGTTACCCGAACAGGGCAGGGCACCGAGCGTTTCTCCGCAAACTCTAGCGCGCTGGCTAGACACCGGCAAAGACGATACCGGCCGGGATGTTGTTTTGCTAGACACCCGCAACAGCGATGAAGTGGTGTATGGCAGCTTCAAAAATGCGCTGACTTTTCCGATCAATAATTTCACTGATTTGCCTAAAGCTGTAGACGCACATAAGGCCGAGTTGGAAGGTAAAACCGTGGTTAGTTTCTGCACCGGCGGTATTCGCTGTGAAAAATCGGTATTACGCATGCAGAACGACGGCTATCAAAATTGCTATCAATTAGATGGCGGTATTTTGGGCTATTTCGAAAAAGTGGGTGGCCAACATTTTGATGGCCGTTGCTTCGTGTTCGATGATCGCATTGCTGTTGATGCCAAGCTTGAGCCGCTCATCAACGATATTGGTTTTTAAAGTAGGGGCGACGCCATGTGGTCGCCCGTATTATTTTGTAGCGATGATGGCATTAAACGGCGTTGCCAAAAGCTCCTTACGCCAGCCATTGAGTGCGGGTGGCCAAAGCCCGGTTTCCAGTAAATATTCCATGTGTTTGCGTGAACACAATAAACCTTCGGGAACATTCAGTTCGGTGGCAATGTTTAGCACGGCTTGCTGAAGCGCTTTGAGCTGTGTCTTTTGGTTTTGAGCGGGTTCAGCAACAATCGGCGCTTGCAATTCTTCATCATCGAATGGCTTTTGCAGCAATGCAAAAAGTTGCTTGCTGGCACCTCTGGGTGATTTTGGAAAGCGTGCAAGAATTCCTTCGAGTATGTCAATATCGCTAATCGCATTGCGGCTTAAAGCGAATGCAACATCGTTATCAATGATCCAACGCTTAGGCTTATTTTTTTCGATAGCACGTTGGTCGCGCCAGCGCAGTAGCCTACGTAAACGTAATTGCGCATATTGATCCAAAGGCTGATTAGTTCGCACACTTAAATGTGGGTTGGCATCTGCCAAATCATCACTTGCCGATGCCACCGCGCGCTGGCAATCGGCATCGAGCCAATCGCGCCTATGCAGTTCGGAAAGCTTGCGGTTTAGCACATCGTATATTGGCTGCAAATAGCGCACATCATCGGCCGCATAATGTTTTTGCGAATCGGAAAGCGGCCTTTGTAGCCAATCCGAACGAGTTTCGCCTTTGCTTAAAGTGACTTCACAAACTTGTTCAACCAATTTCAAATAGCTGAGCCCAGAACCCATGCCACATAAGGAGGCGGCAACTTGTGTATCAAAGATGGGTGACGGTACAACACCGCAGCCGGCTTTGAAAGCTTGCAGATCTTCGCTGCTGGAATGCATGATTTTCAGCACATCTGGGTCAGTAAGCAGCGGCACCAGAAGCTTGGCAATGCCAGGCCGTGTTGGATCAATTAGCGCAATGTCATCGTCAATACAGATTTGTATCAATGCTAATTCAGGATAATAGGTGCGTTCGCGGATGAATTCGGTATCCATCACCACGTGTTTGGCAGCGGCATGTTTTTGTAAAAAAGGTGTTAATTCTGTGGGTTGGTCAAGCCAGAGCATAGCGAATTCTTGCAACTTAGGATAACGTAGCTTAACGTGCTTCAGCCAGCCTTGAACAGTTATTTATATGCCTATGCCGTATCTATCCCTAACTAAGTGCGTTCTCTGGATGATTATTTTAATCGTCTTAACAGCGTGTGGTAAAAAAACCTCTACCGATGCTGAGTTGAAAATTGCAAATTATGAACACGCTGCGGATGATTACGTGCCATCGCAAATTTTCTCAGATCGTCTTAAAAAAGCCTTGTATGGCCCGCAACTGATTGTTGTTGGTGCTGGAAAGTTCAGCTTGGGTGCCGTTAAAAGCGACAAACAAGCAGGCGATCAAGAGTTGCCTGCGCATGCAATTGATTTAACACACAACTTTGCGGTGTCTCGAACTGAAATTACGGTGGCACAGTTTCGCGCATTCATTAAACACAGTGGCTACCGTACTGAAGCCGATAAACGCGGTAGCAGCGATGTGATCGATTTAGTCAGTGGCAAGCTCATTCCGCTTGCAAAGATTAATTGGAAATACAACCATATTGGTGAAATGTCGGCGGACGATTTCCCGGTTGTGCATGTGTCGTTTGATGATGCGCGAGCGTATTCAACATGGTTAAGTGCGCAAACCGGTAAGACCTATCGTTTGGCAAGCGAAGCAGAGTGGGAATATATACTGCGCGCCGGCAGCAAAAGCATTTATCCGTTTGGCAAAAAACTAAAAGAATTAAACAAAGGCAATCTCACCGGCGAAAGCGATGCTTTCCCAAACAAACGCACCTGGGGCAACGCCATCAAGAATTATACCGATGGTTATTGGGGTTTAGCGCCGGTGCGGCAATATGCCAGTGAGGGTTTTGGCACCTTCGATATGCTCGGCAATGTTTCCGAGTGGGTGGAAGACTGCTGGCATGAAAACTACCGACGCGCTCCTGCCAATGGCGATGCATGGGTGAATCCGGGTTGTACGCAGCGAGTTGTGCGCGGTAGCGCTTGGCTAAGTTCAGCAGATCAATCACGATCGTCTTTTCGCATGCCAATGGATGCCAAGACCAGCAATGCACGCTTAGGATTTCGGGTTATTCGCGAGTTATAGTGTTTTTCAAGTTTTGAATACTGAATTGCTGCAATGCACGCTGAAGGTTTTTTTCAGCACTGTATTGTCTGCTCAATAAACCGATGTCTTGGCCTAAATGGGTAAGTGCTGCGCATAGTACATTGAATCGATCTTCGTTATCCAAATTTGCCGCCCACTGCGATTTACTCAATTTCTGTCCGTGCTCATCGCGCACCAACGGAATGTGTGCATAGGCTGGTGTGCTTAAGCCAAGTTGTTGCTGTAGAAAAATTTGCCGAACCGTTGAGCTCAGTAAATCTTCGCCGCGTACAATTTGATTGATACCTTGTTCGGCATCATCAACCACCACTGCTAATTGGTATGCGTAAAGTCCGTCGGCGCGTTTTAGCACCACATCGCCAACCTCAGTGCTCATATTTTGCTGTTGCACGCCATACATGCTATCGGTGAACTTAATGTCTTGATTCAAAGCGCGCAAGCGAATACTACTGCTCTGATGAGTTAAAGGCGCAACACAGCTGAGGTGAATGCCATTTTGTGCCTGTAACTGGGTTCGCGTGCAAGAACAGTGGAATACTTTATCTGTTGCAAAAAGTGTTTGCAGCGCATCTTCGTAAAGTTCGGCGCGGGAAGATTGCCAAACCACAGGTAAATCAGATTGCAGGCCAAAATTCGCCAAACTGCATAATTGTTGCTCAGCCATGCCGGCTATTTCGCGCGGCGGATCTAAGTCTTCAATGCGGATAATCCATTGTCCCTGCTGGCTTTTTGCCATTAAATAGCTGGCTAATGCCGCCACCAAGGAGCCTAAATGCAAAGGCCCGGTGGGCGAGGGGGCGAATCGGCCGCGTGTAATAGAGTGTTCAATCACGGATAGTTCACTTGTATTTGCAAAATATGGCTACAATTATGACTTATGCAGTGAAATTATTTTACAAAGGATCAATCTATGTTTAAACGAATTGGCTTATTTCTCGCCACTAATCTAGCGGTTTTGGCACTCCTAAGCATTGTAATGGCTGTACTGCAAAATGTGTTCGGTATTACTTTAGGTAGTAATGGCCAATTGCTAGTATTTGCAGCGGTGTTTGGTTTTGGCGGCTCATTATTCTCATTGATGATTTCCAAATGGATGGCAAAACGCACCACGGGTATGCAGCTGATTGAAAATCCCAAAACTGAACTAGAGCAGTGGTTGGTAAGCACCGTACGCCGCCAGGCAGATAAGGCTGGGATTAAAATGCCAGAAGTCGGTATCTATGACGCGCCTGAGATTAATGCTTTCGCCACTGGCCCAAGTAAGAATAACTCCTTGGTTGCCGTATCAACAGGCTTGTTGCGTTCGATGAGCCGTGATGAAGCCGAAGCGGTGCTTGGCCATGAAGTTAGCCATGTGGCTAATGGTGATATGGTTACTATGGCTTTGCTACAGGGCGTAATGAACACTTTCGTTATCGTATTATCGCGTGTGGTTGGCCGTGTGGTTGATTCAATGATTTTTGGTAATCGCGAAGGCGGCCCAGGTTTTGGCTATTACATCATCGTATTCGTACTCGATATGATTTTTGGCTTATTCGCCTCGTTCATCACCGCATGGTTTAGTCGTCAGCGTGAATTCCGTGCCGATGCCGGTGGTGCATCATTAGCTGGTAAAGAAAAAATGATTGCGGCCTTACAACGCTTGGCACAAAATCATGGGCAAAGTTCTTTGCCAACCCAAATTGCCGCATTTGGTATTTCTGGTGGAGTGAAGTCTGGTATTGGTGCACTGATGATGACTCACCCGCCTTTAGAAGTACGCATCCAAGCTTTGCGCGATAGTCGTTGAGATTTGTACTTTTTTAAAAAAAACCGCCGAAAGGCGGTTTTTCTTATGAACTAAAGTCGAAATTCATTTGCGATAACGGCGGCGATAAGAAATTGCCCTGAATCCAATCAACCCCAGCGCTAAACAAAAATCCAACTGTGCTGGCATCATTCACAAATTCGGCCATAGTCGCTTTGTTGTGATCACGCGCATGCTGCACAAAGCCGCGCACTTTCGTCTGGTTTTGGGGGTTTTTATCCATTTCTTCAAAAAAGCTGCGGTCAATCTTAATAATATCAACATCAATATGGTTGAGCATTTTTAAGGAATCTACACTGGTTCCGAACTGCGAAAGAGCAAGGCGCACACCCATTGGTTTCATGGCGGAAGTGAATAGCTGAATATCTTTTAGGCGGGTGATTATTTTTGATTCGGGTAATTGCAAAATCAAACGACGACCTTCAACAGAGTTGGCGGTTAGTGCTGTTTTTATCAGATCAATAAGGGTATTGTCTTGCATGGAATCGGGTGAAATTTTAACGAAGATCTGTGTGTTGATGCCTTTGCTTTTTCGTTCCGCCAAAATACTGATGGCTTGATTAACAACCCATTGATCAACTTCGGTAATTAAATTATGCGCTTCAGCAATTGGTAAGAAATGATCCGGCGATATCGATTCGCCATCGGGTGAGCTTAAGCGCACTGCCAACTCGTAGCTTTGTATATCTTCTTCTTGCGATAAGTTGATGACTGGCTGATATTTGAGTGAAAATCCATTTTTGGCAAGCGCGCTAATTAAACGCTCTTTCCATTCTTTATCCAGCGCAGCGTCGGCACGCTCTTCGGCATTTGGGTCGTACACATCAAAACGATTGCCACCCAAGCCTTCCATAGACTGTAATAAACGCGTTGCTGTGCTCAAAACTTCCGGAACGCTAGCATTTTGTTCAGTTATCTGTACGGCCGCAACACTCACGCTGAAGCTGATTGAGTGCTCGGCAATCTCAAGAATCACATTGTTGAAGGCATTGTGGATTTCTTCAGCCAAGGCGCGGGTTTGCTCAAAATTACTGTTGTTGCACAACACCGCCAATGATTGATCGCGGTAATGGCAGCATTGTCCTCTATCGGCAATTAAATCTCGCAGGCGGTGCGCAAATTCAACATGCAGATTATCAGCCAAATCGATACCCAGGCTTCTAACACGTTGCTCGAATTGATCGGGGCTAATGAACAAAATAGCTTGATTACTTTTGCCCGAGCTTGCCGCGCTCACAGCAGCCTCAATTTCAGTCATAAAATATTTGCGATTAAAAAGCAGGGTATTTGAATCGCGGTCTTTCAATTCTCTGAGTTGTTCGGTCAGTTGGCTGTCAGCCAGTAGTGGCCTGGCTACTAATTGCAGGCATTGCTCGGTATCGTAACTGGCTGGCATCAGTTCAAACTTAACCGAAGTTGGCTGGCCATTTTCCGGATGAATAGTGACCGAAATTTCATTTTGCGTGAGTGTTTTTTTGACGAAGTCTTTGATGATTTGCTTAAAGTTGCTTTGGTCTTTGCTGGCAATTAAGTCCAGAATAGGCATGCCTTCCAGTTCATCAAAGCTCTGGTAACCAAACATTTGAAGGTATGATTCGTTGGCGCGAATATGCATGCCGTCGTGAATGTACGCAATCGGATCGCGCGAAGAATCAATCAGTGAATCGCAACGGCGTTCCGATTCACGCAAATCTGCTTCAATGTGTCGAATAGCACGTCGATTTATCAGTGCGTCAAATTGTTTTTTAATGACATGCTGAATATGCCTGGCCTGTTCACGCAACACCACATCTTTAGCGCCTTTAGACAGCGCATCCATAATGCTTTCGGTGTTGAGTTCATCAAGTACTGCAATTAACGGAATATCTTTGCCGTGTTTCTTGATGCTGTTGGAAACCGCACTAACGGAAATTTCTGCACCGTTAATATTGGCTAAAATGATATCAATCTGACTTTGTTCAATCAGTGAATCCATGTGTTCGCTGTCTTTGGCTTGTTCAGGTCTTACTACCACGCCACCATTGCGAATATGGCTAATTAGGAATTCGGCTTGTTCTAATTGCTCTTCAACTAGCAAAAGGCGAAGTGCCTGGTCATGTTTTGACATACAGAAAAACTCTCATAGTGAGGTATAACAATACCAAATAATGCGTATTAAAGCTAAAAAATCGGTGTTTTGTGCGCTTGCCCTGCAATTTCTTGGACTAGCTTAGGCACTAAGTAACCCGGCAAACGCCTCATCAATTCAGCTTGAAGTGCTTTGGCTTCCGCCAGTGATACTTCAAAATGCGTAGCGCCTTGTACTCTGTCGAGCTGGTGCAAATAATAAGGCAATATCCCCATATCAAATAAGCGTTCAGACAATGTACTAAGAATTTCAGCATCATCATTAACGCCTTTTAATAAAACCGATTGGTTTAGTACGGTTGCGCCAGTTTGCTTGATACGCGCTACTGCCTGCGCAACTGAGGAATCGAGCTCGTTGCCATGATTAGCGTGCACTACAAAAACCAATTGATAAGGCAGAGTGCGCAACCACGCAATTAACTCATCATCAATGCGCTCAGGCAAAACAATGGGAAGTCGCGTATGAAAACGCAAGCGTTTGATGTGCTTTAGCGGTGTGAGCTGCTGTGTTAGGCTGTTTAACTTTGCGGTCGATAGCGACAGTGGATCGCCACCGGATAATAATAATTCGGATATTGATGTGTCATTCGCCAAATATGCAACGGCTGATTGCCATTGATTGGCAGCAGCGGTTTCTTCGGCATATGGAAAATGCCGCCTGAAGCAGTATCTGCAGTTGATGGCGCACGAGCCTGTGCTGACCAATAGAGCGCGGCCATGGTATTTGTGTAACACGCCGGTTTGCTGGCGCGCGGCTAAATCGCCAACGGCATCAAAGCTGAAGCCTGGGCTTTGGATTTGTTCATCCAAGATCGGCAAAACCTGCCTTAGCAAGGGGTCGTTAATATCACCGTAGCGCATTTTGGCGACAAAGCCCCTTGGTATGCGCATGCCAAATTGTTGTTCGGCATGAGGCAAGAGTAAGCCCTCAAAGCCTTGCAAACCCAAGACTTGCAACAGTTCTTTGGGGTCGCGAATACTGCTCCGCCACAGGCTTTGCCATGTACTTATTTGAGGAGAATGGGGTTTGACGGGTATCATAGTGGGCTAGAACGGTCGGAAGACCGTAAATTCAGCACAATATTGTACCCCGTCTGTTGGCTGTGGGTAAATTCAGGAGTTAGCAAATGGCTACATACGGCATGAATGATGTAAAAAATGGCTCGAAAATTTTAGTCAATAACGATCCATGCGTTATTACTGAAACCGAGTACGTTAAGCCAGGTAAAGGCCAGGCGTTTACGCGCATCAAATACCGCAGCATTAAATCTGGGCGCGTGGTTGAAATGACTATGAAAGCTACCGATAACTTAGAAGCCGCGGATGTGCTGGATACCAACATGCAGTTCTTGTATGCCGATGGCGAATACTGGCATTTCATGCAACAGGAAAGCTTTGAGCAAGTTCAAGCCGACAAAAATGCTGTGGGCGATGCCTGGAAATGGCTTAAAGGCGAAGAAGATTGCATCGTCACGCTATGGAACGGTTCACCGATTTTTGTGCAACCACCAAATTTTGTTGAATTAAAAATTGTTGAAACTGATCCAGGTGTGCGCGGCGATACCTCCGGCGGCGGTGGCAAGCCTGCCAAGCTGGAAACCGGCGCAACGGTTCGCGTGCCATTGTTTGTGGCGCAAGAAGAGATCATTAAAGTGGATACCCGATCCGGCGAATATTTCAGCCGCGTGAAATAATTGATGACAACCCAGCCGCTAGTATGCGATTGGTTGATTGAGGCAGCTTGGGTCATTCCAATGCTGCCCAATGCAGTGGTGCTTGAACAGCACGCCGTGGTGATTGATAAAGACCGAATCACGGCTATTCTGCCTATTGGTGAAGCGCGCGCCTTGTATGCGCCCAAGCAACTTGTGCAGCGTCCTGAGTCGGTATTGATGCCGGGCTTGGTGAATGCGCACTGTCATAATCCAATGTCTTTATTGCGTGGTGTGGCCGATGATCTGGCGTTGATGCCTTGGCTGAATGAGCATATCTGGCCTATTGAGCGCGCGGTGATGGCACCGGATTTTATTGCCGATGGCATTGAACTGGCGGTGGCTGAAATGTTGCGCGGTGGTACCACCTGTTGTAATGAAAATTACTTTTTTCCAGACGCACAAGCTCAGGCGTATCAACGCTTAGGATTTCGTGCCGCGGTTAGCATTCCGGTGATTGACTTCCCTTCCGCTTGGGCCAAAAGCCAAGATGAGTATTTTGATAAAGGCTTAGCCGTATACGATCAATTCAAGCATAGCCCGCTACTGAGTTTCAGCATGGCGCCTCATGCACCCTATACCGTGTGTGATGCCAGCTTCGAGCGCATCCGCCGCTACTCGGAACAATTGGATTTGCCGGTGCATTGCCACATTCACGAAACCCATCAGGAAATTGTTGATTCAATGGCGCAATACCAGCAAAGGCCATTAGCTCGCTTGGAGCGTTTAGGCTTAGTGAACGAACATTTGACCGCGGTGCATATGACTCAGCTCACATCAGCTGAAATTGTGCTGTGTGCTGAACGCGGCGTGTCGGTGGTGCATTGTCCGCAGTCTAATATGAAGCTGGCCTCGGGTTTCTGCCCGGCCGATGCCTTATTGAAAGCGGGTGTGAATCTGGCGATTGGCACCGATGGTTGCGCCAGCAATAATGATTTAGATATGTTTGATGAAATGCGCACAGCGGCATTACTTGCCAAAGCCGTTGCGCAAGATGCCACCGCCTTTAAAGCCTATTCTGCCTTGCATTCAGCAACCTTCGCCGGTGCGCGCGCCATGGGTTTAGATCAGCATATTGGCTCATTGGAAGTTGGTAAACAAGCCGATATTATCGCTATTGATTTGAGCCAAGTGGAAACCTTACCCTTGTATGATGTGGTTTCACAATTGGTGTATGCCGGAAGCCGGCAGTTGGTTTCGGATGTGTGGATTGCCGGACAAATTAAACTGAATAATCGACAATTGGTTGATATCGATATTGATAAAGTGAAAGCTACAGCCCGCCAATGGCAAACCACTATCCAGAGTATTCCGTCAATATGAGCAATGTAAATCCACATGAAATTGAAAAATTCGGCGCATTGGCTAGCCGCTGGTGGGATCCGAATGGCCCGCAACGCCCTTTGCATGAACTTAATCCGGTGCGTTTGGATTATGTGCAAAAATGGCAGCCATTAGTTGGCGCACGCATCTTGGATGTGGGTTGCGGCGGCGGCTTGCTAAGTGAAGCCATGGCGCAGAAAAACGCGCAAGTGACTGGAATAGATTTATCCGAAAAATTGATTGATATCGCGCAGCTGCATTTGCTTGAATCAGGTGTAAAAGCTGAGTATCGCGTTATTGCTGTGGAAGATTTAGCACTTCAACAAGCAGGGCATTTTGACGCGATTACCTGCATGGAAATGCTTGAGCATGTGCCTGACCCGCACGCTATTTTGCAGGCCTGCTTTGATTTATTGAAACCGGGCGGCCGCTTGTTGTTATCCACTTTAAACAGAACACCAGCGGCATTTGCTTTAGCGATTGTTGGCGCGGAATATATTGCACAATTATTGCCAAAAGGCACACACGATTACCGCAGTTTTATCAAGCCTTCGGAAATGGCTAGCAGCTTGCGCGCCATTGGCTTTGAATTGAAAGATATCAGCGGCTTAAGCTATAACCCCTTAAGCAAGAAAGCATCAATCAGTAGCAATACCGCGGTGAATTATCTGATGTGTGCGCAAAAACCGTATGTCTGAAACCTTCGCGCCACTGGTATTATTTGATTTAGACGGTACCTTGCTTGATAGCGCCCGCGATTTGCATGCCGCGATGAATCAGTTATTGCAGGAAAAATCTGAGCCACTGATTGCCTTTGAAATTTTTCGGCCGGTAGTTTCTAAAGGTTCGCGCGCTATGCTTAAGCAAAGCTTTGTGCATGCCGATGAACACACCCGCGAATTATTAATCCCAGAATTTCTTGCCATCTATGAGCAAAATCTGGCACAACATAGCCAGCTGTTTGACGGCATTGACGCGGTGCTCAATCATATTGAACAGCAAGGCGCGCTTTGGGGCATTGTCACCAATAAGCCGTTTTATCTGGCCGAGCCTTTAGTGCAGAAATTAGGCTGGATGCAACGCAGTGCGGTATTGCTCGGTGGCGATAGTTTGCCGAAACGAAAACCGGACCCTGATCAACTCTTGCATGCCTGCAGTTTGCTTTCAATTGCGCCAGAAAAAACCGTGTACATTGGCGATGACGAGCGTGATGTGCAAGCTGCCAACGCTGCTAATATGCGCTCTGTGGGCGCGTTATGGGGTTATCGCCCGCACGATGACTTGCCAGAAAATTGGCAGGCTAATGATTTAGCCGAACAGCCTTTGGATTTGATTGATTTGCGTTTAATGTATAGCTTATTATGACCGATCAGCAAGACATACAGCCGTTCGCGCAAAAGTGGCTGACGCTATGGCCTGAACAAAACATTTTGATTAATTTTGTGCCTAGCGCAAAACAGCCGATTGTGTTGGCATGGCTATGCTTACTGTTTGAACTGCAAGATTGCGTATTCGCGCTTGAGCATGAGCCGGTTCGAGAGCAAAAATCGCTGTGGTGGTCGCAGGAATTGCACAGCATGCAAAAACAAGTAGCGCATCATCCGCTCACGCAAGCATTGCAGCATTTGTCGGTATCGTTCGGCGAGCTCGCCCAGCCAGTTTTGCACTTAGCGCAGCAAACGCCGATTCGCGCCAGTAATACACCGGATTTATTTTTGCGTCTGCAACCCTTGTCGAACAGTATTGCGCAGCTTGAGCAGCAGTTATTTGGTGGCCAGTTTTCAACGCATCAAGCCATTACTACGCAATTAGTTCTGATGCGCTTGCCACAGGGCATGCATGCGTTTGATCAAGCGATGATTCCCATGCATTTATTGGCTCGCCATCAAAGCCTTGAGCAGATAAACAATGAACATGCACTAATGCGCGATTGGCTGGCTGAAATTGCCGCCATGATACCGGCGCAGCATTCGGGAAATGGCTTTAGAGAAGCGCAAACGCGTTTCAGCAAGCGCCGAATTCGGCAGTTGCAATCACAAAAATCACCGCATATTCAATTTGGACATAGCTGGGATGCTTGGCGGTCCATGCGGCTTCATCCATTTGTTTGAACCGATACAGCCTCAAATACGCTTAAAGCACTCGCCATGCAATGCTTTCACCGGCGCGCAACGGCACTAATTCAAGCTCGCCCATTTTCTGAGTGCTCGGTACATTCCATGCTTCGCGTTGTAGGGTTATTCTGTCAGTATTTCGCGCCAAGCCGTAAAAATCTGGGCCATGAAAGCTGGCGAAGGCTTCTAGTTTGTCGAGTGCACCTGCGTCATCAAACGCTTCGGCATATAGCTCAATAGCGGCGTGTGCGGTGTAAATGCCGGCACAACCACAGGCGTTTTCTTTGGTTCCAATGGCATGTGGCGCACTGTCGGTGCCTAGGAAAAATTTTGGATTGCCTGAAATAACCGCGTCTATTAAAGCCAAACGATGTGGTTCGCGCTTTAGCACTGGCAAGCAATACATATGTGGGCGAATGCCGCCACTAAACAAGGCATTGCGGTTGTAGAGCAGATGATGCGCGGTGACTGTGGCCGCTACATTGGCTGGCGCTGAAGCTACAAATTCAGCCGCTTGGTGGGTGGTGATGTGTTCGAGCACCATTTTAAGTTTAGGAAAATCTCGCAGTAATCGGCTTAGATGCCGTTCAATGAATACCGCTTCGCGGTCAAAAATATCGATATCGGCATCAACCACTTCACCATGCAGTAATAATGGCAGCCCAAACTCTTCCATGGCGGCTATGGCTGAATAGGCTTTTTGTAAGTCGGTTACACCGGAGTCAGAGTTAGTGGTTGCGCCAGCCGGATAATATTTCAGTGCATGAATGATGCCGCTGGCCTTGGCCTCGCGAATTTGTTCTGGCGTGGTGTTGTCGGTTAAATACAAAGTCATCAAGGGCTGAAATGCACTGCCTTGTGCTGCAAGCAGCAAGCGTTCGCGGTAGGAAAGTGCGTCAGGCACGGTAAGCACGGGCGGTTTCAAGTTGGGCATCACAATCGCGCGGCCAAATACGCGCGCGGTATCGGGCAGCACGCTGTGCATAGCCTGGCCATCGCGGAAGTGGATATGCCAGTCATCGGGGCGGGTAATCGTCAGGGTATTGATCATGGGCAGTGTGATGGCTTAATCAGAATGGTTATGTGAGCAACAATGCTCGGGAACAGGGTCAAAGCCGCCGGGATTGAACGGATGACAACGCAACAAACGACGTGTGGTGAGATATCCGCCTTTGAAGAACCCAAAGCGTTCAATCGCCTGCATGGAGTAGCTTGAGCAGGATGGACTAAAACGACAGGTTTGGCCCAATAACGGGCTTATAAACAGCTTATAGGCGCGCAACAGTAATAGGGCTAGTGATTTCAGCATAATATTTTTACCGCAACATCTTGCTAAGTACTATATTGTAGGCTATAAAAGATGTCCTGAGCCTAAATGTTGAAGAGGAACACCCACGTGGCGAGTAAAAAACCTGTAAAAGTAAGCAAAAAACAAGCTGCTAAAAAGCCGGTTGCAAAAGCCAAGGCCAAAACCGTTGCAAAACCAACACCTAAACCCGTTAAGAAGAAGCCCTTAGTAGTGAAAAAACCAATCAGTAAAACCAAGCCGGCCGCTAAGAAAGCGCCAGCTAAACCTGTAAAGAAACTTATCAGCAAAAAACCAGTGGCAAAAAAAGTGCTTAAGCCGGTTAAAAAACCTGCTGCTAAACCAGTAGCCAAAAAAACCAGCTCCGTGAAAAAGCCGGTTGCTTTAGCTAAGAAAAAGCCAGTTGTTGCGCTTAAAAAGCCGATAAACAAGCCTGTTGCTAAGCCAGTTAAAAAAGTTGCCAAAGCTATTGTCAAAGCAACTGCCAAGAAACCTGTTGCAAAGCCAGCTGCAAAGCTAATAGCGAAACCGGTGGCTAAACCAGTCGTGAACGCTAAACCTGTTGCAAAAGCTGATGTTAAGCCAGCAGCAAAGCCAGCAGCAAAGCCAGCAGCAAAGCCAGCAGCAAAGCCAGTTGCACAGCCTGTGGTAAAAGCAGTGGCGGTTGTTGCTGCTGTTATCGAACCAGTAAAACTAGCGCCAAAAGGCAAGGTATCTTCGGCAAAACAAAACAATAAACAGATTGAGCGCGTTAAGGTATCTATGGCGCCGCCAGCTAAGTCTCTGCATAAATCCGGCGAGCGCGCGGGCTTTGTTATACGCGAATTGCCTGCCGAAGCGGCCTTAAAGCAAAAGTCGGTGAAGCGCGTTAGTTTGCCAGCGGGCTATAAGCCTAGCGAAAAAGAAGAGTACATGAGCGATATGCAGCTGGAATATTTCCGCCAGAAGCTAATCTCCGAGCGTGAAACGCTGTTAAGTGCCACCAAAGAAACCATCAACGAACTGAAAGAAGAAGCGCGTGATGTTGGCGATGAAGCAGAGCGCGCCTCGCGGGAAACCGAGAACTTCTTCGAACTGCGTACCCGTGATCGTTATCGTAAATTACTGTACAAAATCGAGAAAATCATTGTCGCCATTGACGATGGAACCTACGGCTATTGCGTAGACACCGGCGAAGAAATCGGGCTTAAGCGTTTGGAAGGCCGGCCAATGGCCGAGCGTACTGTGGATGCCCAAGAACGCTGGGAACACAAGAAAAAACAATTAGGCGATTGAACAAAAGCCCCGGAAACGGGGTTTTTTTATTTCACATTTAATGCCGGATAAAACAGCCATTCGGCAGGTAAATTTGGCTTTGGGCCTTCTCCGTTCAATCGGCTGCGGATTACCGATACCGGCATTGGGCCGCCTTTTAGAATTGCATCGTGGAATTCGCGGTCGGTCATTTTTCCGCTTTCAACCAGCTCTTGCCGCAATGTCCAGAATTGCAGGCCGCCAAGCATATAGGCTGCTTGATAAATCGGGCTGTAATCGCCAGCGAAACTGCGGCGCACTTCAGCGGTGGCGTTTTCGCGTTCATGGCCCACACGCGTAACCAGCATATCAATGGCTTGCTGCGGAGTCATAGTATTCATGTGGAAAGACAGCGAAAACAGGATGCGGGCGGCGCGATGACTACGCCAAAACAGCATGCCGAGTTTTTGTTCGGGCGTTTTGGCAAAGCCTTTGTCGTATAACAGGAATTCCCAGTACAACGCCCAGCCTTCGCCCCAAAAGGGTGTATCGAATAATTGCCGATGACTGTTGTAGCGGGTGTTGTAAAAATGTTGCAGATGATGGCCTGGGATTAGCTCGTGATGCACTACCGCGCGCGAGAAATAACGGTTGTTGCCGCGCAAAGTCATCGCTTGTTTTTCGGCGGGCATGCTGTCGTGCGGATAGGCTACCCAAACATCTTCGCCACCCAAGAAGAATGGCGCTTGCAGTTGGTATTCTGGGCTGAGCATAGTCATCCGCCAATCGCGTTTGGCCAGTTCCGGCACAGTCACTAGCTGATGTTGTTCAATATAGGCCACAGCTTCTTCGGCTAATAGCTTGGCATATTGTGATTGCTCGCCGATGGCTGGGCCATCTTGTTTAATTTTTTCCAAGGCCTGATGCCAATCAACAAACCCCATATCGGCCGCGGCTTTATTCATTTCAGTTTGGCACCACGCTAACTCGCGTTCGGCTAGTTGCACAATTTGCTCGGGCGAGTAGGGAATCATTTCATAGCGCAACGCCGCTTCAAGTGCATCGCGGCCGATGGGGTCGCCAATGATGGTTTCTGGATTTTTCGCGCCGGCTAAATCATTGCGCAGAAATTGCCCGTAGCTCTCTAGTTGTTTATCCAAGGCCTCATACGGCTTGCTGACCAATGTTGTATAGCTTGGTTGATAGCCGTTATAGAAGGTATTCCAATCTTTGAATTGCTCACGAAACGTTTGCAATAATTTGGCAGCGCGCAAGGCAACAACTGGCGAAACGTTGGTTTGCTTGGATAAATTATTTTGGGTTTTCTGTAAGGCTTCAGTTGCATTAATTATTAGTTTTTTCGCTTGTTCGGGCTGTAAAGGCAAAAGCGCGCGTCGTTGTTCGGCAAGATCAATCAAGGGTGCGATGTTCGGCAAGAGTTGCAAGGCTTGATCCATGCGCTTACGTTCGAAATCCAACTGAATAAGGCGATAATTTAATTCGCGTTTCAGTAGGGCATAATCCACTTGATCTTCAAGCGCTAGTTTGGCGTAGTTGAATTCGCTTAAACGCGCTAGCCAACCTTGATACAAACGGCGCAAAGCGGCTTCGCGTTGATGGCCTGCGTTAATGTCAAAGGTGTGTTCGGTGCTGGCTAAATCGGTTTGAAAGCGCTGGATGAACAAAGCGAGCTGATGCTGTTGAATGGGTATCTCTGAAAGTTTTGGAATAGTTGTTTTTACTGCAGTTGTTTCATTGGCAAAAACACTGTTCAGTGCAAAATAAGAAGCGATTGCACATGCGATTAGCTTGCGTTGAATGGGTTTCATAAATGCTCAGCGGAAATTTTGATGAACTGCAATAGCGATGAAAAGCCGTTGCTGCGGGTTGGCGACAAGTGCTTAGAAAGCCCGATGGCCTGCACGAAGCTTGGTTCGGTGGCGAGAATGTCTTCGCGGCTGCGCCCGGAATACACACGCAAAGCCAAATACACCAAGCCCGACACAATGCTTGAATCGGAAGCAGCAGAAAAAAACAGTTTGCCGTCTTGCTCATGCGGCACAATCCATACGTTCGATTGACAACCTAACAGCCGATTTTCTTCAACTTTCCAAGCTTCTGGAAATTCCGGCAAGCGCCGGCCTAAATCAATTAAATATTGGTAGCGTTCCGACCAATCGCCGAAAAATGCGAATTCTTCTTCAATGGCTAATTGTGCTTCAGCCGTTGTTGCTTCAATCGGTTGCATCATGCGCGTTTCCAACGCACGCCTTGTGCAGTGTCTTCTAGCAAAATGCCTTGATCAGCTAACAGTTTGCGGATTTCATCGGAACGCGCGAAGTTTTTTGCAAGCTTGGCGGCATTGCGTTCGTCCACCAAAGCTTGAATGCGCGCATCGTCATCATTATTTGCACCTTTAGCAAACCACGCTTCCGGCGTTTGTTGCAGTAAGCCAAGCGCTGCACCAGCGCTGAGTAATTGCGCTTTGAGATGTTGCCGCTCACTGGCATCTTCTGCTTTGCGGGCATTGCCAGCAATTTTTGCTAGTTCTGCCAATACAAGCGGTGTGTTTAAATCATCGCTCAGCGCGGCTTCAATGCTTTCGGGAATATCACATGAGCTGGCTTCCACGTCGGCTAAATCGCGCAGTGTGCCGTATAAGCGATCAAGCGTTTTCACGCTTTGCTCAATCAAGGTGTCCGACCAATCTAAAGGCTGCCGATATTGTGCAGAGAGCAGGGCGTAGCGCAACGCTTCAGCCGGATGTTTTTCCAACAACTCATGCAAAACACTGACATTGCCAACCGATTTCGACATTTTACTGCCACCGAAATTCAGCATGCCGTTATGTAGCCAGAAGCGCGCGAAAACTTTACCGCCATGCGCGCACGTGCTTTGCGCCACTTCATTTTCGTGGTGTGGAAATTGTAAATCCACGCCGCCGGCATGAATGTCAATGGTTTCGCCCAAATGCGCCGCGCTCATTGCTGAGCATTCAATATGCCAACCCGGGCGGCCAATGCCCCAAGGCGAATCCCAGCCGGGCAGGTCGGGTGTGGAAGGTTTCCAAAGCACAAAATCACCGGGATGTTTTTTATACGGCGCAACTTCAACGCGTGCACCGGCCAACATTTCATCTACTGGGCGGCGTGAAAGCTTGCCGTAATCGGCATAGCTTGGTACTGAAAATAACACATGGCCTTCTGCTGCATAAGCGTGCTTTGAGGCAATCAGTTGCTCAATCATAATAATGATATGCGGAATATGATCGGTTGCATGCGGCTCAATATCTGGCGCTTGATTGCCGAGTGCGGCCATGTCTTCACGATAGATTTTGGTGTATTTATCAGTAATAGTGGTAATTGGCATATTTAGCGCTTTAGCGGCGGCATTAATTTTATCGTCAACATCGGTGATGTTGCGGGCGTAGGTTACTTTCGGAAAGTTGCGACGCAGCAGTTTAATCAACACATCGAACACCACTGGGCCGCGCGCATTGCCAATGTGAACGTAGTTGTATACTGTTGGGCCGCACAGATATACCGTTACGTTATCTGGATTGGTAGGGCTAAATGGCTGTAAGGCGCGCTGTAAGTTGTTATATAAAGAGATAGTCATAAGCCCATTTTAGCAAGCTTTGAACAACAATATTCATAAAAATAAGGCCATAAGCTTGTCAACGCAAAACTTATCAGTAATAATCAAAGCATGAATCATCTTTTTTCTCACGTAGAACTCATTTCTTCGGCGCGCCAAGCCTCGTCGATGACTTCGCGTGCCCGCCGACCTAGCCTGAGTACTTAGCTGGGTAGCCGGATTGTTGTTTTTTATCCAAAAACCCAGCCTAGGCTGGGTTTTTTTATTTCCTGAAGGATTTTTATGGCAAAACATTTTCTCAACACGCAAGATTGGTCGGTGACCGGCTTACAGCATTTGCTGGTGCAGGCTAGTGCCTTTAAAACCAACAAACTTGGCGATCAATTAAAAGGTAAATCCATTGCATTATTGTTTTTCAACCCATCGATGCGTACACGTACCAGCTTTGAACTGGGTGCATTTCAGCTTGGCGCGCATGCTGTGGTTTTGCAACCAGGCAAAGATGCTTGGCCAATCGAATTTGAGCTAGGCAGTACCATGGATGGCGATACCGAAGAGCACATCATTGAAGTGGCCAAGGTGTTATCGAGTTATGTGGATATGATTGCGGTTCGCGCCTTCCCGAAATTTGTTGATTGGCAGGAAGACCGCCAAGATAAAGTGCTGAATGCGTTTGCCCGCTACGCCACAGTGCCAGTGATTAACATGGAAACCATTACCCATCCGTGCCAGGAAATGGCGCATATTTTAGCTTTGCAAGAACATTTCGGCACGCGCGATTTGCGCGGTAAAAAATATGTTTTAACCTGGACCTATCACCCGAAAGCCTTGAATACAGCGGTGGCCAATTCCGCGCTAACCATTGCTACACGCATGGGCATGGATGTAACTTTATTGTGCCCGAACGAACAATACATCTTAGATGAGCGCTATATGGGTTGGGCCGATCAGAATGCCCGTGAGTCTGGCGGTTCAGTGCAGGTTAGCCATGATATTGCCGCCAGTTATGCTGGGGCTGATGTGGTGTATGCCAAGAGCTGGGGCGCATTGCCATACTTTGGCCAGTGGCAAAATGAAAAACCGATGCGCGATCAATACCGGCATTTTATGGTCGATGAAACAAAAATGGCGCTAACCAATAGCGCAGTATTTTCGCATTGCTTGCCGTTGCGAAGAAATATTAAAGCCAGCGATGCAGTAATGGATTCGCCGGCTTGCATTGCTATTCAAGAGGCCGAAAACCGCCTGCATGTGCAAAAAGCGATTATGCATTGCCTCATCAATCAGCCAGAAATTAGTTAAGGAAAATTATTATGTCTCAAGATATTGTGTTGTCGTTCTCAGGCGGCTTAGACACCAGCTTCTGTGTTCCGTATCTGCAGGAGCAGGGCTATGCCGTGCATAGCGTGTTTGCCAACACCGGCGGGGTTAGCGCCGAGGAGCTGCTATACATTGAAGCGCGTGCCAAGGAATTAGGCGTAGCATCGCACCAAACCTTAGATTTATCGCAAGCGCTGTTTGACTCATTTGTGACACCGTTTATTTGGGCAGGTGAAAAATACCAAAACCAATACCCGTTACTAGTCTCTGACCGCTATCTGATTGTTGAGCACAGCATCAAACGTTGCCAAGCATTAGGCACTAATAAAATTGCGCATGGTTGCACCGGCATGGGTAACGATCAAGTGCGTTTTGATTTGTCTATTCAATCTTTGGGTGATTATGAAATTTTTGCACCAATTCGTGAGATTCAAAAGCAACACACGCATGTTCGGCAGTATGAGCAAGAGTATTTAGAGCAGCGCGGTTTTGCGGTGCCAAGCAAACAAAAAGCCTACACCATTAACGAAAACGTGCTTGGAATTACTATGTCAGGCGGTGAGATTGATGCCTGGCAAGCACCGAGTGAACAGCTACAAGGATGGTGCGCGAAACGCAAAGATTGGCCAGAGCAAGCTTTGGAAGTCAGTATTGGCTTTGCGCATGGTGTGGCAATTAGTTTAAATGGAGAGTTGATGCAAGGCGGTGAAATGCTCAAACGCTTAAATTCATTATTTGCGGTATATGGCGTTGGGCAGGGAATTTACACAGGCGATACCACTATTGGTTTGAAAGGCCGTATTGTTTTTGAAGCGCCCGGACTCACTGCATTGCAAACTGCGCATCAAGCTTTAGAAGAAGCGGTGCTGAGTAAGAACCAAAACCGATTTAAGCCAACGATTGGCCGAAAATGGGTGGAGTTAGTGTATGAGGGTTTTTATTTTGATCCATTGAAAGCAGATTTAGAAGCGTATTTACTGTCTAGCCAAGTGTGTGTGAATGGCGTGGTGACTTTGCGAACTGAAGGCGGAACCGTTAGCGCAGTAGCGGTTGAATCGGCGCATATTTTGCAAAGCCAAGCAGCAACCTACGCACAATCAGCAAACTGGGGCGCAGCTGAAGCTGAAGGGTTTATTCAATTATTCGGCATGAGCTCGAATCTTTGGGCCAAGGTCAATGGCGGAAAATCAGCATGACTCAATTATTGAAAACGGCGTTGCAGCATCTCGAGCATTTAATCGCCTTCGATACCCAAAATCCACCACGTGAAATACGTGCAGAGGGTATTTTTTCATATATTCAAAATCAGTTGCTTGATTTTGAATGCACGCTTACCGATCATGGCGCAGGCGCACTTTCACTGCTGGCAAAGCGCGGCAAACCTACGCTGCTGTTCAATGCACACTTGGATACTGTTCCGATTGCGCCAGGTTGGAGTCAAAATCCGCATCAGTTAGTGCTTGCTGATGGTAAAGCGATTGGCTTAGGTGCTTGCGATATTAAAGGCGCGGCAGCGGCCTTATTGGCTGTGGCGAATTGCACAACTGGCGATGCAGCATTTTTATTTACATCCGATGAAGAAGCCAATGATCCGCGCTGCATCGCGGCATTTTTAGCTACAACTCATGGGTTTACTGATGTGATTGTTGCCGAACCTACACAATGCCAAGCGGTGTTGGCGCATCGCGGAATCGCGGCTGCTACTGTGCAGTTCAGTGGTCAATCTGGGCATGCTTCAAAAATCAGCGACCCAATGCAAAGCGCTGTGCATCAGGCTTTAGTCTGGGGTTCGCAGGCACTCGCCTTGGCTGAAAAAGAAGCGTATCAGCGTTTCGGTGGTTTAACAGGTATGCCTTTTAACATTGGAAAAATGGATGGCGGTATTAAAGCCAATATGATTGCTGGCAATGCCGAATTGCGTTTAGGTTTCCGGCCACTGCCCACGCAATCTATGCAAGTTTTGCATCAGCAGTTCGCAGAGTTATTGCCCGATAGTCAAAAAAAATATCAGGTAACATTTACTGGGCCGCCACTGCCAGCTGGCGATACTGCTATGGCTGAAGAAAAACGTCTGCGTGCCCGCGATTTTGCGGAAGGATTAAATCTACCGATTGGCCATGCGGTCGGTTTTTGGACCGAAGCTTCGTTGTTTTCAGAAGCGGGTTTAAATGCGATTGTTTTTGGCCCTGGCGATATTGCACAAGCGCACACGGCTGACGAATGGCTTGATGTGTCGCAATTGCAAACCATCACCGAACACTACCTGCATATTTTGAGTTGAATCATGACTAAAGACAGCCAAGTCCGCGATACCATTGTGCGCCTGCTCAGCAATATCGGCAGCGCTAAGGAAATTCAGCAGTATTTAAAACGCTTTTCGCAGCGCGACGCCTCACGTTTTGCAGTGGTGAAAGTCGGCGGTGCCATACTGCGCGATGATTTAGATGCGTTGGTGTCCTCATTAGCATTTTTGCAGCAAGTGGGTTTAACGCCGATTGTGATTCATGGTGCGGGCCCACAATTAGATGATGAACTAGCTGTTGCCAATATCAAGAAGCGCACGGTGGATGGCTTGCGCGTAACCACCCAAAGCGTATTGAAAATCGTACGTCGAGTTTGTATACAAGAAAATCTGCGCTTGGTTGAATCCCTTCAAGTGCAGGGTATTCGGGCAGTGGCACTTAATTCGGGCGTGCTGGAAGCAAAATTATTGAACACAAAAAAATACGGCTTTGTGGGTAAAGTCTGTAAAGTACATACCGAGGCCATATATTCCGCCATCAAGGCCGGCTCTATTCCAGTGATTTCCTCCTTGGGTGAAACCGAGCTAGGACAAATTGTGAATATTAATGCCGATTGGGCAGCCAATGAATTGGTTAAAACTTTGCAGCCCTATAAAATTATTTTTTTAACCAATACCGGCGGCTTATTAGATGGCGAAGGAAAAATTATCGACTCTATAAATCTTTCTTCCGATTATCAGCAGTTGATGCAGCAGCCTTGGCTACATTCGGGCATGAAAGTGAAAATCGAGCAGATAGCCGAACTGCTTAATCAATTGCCAAGCGATACCTCAGTATCAATCACCAAGCCATCAGAGCTTGCTAAAGAATTATTTACCCATCGCGGTTCGGGCACCTTGGTGCGTAAAGGAAAATTGATTAAGTGCGTGAATACGTGGTCAAAGCTAAATAAAACAAAATTACAGAAGCTCTTAGAATCTGGCTTTTCAAAAAAAATGTTGCCGAGTTATTTTACCGATACTAAACCAGAGCGTGTGTATTTCAGTGAAGACTACCGTGCAGCATTGGTTATTCTTAACGTGAACGGTTTGGCGTATCTGGATAAATTCGCGGTATCGGAAGATGCACAGGGCGAAGGCTTAGGTACAGCAGCATGGTCGGTGATGCGCCAACAAACCCCTAAATTATTCTGGCGTTCGCGACGTGATAATTCAATTAACGAATTTTACATGCAAAGCTCTGATGGTTGTATGAAATTCGAGCACTGGACCGTGTTCTGGTACGGTTTGGATAATTTTGCAGAAATACAACAAGCTGTTGATTTTTGTTTGCAACGTCCTGCAAGCTTTCATGAGTCAGGTACAAAGTGATTCGTGAATCCTTAAAGATAATTCGATTAGGTTTAATTGGCGCGCGTGGTTATGTCGGTAGCGAACTGATTAAGTTGGTTACGACGCATCCTCAGCTTGAATTGGTATTTGTGTCTTCGCGTGAGCGTGAAGGGCAGTTGTTGAGTGATTACGAACTCAACGCACCATTAGCAATGCGCTACTGTAATTATTGCCCTGAAGATGCACTGCAAAATCCTGTCGATGTGTTGGTATTGGCGTTGCCGAATGGCTTGGCAGCAAGCTGGGTTAATACATTCGATGCAGCTAATTCAAAATCCGTACTGCTTGATTTGTCTGCTGATTACCGTTTCAACACTGAATGGTTTTATGGTTTGCCCGAGCTAACGCGAAATTGCTACAAAGGGCAGATTCGCATTAGCAATCCAGGTTGTTATGCTACTGCTATGCAGTTGGCGATAGCTCCGATGCACGAATATCTTGCTGGCGCAGTACAATGTTTCGGTGTGTCCGGCTATTCCGGTGCTGGTGTAACGCCATCAAATAACAATAACCCAGACATACTCAAAGAGAATCTGATTCCTTATGCGTTGCTAAATCATATTCATGAGCGTGAAGTAGCAGCTCAGATAGGCTGCGAGCTACATTTCATGCCGCATGTAGCGCCGCATTTTCGGGGCTTATCAATCACTACAAATATGCTGCTAAATCAGCCCTTGCAGATAGCACAGGTTGAATCGCTATACAGAGATTTTTACCAAAATGAACAGTTTATTGAAATAATGACCGAAACCCCTTGGCTGAGTAGCGTTGCAAATACGCCAAACGCTCAAATCGGTGGATTTAGACTCAGCGACGACGGCAAACGTTTGGTTGTAGTATCAGTATTAGATAATTTATTGAAAGGTGCGGCTAGTCAGGCTATGCAAAATATTAATTTGGCATTTGGCTTGCCAGAAATAATGGGGCTACGATGAATAATAATGTGCTTTGGGCTAAACCCGGATTTGAGATTAACCAAGCCATACAAGATTTTTTGGCTGGCGAAGATATTGTCTTGGATCGTGAATTATTTTTATTTGATATTCAAGCGAGCATTGCCCATGCTCACGGCTTAATGCAAATTGGCATATTGAGTGCTGATGAATGCCAGCAACTTGAGAGTAAGCTCAACGAACTTGCCGAATTATATACTCGTGGTGCGTTTATTCTTGATGCGCGTTATGAAGATGGTCACAGTGCTATTGAAGAATATCTTACCCAGCAATTAGGCGATATTGGCAGAAAAATTCACACTGGCCGTAGCCGAAATGATCAGGTCTTAGTGGCATCGCGTTTGTGGCTAAAGCAACAGCTTCTAGTACTCGTTGCGAACTGCAAAGCCATTGCGCAGATTAGCCTGCAACGTGCTGAACGTGAGGCTATGCAGCCGCTTCCAGGCTATACGCATATGCAACGTGCCATGGTGTCGTCGCGAGGCATGTGGTGGGGTGCATGGGCGGAGGCCTTTATCGACAATACGCTGCGTGCACAACAAACCTTATTTCTGATTGATGCAAACCCGCTTGGCTCGGCTTCTGGGTTTGGGGTGAATCTTGATTTACCGCGTGATTTTATTAGTGTGCAATTGGGTTTTTCCAGAACTCAACAAATTGCCACCTACGCACAATTATCGCGTGGAAAATTTGATATTGCGGCATTGGATGCACTGCTATCGGCAATGGGCGATTTGCGCCGCATGGCATGGGATTTGTCTTTATTTTCAAGCGCTGAATTTAACTTTGTTAAATTACCAGCGCAATACCAAACCGGCAGTTCGTTAATGCCGAATAAGCGCAATCCAGATTTAATTGAACTATTGCGTGCCAGTTATGCCACAGTGTCGGCGGCTCGTTCGGAAATTGAACAGCTCTTGTCTTTGCCATCTGGTTACCACCGAGATCTGCAGTTCACTAAAGCGCCATTGCTACGCGGTTTCGGACGAGGTCTATCTGCGTTAGCATTGCTGCCCGATTTGCTCAGTAAACTGGCATGGAACGAAGATGCCATACAGAAAGCTTTTGAACCGTCAATGCATGCTACCGACATTGCCTTGGAATTTGCAAAACAAGGCTTGCCGTTTCGTGAAGCCTATCAACGCGCTGCAGATCCTGCACTTTGGCAGAACCGAACCGCGTTGGACAGCTTAGCGGCAAGGGTTTCTGAGGGTTCTGGCATCAATCTCGGGCTGGAAAAGCTAAAACAGCGATTGGCGCAGTTATAATAGAGGCTCGAAACAAGGAGCCTCCATTGATTAAGCCTAGAACCCCCGCCGGAACACTCGAACTTTTGCCTGGTGAACAGCGTGCGTTCAATCATATGCTGGATGTAATTGCTCGTAATTACCAAAAATTTGGTTTTCTTCCAATTGAAACACCGGTGTTTGAACTGACCGATGTGTTGCTGACCAAAACTGGCGGTGAAACCGAGCGGCAGGTGTATTTCGTGCAATCCACTGGCGCACTAGAGCAGGGCAGTGCACCTGAGCTGGCACTACGCTTTGATTTGACCGTTCCCTTGGCGCGCTATGTGGCAGAACATGAGCATCAATTGGCGTTTCCCTTTCGTCGTTACCAAATCCAACGCGTGTATCGCGGTGAGCGTTCGCAAAAGGGGCGCTTCCGTGAATTTTACCAATGCGATATTGACGTGGTCGGCAAAGACAGTTTGTCGGTTCGTTACGATGCCGAAATTCCGGCGGTTATTTACGCCGTGTTCTCTGAGCTCGCAATAGGCCCATTCACCATTTGCTTAAATAATCGAAAAATCCTGCGTGGTTTTTTTGATGCAGTGGGAATTGTTGATGCCGAACAACAAGCCTTGGTGTTACGTGAGATTGATAAAATCGATAAACGCGGTGCCGAGCAGGTAGCACAAACCTTAAAAGGCGAAGGCTTCAATCTGCCACATGCGCAAATTGAAAAAATACTGAGTTTTGTCATTACTCGTTCAAGCACGCATGCATCGGCATTAGAAATTCTGGCCAAACTCAAACACCAATATCCGGAAACGGCTGAAGGTGTTGATGAATTAGGCGTGGTGCTGGATATGTTGAAAAATCTTGGCGTTCCTGAAACGCATTACGCCATCAATTTTTCAATTGCACGCGGCCTAGACTATTACACCGGCACAGTATACGAAACCACACTCAATGACTATCCGCAGATTGGTTCAATCTGTTCCGGTGGTCGCTACGATAACCTTGCCAGCCATTACAGCAAATCCAAACTGCCTGGCGTGGGAATTTCCATCGGCGCAAGTCGGTTGTTTTGGCAATTGCGTGAAGTGGGCTTAATTAAACCAGACACTCAGAATCACATGGTATTAATCGGCTTGATGAGTGACTATGATCTAACACAATCCTTAGCGATAGCCATGGAATTACGAGCTGCAGGTATTGCTTGTGAAGTGCAGCTTGAAGCAAAAAAACTTGCTAAGCAATTTCAGTATGCCGATAAAGTCGGTTTTAGCTATATGGTGTTGTTTGGTGAGTCTGAGCAAAGTAAAGATATAGTGAGCTTGAAAAATTTAGCCACTGGCAAGCAAGTTGAAATAGCACGTAACGATCTAGTGCGCTGTTTAAGCCAAGCCAAAGAATGGGGTTTGTAATGAAATCAATCAAGCTAACTGGCTTATCACTTAACCATGAACAAGTCGTTGCTGTGGCATTTGGTGCCAGTGTTAGCTTAGATGAAAGCCAGCTTTTAGAAGTTGAAAAAACCGCCGAGTTTTTAGATGCGCAAGTTAAACAGCAACAGCCGTTGTATGGCGTATCAACAGGTTTCGGCAGCAATGCCGATAAGCTTTTAGGCGCTCGGCATATTCGTGCATCGAATAACACCGACGAAACCTTGCTTGAAGAACTGCAGCGCAATCTCATCATCACCCATGCAGTTTGTGTGGGCGAGCCGTTTGCTGAAGACGTGGTGCGCGCGATGATGGTTATCCGCATTAACACCTTGATGCGTGGTCATTCGGGTATTCGCGTACAAACTCTGCAAGCGCTTACTAATATGCTAAATGCTGGCATTGTGCCGGTGGTGCCAATGCTCGGTTCAGTGGGTGCCAGTGGTGATTTAGCGCCGCTCTCGCATTTAGCGATTGTATTGTTAGGCGGTGGTGAAGCATTTTATCAAGGCGTGCGTATGCCCGGTGCTGAGGCACTGAAAAAAGCGGGTTTAACTGCAATTACACTGTCACATAAAGAAGGCTTGGCCCTCAATAATGGCACCGCCCAAATGCTAGCAACAGGTGTGCTGGCAATCTCGCGTTTAGAAGAATTATGCGACACCGCAGATTTAGCTTCAGCAATGACACTCGATGCCTTCGCTGGCCGAATGCGCGCATTTGATGAGCACGTGCATGCATTGCGCCCGCACCCAGGCCAAGTGCACACTGCAAAACATCTGCAGCAATTATTACAAGGCTCAAGTTTGGTTGAAATTGCCTATCACTTAGTGCCAAAGTTTCGTTCTTGGTTGCCAGATTGTTGGCCAGAACCAACGCTTGATGCGCTGACTTTTGATATTGCATGGGATTGGGTGCCGCTTAGCCAGCGCCATGGCCGTGAAAAATTCTATGAACGATTCAAGCCATTTCGTGGCGGTAAAAAGCACCAGCCGCAAGATAGCTATTCACTGCGCTGCATTCCGCAAGTGCATGGCGCGGTGCGCGATGCTGTGGCACATGCCAAGCGCGTGTTCGGCATTGAATTAAATGCAGTCACTGACAACCCGCTCATTTTTCCCGATTACAGCGGCGCAAAAAATATCGAAGACCAAATTGTATCAGCCGGGCATTTTCACGGCATGCCATTGGCGTTGGTGATGAGCTATGTGAAAGCTTCCATTCCTGTGCTGGCATCAATTTCTGAGCGGCGCTTAAATAAGTTGGTTGATCCGGCTACGAACGATGGCTTGCCAGCATTTTTGATTGGTAATGAAGACGGCACAGAAAGTGGCTTTATGATTGTGCAATATACCGCCGCCGCTATTGTGAATGATTTAGCAACACGTGCTCACCCAGCTTCGGTGTATTCCATTCCAACCAGCGCTAATGCCGAAGACCATGTGTCGATGGGCGCCAATGAAGCACGTCATGTATTAGAGATGAGCCACGATTTAGCGAAAGTTATTGCATTGGAAATGTATACCGCCGCGCAGGCTTTAGAGTTCCGTAAGGAAATGATTAAAGCAGCTTGTGAATTAGCTTGTGGGTTTAGTGCTGGTGAGCTTGCCAAGAAAATTAATTTTGCACCGCTTGAAAATGATCCAGATTATCCTGTCTTTATGCAAGAAGTTGAAGCCCTGCGTGTAGAGCTGGCCGATGCCAAGCAGTTTGTGCCGGGGAAAGCTGTGCAGGCGGCGCTTGAGGCATTACGAGGCGACATTGCCTTTATGCGCACCGATCGCGCTATGGATGGTGAAGTTCAGCTCATGGTTGAGTTAGTTGAGCATGGCAAATTGTTAATGGCTGCCAAGGCTGCGCTTTAAAATATGTTGCGCGTAGCGAGTTTGCTTGTTTTGCTAACGCTTAGCCCAGCGCTACATGCTGAACTTTGCAAGACAACAAAAGTATTCGTCGATACAAACCATAATTCGATACTTGATAAGCACGAAAAAGGGTTGCCTGGAATTGCAGTATCTGATGGCGAACGTATTGTATTCACCGATAAAAATGGTGTGTATCAACTCCCAGCACAACTGGGCAAATCACTATTCGTTATCAAGCCGGCAGGCTATACGCTACCAAAGCGCGCTGATGGCTTGCCAGATTGGTTTGCAAACCAGCCGAGCCTTACTCACGGTTTAAAGTATGGTGGCGCTATCCAAGCTGATAGTAGCTGCAAAAATTTTGCGTTATGGCCGAAGCAAGAAAACACGGATGAAGCATTATCAGTGTTGATTTTTGGCGACCCGCAGCCTAAATCTCTACTGGATGTTGGCTACTATAAAAATGATATTGTGCAGCCCCTAATCGCACAAAAAAGCGCGCAACTGGGTATAAGCCTTGGTGATATTGTGCATGACGATTTGTCCTTGCACGCGGATATAAAAAAAGTTGATAAAGCCCTCAACACGCCTTGGCTATATGCGGCAGGCAATCACGATATCGATTTTGATGCACCAAGCGATGAGCATTCACTTGAAAGTTTCCGCAATCAGTTTGGTCCTGATACGTTTGCTTGGCAGGAAACACATGCCAACTTTATCGTGTTGGATGATGTGGTTTTTCTGCCAAAAGAAAAACCAGAATATATTGGCGGTTTGCGTGAATCGCAATTTATATTTCTCGAAGCGTATCTGGCGAAAGCTAATAAATCTAAGTTATTAGTTATTGCCACGCATATTCCGCTTTTCCAAACGAATGAACAGCGCGATACCTTCCGGCGCGCAGACCGTCAACGGCTATTCAAATTGCTTGAACCATTTCGCGACGTGCTGCTGTTGACCGCTCATTCGCATAGCCAAAGCCATGTGCACCATGATGCACGCAGCGATTGGCATGGCGAGGGTCGTTTGCATGAATACAATGTGGGTGGCGCCAGCGGTGCATTCTGGTCTGGCCAAAAGGACAGCTTAGGCATACCCGATTCGATGATGAGCGATGGAACACCTAATGGCTATGCGCGCCTAACTGTCAGCGCTAAGGATTATTGTTTGAATTGGTTCAATGCCCGGCAAAATCCTAATTTAGCAATGTCTATAACAGCACCTAAAACACTCAGGAAAGGCGCCTATCCAGGCTTTGCCGTGTATGCCAATGTGTATATGGCAAAAGCTGATACTCGCGTGAGTGTGCGTATTGACGATGGCGTTTGGCATGCAATGAACAAAGTGCTGCAGGCAGATCCAGCGGTGTTACATATCAATGCTTATGATGATCAATCAACACAGCTACAAAACTATGATCGACTGCCAGAAGCCACCATATCCACACATCTCTGGCGCTTTGCGCTGCCCACAAATCTTATTGAAGGCACACATCGGATTACTGTGCGCGCGCAAGATGATTGGCTTGGCAGTATTGAGCAAATCACGTACTACACGTTACAGTCACTTGAACCTTAAAGTGCAATATCTCTAAATGAAGTAACGCGTTGGTGGCCATTGCTTTGCTCAGCACGCGCTGTTGGGTAATCATTTAGGCGGTCAACCAATACGGTTTGCCAGCCAGCCTCACGTGCGGCATTTAACTCTTCAACAATATCGGAAAGAAATAGAATGCTCGCAGGTTCTTGCCCAATGGCTTTAGCTATCGCTTGGTAACTGACGGCTTCACGTTTGCCGCCCATTTCGGTGTCGTAATAGCCAGAAAATAATTCGCTCGCATCACCATGTTCGCTAAAACCAAAAAACAATTTTTGGGCAGGCACTGATCCAGAGCTATAGACATATAAAGATATTTTGTTGTCGTGCCAGCGTGAAAGCTGCTCAAAGGCATCGGCATAAATTGGTGCGCGGTAGTTACCTTGTGTATAGCCATCTGCCCACAGCATGCCTTGCAATGCTTTTAAGGCGGTGTGTTTAACATCCGCATCAATCCATGCAATCAACACGGCGATAATGCCATCCAAATCATCAGTGGATAAGGATTTTTCTTCTGCAATGCGTGTCAACCAAGCGGCCACTTCTGGTTCGGCATGTTTGGCTTTAATAAATGCTGGTAATGCCGCGCGTGCATGCGGAAATAATACTTCACGCACGAATGAGATTGAACTGGTGGTGCCTTCAATGTCAGTCACAATTGCACGGACAGGTTGCTTATTGAGTTCAAAACGTGGGAATTTTAAAGCAATATCTGAATCGGTGAAATAGCCAACCCAGCCATCGGCTTCGGTAAAAAAACGAATGGCTGTGAAGCGTGGGCTAGGGCCCATATCGAACCAATGTTTGGTGCCATCAGGAACGCGGATAAGATCTTGCGCTCGGCATAATATTTCATAAACTTTATCATCAATGTGCAAGGTGAATAAACCGGAGCCACGCACGAAGTAACGCACTTCATCTTCTTTATGCCGGTGTTCATTGAGGAATTTGGCACGCATGGTTTCGCGCTCAGGATGCTCAGGGTTAATGCTAACCACATCCACCGCTTTAAAACCGTTTTCAGCAACCAACGTTTCAATTTCAACTTTATAGCTGGATAATATTTGTTCGTTGCTGGCATTGTCGGCTATTTCACGCGTTGGCCATTGTTCAAACCCCACGCCAACATTAGCCAGTTGCACATGTATTACCTCTGCATGCTCACTTTCGAACAATACATGGTTTGGATTATTGTCGGAAAAAATGCGTAAACGGCTCATGATCGAAAACTCAGTTTAGTTAATTCAGCATTCAGCAAAAATTCAAATGCATCCAGATGCCGGCGAGCTTCCAGCATGTCTTTGCCCCAGATATAAATACCATGCCCTGCGATTAAATAGCCCCAGAAATCGGACTGCTCGAAAAATGGCTGGGCACTTTGGCATAAAACTTGCATATCTTGCGAGTTGGCAATAATAGGTAAGCAAACCGTGCTGTGATGGCTTTTAATGCCAGTGAATGCTTTCTGTAATTCATAACCAGTAAAATCAATTTTTCCGGCCTGTTCAAAATGTATAGACAACAAAGTTTGCGCCAGTGAGTGCGTATGTAGCACCACGTTTGCATCTGGACGTAGCTGATAAATCTGTGTGTGTAATAAAGTTTCCGCTGACGATGTTTGTGTGGCATCAACGGCGGCGCCGTTCATGGTAATTTCCATGAAATCATCAGTCGTAAGCGCGCCTTTGTCGCGGCCGCTAACCGTAATAAGGCAAAGCGATTCGCTTAAGCGCGCAGAAAAATTACTACTGGTAGCGGGTGTCATGCCGGCAGCAGCTAACTCTGCCGTGTGATGAATTAATTGCTGGATGAGTTGGGTTTTTTTAGCAGACATAAGTTAATAAGATTCATTCTCAATTGACTGAAAAATAAAGAAAAAAAACACGACTTCTTGATTTAGATTAAGCAATCATACATGGGTAGAGCGTATGATTCATACATAATCAATTTTTCAACACAGTTTATTTTCTCATAATTTTAGGAGTGTTTGCCATGAATAACCCAGAAAACAGTCGCCGCACGTTTTTAATCCGCGGTCTTGTTGCAATAGCTGCTGTGCCATTTGTATCTAGCATGTTGAGTAGTCAAGTGCAGGCGCAAGCCTTGAAGCCATTGCCAGTAACAAATCCGCAGGCCGTAGCCTTGAAATATGTGCTCGATGCCAAGAAAGCGGTCGGAGCTAAGCCTGGCAATAATTGTGCCAATTGCCAGCTTTTTATAGCGGCAACTGGCGGTTGTGCTATTTTTGCCGGATATTCAGTGGCTAAAGCGGGTTGGTGCAGTGCTTGGGCTAAAAAAGCCTAAACATTTGCAACTAGGTCTCATATTTTGAGATGGCAATGACTTACTATAAGCCAAGTTTCCTTTGAGCTTGGCTTATGACTTTTAGCGTATTTACCGTTGTTTTGATTGCATTAGCCGTTTTTCTGCTGATTGCACTAGTTTACATCGTCCTCAAAAAATCAGTGCTTGAAGCAAGCTTGTTGCGCATTGAGCGTGAAAATAGCGCCTTAACAGCTGAAAGCCTTGCTCTGAGTAGACTTCGCCAAGATTTTGCGAAACTTGAAGGAAGTTCGCTTGCGCGTGATACCGCGCAGATATCTGAAATCAGTTCATTGCGATTAAAAGCGGAGCAACTTGAATCTAGCAGGCGGCAATTCTCTGCACTGGAAGCAGAATCGCTTGCAAAAGAACAATCGTATGTTGAACAAATTCAACTGTTGAAAAACGCTGAAGTTCGCTTAACGCAGAATTTTGAAAATCTGGCGCAGAAAATATTCGATGAAAAATCCTCGAAATTCAAAGAGCAGAACAAAGAACAGCTCGATGCCTTATTGAATCCGCTGAAAACCCAAATTGGTGAGTTCCGGCAAACGGTTGATCAAACCAACCAAGGCATTCATACGCTAAAAGAATTGAATGCGCGTATGGCTGATGAAGCCACCAATTTAACACGCGCACTTAAAGGCGATAACAAAGCCCAAGGCGGTTGGGGCGAGCAGGTTTTAGGCCGCATTCTGGAGGCGTCTGGATTAACTGAAGGCCGTGATTACCAATCACAATTCACTTATGTGGATGAACAGAAAAATCGTAAGCAACCCGATTGCGTGATTTTTTTACCGGATAACAAAGCCATTGTGCTTGACTCCAAAGTGTCGCTAATTGCATATGATCGCTACACTAGCGCAGAGAACGAACAGGCGCGCGAGCTAGCCCAGAAAGAGCACGTGAGGTCAGTTAAAACGCATATCGACGGCCTGTCAGCTAAATCCTATGAATCGCTGCCTAACTTACGAACCACCGATTTTGTTGTGCTATTCATACCGATTGAAGCGGCTTTTATTGATGCCATGCGCGCCGATGATGGCTTAATGGTTTACGCACTGGAGCGCAACATAACTTTGGCAACGCCCTCAACTTTAATTACCGTGTGCCGCACGGTGGCGCATTTGCAGAAGTTGGATTTGCGCAACGCCAATGCCATGAAAATCGCTGATCAAGCAGGCAAGCTGTACGACGAGTTTGTCAATTTCGCCACTGACTTAGGCGAAATAGGTAAACATCTGAACAAAGCACTTGATGCACAAAGCAGTGCAGTGAAGCGATTATCCGTTGGGCGCAGCAATTTGGTTGGTCAAGTGGAGAAGATGAAGCTACTCGGAGCACGTGCTAAAAAACAGCTACCCACCGATTTGCTTGATGACGACAGCGATGATACACCGGAATTGAGCGGATAAAAAAACGGCGCATTAAGCGCCGTTTTTCATTGCATATACAGATTATTATTCAGCGTTGGTACCGTTCGCCAAATGGCTACGTTTACGACTATATAAGAAGTACACCGCCATACCGATTGCAAACCAGATCAAGAACAGCTTAATGGTTAACATGCCAAGGCTGATGAACAACAAAGCGCAACCAGCCATAGCTAGCGGCCCAACAATCCATAAGAACGGAGTGCGGAAAGGGCGATGACGGTTTGGCTGTTGTTTACGCAATACCATGACACCCAATGCAACCACAAAGAACGCAAACAATGTACCGGAGTTGGAAATATCAGCCAATGCACCCACTGGGAAAATAGCGGCGAAAATGGAGACCGCAATACCAGTAACGATGGTGACCACGTGTGGTGTGTGGTATTTAGGGTGAACTTTTGCGAACGACTTCGGCATCAAACCATCACGTGCCATGGTGAATAAAATTCGGGTTTGACCGAAAATCATCATCAAGACCACCGATGGAAGTGCTAATACCGCGGCAATACCGATTGCATTACCAATACCCGGGAAGCCCAATTCTTTCAAAACAAAAGCCAATGGCTCTTTGGATTGCGATAAAGCGCCGCCAGGTTGTGCTCCCACCGAGCCAATCGCTGTGTAAGACACTAATAAATAGAAAACGGTACAAACAGCCAATGAACCAATTAAACCAATAGGCACATTGCGATTTGGGTTTACGGTTTCTTCAGCAGCCGTAGACACGGCATCAAAACCCACATAGGCAAAGAAAATAGACGCGGCAGCACCCAATACACCAACGCCTGAGAGCGGTGTGCCCCAACCATTTGGCAGCATGGGTTCAAAGTTAGAATGCTGAACGTGTGGCCAAGCCAATATAATGAATACCGAAAGCGCAACTACTTTTACAACGACTAATATCGAAGTGAATTTAGCTGATTTTGATGTACCCAACACTAAAAGCCAGGTAATTAATAGCGAAATCGAGAAGGCTAATAAGTTGAAGGTGCCTTTCGCTACTGTTCCGTCAGCAAGGGTGATGGTATCCGCTGGGCCAGCCATTAACGCGGCTGGTAATCCCATGCCCATCTCGTGTAGTAATCCATTGATGTAACCAGACCAACCAACGGCAACAGCGCCAGCAGCCACTGCATATTCGAGGATTAAAGCCCAGCCCACAGTCCAAGCAATGGTTTCTCCGAGCACGGCATATGAGTAGGTGTAAGCCGAGCCAGCAACTGGAACCATGGCGGCAATTTCAGAATAAATTAATGCGGTGAGCGCACAAACAAAGCCAGCAATGATAAAGCTGTACATCATGCCGGGGCCGGCTTTATTAGCGGCTACCGCGGTCAGTACAAAGATACCCGTGCCGATAATGGCGCCAATACCTAACATGGTTAAAGAAAAAGCGCCGAGTTGGCGTTTTAGTCCCTTTTTTTCTGCCGTAGCCAGAATCTGGTCTAAGGATTTCACTCGATCAAAAAACATGAATCTCTCCCAATAGTATTTTTTATAGCAATTTGATTTGTTCTATAGTTTGTCACCGAACCCGTTTACCATAAGCTAGAAGCCCGCATGGGTAAAGTGTTTTGTCTTACTAATCAGCAAGAAAGTGGAAAAATGAACGAACAGCAAGCTAAGGTACTGGATTTATTAGCCAATAGCCACGTGAAGCAACCGCTTGCCGAATTGCAGGCCAATCAATTTATCGATTTTATACGCGAAAATCCCGCCTGTTGCGAACGTAGTTTGCCAATTGGCCATCTCACTGGCTCAGCGTGGCTAGTGTCGAATGATGGCCAGCGGGCATTGCTCATGCATCATCGGAAATTGAACCGCTGGTTGCAGCCGGGTGGGCATGCTGACGGCAATGCCGATTTAGCACAAGTGGCACTTCGCGAGGCAGAAGAAGAATCCGGCTTAACTGAGTTGTATGTTGAATCTGATATTTATGACCTAGATTTACATCGTATTCCCGCACGCGGCAATGAGCCTGAGCATTGGCACTATGATGTGCGATTTGTGGTGCGTGCGTGTGGCAGTGAATTGTTTATTCAGAATGAAGAGTCACTAGCGTTGGCATGGTTCGATATACAAAAACTCGCCTATGATGGCGAGCGTGATGAATCGATACGGCGTATGGCGCAAAAGTGGTTACGCCCGCCCACCAAATTCACCGGTAACCGTTGAAACATAAATCTTTTCGCCATTGCTGATGTATTCCGGTACTTGAATTTCGATGCCTGTGCTTAATTTAGCTGGCTTCGGGCGTTTGGTAGCGGTGCCACCTTTCAATTCTGGCGGAGTATCAACCACTTCAAGAATCACATTCACTGGCATCTGAATGGCAACCGGTGCATCATCAATCAGTTGCACATATACACCTTCTAAGCCTTCAGTGATGTAGCCAGCCATATCACCAATCACATTCGCGTCAAGCATATACGGTGTGTAGTCTTCGGTGTCTAAGAACACAAAGGCATCGCCATCCATGTATGAGAAACTGGTTTCGCGGCGAACCAAGTCGAGCTCTTTTAAGTCATCGTCGGAGCGCAAACTTAAATCAAATTTAGTTCCAGCAGGCACCGAATACATGGTGAAGCGAAAGGTAACATTGCCGCCTCGACCTTGTGGCGAGGAGCGTTCAATATCGCGTATTTGATACACGGTATTATTGTGTTCAATCACATTGCCTTTTTTAACATCGCACGCTTTCATAAGAAATCTCAGTAAGTGGAATTATTTTGCGGACAAGCGAACAGAGCCGTCTAAGCGAATGGTTTCACCGTTTAAATAACGGTTTTGCACAATGAAGGCAACGGTTTCGGCGAATTCTTCCGGTTTGCCTAAACGGGCAGGGAAGGGAATGGATGCTGATAGCGAGGCTTGCACTTCTGGTGTCATACCATCAACCATCGGCGTCCAGAAAATACCCGGTGCAATGGTCATCACGCGAATGCCGAAGCGTGCCAATTCACGCGCCATCGGTAGCGTCATGCCAACAATGCCCGCTTTTGAAGCTGAATAAGCAGCTTGCCCAATCTGTCCGTCGTAGGCTGCCACCGATGCGGTGTTGATGATGATGCCACGTTCGCCATCTTGGCCTTGCGCATTATGTTGCATAAGTTCAGCAGCGGCTTTGGCAATATTAAAACTGCCCACCAAGTTCACTTTCACCGTTGTAGCGAATTGCGCGAGTGGCATACTGGCTTCACGGCCCAAAACACGGCCGGCGCCAAGAATTCCTGCGCAGTTCACCGCTACATTTAATCCGCCCATGAAATCTTTTGCTTGCGCCATATTAGTAGCCGCTTGCACTTCATCCGAAACATCGGTTTTGAAGTAGATGGAGTTGCTTGCACCAAGCAGTGCCAGTGCGGCTGGCGCTTTGTCGTCGTTAATGTCGAACAAGGCCACTTTGCCGCCATGTTCAACAATATGCTGTGCAACAGCAAATCCTAGGCCAGAAACACCGCCGGTAATCACAGCGCGAACATCAGACAGATTCATAGAATTTCCTAAATAAAAAGGTATTTTAACAAAAAAACTGATAAATCCTTAAACTAAGCACTAATACCTACCTAATTGATATCTGATGAATTTCTTAAAACCTCTTGTCATCGCGTGTTTTTTGTTCTCGCCCTTGGTTTTTGCACAGCAAAGCAACATTTTGCCCTGTAAAAGTAAAAACCCATATGATACGCGTCCGCGCATCGGCTTAGTATTGGGCGGCGGCGGGGCGCGTGGTATAGCGCATGTGAGTGTCTTGAAAGAAATTGAGCGACTAAAAGTACCTATCGATTGTATTGCTGGCACCTCGATGGGCTCTGTCATTGGTGGGTTGTATGCGTCAGGAATGACTGCAGAAGAGCTTGAAGAGATGGTCACCACCATCGACTGGATGGAACTGATGAATGACGACATCATGCGTCAGGATCGCAGTTTCCGACGCAAGCTAGATGACCAGAAGGCTCTCGCGCCTGCAAGGCCCGGCATTGGCAAGGGTGGGCTAAAGTTGCCTGCTGGCGTTAAAACCGGCGAGAAGATCCTGATGTTCCTGGAAGAAAAAACCGCTAAGGCAGCCGGTATCACAGACTTTAACCGGCTTAGCATCCCTTACCGCGCGGTCGCGACCGATATCAATACCGGAAAGGCCGTGATCATCGGTAGCGGAAACCTAGCTAGCGCGATGCGCGCTAGCATGGCGATTCCAGGTGCCTTTCTGCCGGTTGAGATCGATGGAAAGCTATTGGTCGATGGTGGCATGGTCAATCAGGTGCCGGCGGATGTGGTCCGAGCGATGGGTGCGGATATCGTGATAGCTGTCGATGTTGGTACGCCACTGTCGAAGATTGACAGCACAACTAGCTTGCTTACAGTCGCCGACCAGGTCATCGGCTTCCTGACTGTTGGCAATACTGAGGATACCGTTGCCGCGCTGCGCAAGCAGGATATCCTAATCCGACCTGAGCTCGGCTCTGAGGTCACCACCACCTCTTTCGAGAAAGAGAAAATCGAGCTGGCCCTGAAAATCGGCGCCGAATCTGCAGCTGTCGCCGGTCCGCGACTTGCCGCCATAAGCGCGCCTGCTGTTCCGGCGCGTGTTATTCCGCTGAACCGTGATGCCGAAACTATCGTCGCATTCATCGACATCGACAATAAGACCATTTACAACTTCGGCATCTTTGAATCCATATTGGCGCCTTTGAAAGGCAAAGCCATCAACCGCCGGGAAATCGAGCGACTGTTTACCGAGATTTACGGCCAGTATCCGCTCGATACGCTATCTTACCGAGTTGTCAACAAGGATGGGCAGACTGGATTGGCAGTAAAAGTTACGCCGAAAGCCGTAGGGCGTAATTTGGGCGAGTTTGCCATGGATTTCAGTAGCAACCAAGATTCGCAAAACCAATTCAATCTGACCTTTGGTCTGCTTCGGTCGCCGGCCAATTCAAACGGCGGCGAGATACGGGCATTGCTAACTATCGGTGATGAACCGGCAATTACAGGTGAGTGGTATCAGCCACTGACACCAGGCGGAAAGTACTTCAGTAATCTTGGCGCCGGCTACGGCCAGCAGCTTTATCAGTTCGGTGATAGCCTCGATAACGTGGCCGCCGAATATATACGCAAAGAGTTCTACATCATGCCAGCTGTGGGCAGGGCGTTCGGCAATTGGGGACAGGTGACTCTAGGTTTTGACATCGCGAACGGCGATTTCGAGCGCCGGATTGGGGCATCCTATCTGCCTGAAGCCGAGTACAAAAAACGTAATGCCATTCTGTCATTAAAAATCGATACCTTAGATTCGCTATACCTGCCACGCGAGGGTGTATTGCTGAACTTGAAAATGGTTGAAGGCATCGGCGGCTTGGGCAGTACGGATTCTTTCAGCCAGGCCAGCCTGGATTTCATCGGTGCCCGACCTTTCCGCGAGCAGTCGCTGTTCGGTGGTGTGCGCTATCACGATAATTACCAGGGCGAGCCCGGTCTGCAGAACTGGTTCACTGCGGGCGGCGTAACCCGCTTCGCCGGTTATCAGCTGGAATCAGTTGATGTGCAAAGCTATGCGCTGGCATTCATAGGATACAATTACCGGCTTGGCCAGCTCTTGGGCCGTAATTCAGTTATCGGTGGCACCTTGGAATACGGCAAGATATGGGGCGAAAGCACCAATCTCGACATTCAAGGTTTTCAGGCCCACGGCAGTGTTTACTTCGGGTTTGATTCCTGGTTGGGCCTATTCATCCTGGGCTACGGCCAGGGTGATAATGGCGCCAACAACATATTTTTTGAATTAGGACGAAACCAGTTCTAAACACTACAGGCTTTTGGCGAAAAATCGGTTACAACCGCCGTGGCCGGTATCGCCCATTGGTTTATCGAGTGAGTGGAAGCCAGCCTTTTGATACAAAGCCATCGCCGAGTCCATGCCGGTTAAAGTTTCCAGATAGCATAGCTCAAAGCTAAAATCGCGCGCTTTAGCCAAGCAGGTTTCCATTAGGTGTATACCGGCACCTTGGCGGCGCAGAATCGGCATGAAATACATTTTACGAAGCTCGCAAATACGTGGGTTGCTCGCACCAGCCAGTGGCGCAATGCCGCCACCACCCAACACCTGGCCTTCCATTTCAACCACAAAATAGGCGCTGTGTGGTGCGCTGTAGGCTTTGAACATCCAATCCACTTCTGGGTCATTTATGGCAAAGCCTTCACCCTGTGCGCCATACTCTGGCATCACCGTGCGAATGATGCTGGCCATACGCGAATCATCCTGACTTGTGATGGGCCGAATTTTCCAATTTTGAGTTTTCATGTTGTGCGCGCTCTATTGACTTTGCTCATGCTGGCGTGACCAAGTTTATTGCTAAGCCAAGCTCCTGTTTCAATCAGTTTATCTAAATCAATGCCGGTGTCAAAACCCATGCCATGCAAGGCATACACCAAATCTTCAGTGGCTAAATTGCCGCTCGCACCTTTGGCATAAGGGCAACCGCCGGTGCCGGAAACAGACGCATCAACAGTACGCGCGCCTGCTTCAAGGCAACTGATTACATTGGCCAAAGCTTGCCCATAGGTATCGTGAAAATGCACCGCCAATTGCGGCATTGGTATGTTTTCAGCAACCGCTAAAAGCATTTGCTGAGCAGCTTTTGCCGTGCCAACACCAATGGTGTCGCCCAATGAAATTTCATAGCAACCTAAATCAAATAGTTGCGTGGCAACACGTACCACATCGCTAACATCAACTTCGCCTTGATACGGGCAGCCCAATACCGTTGAAACATAGCCGCGTATTCGCACACCATCGGCTGGTGCGCGTTCAAAGATTGGCTTAAAGCGCTCAATGCTTTCTGCAATAGAGGCATTAATGTTTTTCTGAGTGAACATTTCCGAAGCAGCAGTGAATACTGCAACGTCGGTAACACCGCATTCCAGCGCACGCAGATAGCCTTGCAGATTAGGCACTAATACCGGAAACCGGCAAGTACTATGCTTTGGAAGCTGCGGATATAGTTCAGCCGCATCGGCCATTTGCGGCACCCATTTAGGGCTAACAAAGGCGGTGGCTTCAATTGTTTGCAAACCCGATGCAATAAGCCGTTCGATTAAAGCCAGCTTATTGGCGGTGCTAATGAACTGCGCTTCATTTTGCAAACCATCGCGGGGCGATACCTCAACAATGTGCACCCGTTCATTCATCGCTTGCATCCCAGCTAAAGATTGGCGCGTCCGCGTCGAGCACGCTACCTTCGCTAGCAAGACATTCGCGAATGGTGCCTGCGCTAGGCGCTTTGATGCTGAGCTCCATTTTCATGGCTTCCATCACCGCTAACTCATCACCTTTGTTCAGCACTTGCCCAGCCTGTGCTTTCACTAACACTAATTTTCCTGGCATTGGCGCACGGATAAAACCATCGTGCTTATTGGTTTGGTCTTTTAGCCAAGAGCCAGCAGGCATCAGCTGCCAATGCGAGCGCAACACGCCATCATGAACGATAAAATCATCGTGGTAGCGGAAAAAATGTAAATCAAACACTTCGCCATTAAAAGACAGTTGAACAGCATCTTGTTGTGCAGAAAGCAGTGTTGCTGATATTGATTGGTTTGCATGCTGCACATTCAACGCATCGCCTATGAGCCTTGCATGATAAGCCTCAAAGACCTGCTGTTGTTTTAAATTGATGCGCAATGAACCTTGGCCATGATGGCGCCAAAAATCGCGGGCTGCCCACGGATTATTTGAATCACTCACAATCGGTTTTGCTAGAATCTGCAAGGCAAAATAGGCCGCAGCCAGTTGGTGACTTTTTGGAGCAACGGTTGACGGCACAAGGATTTGATCTAGGTGCTTATCCAAAAAGCCGGTGTCAATCTCCGCCTTTTGCACCACCGGATGCGCAATCAACTGTTCTAGGAAACTGATATTGCTGGGCAAGCCAAAAATCTGGCACTGCGACAGCGCTTGTTGCATACCGGCTAATGCCAGTGCGCGGGTTTCACCCCACACAATCAGTTTGGCCAGCATTGGGTCGTAATACACGCTAATGCTATTGCCTTCGCGAAAACCGCTGTCTATGCGCAGTGCTTTGTGTGTTTTCGGCAAATGCATTTTTTGAATAATACCGCTGCCCGGCATAAAATTTTTATCCGGATCTTCGGCATACAAACGTACTTCAATAGCATGGCCATGCGAAACAATATCCGATTGTGGCACCCGCAAAGCATGGCCAGCGGCCACTTCAATTTGCCAGCGCACCAAATCAAAACCAGTTACCATTTCAGTCACTGGATGCTCAACTTGCAGGCGCGAATTGATTTCCATGAAATAGAATTCGCCATTTTGCGCAACAATAAATTCAACCGTACCCGCGTTTAAGTAATCCACTGCTTTGGCGGCTTTAATGGCTGCCATAGCCATATTGCTACGCAAGCTGGGCGTTAAAAATGCCGAGGGCGATTCTTCTATCACTTTCTGAAAACGGCGCTGCGCCGAGCATTCGCGTTCGCCAAGATGAATAGTATTGCCGTGGCTATCGGCAAAAATTTGGAATTCGATATGTCGTGGTTTTTCGATGTAGCGTTCTAGCAATACACGATCTTTGCCGAAAGCATTTTTCGCTTCGCGTTGGCAAGATTGCAAGGCCGGCAGAAATGATTCAGCATTATGTACAATACGCATGCCTTTGCCGCCGCCGCCGTGCGCGGCTTTAATCATTAGCGGGTAGCCCATGGCATTGGCTTCTTGCAGCAGGAACTCGGGCTCTTGCATGTCGCCGCTGTAGCCAGGAATCACCGGCACGCCGTTTTCAATCATCAGCGTTTTAGCGCCAGCCTTGGAGCCCATGGCGCGCATACTTTCTGCTTTCGGGCCAATGAATACCAAACCAGCTGCACCGACCATTTCGGCGAACTCGGCATTTTCCGATAAAAATCCATAACCCGGATGAATCGCGTTGGCATTTGTGCTTAGCGCCGCTTGCAAAACAGCATCTTTGTTTAAGTAGCTTAAGTTGGCTTCTGATGGGCCAATATACACCGCTTCATCAGCAAGGCGTACATGCTCGGCATCGCGGTCGGCATTAGAATAAACCGCAACCGTTTGAATGCCTAGTTCATTGCAGGTACGAATAACACGGCAAGCGATTTCGCCGCGGTTAGCAATCAATATTTTTTTAAACAAATTCATTGTTCATTCTCGCTAACCCATACAGCTGGGCGTTTTTCCAAAAATGCATTCAAGCCTTGTTGGCCTTCATCACTAACGCGTAATTTCGCAATTAGCGCCGCATTTTTTGCGTCTTGCGCGTGCATCGTTTCAGTTGTGTGTGCGGGCTGGTACGAATGAATTAATTGCTTGGCTTCGGCCTGCGCATTTTTCCCGCCTTTGCCAAGCCAATGCAAAATTCGATCCAGCGTTTCGTCGAGTTGCTCGGCGGCAACGCTTTCATGCAGCAAGCCAATTTGTTTGGCCGCAGCGGCATCAAATATTTCGGCGCTTAGGAAATAACGGCGCGCTTGCCGTTCACCAATAGCGGCAATCACATACGGCGAAATGACTGCTGGCACCAAGCCCAGCTTCACTTCGCTGAGAGTGAATTTGGCCGATTCCACCGCCACCGCAATATCGCAACAGGCAATTAAGCCCACACCGCCGCCATACGCCGAGCCGTTCACGCGCGCGAGAGTAGGGATGGGTAGATTGTTCAATAAGCGCAAACAGTGCGCCAACGCTTGTGCATCGGCAAAATTTTCGTGCTCCGAAGCACTTGCCATGGCCTGCATCCATTTCAAATCGGCACCGGCCGAGAATGTATTACCTGCGCCAGTTAACACCAAGCAACGCAGGGAACCATCAGCGGCAACCTGTTGCAAAGCCTCGGTCAGCTCTGCAATCAGCTCAGCATCAAAGGCGTTATGGCTGCTAACACGGTTCAGCGTAATCGTTGCACGGGAGCCGCTGCGGCTAAGAAGTACGGAATTGGGCATGGTGGTATGCAAATCCTGAAAAGGAAATGATAGCGGAAATGGCGGGGGATTGGGAGATGCGCTTGCTGTTGCGCGGTATTCAGCGCATTATTTTTTAAGGAAATTCTAAACGATTGAATTAACCGCTAACCGAAAAATCCAGGTATTGCGTTTGGTGATTTGGGTCATGGGTTTTTATGGTTAGAGAATGGCGTCAATTAAAGTGGGTTGGTTTTCGTCACTTTGAGTGCTTAATTAAACATGGTCTTGGATTTGAACAAGAGATTTTGGCGTTGGGTAAGTCCATGGTTCTTGACCGTCAAGTGACCAGAATTCTAATTGTGTGAGCGTACTCTCTATTGCAAGAAGCGCTACACCGACTGCATTACCCAATTCATCCTTGCCGCTGCACGAAACAATATGACTTTCGGTTGAGTTAGGCTCATTGAAGAACACCGTGGGGCAACTACCGCAGCCACAACGACCGATTACGGTTAATGATGAAACATGTTCAGCGTACAATTTTGGAACGTACGAAAGTAACTCAAATAAAAGCAATGATTCTCTTGAGCTTAAAGGTCGAGCTGTAATCGGCAAGAAGTATGGATGAGTTTGCATATTGCTCCAAATGCCTATCTAGCATTTACCCCAGTCAGGGCGATAAATCATTCTCGGTGCAAGTGCGTGCGTTGGTCAAGGGTTAAAGTTTGCATGCGGCAAAAATTAGGCGCTTTTCAGTTCCTGCGCTGCGCCATGCTTTAATAATTCGTTGACATCATTGAGCCAATCAAAACAAAATTCGCGCCCGGTTTTTGATTCCTGCATGGCCATATGCCATTGCGAAATGCACGCGCGCAGTTGCTTATCATCTTGCGCTTGTTGGGTTTTATCGAGCAATTCCCTAGAAAAAATGCCGAGGTGTTCGCTGCAAGTGTCAGTAATAATGCGTTTTATGGCGGACTTGGTTTGCTCATTAACGGAGTATTCTTGAATGGCTACTGGTTGCTCAAAAGGCGCTTTAGTTTCCACTAATGGTGCAATGTTAGGTTCAACATTGATAACGGATGCAGCAATAGGTTTTGCAGTTATGTCTGTGATGTTGTTAGTACTTATGACCTTGCTTGGTTTGGGAGCAAGTGCCGGTGCAATGAGTTTTGATATAAAGCTATTGGCGGCAAGCGGTGCAATAAACGGTTTGAGTTGAACCATAAATTCATCAACAACCGACACAGCCGCGGTGATTTGGGCAGGTGCTTTTGGTTTTATTTGTGTCAAAAAACCTTTTTTCTCAAGCAAATAAATAAGTTCACCAGAATCGGGTGCGTTTAATAATTCTCGAATTTGATCAATCGTTCGCGTTCCGTTTGCAAATAGCAGTGCGCGCCGTTCAAGCATACTGAGAGTCCGCTTGGATCCGGTTAATTCGGTATTTGCACGTTCGGTTTTATGCAGAATCACATTCAGCCACGCATGTTTGGAGTTCATTGATTATTTCGCATAAATATGACGATTTAGTGACAAATTAGTGACTTACATCTAAATAGTACATACTTGCGAGGTTGACTTAAATCAGCAACTTTCACTGAATTCGCAGTATAATGAGAATTATTCCCATTTAGAAGTGAATTGTGGATTTAAGCCAATTAGCCAAAGGTTCGTCTGCGCAAGTGCTTAACGTGCAAAGCCGTGGCACTGATGACGCGATTGCACATCGCCTGCTGGATTTGGGTTTTGTGTTTGGAGAGCGCGTTAAATGCATCAGCTTAGCGCCATTCGGTGGCGACCCCATCCTGGTGCAGATTGGTTTCACCCGTTTTGCGTTGCGCAAGGTGGAAGCTGCCCGTGTGCAGATTGAGGTGGATGTATGAAGCCGCTTTCAATTGCTTTGGTGGGCAATCCCAATTGCGGTAAAACAGCGTTATTCAATCTATTAACCGGCAGTCGCCAGAAAGTGGCGAACTATTCTGGCGTTACGGTTGAACGAAAAGAGGGACAATTTAGCTTGGCCGATAGGCAAGTGAGTGTGCTGGATTTGCCTGGCACGTATAGCTTAAACGCCACCAGCCCGGATGAAATGATTACCCGCAATATCTGCATGGACACGCACGATTACGGTTTTCACCCTGATGTGTTGGTGTGTGTAGTGGATGCCACCAATCTGCGTTTGCATTTGCGTTTTGTGCTGGAGCTAAAAGCGCTCGGCAAGCCGCTTTTGGTAGCTCTGAATATGATGGATGCCGCCAAAAAACGTGGTATTGAAATTGATGTGGCTGCGCTTGAGCAGAACTTGGGCGTGCCGGTGGTGCCAACTATTGCGGTGGCATCAAATGGCGCGGATGCCTTAAAGAAATACCTTGCCGAACAAACCGTGCCATTGCCAGCCATTGAAGTGCAACAAAACAGCGCCGATAGCCATGTGCAAGTTCGGCAAATATTGCAGAGCGCGGTGAGTATGCCAAGCGCTACAGCGGCTTTTGATGATCGTTTAGACCGGGTTTTATTGCATCCGCTATTTGGCCCGATTGTGCTGGCGTTGGTGTTGTTCTTTATGTTTCAGGCGGTTTATGCCTGGGCCGCGCCATTCCAAGATGGCATTTCAGCAATCGTGCAGTGGCTATCCGGAATGGCTGGGCAAATATTGCCGCAAGGCATTGTGTTGAGTTTGCTGCAAGACGGTATTTTTGCGGGGCTTGGCACCGTGTTGGAATTTTTACCACAAATTTTAATTTTATTCGCGTTTATTTTAGCCTTAGAAGAAACCGGCTATTTACCGCGTGCTGCTTTTTTGTTGGATCGATTGATGTTTGCTTCTGGTTTAACCGGGCGTTCGTTTATTCCTTTATTATCGAGCTACGCCTGCGCGATTCCCGGCATTATGGCCACGCGTTCCATCCAAGATCCGCGTGATCGGTTAGCCACGATTATGGTGGCGCCGCTCACCACCTGCTCAGCCAGATTACCGGTGTACACACTTTTGATTGGTGCATTTATTCCGGCACAGAAAGTGTTGGGCATCTTCAATATGCAAGGCTTGGTGTTGTTCGGCTTGTATCTGTTTGGTATTGTCAGTGTGTTTGGTGTGGCGTGGGTAATGAAAAAATTCAACCGGCAAAAAACCGATCATGCCTTGTTGCTTGAATTGCCATCGTATCGTTTGCCAAACCTGCGTGATTTAGCGATTGGTTTATGGGACAGAACGCGTATATTTTTACGCCGAGTGGGCGGAATAATTCTGACCCTCACTATATTATTATGGTTTTTATCCAGCTTCCCCGGTCCGCCTGATGGCGCGGTGTTGCCAGCCATTGAATACAGTTTCGCTGGCCGAATAGGGCACTTCTTAGCCCCGTTATTCGCCCCGATTGGTTTCAACTGGCAGATTGTGTTGGCTTTGATTCCCGGCATGGCCGCGCGCGAAGTGGCGGTATCGGGCTTGGCAACGGTGTATGCACTTTCCGCGCAGGGCGATAATGTAGCTCAGCTAAGCGACATCCTCGCATCGCAATGGAGTTTAGCCACTGCGTTGTCAGTACTAACCTGGTATGTGTTCGCGCCACAGTGCATTTCCACTATCGCTACTATTAAGCGCGAAACCAATTCCTGGAAATACACCAGCTATGCGGTTATCTATTTATTTGGCTTGGCGTATTTATTCGCGTTTTTGGTCTATCAGTGCGCGGTGTGGCTGGCATGAATCCGCTTTGGCAAAATTTACTGATCTACGCGCTGGTGCTGTGGTGTGTGTGGCGCTTATTGCGTAAATATGTGCCAAATTGGTCGTGGCAATCGCAAGCTAAGCTGAGTTATTTTTTTGAGTCGAAAAAATCGTTGTGGCTGAAACGCATTGGCCAACAACTTCGTCCAGCACTATCGATTCCACAAGGCTGCATCACGCATTGCAGTAAGTGCAATACCTGTTCTTAATTACATTCTAAACACACCAACATTGCCGCGCTCAATTGGCGCATTCAACGAGGCAGAAAGCGCTAGCGCTAAAACGCGTCGTGTATCAATCGGATCAATCACGCCATCGTCCCATAAGCGGCTGCTGGCATAGAATGGGTGGCCTTGGCGTTCGTACTGTTCGCGTATCGGCGCTTTAAACGCATCTTCGTCATCCATACTCCATGTACCGCCTTGCTGTTCAATACCATCGCGTTTCACCGTGGCAAGCACCGATGCGGCTTGCTCTCCGCCCATCACCGAAATACGTGCATTCGGCCAAGCAAACAAGAAGCGTGCGCCGTAAGCGCGGCCACACATGGCGTAGTTGCCCGCGCCAAAACTGCCACCAATGATGATAGTAAACTTTGGCACGTGCGAGCAAGCCACCGCCGTTACCATCTTGGCGCCGTCTTTAGCAATGCCAGCATGTTCGTATTTTTTGCCCACCATAAAGCCGGTGATGTTCTGCAGAAACACTAAGGGAATATTGCGTTGGTTGCACAGTTCAATGAAATGCGCGCCTTTCAACGCGCTTTCCGCAAACAAAATGCCGTTATTGGCAATAATGCCAACTGGCATGCCATGAATATGTGCGAAGCCGGTAATCAGGGTTTTGCCATAGCGCGCTTTAAATTCTTGGAATTCAGAGCCATCCACCAAGCGTGCAATAATTTCTTTAATATCAAATGGCCGGCGCGTGTCTTTGGGCACAATGCCATACAGCTCGCTGGCATCATAGACGGGTGCTTTTGATGGCTGAATAGCCAGTGGGTTTTCTTTCTTGCGATTTAAATGCGCCACAATATCCCGCGCAATGGCTAATGCATGCTCATCGTTTTCAGCGAAGTGGTCAGCCACGCCGGAAATGGAAGTATGCACATCGGCGCCACCTAAGCTTTCGGCATCCACAATTTCGCCTGTTGCGGCTTTAACTAAGGGCGGGCCGCCTAAAAATATGGTGCCTTGTTCGCGCACAATAATGCTTTCATCGCACATGGCTGGCACATACGCACCACCGGCGGTGCACGAGCCCATTACCACCGCTATTTGCGGAATATTGAGTGCACTCATGCGCGCCTGGTTGTAGAAAATACGGCCGAAATGTTCTTTGTCGGGAAATACTTCATCTTGCAAGGGCAGAAACGCGCCGCCTGAATCCACCAAATAAATACACGGCAAATGATTTTCTAAGGCTATTTCTTGGGCCCGTAAATGCTTTTTCACGGTCATTGGAAAGTAGGTGCCGCCTTTAACGGTGGCATCGTTGGCAACAATCATCACTTCAATGCCGTTTACACAGCCTATGCCGGTTACTAGCCCAGCGCTTGGCGCTTGGTCATCGTATTGGCCGTTGGCGGCTAATGCTGAGAATTCTAAAAACGGGCTGCCTGGGTCAACTAAAACATTAATTCGATCACGCGCCAATAGCTTGCCACGACTAACATGCTTTTCGCAGGCCAGCTCTCCGCCACCACGATGAATATGCTCAAGCTTCTCTTTTAAAGCTTGCGCCTGTGCTTGCATTGCCAAAGCATTTTCAGCAAATTCGTTTGAGTTGATATCAATGGCTGTCGTCAGTTTCGGCATGGCGGTTATCGCTTTAAAGTGGATACCCTATTGTAGCTAAAAAAAAACCGCCATTACTGGCGGTTTTTTCAACAATCGCTAAGCGATTATTATTTTTTTACTTCTTCAGCAGCAGCAGTTGTTGCGTCAGCAGCAGCAGTTGTTGCGTCAGCAGCAGCAGCAGTTGCGTCAGCAGCGGCTTCTACAGCTGGAGCAGCAGCGTCAGCGGCAGTAGCAGTTGCGTCAGCAGCAACTTCAGCAGTTGCGTCAGCAGCAGCAGCAGTTGCGTCAGCGGCAGCGTCAGTTGCTTCAGCAGCAGCGTCAGTTGCAGTTGCAGCAGCGTCAGTTGCTTCTTCTTGCTTCGAGCAGGCGGTCAAGGCCAAAGCGAAGGCCAATGCGATCAGTGTTTTGTTCAAAGACATGGTATTTCCTCAGTTCAATATTGAATTTTGATTTAAAAAAACGTGCGTTATCACGCACGTAGCGGTAATAATGCCAGCTTCTATAGAATAGTCAAGCGTTTGTGAGTAAAAAGTAAAATTTTTGTTCAGTTACAGTAATTCAATCGCCATGGCAGTGGCCTCACCCCCACCAATACAAAGACTTGCAACACCTTTTCGCAATCCTCTGGCTTGCAGGGCGTGAATCAGAGTTACCAAAATTCGAGCCCCTGAAGCACCAATTGGATGTCCAAGTGCGCAAGCTCCGCCGTTCACATTCACGCGTTCATGGGCAATACCGAGTTCATGGATAGGTGCCATAGCAACCGTGGCGAACGCCTCATTAATTTCAAATAAGTCGACATCGGCGATTTCCCAGCCCGCTTTAAGCAAAACTGACTGAATTGCCCCAATCGGTGCGGTGGTAAACCATTCGGGTGCTTGCGAGAAGCTGGCTTGTGCCACAATCTTGGCAATTGCCACTAAGCCATGCGCGTTGGCGAATGCTTCGCTACTGAGCACCAATGCCGCGGCGCCATCATTAATACTGGATGAGCTGGCGGCGGTGATGGTGCCATCTTTTTTAAAAGCCGGACGCAGGGTTGGGATTTTGCCAATATCGCATTTGCCAGGTTGCTCATCAGAGCTAACCAGCGTTTCGCCTTTACGTGTGCTAACAGTAACTGGTGCGATTTCGGCTGAGAACGCGCCACTTTGCTGGGCATTCAGTGCGCGCTGCACCGATTCTGCTGCGAAAGCATCTTGTTGTTCACGGCTAAAGCCGTATTTAGTGACACATAATTCGCCAAAAACGCCCATTGGTTGTTTGTCATACGGATTGGTTAAGCCATCGAAGGCCATATGATCTATCATTTCAGCGCTACCAAAGCGAATGCCGGTGCGCGAACCCATCAGCAAATGTGGCGCATTGGTCATCGATTCCATGCCGCCCGCCACAACACATTGCGCCGAACCGGCCTTAATGGCGTCGTGTGCAAACATCACCGCCTTCATACCTGAGCCGCACACTTTATTAATGGTAGTTGCGCCTGCTTTGGCAGCAATGCCAGCCGCTAAGGCCGCTTGCCGTGCTGGCGCTTGTCCTAATCCTGCAGGCAATACACAGCCCATAATCACTTCGTCAATTTGTTCGCCTGACACATTGGCTTGCGTCATCGCGGCTTGTATGGCGGTTGCGCCCAATTGTGTTGCAGGCACGCCAGTGAACTGGCCCATTAAAGCGCCTAGGGCTGTGCGCTTAGCACCTAAAATATAGACAGAACTCATGGTTTTTCCTCAATTAAAGCGTGTCGTTAAATAATTCTCGGCCAATTAGCATGCGCCGAATTTCGTTTGTTCCTGCGCCGATGCTGTATAGCTTTGCATCGCGTAACAAACGGCCGCTGGCATATTCATTGATATAGCCATTGCCGCCCAGTGCCTGAATGGCTTCCAAAGTAACTTGCACAGCCGCTTCACTGGCATGCAGCAAGCAGCTGGCGGCATCCACTCGTGAACGTTGGCCGGCGTCATAGGCCTGTGCAACCGCATAGGCGAATGCCCGTGAAGATTGCAGGGCAGTGTACATATCGGCAATTTTGCCCTGCATTAAGCCAAATGTGCCAATGGCGGCGTCAAACTGGCGGCGTTCACGAACATATGGCAAAGTCATGTCGAGTGCGGCTTGCATTAAACCAATTGGCCCACCCGACAATACCAAGCGTTCGGTATTTAGTCCGCTCATTAGTACTTTCACGCCATTGTTCACTTCGCCCAGCACGTTTTCGGTGGGGATTTCGCAGTTTTCAAAGACCAATTCGCAGGTGTTTGAACCGCGCATGCCGAGTTTGTCTAATTTTTGTGCGGTGGAAAAACCCCGCATGCCTTTTTCAATTAAGAATGCAGTCATACATTTGCTGCCAGCATCTTTGCCAGCGGTACGCATATACACAATCAACACATTGGCTTCTGGGCCATTGGTAATCCACATTTTGTTGCCATTGGCAATCCAAACGCCGTTGCGCAATTCGGCTTTGCAGCTCATTGAACCAACCACATCTGAGCCAGCACCCGGTTCGCTCATCGCCAAAGCGCCAACCCATTCACCGCTGCAGAGTTTGGGTAAGTAGGCATTTTTTTGTTGCTCATTGCCGTTGATGTATACATTTTGCACGCATAAGTTTGAATGCGCGCCATAGCTCAAACCAATTGAGCCGGAGGCGCGTGAAATTTCTTCCATCGCAATCAAGTGCGCTAAGTAGCCTAAATCTGAGCCGCCATACTCACTTGAAACAGTGATGCCCAGCAAACCAAGCTCACCCATTTTCTGCCACAGATCGGTGGGGAATACATTGTCGTGATCGATTTGTGCAGCGCGCGGAGCAATTTCAGATTCAGCAAAACGGCGAACACTGTCGCGTAAGGAATCGAGTTCTTCATTGATGACGGTAAGCGACATACGGTTGAATCCTTAAAGTAGAATACCCGCCATTTCAGGCGGGTATTTTTTATCCGGCGCGTCGCCCTTGGAAGCGAGTAGCGTGTTGGCCGAGGTGTGGCAGGCGCAGTTTACCAATCGCCGAGATACGTTCTTCAGCCATACGATCAGCCGCTTTGTAGGTCGGAATATTATCGCGTTTGCTGATTTCAAAAATACGCGTCAGGTTGAGGTTAATAGTGCGCAGCATACGCATGGCGCGTTCGCGGTTATAGCCGTCAATTTCTAGAGAAACATTCATCAAGCCGCCGGCATTCACTGCGTAATCGGGCGCATACAAAATGCCACGACGTTGCAGTTCATCGCCAATCTCGTTACTGGCCAATTGGTTGTTGGCCGCACCGCAAATAACCTGGCATTTCAGGCGATCTAAGGTGTTTTCATTTACCGTACCGCCCAGCGCACAAGGCGAATACACATTGGCATCCACATCGTAAATATCATCCAATGCAACCGCTTCTGCACCGTAATCGTCAACCGCGCGCTGTACTAATTCTTGGTTGATGTCGGTGACAAATACTTTTGCGCCGCGTTCACGCAGCAGCTTTAAATATTCCATGCCCACATGGCCCACGCCTTGCACAGCAAAACTGTATTTACCAATGTCTTCATTACCATATTTGGTTTGCAAAGCAGCCATTAAACCTTGCAGCGTGCCATACGCAGTGAATGGCGACGGGTCGCCGGAGCCGCCATGAACTTGATGCACACCGGTAACAAATTCTGTTTCGCGATACACATATTCCATGTCGTTAACATCAATGCCCACATCTTCGGCAGTAATGTAACGGCCGTTCAAGGAATTCACGAAGCGACCAAAGGCACGGAACAAGGCTTCGGATTTATCTTTGCTGGGATCGCCAATAATTACCGCTTTGCCGCCGCCTAAATTTAAGCCGGAAACCGCTGCTTTGTAAGTCATGCCGCGCGAAAGGCGCAGTACATCGTTCAAGGCATCTTGTTCGGTAGCATACGGCCACATGCGCAGACCACCTAAGGCTGGGCCCAGTACGGAATTATGAATAGCAATAATGGCTTTTAAGCCAGCGTCTTTATTCTGACAAAATATCACTTCTTCGTGATCGGTTTTACTGATGCTTTCAAAAACCATTGGAATACTCCGGCTAAAAATGGGGAATTAAAACGCCATAGGTGCGGTGTATTATAAAGCAAATATTCTGCAGACATTAAAATAAGCGATGGGCTTGCTGCCTAATCCATAAGGTGGCAATCCATTTAACACCACGCGTAACCGGCGCACCGGCATGCAAGCTGAGTGTGTTCAGTGCATCGGTGCTATCGATGTTGTCAAAGTGTAAAAGCTGGCCTTCAGTAGCAGGAATGCTCTGCTGCAACAAGGGAAACAGCGTTTCGCCACCTTGCTCTGGTGTGTTCAAGTAAATAATTACTGTTCGTAGTCGCTGCCCAGCACCACCTTGCTTAATCGGTACAAAATAACTGGATGGCAGGTAATCACGGTGCGGCTTGTATTCTTGACCTGGCAAATAGCGCAGTAAAATCAAAGGTTCGGCATTTTTAAGTGGCAATTCAGCGGCGCTCGCCATGCGCTTTTGCAAGAGTCTGAGGTATAGATCTTCGTGTTCAATGTTAAACACGCACTCAGAACTTGTACGGATCTGATTTTGATGTTGCTTGCCGTGTTCATCCACCGAAATGGATGGGCTTAACATCGGCGCGCCCAAACAGCGCAAATATAAACATTCCTCAGCACTGAAAAAATCGGCATATAAGGAAACATTTGCGCGAGCATCGATTTGAATGCCTTGATTAAATTCAAGCGTTTTTTGCCAATCAATCGACATTAAATGCTTGGGCAACTGCGGGCTTTTGTTAGGTTCAGCTGGTGCAAAACCGAATGCTGGATTAGGCGCTGGAACGGGCAACTGCATGGCTTGCGCCAATTGTCGAATACTGTTGGCGCGCGCTGGGTCAGCAATACAACAAAAGCCACTGGCTAAGCGTTCGCCAAGCAAGGCCATGGCGGTGATGTTGCCTCGTAACGCAGATAGCTCAAGTAATTGCGTGCTATCAAGTTGTTCTTGATTAGAGCCATAACGTGCCAGAAATAGTGCCGCATCGCACAATGCGCTAGGGTTTTGTTGCGCAATACATTGCTGAACTCGTTCAGTCAGTCGTGACCAATCCATGGTGTCTGTTGTCGAGCATAGGCTAATGCACGACAAAAGATACATAGCGGATGCATCGCGGAGTTGTTCAGCGCGTTCGAGTAAATTTATAGTCTCCACAGCACGCGATTGATTCTGCGCTTCCATTAACAAAACTGTGGCTAAATCGGTGAGCGCTGGCGGGTAATTTTGATTTGCTAATACTTGCAGTAAGTTTTTAGCTTCGGCAAGCTGATTATTTTGTAGCAGTTGCCGTGCCTGCAACAATTGCTGTTGGTGTATGTGTGCGTTCATTAGACGATTTTATCGGTAAGTGGCTCAATTATTGCCTATCACGGTACAATTGTCATTCATTCGCTTACGGGTACTAGCCGTCATGCCATCATTATCAACAGTGCATTCCGATAGTCAGCAGCAGACATTGCCGCCTTTGCGTTTTGTTACCGCGGCCAGTTTGTTCGATGGTCACGATGCTGCCATCAACATTATGCGCCGCTTAATTCAAGCGCAGGGCGCAGAAGTGATTCATTTAGGTCACAACCGTTCGGTGGATGACGTGGTGCGTGCTGCCTTGCAAGAAGATGCCGATGGCATTGCGTTGTCGAGTTATCAAGGCGGCCATGTGGAATACTTCAAATACATTATTGATCAGCTTAATGCCCACGGCGCATCGCATATTCGTGTGTTCGGTGGCGGCGGTGGCACTATCACACCCGATGAAATTGCAGAGCTGCAAGCCTACGGTGTTGAACGTATCTACCACCCGAACGACGGCATGCAGATGGGTTTAGTGGCGATGATTGAAGATTTAATACAGCGCACTGCAAAGCATCGCAAGCCAGTGGCGAAGCCCGAACAAGAATATGCACAAAACGATGTGGCGTTCGGCAAATTGCTTAGCGCATTAGAGCAAGAACAATTCTCTGAATCTGAACTCGTGCACTTGCGTAAGCAGTGGCAATTGGCTGGTGCTAAAACGCCAGTCATCGGTTTAACCGGAACTGGCGGTGCTGGTAAAAGCTCAGTGACCGATGAACTATTGAATCGTTTCTTACAGCATTTTCCAGCCATGCGCATTGCGGTGATTTCGGTTGACCCAACCCGGCGCCGCAGTGGCGGTGCCTTGCTGGGTGATCGCATTCGCATGAACACCCTGCGTTCACCGCAAATTTATATGCGTTCCATGGCCACTCGGCGCCAGCATATGGCCACCAACATTGTGCTGAAAGATTGCATTGCGTTTTTGAAAGCACAAGATTTTGATTTAGTGATTGTTGAAACTGCTGGCATCGGCCAATCCGATTCTGAGATTGTCGATTTAGTCGATTTCCCAGTGTATGTGATGACCTCCGATTTTGGCGCGCCAAGCCAGCTGGAAAAAATCGACATGCTCGATTACGCCGAATTGGTGGTGCTTAATAAATACGACCGACGCGGCGCAGAAGACGCACTGCGCGATGTGCGCAAGCAATGGAAGCGTAACCGCGTGGCATTCCAGATGAAAGACGAAAACGTGCCGGTGTATCCAACTATCGCCTCGCAATTCAACGATCCAGGCGTGAGCTGGATGTTCGCGAATCTGTGCCGATTGGTAGAAGCCAAACTGGCACCAATTTCCGAACATTGCCATTGGCAGCCAAACGTAGATACCGCGTTGAAAGAACCGCGCGCCACTATTCTTATTCCAGGTAATCGTACGCGGTATTTATCGGAAATATCTGAACAAGGTCGAGGCATTAATCGTTCTATTGAACAGCAGGCTATGCAAGCGGATTTAGCGCAATCGTATTGGCAGGCCTTGCAGGCCATTGGTGATGCGGCGTTGCCGGTGGCTTTGGCGCTTTATGAACCCGATGCCATTATTGGGCGTGTCTTGGCGCCCCGTGATAATGCCGCAAGCGATGGTTCACCCGACGTTGATCGTTCAATGTTGATTTTACGCCAACGCTACCAAGAAGCCGTGAAAGCTTTGTCGGCTGAGGCGGTGAATCTGTTGCGTGAATGGCCGGCTCGCCTTAAAGCGGTTACCGACGATGTGAATGAATACCATGTGCGCGATAAAGTCATCCGCGTGGAAAATTACCGTGACTCGCTTTCCCACCAAAAAATCCCAAAAATCGCTGCACCGAAATTCACCGGCTGGGGCGAGCTGTTAGTATTTTTATCAAAAGAAAATCTGCCAGGCGCCTATCCATTCACCGGCGGCGTGTATCCGTATCGGCGTAGCGGCGAAGACCCAATCCGTATGTTTGCCGGTGAAGGCACACCCGAGCGCACCAATCGCCGCTTTCATTATTTGAGCTTAGGCCAGCCCGCTATTCGACTATCCACTGCGTTTGACTCGGTGACCTTGTATGGCGAAGACCCAGCCGTGCGCCCTGATATTTACGGCAAAGTTGGCAACTCGGGCGTATCCATCGCCAGTTTGGACGATATGAAAAAACTGTATTCCGGCTTCGATTTATGCGCGCCGAATACTTCCGTTTCAATGACCATTAACGGCCCAGCCCCGATGATTTTGGCCATGTTCATGAACACTGCGATTGATCAGCAAGTGGAAAAATACTTGCGCGAAGATAGCGCGCGTTGGCAAACGGCACAAACGCAGATTGCCCAACTGTTAGCCGACAAAGGTCAACCACAGTACATCGGCGATTTGCCGCCGGGCCACAACGGCTTGGGTTTGGCTTTGTTGGGTTTGAGTGGCGAGCAAGTGCTGAATGCAGAAACCTATCTGGCTATTCGCACAAAAACCTTGAGCCTGGTACGTGGCACCGTGCAGGCCGATATTTTGAAAGAAGACCAAGCGCAGAACACCTGTATTTTTAGTACTGAATTTGCGCTGCGGATGATGGGCGATATTCAACAGTTTTTTGTTGAAAATAAAGTCCGTAACTTCTACTCGGTATCCATTTCTGGCTATCACATTGCCGAAGCGGGCGCTAATCCGATTTCGCAGCTAGCGTTCACGCTGAGCAACGGCTTCACCATTGTTGAATATTACCTTGCACGCGGCATGAAGATTGATGATTTTGCGCCGAATTTGAGCTTCTTTTTCAGCAATGGCATGGATCCGGAATACACCGTGATTGGCCGTGTGGCGCGGCGCATTTGGGCGCGTGCAATGCGTGAGCGTTACGGCGCCAACGAACGCAGCCAGATGATGAAATACCATATTCAAACCTCGGGTCGCTCCTTGCATGCCCAAGAAATTCAGTTCAACGACATCCGCACCACGCTACAAGCCATGACCGCTTTGTTCGACAACTGCAACAGCTTGCACACCAACGCCTACGATGAAGCCATCACCACTCCCACCGAAGAATCGGTGCGACGCGCGGTGGCTATCCAGATGATCATCAACAAAGAATTGGGCCTGAACTTCAACGAGAACCCGTGGCAGGGCAGTTTCATTGTCGACCAGCTCACTGATTTGGTGGAAGAGGCGGTGTATAAGGAATTTGATGCACTTTCCGAGCGCGGCGGCGTGCTGGGCGCAATGGACACCATGTATCAGCGCGGAAAAATTCAAGAAGAGTCGCTATATTACGAACACAAAAAGCACGATGGCAGCTTGCCATTAGTGGGCGTTAACACCTATTTGCCGAAAAACGTGGATGCCAACGCAATTGGCAAACTGGAATTGATTCGTAGCTCTGAATCGGAAAAAATTCAGCAGATTGAACAAGTACTTCGCTTCCAGCAGTTGCGTAATCACTTTGCAATGGATAGCTTGAAGCCACTGCAAGAGATTGCACGGCAACGCCAGAACATTTTTGCCGGCTTGTTGGAGGCGGTGAAAACGCATAGCCTAGGGCAAATTAGTCATGCGTTGTATCAGGTGGGTGGCGAGTATCGACGGAATATGTAAGTTAATTAAAAAGGATATGAATGTTAAATTGCAGGAGTAGTGCTTTCTTGAGATCACCTCGGTTTCGTCTTGGCATCTTGCTTGGATCATTATTGTTCCCATTCGTGGGTATAGCAGAAACAGCTCTAGGAATCTCCCATGTGCCAACCGAAAAAGCTATTGTCGATTACTGTGGGTCAGCTAAACGTTCGAGTAGCGAAAAGAAAACTATTTCTGTTGTATTAGCTGCAACTAAAAGCATCGACTGTAAAACGCTATTTCTTCAGTTCTCAAATTCAAAACACAATATGCTTAATGTATCGAAAGAGCAGTTGTCTGACATTACATTACTATCGTACATTCCACGTATCCATTCATTGACTATTGATGACAACCAGATTTCGGATTTAACGCCATTAAGCAAGTCGTATGAAATGCATTTTCTATCAATTCGTAAGAATCCCATCATTGATGTTTCAGCACTTGCCAATCTAAGTAGCCTGAAAAGTATTTGGTTCGACAAAGTGCAATTGAAGCTGAGCACGCCAGCGTGCCCTACAGCAACGCGAAGCACCGCTCTGAATAATATTTGTTTCGATAAAGCTAAGTTCAATGAAACTTTCGCTGCGACTTCTAATGATGACAAACCTACCAACGAGGAGCTAGCTGGAATTCTGAGTGCAGCACTTCAATATGAAGGGTTGAGAATGTACTATCATGCTGACTCAGACCCCAGCCGTTATCCGCTTCGAGCGGTGCTTACAGGTGTTAAATTGCCAAAGTTGCTTGTCCTTTCAATTCCTAGCGTTCCAGTCGTATTTGAAAATAAGCTAAAACGAAACTCGCTTGCTATTGATCTGCAAAAACATGGCTCACTTGCCATTATTAAATTGGAATATCCAGTGGAGGGTGTTTTCGGGTCTATTTATCTTGAGTACAAAAGCACAAACTGGGTTGTCGTACATAGCCAAATTTTTGAATAAGCTTTTAAATTTTTACTGTCGCCAAACTCTAAGTATCATAAAATAATATTAGAAATGCTGACAGTTGTTGAATTGGGTCTTATTAAACGAGTAAAACGATGAATCGATATCCATTAAGCCTCAACACCCCTTGGTCCGCCGCCGAACGCGCCACCTGGCTCGCTTCCCGCGTTAAGCAGCGCAGCTACGCTGATGAAGTGCTGAGTCGAATTGAACTTCTCGGCTACCGTTTTGATGCGCAGGAATACGACAGGCTCGATTATTCCGGGGAACACTTCCCATTGCTGGCATTGAAAAGCCGCGATTGGAACGATGCGTTGCCAACCGTGCTAGTAACTGGCGGTGTGCACGGTTATGAGACCAGCGGTGTGCAGGGCGCATTGGATTTTCTGGATCAGCGTGCCGAAAGCTACGCAGGTTTCGTTAATCTGTTGGTGGCGCCGTGCGTGAGCCCTTGGGCGTATGAATGCGTGCAACGCTGGAATGCCGATGCACTCGACCCCAACCGTTCGTTCGTGGAAAACGGAACAACGCAGGAAGCTGCCGCGCTGATGCTTTTGTTAGCGCCATTGCAGGGCAGGGTGTTGGTGCATATTGATTTGCACGAAACCACCGATACCGACGAAACCGAGTTCCGCCCAGCGCTTGCCGCACGCGATGGCAAAGCCTATGAGCCTGGCGAAATTCCGGATGGTTTTTATCTGTGTGGCGATGCCGCCAATCCGCAACTCGAATTTCAAAATGCGGTGAATGCCGCGGTGGCAGAAGTCACCCACATTGCACCAAGCGATAGCAATGGCGAAATCATCGGCTCCACGGTGGTTGCACCGGGCGTGATTTTGTATGACTACAAAACGCTTGGCCTGTGTGCCGGCATGACCGATGCGCGTTTCACCACCACCACCGAAGTGTATCCCGACAGCCCACGCGCCACGCCTGAAATCTGCAACGCGGCGCAGGTGGCGGCAGTGTGCGCGGCGATTGATTACGCCTTGGAGGTCGGTTGAGTTTAAGAGTATCTTTTTCCAAGGCATAACGGATTGCGTTATATAACGAATTGCGTTACGATTAGCCATGATTCGAAGTTTTTCCGACAAGGAAGCCGAAAAAATATGGGCCGGCGAGGTATCAAGACGTTTGCCCGGAGATATCCAATCGGTGGCTCGCCGCAAGCTCCGGATGTTGAACAATGCGCTAAATCTTGACGATTTACGCATTCCGCCGGCCAACCGGCTAGAGGCGCTGAAAGGCGCACGCAAAGGCCAGCACAGTATTCGAATTAATGATCAATGGCGCATTTGCTTTCGATGGAACGAGGCTGATGCATTCAATGTTGAAATCGTGGACTATCACTGACATGAAGAAAAAACTGCCCAATATCCATCCCGGTGAAATTTTATTGGAAGAATTCCTGTTGCCAATGGCCATCAGCCAGAATGCATTGGCACGGGCCGCTGGTGTTCCGCCTCGCCGTATCAACGAAATTGTGCTTGGCAAGCGTGGTGTAAGCGCTGATACGGCAGTGCGCTTAGCCAAAGTATTCGGCACCAGCGAGCGTTTCTGGCTCGGCTTGCAAGCCGATTATGATTTGGAAGAAACGCATATTGCTTTGCAAGGAAAGTTGGACAGCATCGCGAAATTAGCGGCCTGATTCACTAACAACGCATTGGAATTGCAATGAACAGTACCGATCAAAACGCTAGCGAATCACCAAAACCCACCTACCGTTCACGCACTGGCCGCTTTTCGCCTTCCATGGGCTGGAAAGCATTTTTGAGTGAAATTCTAATTGTGGTGCTGGGCATAGTAATTGCATTGGGCGCTGCAGACATAGTGGAAGAATGGAATTGGCAACGTAAAGTAGCGTTGGCTGAAATAAAACTTAAAGTGGAAGCTAACAGAAATTACAGATTTGCTGTCGAGCAGGTTATCGTCGGACCGTGTATAGCAACACAATTAGATGCATTACAGAAGCGACTTTTGAATAGCGGAGATGTGCTTAATCCAGCGCCGGTATTTAATGATACGATTTTCAACCAATTTGTCTATCGTATACCTTCACGTCCGTATGTTCAGAGTGTATGGCAGGCGTTGAACAGCGACGGCACTGCATCACATATGAATGATTGGCGACAGCAGATGTATGCGCAGATGTATACACAGAAATTGGACTTGACCGAACGTACCAGAACAAAAACATTTGTTTTGTATGCTCGTTCAAGTATGCTCTCAGTCCCAATACCGTTAGATCAATCAACGCGTGCAATGTTGTTGGCTGATTTAATGGAGCAAAGAGTGTCTTCTAGCTTTCAGAGTCGTGTAGCGATTCAGATCATGAGTCAAATGCGCGATTTGGGGCTGACACCGACCGCTAAAGATATTGAAAAATTTCTACAAGAATCAGGCACATTGGCATTCTGCAAAAAACAAGGTCTACCTTTAGCCGACTGGAAACTGGAACTCGCCAAAGAGCCTGTGCAAAAACAGTTGTGATTGATAATTAGGACAGTGCATGAATTTGGAAGACAATAATATTAATAGCAATTCTAAGCCAACTTTTCGCTCCCGCTTTGGCCGCTTTTCGCCATCGATGGGTTGGAAAGCGTTTTGGAGCGAAATCATTATTGTGATTTTGGGCGTGCTGATTGCATTAGCTGCTAATGAAGCCGTGCAGAACTGGAATTGGCAAAACAAAGTACTCGATGGTGAAGCGCGGTTAAAAATGGATGCGGAGGAGGTATTTAACGTATTGGCCGAAACCGTGGTGGTTTTCCCATGTGTTGATGCTCAATTGGCGGATATGGCGGCAAATCTGCTTAAAGAAGGAAACGTCTTGCAGCCCTTGCCAAGATATTCCGATAATTTTTTCAGCAATTATGTCGTGCGCTATCCAGACCGCAATTTTGGGATTCCCGTTTGGGATACATTGATCGCCGATGGTACGGCGATACATATTTCAGAGTCACGCCGTAAAAACTACCAACAGATTCATACGCAGTTAAACGACTTGAATCAGAATAACACCAAGACCACGACCGCCAGAGGGCGCTTTGCCGTGATGGCGCATCCCATCCTGCTTGATGCCGTCGTCCGCAAGGATTTATTGATTGAAATTGAAGAGCAACGATCCCGCTATAAAGGCATGGCGTTATCAGCCAATCAGGTAATGCAAGAAATTGATAAATTACAATTAGTGCCAAAATCAGAACTGGTTGATCGTTCGAATCAAGAATCGGGCACAGTGAAATTCTGCAAAGCGCACAATTATCCACTAGCCGACTGGCGTAGCTACAAAACTAAATAAGGAAACGAGACGATGCCCACACTGCATGCCCTTTGCCGGGCCGTTAGCCCCGCCATGTTGGACTGTGAATTATCGTTTATTGGTCGTGAGCCGATTGATCTGGCGCTTGCCAATACACAACACAACGCCTATGTGAAGGCTCTACGTGCGCTGAATGTTGAGGTAGTCGAGTTGCCGGCCGAAGCAGCATTGCCCGATTCTGTGTTCGTGGAAGACACCGTTTTGCTGTTCGATGAATTGGCAGTGATGACTCGCCCAGGAGCGCAAAGCCGGCGCGCGGAAGTAGCCAGCATCGAAGCCGCGTTCAGTGCACACCGTGAAATTATTGCGCGAATCTTCGAACCGGGTACATTAGATGGTGGCGATGTGTTGCAAATTGGCAAGCGTGTATTCGTTGGGCTATCTCAGCGCAGTAATCAAGCGGCAATTGAGCAACTTTCAGCGTGTTTAACACCGTTTGGCTATCAAGTAATCGCTGTGCCAATGCAAGATTGCTTGCATCTGAAATCGGCAGTCACCGCACTTTCCGATGACACCGTATTGATTAACCCGGATTGGGTGGATGTGGATTATTTCAAAGACTACCAACAGATTTACGTTGCTAAATCAGAGCCACACGCTGCCAATTTAGTGCGCATCGCTTTGACCGCTTCGACAAGCTCAGCGAGCGATATGGAAAGTATTTTAATGCCGGCCAATTTTCCGGAAACCGAAGTACTAATTCGTGCCGCGGGTTTTGCGCTGCACACGGTGGATGTGTCGGAATTTCAGAAAGCTGAAGGCGCGGTCACTTGCTGCAGTGTGTTGTTTTATGTCTGAGCCAGTAAGTGAGCAGCCGGAAAATATGCCGTTTGTTGCCGAATGCAACACGCTACCATGGAATGCCGCATTTAGTTGGCTGGCGCTTGGTTGGCAAGATGTGAAAGCGGCCAAACGTGTTGCTTTTTATTACGGCTTAATCATTGTTGCGGTTAGTTGGGCGGTGTCGGCTTTTGCTTGGTGGCTGGGTAAATTCGCCTTGCTAGCCACTTTGTTATCCGGCTTTATTTTTATCGCCCCCATGCTCGCTGTGGGCTTGCACTCAGTGAGCAAAGATTTAGAAGCGGGTATCGCGGTGAGTTTCAGGCGATCAATTAAGCAAATGGTGCGCGCCTTCGGGCATGGCGCGGTATATGCCTTGATACTGTTGGCTGTGCTATTCATCTGGTCGCGTGCGGGCATGATGTTGTACGCTTTTTTCCCGGTGGAGGAGGGCGATCAAACGGTGATCATGCAATTTCTGGCGGTTGGCAGCACGATTGGTGCAGTTTTCGCCGCATTATGTTTTGCTTTCTCGGCGTTTTCCCTGCCGATGATTGTCGATAAACAAGTCGATATGATTACCGCTTGCATCACCAGTGTGAATGCCGTGTTGCGCAATAAGCCAGCCATGCTGGTTTGGGCCTTGTGCATTGTGGTGTTAATGGCCGTGGGTTTTGCCACGGCCTATGTGAGCTTTATCGTCATTATGCCGTGGTTGGCGTTCTCGGCGTGGCACGCTTATCGTGCCATCATCATCAGCGCGCCCTGGCCGAACCAGAACGATTCAGGGCTTGAGTAAATCGTCGCTGCGTAAAATCGGATAAACCTGATAGCGATCATCCCATGATGGGTGTTTGCGGGCAAAAAATTCAAGGCGCTGTTGTGGCGAATCAGCGAAGCTTTTATCGGCGGCTAATTTGGCTTCAAATTCGGCTTTAATGCCAGGATCTTTCAGCATCTCGCGCGCCACTTCCTCGGCCACATACGCTTCCATGTATTCTTTGCGTTCAAATTGATTATTAAAAAATCCCCACGATAAATACGAATCTGGTGCTTGTGGCTCAAGTAAGGCCATTACTAATGCTGATTTAGCCTGTGCTATCGGAACATACAAACTACCCGCTGCAATCGTAAGATTTTGTTTTTGCCATTGTCCGTTAATCTTTAATGCTTGGTGGCTTTCAAACGATTGTGCCGAGAACTCTGCCATTTTTGTTTGGAATTGTTCAACACTGGCAAGCGCTTGTTGTTTGGTTATCCTTTTAGAAATGATTGCATGTGTATTTAATCTTGCTTCAATTAAATCCGCAAAAGCCGGTGGCACGATGTATCCCGCTTTAGGTGCTGTGATACTTAAGCTGGGCGAAATATTGATGTACAGCGGTATGTTCCAGACTTCTGGCTTACTCTCATCGTAGCGAGTCATTAATGCGCCTGAAATTTCAGATGGCGTGCGTGTATAGGCATAGCCTTGGAATTCAATGGCTGTTGGGGTTGGTTCGGTTTTGTATTGAAGCACAACCATATTGCCAGCGATTTGCTTGCTGCGTTGGTCAGCTGCATTGGCCGCTTTCTGCCATTGCTTGCCGTTTTTGGCCACTTGCGCAAGTGTTGAACGAATAGTTTCAGCGGTGGCCTTGACACGCACCGGATAGGTTTTCCATGAATGTGTTTCCACTAAAACACCGAAGCGATTGCGTAATTGGAAGTATCCAGTTGAAAAGCGTGGCTGTGAAACGGAATCAGCAAAACCAGAAGCAGGATTGTCGAATTCAATAAAAGATGGGTAATACGGTAATGGTAGGGAGCCAGTCTTTTTCAGGTCAACCATCATGGTGTCTTGGTATTGTTTGCTGATAGCGCGCAGTTGCGCATCGCCAGAATAAATGGGTTCAATTTGCACGGAAATATCATGCTGAAACTTGGCGCCATCGGTAACATGCAAATCTACATAAAATAATGGATCCCATGCATTCACCAAGCCCAACATCGCTTGCATTTCGGGCGTATCGGCTTTGGCATAATCGCGGTTCAAATTGAAATTTTGCGCAGTAGTGCGCCAGCCCATTTCTTTCGGGCCGCGCTGGTTAGGGCGATTAAAGGCTTTGAAACGCTCATGGCCATCGACATTAAATATCGGCACAAACAGCATCACTTGTTTGTTGAGTGGATTGTCTTTACCAGGCTTTTGCAACAGTTCGCGCAGGACTAAAAATCCAGCATCTTTGCCGTCAATTTCACCAGCATGAATACCGCCTTGAAACAAGGTGACTGGTAAACGATTGGCTTTGGCAAGCTCTGCTGTGAAGTTGCCGTTGCTATTAGCAGCTAATGCCCAAAGGCTGCGGCCTTCCGGCGAGGTACCAAAACTAAAACAACGCACCTGCTTTGGATAATTTTTATGGAACTGCTGGCATAGTTGCTCAACTTCTGCATAGCGCCCAGTTTCGGCAAACTGGGTTCGTTCGGCATGCGTACTCAGCGTATTATTTTGGGCAAAGGCCGCGTTCGATAACAGCAGGCAGTAGGCGGACAGCAAGACAGAAATCGTTCTCATGGTAAAATGCCGGAGGATTTAATTAGCTAGAGTATAGCTAAATGTTGTTCAACCCACACTGCCATATCTAAATAGCCTGCTATGATTGCAAAAACCCCACTGTTGATTCGTTTGCCAATTATCGTTTTGATGATTGTGCTGAGCACTGTGTTTCTGGTTTCTACATTGTTATTTATAGCTTTGCTGAAATGGTGCGTGCCGATTGCGGCGTTCAGGAAATCCTGCGAGCGCGGTATCTTATACTTTGCCGAAGCATGGATTTCGAATAATTCATGGATGATGCAAAACTGCACCACATTACAGGTGAACTACGCCGAAGATTCACGTTTGGATCCGCAAGGGCATTATTTGGTTCTGTCGAACCACCAAAGCTGGGTCGATATTATGGTGTTGCAGAAAGTATTTAATCGCCGCATTCCGTTTATGCGCTTTTTTCTGAAACAACAACTGATCTGGGTGCCATTGCTTGGGCTTGCGTGGTGGGCGCTTGATTTTCCGTTTATGAGGCGGCACACCAAATCGCAATTGCAAAAACGGCCGGAACTGGCAGGAAAAGATATTGAAGCAACCCGCAAAGCGTGCGAAAAATTCCTTGGCAAGCCTGTGTCTATTATGATTTTCCCGGAAGGCACGCGCTTCACCCCAGCCAAACACGCTCAGCAGCAATCGCCATTTGCAAGTTTGCTAAAGCCGAAATCGGGCGGTATGGCGTATGCTTTAGATGCCATGGGCCGCGGCCTGCACGCCATCCTTGATGTAACGCTGTATTATCCGAACGGTAAGCCGAGCATGTGGGATCTAATTGCCGACCGCGTTAAAACGGTGCATGTTGATGTTAAGTTGCGCGACATTCCAGAGGCCATGCGACATGGCGATTACGAAAACGACCGAGCATTTCGGGTTGAGTTTCAGCGCTGGATGAACGATATCTGGCAGGAAAAGCAGGCCCGCATTCAGCAACTGAGCGCATAATGACTTAAATTTGAGCTGACTCAATAGGCATCAATCTGACGTTTTGGCTGTAAAGGCTGAATGAAAACCGTCATACTATGTAGTAATGCGTTTTTCAGGCGCGTATTTTTGGAAGTAAGATGCCCGATTTTAATCAATGGCCGTTGCGCGCCGAGCTGCTAGAAGCGCTCGCTTCACAAGGCATATTTGAACCAACACCGATTCAGCAAGAAGCGCTCAGCGATTTACTAGCTGGCAAAGACGTGTTGGCGCAGGCCAAAACCGGCAGTGGTAAAACCTTGGCGTTTGCTTTGGCAATTCTGTCGAATGTGGATGCCACGTCTGGTGTTCAAGCTTTGGTGTTGTGCCCAACGCGCGAGTTGGCCGATCAAGTGACCCAGGCAATTCGTAAAGTGGCGGTGCGTTTGCCGAACTTGAAAATATCGGCGTTTTACGGTGGCATTCCAGTGCGTGTGCATGTGGAGTCTTTGGTGCATGAACCCTCGATTGTAGTGGGAACGCCCGGGCGAATTCTGGAATTGATTCAAAATGGTGCCTTGAAACTTTCGGGTTTGAAAACGCTTGTGTTGGATGAAGCCGACCGCATGCTCGACATGGGTTTTGAGCCGGCTATTCAAGCCATTCAAAAAGCCTTGCCTGCCAAGCGCCAAACTTTATTGTTTTCAGCCACATTCCCTGAGCAAGTTAAAACTTTATCTAAAAACTACCAAAATACTCCGAAAGAAATTTTGTTGGATACCGATACCCGCTCTGAGCATATTGAACAATTATTTTTTGAAGTGTCGCACGCGCGCAAAAACGATGCTTTGCTTCAACTGCTCGGCCAGCTTCAGCCGGAGCAAGCATTAGTGTTTTGCAACACCAAGATTGACTGCCAGAATGTTGAACAGCATTTGTCGAAATCCGGTTTTGATGTCTGTGCTTTGCATGGCGATTTAGAACAGCGCGATCGCGATGAAGCGATGGTGCGTTTTCAAAATGGCAGTGTGCGTGTGTTAGTTGCAACCGATGTGGCGGCGCGCGGCTTAGATGTTTCCGATTTGCCCTTAGTGCTTAGCTATGAATTAGCCCACCAAGCCGATGTGCATGTGCATCGCGTGGGCCGTACTGGCCGCGCTGGCAAAGATGGCCGTGCATTGGCGCTTGTTTCTTCCGCTGAAATGGGCCGAGTAGTCGCCATTGAGCAGCAGATGAATATGAGCGCGGTATGGCAACGCATCGATTTAAATGCGATTAAGCTCAATCCATTAAAAGCGGTGTGGAAAACCTTAGTGATTGATGCAGGACGCAAAGACAAGCTTCGCCCTGGCGATATCTTAGGCGCGTTAACATCTAAGGGCGTAATTGATGGCAATCAAGTCGGTAAAATTGCATTATTCGATACACGCTCGTATGTGGCCATTCAACAGCAAGTAGTCGATAAAGCCTTAAGCATGTTGCGCCAAGATAAAATTAAAGGCCGCACATTCCGTGTTCGGTTATTAGCCAATTAATCGAGAGATATGCACTATGAAAAATCGTTTCGCGCTATTGTTGGTATTTTGTGTGAGTGGCTTTGCTTGGCACACCGTGCATGCAGCTGATGTGGCTGCCCTGAAAGACACGCGTACGCTCGAGCAAAAACTGTTGCCGCCCGATAATATTCGTTTGCCGCCGTCAAATGCGCTTCGAACAGCGAGTGGTTTGCGCTATGTAGTGCTTAAACGTGGGACTGGTAAAACACATCCTGTTGAAAACAGCGTGATTGAAATTGACTATACCGGTTGGAATTTTCAAGGCCAAATGTTTGACAGTTCTCTGCCACGCGGCAAGCCGTCGCAATTTCCGCTAACCGGTTTGATTAAGGGCTGGCAAGAAGGTGTTTTACTAATGAGCCCAGGCGACACGTTCCGATTCTGGATTCCCGGCAACCTTGCCTATGATGGTAACCCCGGCGGCGATTCGCCGAAAGGCAAGTTGGTGTTCGACATTACCCTGTATTCGTTCGCAAGCGAGAATTAATCCATGTCTATTCGCGTGAATAAATACATTTCCGATACAGGCTATTGTTCGCGCCGCGAGGCCGATCAATTAGTTTCTGAAGGGCGCGTAAAAGTAAATGGCAAAGTGCCTTCGCTCACCACGCGGGTGGAAGAGGGCGATGAAGTGCTGATTGACGGGCAAGGACTGCGACAACGCAAAACTAAGCCTGGCGTGCGTAAGCATGTGTATATTGTGTTCAATAAGCCAGTTGGCATTACCTGCACTAGCGATGAAGAAGTGAAAGGCAATATTGTTAATTTTATCGATCATGAACAGCGAATTTTCCCAATTGGCCGACTCGATAAAGACTCCGAAGGTCTGATTTTATTAACCAGCAACGGCGATATCGTTAATGAATTATTGCGTTCGGAAAATAAAAAAGAAAAAGAATATTTGGTGGCAGTTAATAAGCAAGTCACTCCGGAATTTCTACGCGGCATGGCTAAAGGCGTACTTATTCACCGCGAAATGACTTTGCCGTGCAAGGCCCGAAAAATCGCACCATACGGCTTTGCCATAACCTTAACGCAAGGCATGAATCGCCAAATTCGCTTAATGGCGGCGGCATTCGGTTATCGTGTCACGCAATTGCGGCGTGTGCGCATCATCAACGTCAAACTCGGTGCGCTTAAAATGGGCCAATGGCGAAACCTGACCGATGTTGAACTGAAAGGCTTGTTGCCGGAGCGTTTGGAGTGGTGAGTTTGTAGATGGGCTAAAACCAGCCTTACGCCATCTTTTGCAACCAATGCACCGCACCCAATCCCGCCAAACGCCCGCTGGCCATGCTCGCCGATAATAAATATCCGCCAGTTGGCGCTTCCCAATCCAGCATTTCGCCAGCAATGAAAATGCCCGGTTTATCCTTCAACATTAAATGCCCATTAAGTTGTGGTAACGAGATGCCGCCAGCGGTACTTATGGCCTCGGCAATGGGGCGCGCTGATTTTAGTGTGAGCGGTAGTTGCTTTAAGCATTTAATTAAATACTGGTTATCAGCCAGTTGCGAACGATCACTGAGTTCGTATATTAAGCTAACTTTAACCGTTGATAAGCCAAACAAGCGCCGCAATATATCTGATAAGCTTCTGCCGTTGCGCGGCTTGCTAAGCATAATTGCTAATCGTTCTTCACTGTGATCGGGTAATAAATCTAAATAGAGTGTCGCTTGATCATGCTGATTGATGTTTTCACGTATGCAGCGACTCAATGCGTAAATCAAACTGCCTTCAATTCCATAGTCGCTAATCACGCACTCGCCTTGCAGGCCTTTGCCACCATCATTTTTTAAATTTATCCGCAATGGTTTGATAGCGTGCCCGGAAAATTTATCCTTAAACACGCTTGTCCATGCGTAGTTGAAGCCGCAGTTTGCCGCTTGCAGCGTGCTCACTTTTACGCCTAAGGCTTCTAGCCATGCAACCCAACTGCCATCCGAACCCAGCTGTGGCCAAGAACCACCACCACATGCAAATATAATCGCATCTGCTTGCAGGGTGCTTTCACCATCGGGGCTTTGGAATTGAAGAACGTTGTCCGCGCTGATACCTGTGCAAAAGTGATTAACATGAAAGTGCACATTGAGTTCGCGCAGTTGCTTTAGCCAGGCGCGTAGCAATGGCGCAGCTTTCATGTCAGTGGGAAATACTCGGCCTGAGCTGCCTATAAACGTATCAATGCCTAAATCGCTAGCCCACGCACGGATTGCATCATTATCGAAATCTTTAAGCCAAGCTGAAACGCTGTCTTGTTCACTACCAAAGCGTGAACAAAATGGTTCAAACGCTTCCGAGTGCGTTAAGTTCATGCCGCCGCGCCCAGCAATTAAGAATTTTCTGCCAACCGACGCTTTGCGTTCATAGACATGAACCTCAAAACCCTGACCACTGGCAAATTGCGCGGCCATCAAGCCGGCTGGGCCACCGCCGATGATGGCAATTGTTTTTGGCAGGACATCAGCAGGCATAGTAATTCCGGCGATAATAGACGCACAGTTTATCGGAATCAAACCGCTCATGCCGTATTGCCCCATTCTTGCCACCTTGGCGTATGTGTTATCGCCCGATAAAACCGAGGTGTTATTGATTCACCGCAATGCGCGTGACAACGATGAACACCTCGGTAAATACAATGGCCTCGGCGGCAAAGTGGAAGACTTTGAGGATGTAGTAGCTAGCGTGCGCCGCGAAGTGATGGAAGAGGCGGGGGTCCGCATCCGGTCCTGCCACTAC
>ENA-OFCF01000025-OFCF01000025.1-metagenomes-genome-assembly--contig:-NODE-25-length-79894-cov-14.934969_pt1 | contig 79894 bp, 72 predicted proteins | sample MGYA00153387_OFCF01 | MGnify analysis MGYA00153387 | reverse complement strand
GGGAAAATTCTGCTGAGGGGCTAAATAGTCGCTCTTCGTGGAGCGTAGATTCGATGGATATTTCTGACATGGTAGGAGCGGAGATCGGTTATCAATTATGTAGTCAATTATCGCCCAGTTAGCGGGACAAATTGCTAGTGACGATCGAGCTACGATTCTCTTTTAGAGAGGCTGTCGCCAACGAACACTCGTTCTCAATTTTTGCTAGGATCGAGTTACTAAACTATCCATCAACTGAGTATGAGTCCGGTCGAACGAATGACGATCGAGAAGATCTACACTTTACCAGCAGACTTGCAGCAGCAAATATTAGCATTTGCCGAATTTGTAGAGCTTAGAGCTAAATCCAATTCAGATGCCAATACTCAAGCATCGACTTGGATGATTTGGCATAGAACACAAGTCACTTATTGTCACGTCATGTAAGTACTTTGTTTGAGTCTTCTCGATTTCCTCTTTAAATTGAGACAGAGTTTTGTCAGAATGGTGTTCATAAGCTAGGAAAAATTCTGCGGGGTACATAAAATACTGGTTAATAACTTTCCTTATTATTCCCCAGTAACATCTGATAAACTACACTAATATTAAACTGTATACCGATCGTGATCTAAGATAACTTGCGATCTTAGTATGCTTAAAGATCGACTAATTCATCCAGACGATCGTTAAACCCGCGATCGAGCTAGAGAGATTGCCCACTGCTGAAGAATCACGATAAAATTGACCTAAAGATGTGTCCGCCAATCGGTCATTAAATTTAGGAACAAATGACGACTACAACCTCACGATCGATCGCTAAACCTCTTTGGCAGCAAGCTTTAGCTACACCCGCACCCGAATTTCCTCAAACGCAATTACAGATCCTCGCAGGTGCGATTCCTGATGGCTTGCGTGGCACCCTCTATCGCAATGGCCCAGGACGACTCGAACGCGGCGGTAAGCGGGTCGGACATTGGTTCGATGGGGATGGAGCAATTTTGGCAGTAAAGTTTGCTGACGGGGCTGCTAGTGGGGTCTACCGCTACGTTCAAACCAAGAAATATCAGGAAGAAACTCAGGTCGATCGCTGGTTGTATGGTAACTATGGAATGCTCCCATCTGGCAATCTCTGGGAATGTTGGGGTAAATCGTTCGGAAATGCCGCAAATACGTCGGTTTTGGCATTGCCCGATCGATTGTTGGCACTCTGGGAAGGTGCGGAGCCTCATGCGCTAGATTTAGATACTTTAGCAACGATCGGGACGGATAGTTTAGGTAGCGATCTGACTCCATTAGTTTATTCAGCACATCCCAAAGTCGATCCAATTTCTGGATATATATATAATTTTGGCATCTCGATCGGCGCACAACCAAAACTTAATCTCTATGTGAGCGATCGCAGTGGTAAAGTCATCAAGTCTACTCAAACTAAATTACCCAGACTGACGACCGTTCATGATTTTTTGATGGTTGGTAATTATTTAGTTTTTTGCCTACCACCGATCGAGATTCAACCATTACCAATTTTATTTGGATTGGCTAGTTATAGTGAGTCTATTAAGTGGAAGCCAGAGTTAGGCACTCAGATAATGGTATTCGATCGTGAGGATCTGAGTCTAGTTACTAACTTCACTACCGAGCCGTGGTATCAATGGCATTTTGGGAATGGGTTTGTCGATGCTGATGGTAATATTGTCTGCGATTTAGTCCGCTATCGGGATTTTGACACCAATGAGTTTCTACGAGAAGTTGCTTCTGGTACAACTCAAACGGAAGCAATCGGGGCACTCTGGCAACTAATAATTAATCCGACTACGGATAAACTGATTAGTTGCGAGCAATTAAGCGATCGCAGTTGTGAATTCCCACTTGTCGAAAGTTCTCAAGTCGGGCAAGAATGGCGATATACATATTTAGCTGTTCACAAGCCAAATGCAGTTCTCAGTCGAGAATTAGTCGGTACGATTGGAAGATTCGATCGACATACAAACAATTTAACTACTGCCGATCTCGCTAGTCATCTGTATCCTACCGAACCGATTCATGTTGTCGATAAATTCGATGCTAACCGAGGCTGGATTCTCACGGTCGTATATGATGGCAATAATCATCAAAGTGAAGTCTGGATTTACGACTGCGACAGGTTGGAGGAGTCGCCCGTGTGTCGATTGGGTTTACCCAGTGTGGTACCAATGGGTTTTCATGGCACCTGGAAAACTAGTTGAACAGTTGACAGTTGACAGTTGACAGTTGACAGTTGACAGCGATTCGCTAAACCATCGGGTTCCGCGATGGTTTAGCGATCCGAGACACAATCGCTGTCCTAATGCCCTTGGCGGTTGCTACGATCATCAATTATCAATTAATTTAACTCCTCAAAAACTATCCGCTCCTAAATGTTAGTAAGATTCTAAAATCTCAGTACTAACAAATAGGAGCGGTCTAGGGGGTCCGTTCACTGGAACCTGGCTGCCGGGAGAAACTCTTCGACGGAGCAGGAGTGAATCTAGATAGATGTAGAAAAAGACCTACAGATGACTAGAGGACAGTCCCGGCACTCAGCCGGCTAACTCCAGTTTCGAGACCCAAACGCGTACTACTCTCTATCATGGGCACCACCTCCAAATATAATAATTGGTTAGCTGTTCGGAACAACGAGTAATTTACTACCTGAACTTAATCTAACATAGGTGCAGGTAATTGACAATGACAATTTTGCTATTTGTAGAGGCTGTGCATCATAGTGGGAGCACAGCCAACGCCAACGCCGAGTCAAGTTCGCTCTAGCCTACTGCGGTGGGCATCTCTACCTCACCTTTAGCTTTGGCTTCACCTGTTTGGAGTCGCTCGATGATTTCAATCATTTCGCGCTCGAATACTACTTGAGCGCGATTTGTTCTGCCACCTAAATACAATTTACCATCCTTAGTTACCGCCCAAACTTGGGAATGTGAGAAGTAACTCATCACTACTCCTAGCATCAGTAAACCAAAGCCTAAATAAACGATCGGAATACCAGGATCGGCTTTAATCTGTAGTCCAGTACCACCAATTAGATCGAGGATTTTTAGCGTCACGCCATTAATCTCGATCGAGTTTCCAGCTCTGACACTAGAAAATAATTGTCCTTTGGTATCATAAACTAGTAATGTTCCTTGCAAGTCCTTTGCTAGGAGCGAAACACCTTCACTCAAATCTGGCTTAGTCGGAATCCAAGTTCCCCAAATCCGATTTTGAACACCATCTCCTAGTTGAGCCATTGGTAGTCTAAAAATCGGACTATTATTCAGTTGAATTTTTACTCCAGAAATAGACCAATCAGTTTGGTAGTAATAAACTCCTTGATATTTTAGTGGCTTATTGACATGAATGGTTTGTCGATCGAGTTCTTTTTGACTAGCATTATCGACTACTGATAGATCGGAATAGAATTGATCTATCGTGCCCAATGGTGTATATTCAATCCAGAATCGATTAACTTTAACAGACCAATCTTTAGGTATTTGTCTATTTGACAATGGCCCAGCATCGATAATATTTTTAACTTGAAAAGTTGTGCCACTCGGCACCATCTCTTGAGCGACAAAACCTGTCATCGCCCCCCACACGCCGCCTAGTAAGGTCAAAATCATCCCGATGTGAACGACAATCGGCCCAATCTTACCAACTAATCCTTTGCGCGCATATACTTTATCACCTTCTGTAAAAATCTTGTACTTCTTAACTGCTAACTGTTCGGTGAGTGCAGCTAAATCTCGATCGTCAATCTCAGCACTCAGAGCTAATCGTTGAAAGAATTTAGGATTATCATAAAACTTCCACTTCCGCGCCGACTTGAGCATCGGTAACTGAGTAGTAAAAGTACAAGTCATCAGACTAATTCCAAACAGAACTAAGAGTCCCAGATACCACCAAGTTCGGTATACATGGTCTAATCCGATAACTTGAATTACCTTCCAAGTCACAAAACCAAATAACGCTGGATGTTCGGGATAATTAGCCTGATAAAATGCTGGTGTTTCTCCCTGCTCGATGACGGTACCAGTAATACTCAAAACTGCAATAATCAGTACTAAGGCGATCGCAAATTTAAGATTGGCGATAACTGGTACAATTTTCTTACGCCACCATTGTTGGGGTATCTGCCAGAAATTATTTGAATTTACGTTAGATTCGATCGCCATTCGATTTTAGATTTTGAATTTTGAATTGTGGATCTTTAAGGCTATCTAATGTTTAGAGTGGGCACTTCCCACCAGTTGGATTTTAGCTATAGCAATCCTATTTAAGTAGCTAGGTTGATGTAAGCTGATGTAGGGTGTGTTAGGCGCAAGCCGTAACGCACCAGTATCTGCTGAGATCGGGAATAAGGCGGCATAAGTATTGAGCATATGGATATTACCTGAAACCTAGCTGGTGGGCAATACCCACCCTACAATTCTGGACGCGAGAATCGAGCTATTCACCCAGGTGCGTTACGCTTCGCGATAACACACCCTACGATCTATCAACTATCAACTATCAACTATCAACTAATTTAAAAGCTAGGGATTCTAGTTAACAAGGAAAATACCCCAAACCCAATCAATAGCACACCACTAGTTGGGGTAATCCATCCAGACCATTTACGTACTTCCAATAATCTTTTGATGACCGCCGTAAATGTACCTGCTAATATCAATGGTGCCACATAACCAGACGTGTATGCGAGGAGAAATCCCGCACCCAGTCCAATATTTCCAGTACTAGCTACCCAAGCCAATAGAGTGGCGAGTACTGGCGTACTGCAAGGCGAAGCGACTAACCCAAAAGTTACGCCCAGCAGATAAGAACGCGCTCCGTTGGGTAAATCTTTGGGAATCCAATCCATCCCGCCAAAATCGGGGAGTTGGAAGGGTAGAGCTTCGAGCAGATTTAACCCCATCAAAATTGCGACGATGCTAACAAAGATCGGCAATCCCAAACCAATTTGACCGTATATTTTCCCAACTACCGCTGCAAAAATACCCAACCCAGCCAGAGTTGTGGCGATTCCAGCGCAGAAAAATGTCGATTGGAGCGCGGCTTGCCAACGGCTTTGGTATTTGTACCCACCAATGTAACCGATCGTAATCGGTAGCATCGATAATGTGCAAGGAGTCAAACTGGTGAGCAATCCCGCTGAGAAGATCGTGACTACAGAAACCCACGTAATCTGTGTCAATTGTTCGGTGACTAGTCGATCGGCAAAGTGTTCGAGTTGATATAATGCGGTTTGAAGGTCGAGCATGAGGATAAAGTTCTAGAATTTTTACCAACAATAGTTAGCACATAGCTACAACTAGTTGCCGATCGAGTAAGAGTCATGAGATAATTGTAGACTGTGTTTATTTTATTCCCATGTTGGTGTAAAGAGTATGGCAGCCAAAAAGGGCGTTCGGATTATCATCACGCTGGAATGCACTGAGTGTCGTAGCAATACTGCTAAACGCTCCGCTGGTGTATCTCGCTATACAACTATGAAGAACCGTCGGAATACCACCGCACGGTTAGAGTTGAGCAAGTTCTGTCGCTATTGCAACAAGCACACGACACACAAAGAAATCAAATAGTAAGTAGTATTTTCTGACTATTTACTCTCCACTATCCACTATCTTTCTAAAAAAATGGCTTATTTTCGCAAACGGTTATCACCCATCAAGCCCGGAGAACCGATCGACTACAAAGATGTAGACTTACTACGCAAGTTCGTGACCGAACGTGGCAAGATTTTACCTCGGAGAATTACGGGCTTAACTTCCAAGCAACAACGAGATATGACTTTATCGATCAAACGTTCGCGTCAAATCGCTTTGATGCCATTTATCAACGTGGAAGGCTAACTAGCTAGGGATGAGGAATGAGGGTTGCTAGCAGCTTAATGTTTCCAGCAAACTTCATACCTTCACATTCCTGAGCCAACATTAGCCACGATCTCGATCTTGACCTTACACTAGAGAAGATACTGTCGATCGGCGATGCTCCTGAGGGAGAGGCAAAGCAGGGAACGATACTGGATTTACAACCAAATAACACGTAACAACGAACCGTTACAAGGGAAGAGACAGGGGTGGAGAAGGGAACTCTAGTTGAATTTTGGCATAATGGAGAACGTCGTTTAGCCATTGCCGATCGTCCAGAAGGAAAAAAACATTGGATTGCGATCGATAATCGGACTCAATCGCATACGCTCCATCCGCGTGACATCACCTATGAAGTTGCGGGAGTTACTTACAAACAACCAGCAGAAATCGATAAATTTACTACCGCAGTCGCACCAAATATCGACCCCGACAGCTTGGAAGTAGCTTGGGAAATGTTGGTAGAAGATGGGGAAACTATCGATCCGCCGACTCTAGCCGACTTATTATATTCCGATCGCACTCCGGCTTTATGTTACGCTGCTCACGTTCTGCTCTCAGACGATAAGGTTTACTTCAAGAACAAAAAAGAAGACAAATACGAAGCCCGCAATCGCGCTCAAGTTACCGAACTCAAACACCAAGCCACTGTCAAAGATCGACGAGAGGGCGAACAGCAGGGATTTATCAGCCGCGTTCAGCAGCAATTAGCAGGTACGCCTGTCGAGTGGGAAGACACCGACAAACAGCGACTAGAAGTCTTTGAAAAGTATGTGCTCAACCCCGATCTTCCCCCGCAAAAACTGGGCGAATATCTGACGGCTCTCAACCGCACACAATCTCAGCCATCAGTATTCGCGCTGCTCGTGGAATTGGGTTGGTGGAGTATCCATGAAAATCTCCATCTGCGTCGTTCTCAGACTCCCCTTCACTTCTCACACAAGATGCAAACTGTGGCGCATGAACTACTAACCAATCCACCTGTCGATCTCGACGAAACCAACCGCCGCGATCTGACACACCTGAAAGTCTACACGATCGATGATGAGAGCACTCAAGAAATCGATGATGGATTGAGTGTAGAAATCTTGCCAGATGGGCGACAAAAATTGTGGATTCATATCGCCGATCCCACTCGGTTATTATCGCCTGAGGATGAATTCGATCTAGAAGCGCGGAAAAGATCTGTCACAATTTATCTCCCCACGGGGATGATTCCGATGTTTCCGCCCGACCTAGCTACAGGCCCCATGAGCTTGAGGCAGGGACAAAAGTGCTGTGCGTTGAGTTTTGGGGTAATTCTCGATCCAAACGGTGCCGCGAGCGAATATGAGATAACTCCGAGTACGATCGAGCCGACTTATCGTTTGACTTATGAAGACGTTGAGGAAATGCTCCAATTGCGGATTCCTGGCGAGATGGAAATCGAGTCAATCGCTCAAGCTTCCAAACTCCGCACTCAGTGGCGGCTATCGCAAGGCTCGATTAATATCAACATGCCAGAGTCTACAGTCAAAGTGAGTGAGGGTGAAGTCTCGATCGATCTGATCGAAGACAATCGCGCTCGCAAACTAGTCGCAGAAATGATGATTTTGGCTGGAGAAGTCGCGGCTAAATACGGGCAAGACAACTCCCTCCCCCTCCCCTATCGCGGACAACCCCAGCCCGAACTACCACCTGAAGAAGAACTAATTCTGATCCCAGTTGGGCCTGCACGCTCCTGTGCCATCCGTCGCTGTATGCCTCGGAGTGAAATGGCAACTACGCCGTCTAGACACGCTAGTTTGGGTTTAAACACCTACTCGCAGGTAACATCACCAATTCGACGTTATACAGATTTACTCGCTCATTATCAAATCAAAGCACACCTACGCGGCGATGAGTTACCTTTCACCGTCGAACGATTGCAGGAAATCATGCTGGGATTGGGGACAAATATCTATGAAGCGATTATGGTGGAACGTCAAACCAATCGCTATTGGACACTAGAATACCTCAATCGATCGGGCGATCGTGAGTGGGATGCTTTATTCTTACGCTGGTTACGGGAAGATGAGAGTCTCGCGCTGATTCTGATCGAAGAATTGGGAATTGAGTTAGCGATGAAGTTCAATCGGTGGATCGGTGCGGGCGAACAGATTCAGGTGCAAGTCGCCTTAGTCGATCCACGTCAGGATATCATCCATCTACGCGAAGTCACTAGTCAATCGAGTGATTCGGGTAATTAACCCAAGTTACTATTAAAAATCTAAGCGGTTTCCAACCGCTCCTCAGAGTACAAAGTCCGCCTTCGCGGACTAACATTTCAGTCCGCGAAGGCGGACTTTGCAACACCAGCCACGATTTCAATCGTTGGCATTCCTATCAATATTTTGAGGTAGTGTTAAACACTACGAACTATGCCAAAAAAACAGAAATTTCCTCATTTACTCGGCTCGAAATGGACAGCTACCCAAAAGATGTGGGGATGGCGACACTTTCAAGTAGTCAATCGGAAACATGATGGAAAGTGGATATTTGCCGAGATGGTATCATCTTGCGATCCTGACGTGAGATTTTGGATTAATGCCCAAGCAATCAAAGATACCAGCCAATGGAAACCAGGTTGGCAATCTCTGGAGGAAATGGGATTAGGCAACAATGACGAGTTGGTGCTAATAGAGTAAGATTGGGTTGCTAAACAAATAGAGTGCCTAGTCTAGACCCAGGGTACCCACGAGCGGCGTTTTTATGCGGGGGTTCCCCCCGCATAAAAAAACGACAAGACAGGGGCACCCCTAAAGGTTAATTGTGTAGGGGTGCCCCTCGTGGGTACCCTCAGATCTACTCTAACTAGTCTTTATGTATTTGTGCAAGATGTGGGAATATCTAACCCCTAAAGCCTAAAGCCTAACCCCTAAACCCTAAAGAATGTTCCGTCTCGCCAGTCAAATCGAAGCCATTTTATATCTCAAGGGACAAGCCCTAGATTTAGCCTTTATCGCTGAGTGTGCGGGGTGCGATCGAGATGCCGCCGAAACTGCCATGATCGAGTTGATGGATGATTACAACCATCGCGATAGTGCGCTCGAAGTCGTCGAAACACCCCAGGGTTATACACTCCAATTGCGGGCTTCATTCCAAACTCTGATCGACAAAATGATTCCGCCCGAAATCGGTACGGGTGCGCTGCGAACTCTAGCCGCGATCGCCATCAAAGGATCGATTTCCCAAACCGATCTGGTAGAATTGCGAGGGAGTGGTGCCTATCAGCACGTTCAAGAACTAGTCGAAGTAGGATTTGTTCGCAAACGCCGTCAACAGGGAAGTCGCTCGGCACTATTGCAGGTAACTGACAAATTTCACCGCACCTATGAACTCAATGACTTACCGCCGCAACTAGCAGTAGCGGCTACTCTGGCTACTTCGGCTGATGAGATTGTTGATGCAGCCTTGCTGAAAGAGAATCGGGTGGATTTCACTACCGAGTCAGAATAGATCGTCTATAATTGATAGCCTACTCGCATCCCATCTTGCTGTGCCTTTAACTCAAAATCGAGTAGCTGAATGCGGATAACCGTTCTGAGATGATAATAATACCAGTAATATTACCAATCCGATCGACTCGATAAGACAGTATCATAAGAATATCGAGTTGTTCTTGCGACCCTCCTCAAAAGAGAATCGTCTAAACTAAACCAATTACCACCTCGATCCTTCTAAGCAATAATGGCATTTAACTCTGATTTTCTGGAACGCAAATCTGAAGATGCTCAGGTAAATAACTTACTCAAGTATCTCCAACATCAATCCCCAGAAGTCTTAGCCCAAATCGCTAAGGCGACAACCCCTCAGGTAAAAGATATTATCACCCACAACATTCAGGGATTACTCGGAATGTTGCCCAGTGAAGGCTTTGGTGTTCAAGTCACCACAGATCGTGACAACCTAGCCAATCTACTTGGCTCGGCGATGATGACTGGATACTTTCTACGCCAAATGGAACAGCGGATGGAACTAGAAGATATGTTAATGGGTTCTAGCTCCATCGAACAAGAGTAAACCCCGACTAAGTTTCACCTGTAGGGCTGCCCAGAAAGGGCACCCGCAGGTTGTGAAGCTAACAATCTAGGTGCATTGGAGCAAGACTAGGACGCAAGTTACCAAATAGTAGAGTACGCACTATCCACCACAAAGGTTTAAGCGTATTTTAGTCTTGTTAAATGTCCAGCAATGGCGACTAACTACGCCAATGTAACACTTGGGATTTAACTGGGTTGACAAAATCACGTTTTTCTGAGTGGGATTTGATAAATTCCGATCGCAGTTGATAGTACCATTTGGCTTGGGTGTCAGCATCCCTGATGAGCATTAGCGGGGGATTGTATTTTAACCCGATCTGTTGTTTGACTACCATGTCTCGATCTTGACCCAAGAAGGTACGGATAAATGGTACGATTAGCGGCTGCAATGGTGTGAACCAAGCGAGCGTCGTATAGAATAGCGTTGTTACTTCTGTCTCCGTCTCAGAGATCGGGGTGATGACAGTCAGATTAGCGACGCGATTTTTATTGGTAATAATTTGCTCGATTCTCACTCCAGGGAGCGCGAAGGCGATTTCTACCTCCGCATCGCCACCAATCAACTGATAGAAAAATGTTTGACGTTCCAAGCGATGACGGCGCATGGTGAAGCCGTAGGGAGAAGGATCGAAAGCTTTGATCTCATCTGTCAGGATAGCATCCGAGCGCCACCACCACGCCCGATGCACAAAGGGAACGTGCGAAGGATCCATCAAGCCGACTACAGCGTGATCGATAAAGCAGGGAAAGGTCATCGTCAATGCAGATTGATACGTCGCACCTTCAAATCCAGGGACTACAGGAACTTCATGTGTTGGTTCGATCTCCCCCCGTTCCTGTTCGGACATATAAATCCAGATATTTCCCTGGACTTCCTTGACTGGATACCTGCGAACTTGAAACTTACTCAAATCCAAATCTTGACCCTCATTCAGAGCTGGAATCAACGTACATCGACCCGCTCCATCAAATCGCCAGCCGTGGTAAGCACACTCAATTTCTGTACCATTAAACCGTCCGCAACTCAAGGGGACAGCGCGATGGGGACAGATATCTCGCAGTGCAAATACTTCGCCGCTGTAAGTGCGTCCGAACACGATTGGTTCGCCAAGTAGTTGTTTGGCAAACATCTGACCGACTTTTAGCTGTTTTCCAGGTAGAGCATAGTACCAAATATTGCGGAGGAAAGTTTGTTTCTGTTCTGTCGCTTGCATCTTTCCCTCTCCAGCAATTAAATTATTTAAGCCCACACGATCGAGTTCTCGATCTTAAAAGTCTATATTCTCACATCTTGCACCAGTACATAAAACTGACAAAATTTGCTCCAAACTAGCAATTATTGCCTCAAAACTACCCTCTACCCTCTACCCTCTGTCTCGATTCGCTAAACCGTCGGGAAACAAAGGCGTGCGCGAATCGCTACCCTCTACCCTCTACCCTCTACCCTCTCAATACTGGTAACTTTGTTTTGATGCAAGATATGAGTATTATAAAGGTTTGTCAGCATAACCCAGTTCATGAGCGGTACATATAAAGCGACAGGGATTAATCTCAAAGCTATGCCCATCGGTGAAAACGATCGATTGGTAACGATTCTCACCCGCGAACATGGTTTAATTAGAGCGATCGCCCCAGGAGCGAGAAAGTCAAAGTCTAGCATGGGTGGACGCAGCGCACTATTCATAGTCAACGATCTACTGATTTTTAAGGGTCGATCGATCGATAAGATTACCCAAGCTGAGACTATCCTCACCTATGGTAAACTCAGCGGCGATTTAGGTAAATTAGCCGCCAGTCAGTATTTAGCCGAAATTGTCTTAGCACAAGCCTTAAAAGAACATCCACAGGAGGACTTATATCAGCTATTGTTGCTACATTTAGGGCGATTGAATGGACTCGACCAAGGAGATAATACCGCATCGATCGCGCATCTGTGCCAAGGAATTTTTCACCTGCTGGCTCTGGGGGGAATTGCGCCCCAAGTATATAGTTGTTGTATCACCAGACATGCGATCGAGCCGAACTTTACTACCCTCAATTGGCAGATCGGCTTTAGTATTGAATCGGGTAGCACTGTCGAGTTAGATGTAGCGACTCAAGATCCCAGTATGATGGTCAATTATCGGCTCACCGCGCTAGATTTACTCTTATTTCAGCACCTATCAGATCCCAGTCTCGACAAGTTAGATCTAGACATCGACAAGTTCCCCCTCGAAACGATCTCAGATGTGGAGATAGCTAGAGTATGGCGGCGGATCGAACGAATTTTACGTCAATATATCCATTATCATCTCAATCTCCAGATTCGATCGGCAGCCCTAATCGACTTGTAACCAATCGCGCTCGTGAACTGCTAATCGATCGGAAACCCGCTACACTAATAGCTGTCAAAGCGACATCCTCTAAACTGTTTAAGTTAAAATAGTAGATATTTCCCAGCATTTTTTAAGATCGAACTTTAATTTCCGCAGTTATTACAGCCCCACCACTTTACTCAATGCGACTATCTGATTTTGACAAAGCACCAGAAAATGAGTTGCCATTTAATCCAACCGAGCCAGCTACGGGATTACAGGCTGATTCAGTAGCGGCGGGCGAGGCTGCTACAATTCCAACACCAGCCGAGAGTCAATCCGTACTCAAAAATCGCAACTTTGTCACGCTGTGGAGCGGACAGATTTTCTCTCAACTGGCGGATAAAGTCTATCTGGTGTTGATGATTGCCATTATTGAAAGTCAATTTCAATCAGAAAATCAGAGTATTAGTGGGTGGGTATCGGCGATCCTGATTGCAAATACGATTCCAGCGGTGCTATTTGGCTCTCTGGCGGGGGTGTTTGTCGATCGCTGGCACAAGAAAGAGGTTTTAGTAAGTACCAACCTGCTACGGGGTGCCTTGGTACTGCTGGTGCCACTACTCCTATGGTTGACGAAGGGGCAAGTAGTAGCAAATTTACCATTGGGATTTGAAATTCTCCTCGCAGTCACTTTCGTAGTATCTACCCTCGGTCAATTTTTCGCTCCCGCAGAACAAGCCACAATCTCGATGATTGTGGATAAGCCAAATTTACTCTCAGCGAACTCTCTTTACACCACCACAGCAATGGGTTCGCTGATTGTCGGGTTTGCCATCGGCGAACCAATATTAGCATTAGCAGATAGTTTAGGCGCGAGTATTGGCTTGGGCGTGAATGTGGGTAAGGAAGTGTTAGTCGGAGCTAGCTTTGCAATCGCAGGTATACTGCTGCTGTTGCTGCGAACGGGGGAAACCAAACAGATCCCGACGGGAGATGAGCCGCACGTCTTAGCAGATCTTAAAGATGGAGTGCGCTATTTAGGAGAGCACAAGCAAATTAAAGGCGCACTGATTCAACTGGTGATATTGCAATCAGTAATTGCTTCAATGACGGTGGTTGCAGTGCGGATGGCAGAACTATTACCAGAAATCAAAGCTTCGCAATTTGGATTTCTCCTCGCTGCTGGTGGAGTCGGGATGGCACTGGGTGCAGTAGGATTAAACTATATCGGTGAAAAATTCTCCCGCGCTCAATTGAGCTTGTATGGATCTATTGGTGTGGGGGTGGCTCTAGTTGGGCTATCATTTTCCCAATCGCTCTGGTTGAGTCTATTGTGCTTGGTGGGCATGGGTGTCTTTAGTGCCAGTGTAGCCATTCCAATGCAGACTACCATCCAAAGCGAAACTCCAGAGGAAATGCGTGGGAAAGTATTCGGACTCCAGAATAATGTAATTAATATCGCGCTGAGTCTGCCACTAGCACTCACCGGACTGGCAGAAACGGCTGTAGGTGTCCCAACAGTATTATTATGTTTAGCAGCAATCTCCGCAATGGGTGGCATCTTCACTCAAAAATACAATTCGGTAGATTAGTCTCCTGCAAAAGTAATTGAAGATTAGCTTGTGCTAACAACTCGATCCGATTTATCAAATTAAGTTTTTTTAAACTATTCAAACTGTAGAACTACCCTCTACCCTCTACCCTCTACCCTCTACCCTCCCATCACAGTTAACCTCTGACTTTCGCAGGAGGTCTATTAGTCACACTACCCCAAACTGCATCGTCATCCCCAAAGCCTTCCGATGGAACCAATCATTCAACTACGTGGAATCTCCAAAGCCTTTGGTAAGAGTGTCATCTTAGATCGGATGGATCTAGATATTTATCCTGGACAAGGTTTGGGAATTATCGGGCCATCTGGAACGGGTAAATCGACGATTCTCCGCATTATTGCTGGATTACTCGCGCCAGATGAAGGCGAAGTATACATTCGGGGCGAACTGCGGCGCGGGTTAATTGAAGATGGTAACGATCCGATATATATCGGGATGGTATTTCAGCAAGCGGCACTATTTGATTCGCTGACAGTCGAGGAAAATGTTGGCTTTAGGTTATTTCAACAGTCCCACCTTTCCCGCAAACATATTCGGAAGCTAGTAGAATCTAAACTAGCAATGGTAGGCATGGCAGATGTCTTGGATCGATATCCCGCGCAATTATCAGGTGGGATGCGGAAGCGAGTTAGTTTTGCACGGGCAATCATGTCCGATCCCGATCGTCCCGATGACAATCCTGAAGTCTTATTATATGATGAACCAACAGCAGGTCTAGACCCGATCGCGTCTACAGTGATTGAAGATTTGGTCAGAGAGTTACAACAGCATCAGTCTAGTTGTGGTACTTACGTGATGGTTACACACCAAAATAGTACGATTAGGCGGACTACCGATCGCATTGTGTTTCTATATCAAGGTAAGGTGCAATGGGATGGTAAAACATCAGAAATAGACACTACTGATAGTCCCCTCATGCGTCAATTTTTTAGTGCTAGCACCCAAGGCCCAATTCATCTAATCGATTAAAGTTTAAAGCAATGTCCGCAACTCGACTTATTCATCATCTTTATCAAATTGGAGATCGTGAAGCACATTGTTATCTCAATTAATCGATCGAGATACACAATCTGGCATTCTCTATTTAAAAAAAATTCACGGCTGAATAGATAGAATGGGATGCTAGTATCAGCAATCGTGGTCACTCGATCGATTAATCTGGTCGATCTAATGAAAAGAGTTGAGTATCAACCGCACTAACATAATCTCGATCGGTGAGAGTATCTGGAGTCAATTGCTTTACTGCGATCGCTGCCTTAATCACATCTTTAGCCGTAACCTGTCGGTAATGATAACCAAAGATAAGCGAAGCAAATCCAGGGATACCTTGGCTCCGATACATCCCTTGATAAGCCAGCGAAACCAATTGAAATGGGGTGATTTGGCGGCTAGGTTCGATCGCGATCTTAATAGCGATCGATTTAGACTCATTGCTAATACTAGTTGTCGCCTGGACTGATGTAGTTGCAGCCAAGGATAGACAAACAAGTGACAAACTGGCAATTGTAAAGTGCTTCATTAGCGATCGGTTATCAATTATTCAACCTAATTACTATCATAAGACTCTTTCTTGAGTTAGTCTCGATCGATGTTCAATAATGAGAGTTACGGCGATCGAGTTATCCGTGATGTTTGCTCGATATATGTGTTATGTAATTTTGATGCTGTAAATATTTATCCCATCTCACTTAATTAGTAAGATAATATATATATATATCAGCCTCAAGATAAGCCAGATGTCAGATTTACTTGCAAGAATCACTGTTAATCCCAAACAGTGCAGCGGTCGTCCTTGCATTCGCGGGATGAGAATTCGGGTATCAGATATTTTAGATTTATTTGTAGCTGGACTCAGTGCCGAGCAGATTCTTGCCGAAATGCCCGACTTAGAAGCAGACGACCTCAAAGCAGCACTCTTCTATGCTGCACGTAAATTAGACCATCCGGTATTGGTAGTTGCATGATTTGGATCGATGCACACCTTTCGCCTGCTATTTCAATTTGGATTACAGCTACATTTGGGATCTCAGCTCTAGCCCTACGAGATATTGGACTTAGAGATGCTGAAGATGCTGAAATTTTTGAGGCGGCAAAAGCTCAAGTGATTACTTTCATCATCAAAGACAGCGATTTTGTCGATTTGGTTAATCGATTTGGACAACCGCCGCAAATTATTCTCCTGACATGTGGGAATACGTCAAACAATCGATTGAAAGAGATTTTAAGTTCCAAATTGTCCGAAGCATTGGCACTGTTGAGTTCGGGCGAACCACTCGTCGAGATTAGTGGCGGCTAAAGGCAAACTCGATTGCTACCCTCCACCCTCTACAGATCGGTAGACCACACACCCATAAATGAGTGGCTGATGATACCATAAATAAATAACAAAGCTGTACATGTAAAGAAATAAATAGTTCAGCACTCATAATTTAGATTAAATTCCCCCATCGCTTGCCTCCTATGCTGAAAAAATTATTTGGCGATCCCAACGCGCGTAAACTCAGAAAATATCAACCCATCGTCACCGAGATTACGCTCCTCGAAGAAGAAATCCAGGAGTTAAGTGACGAACAACTCAAGGGAAAAACCACAGAATTCAAGCGCAGACTGGAGCAAGCAAACAATGATGAGGAAGAAAAGGATATCTTAGACGAAATCCTCCCTGAAGCATTTGCGGTAGTTCGCGAAGCAGGGAAACGCGTCCTCGGCTTGCGTCACTTTGATGTGCAAATGCTGGGGGGTATGGTGCTCCATGAAGGGCAGATCGCCGAAATGAAGACTGGAGAAGGTAAAACCCTCGTCGCGACCCTTCCAGCCTATCTAAACGCCCTTACAGGTAAGGGTGTCCACGTGATCACTGTCAATGATTATCTCGCGCGGCGGGATGCTGAGTGGATGGGGCAAGTTCACCGTTTCTTGGGTTTATCCGTGGGGCTGATTCAATCTGGGATGAATCCCCCAGAGCGGAAAAAAAATTATAACTGCGATGTCACTTATGCAACGAACAGTGAGTTAGGTTTTGACTATCTGCGGGACAATATGGCTGAAGCGATGGGAGAAGTCGTCCAGCGTCCGTTTAATTTCTGCGTCATTGACGAAGTAGACTCGATTTTGATCGACGAAGCGCGGACTCCGCTGATTATTTCCGGTCAAGTCGAACGTCCGACGGAAAAGTATCTCCAAGCGTCTGACATTGCGCGTGGTTTGAATAAAGAAAACCACTATGAAGTAGATGAAAAAGCCCGAAATGTGCTGCTCTCTGACGAAGGGTTTGCTGAAGCAGAGCGACTCCTGGGTGTAACGGATCTTTATAACGAAGAAGATCCTTGGGCGCACTATGTTTTTAACGCGATTAAAGCTAAAGAACTATTTATTCGCGATGTTAATTACATCATCATGAACGATGAAGTGACGATCGTCGATGAATTTACCGGACGGGTACTATCGGGACGACGTTGGAGCGACGGCTTGCACCAAGCTGTAGAAGCTAAGGAAAAAGTCAAAATTCAGAACGAAACCCAAACCCTGGCGACTATTACTTATCAAAACTTCTTCCTCCTCTATCCTAAATTAGGCGGGATGACAGGGACGGCTAAAACCGAAGAAGTCGAACTGGAAAAAACCTATAAAATCCAGGTGACGGTAATGCCCACCAATCGGGTACGCCAGCGGTATGACTTTCCCGATGTCGTCTACAAGACCGAAGAAGCCAAATGGCGTGCTGTCGCTCAAGAATGTGCGGACATGCACGAAACAGGTCGTCCTGTCTTGGTCGGTACCACCAGCATTGAAAAATCCGAGATTCTGTCTCGACTTTTGCATCAACTGGAAATCCCCCACCAACTCCTCAATGCCAAACCAGAGAACGTCGAGCGGGAGTCAGAAATCATCGCTCAAGCCGGACGCAAAGGCGCAGTGACGATCGCGACTAACATGGCAGGTCGCGGTACGGATATCATCTTAGGTGGTAACTCCGACTATATGGCACGCCTCAAGCTCCGCGAGTACCTGATGCCCCGCATCGTTGCACCTGAAGATGATGGTAACTTTAGTCCTGCGACAGTTGCCGCCGCACAGCAGAGCAAGGCATCTGGTAAAGGTTTCGCACCTGGTAAAAAAGTCAAAACTTGGAAAGCATCTCCAGATATTTTCCCAACTGAACTCTCCAAGGAAACCGAAGCTCTGCTCAAAGATGCGGTGAATTTTGCCGTCGGATACTATGGCGAACGCAGCTTGTCCGAACTCGATGCCGAGGAAACCATCGCTGTGGCTTGTGAAAAAGCACCTACAGAAATTGAAGCTATTCAAAAACTGCGGAATGCTTATCGAGCCATCCGCAAACAGTACGATACGCTCACGGGTGTCGAACATGAAGAAGTCCTAACTAACGGCGGCTTGCACGTCATCGGTACCGAACGACACGAATCTAGACGTGTAGATAACCAACTACGCGGTCGTGCGGGTCGTCAGGGCGATAAAGGCTCCACTAAGTTCTTCCTCAGTTTAAAAGATCCCTTGATGCAAATCTTCGGTGGCGATCGAGTCAGTGGCTTAATGGATGCCTTCCGCGTTGAGGAAGATATGCCCATCGAGTCCAAAATGCTCACCAATAGCCTCGAAGGTGCCCAGAAAAAGGTCGAGACTTATTACTACGACATCCGCAAACAGGTATTTGAGTATGACGAAGTGATGAATAATCAACGTCGCGCCATCTACGCCGAACGTCGTCGCGTTCTCGAAGGTCAAGACCTCAAGGAACAAGTAGTAAAATATGCCGAGCGGACGATGGATGATATCGTCAATGCTTACATCGACCCAGACTTACCACCAGAAGAATGGAAACTCGAAAGCTTAGTCTCCAAATCACGAGAATTTGTCAATCTATTTGACGATTTGACACCTACCCAGCTCGACGATATGACCTTTGATGAAATCAAAATCTTCATGCGCGAAGAAGTCCGCCGAGCCTATGATATCAAAGAAACTCAGATCGATCGAGTTCAAGCTGGACTAATGCGTCAAGCCGAACGCTTCTTTATCCTCCAACAAATCGATACCCTCTGGCGCGAACACCTCCAATCGATGGATGCCCTGCGCGAATCAGTCGGTTTACGCGGTTACGGTCAAAAAGATCCGTTGATTGAGTACAAGCAGGAAGGTTATGAAATGTTCTTGGAAATGATGACAGACATTCGCCGGAATGTGGTCTACTCGATGTTCCAATTCTCGCCCGAACGCCAAGCCCAAGCAGCGTAGGACAGTATCCTTAGATTTATGAAACCCAGCACCTTAGAAATGCTGGGTTTCATGCTTCCTCCCAAACGACTGGGTAAAGTAACTGCGCTAGTTTTGTCGGGTGGGCATTGCCCTCAAATTGATTAATTTTTCCCAGAGTCGTTTAATTGAAGTTTAGATTAAGCTATAAAAGTGCAAAGTTTTACAGCAATCGTCTATAAAGAAGATGATATGTACATCGCCGAATGTCCAGAAGTGGGCACAGTTGACCAAGGCGAGACAATCGAACAAGCAATTGCCGGATTAAAGGAAGCAACACGTCTATATTTAGAAGAATTTACTTTACATCAAATATTACGTTAAGAATCTTCAAACGAAACGGTAATACTAGAGCGTGAAAATATCACAAAGGGCTGCCTCATTAGAAGATATTGAATGGCTTGAACCATTTTATGAGTCAATTATGCGACCTTATTATGTCGAACTCAAACTTGAATGGGATCGCACTAAATTTCGCGAGTCCTTTGACCTAGGAATCACAAAAATTATCCAAGCTGATAGCATCGACATTGGAATGCTCAAAGTCGAAGAAAGAGAAGACTGTATTTATATTTGCGACATCCAAATAGATAGCGGATATCGGGGAAAAGGGATCGGTACAAAATTGGTTAAAACAGTAATTCAATCTGGAAACTTAGCTAGTAAACCCATCCGACTTCGCGTGCTCAAAGGGAATCCAGCAAAAGAATTATATCTTCGCTTAGGATTCAAAGAAATTCAAATACTCGCTAACTGTTATATAATGAAACGAAATCAGTAATCCGTAGTATATGAATATTAAAGCAATTATTCATCCAGCAGAAGAAGGCGGCTATTGGGCAGAGGTTCCGGCACTTCCTGGATGTATTACTGAGGGAGATTCAATGGAAGAAGTGATGGCTAATTTAAAAGATGCGATCGAAGGTTGGCTCGATGTTGCCAATAGTCGTAATGTAATTGAGTCAACAGATCGAGTTGTTGAAATTGCTATATGAAGTCTATATAATTTCTCATTGGAAAAACCCTGCGTTAATATTAGAACTAGAAGCCATTATTTTGAGAGCCACTCAACCGCCTGAAAATGTTCAGATACCACCCGAAAGGTAACACCATGCAAACAAAACTGCTTGACCAACTTTCCGCTGCTGATGCGGCAATTATCTTAGAGCGACTACCCGAAAGAATCTGCGCTGCAATGCTCGCTCGATCTGCTGAAATTGAGTATCCGATCGCAGCTATAGTTGAAATGGCGATCGCCAGTTTTCTAGATACAGAAGCATTAGGCTTTGTAGATTGTAAACCAGGTCGCGGACAATAAAATTTTAACTTAGATCGAAGTCTACATCTCGAACCTAGATAGTCGCACTACTATTGAGATAGTTGAAATTTAGAGATGATGATTAGATCGATATTTCAGGCGATCGAGGTTGTCTTCCCACTACTAATCTATAATTGACCTAGCTATTCAATCGATCGATTATGACTTCCCAACAACTTGAAGAACGCTCTCAACAGCTCGAAAAGCGAGTTGCAAGCTTGGAAACAGAACTAGCTCAGATGAAACAACTGTTAGTTGAGTCTTCCCAGCGAAAAAATCCTTGGTGGTTAGAAATCGCAGGTAGCTGTGAAAACGATCCTACCTTCGATGAAGCCGTCCGTCTTGGACAAGAATGGCGCAAATCTGCTGAGTAAATCCCCCAATGTACATTCTTGACACCGACCATCTCAGCCTGATTCAGCGCAATGGAGAAGACGGAAAACGAATTATAGCAAGATTAGCTAGTATTGCTAATCCTGAAGTTGCCGTTACCGTGATTACATACGAAGAGCAAGTTAAAGGGCGGCTCAGTGTTCTTGCTAGAGCAAAAACGATAGATGAACAGGTTTTTGCATATCAAGGGCTTCAACAAGTTGCAATTGATTACCTCAAGATCGCAATTCTTCCTTTCAGCTATGCAGCCGCTCTTGAGCATCAACGCTTACGTAAAGCCTATCCTCGATTGGGAAATATGGATCTAAAAATTGCGGCAATTTCGTCAACTCATAACCCACATTCCGCACTTCGGAAAAGTAGCATCAAAAAAGCCTAATTTTGCGTCACGGCAATCAGTGAGTTACGATCGGTAGTATCGTCAAACTGTCGAGTCTTCGTGACTAGTATGTGTCGTAAAAGTTGAAGTGCGGAATGTGGGTTATAATGCACTCTTACTAACTCGTAATAAATCAGACTTTGGGCAAATTTTAGAATTGCGAATCGAAGATTGGTCTATCTTAGTGAAATAGATAATTTTAGATATGATGATTAGATCGATATTTCAGGCGATCGAGGTTGTAGGTGCAGTCACTCCGTACAATATTATTCAACTAAAAGTTTTCTATCCGGTAATGTCAGATAATGCCCCAGCACAGAGCATGGGCATCATCCCCGCCAATCCTCAACATGCTCCTTTCCCAGTAGTTATTTTTTTGGGGGGGATAAACTGTGGCTGGGAACTGTATCAATGGCTGGCTGTGAAATTAGCCGCGCGGGGGTTGGTAGTAGTGACTTTTAATTGGGTTGTTGAAAATCTAACTGGGAGCGTGGGGCTGACTCCAGGTGTTGCGATCGAGAACTTGGCTCCAAATATCTACGGTACAGCCCCCACCGCCTCCGCTTTGCCCACGCTGTTGTCAGCTTTGGCACGTTTGAACTCTGAGGGAGTTTTAGCGGGCTTGTTGGACTTAGAACGGGTGATTTTGGGTGGGCATTCTGCTGGCGGTAGAGTCGCGATTGAAAGTGCCAACCCCAGTTTTTTCCCCCAGGTTGTAGCTGCTTTTGCCTATGGTGCTCATACGGCGGCGATCGTTCAGTTAGGCTATGAAGCTGGGACAATTTTACCTTTGTCTGAGGCACTACCACTGATGTTAATTGGTGGTACCTGTGATGGGGTAATTGCCAATAATAGCTCTCTCTATGGCGTAATTTGGGAACGCCCGACAACACCGATCGAACGGACATTCCAACAGATGGTAGGTGGTAAAAGCGATCGTTATTTACTCTTGGTAGAAGGCGCAAATCATTTTTCGATCGCCGATCGTGTCGATGCAACTACAGGTACTTCTTTTCTAGACTTTTCCGCTACTCAACCAGACGAGCAAAGTCGAAATTTAATTGCTGCGGCGATTGGTTTATTTATTGACACTCATGTGCGCGATCGATCGCATGATATCGTAGCTCTAGAGCAGTTGTTAAAATCTGACGATCGGGCGATCGCATCATTTGAGCAAAAGTAGTTTGTGGATTGAATGCTAACAGATTTCCTAGTCGATCGGGACTGATTTCAACCGCGTCCTTTGTAGCGTCCGCCTTGTGGAATCAGATCTTCAAAAACAAGATCGAGCGATGCAAATTAACCTGCATTTGGTGGGTAATCTAAGTGGAGATAGTACCACATCCCCCAAATCTGCACTATGTCAGAAACTATTATTGATGAGATCGATCGGTTGATGCCATTGATTATCCATTCTACTTGTCTCAAGTCCAATCTCTGGAAATCTCCCCATGAGGAATTACCCTTACGGGACTATGCACTAAGTTGGGTAATCATGGATCGCACTCCTCAAGGAAGAGTTGCTTATGAGAATGTCACATCAGAGATGGTGGATGTTTGGGAAGCGGAAGGGATCGATTGGCAACAACGTGCTGTAATCAACCTCAAGGTAGCCTCTCAAGAGTTATGGACACATCAGAAGCTACGCAAAGATGGTAGCGTTGTCTGGGCGATTATGATGCACACGGATGGATTTGGTTCGTCTAGAATCTTGCTCTCACCCTATTTAGACAAATATTTTCCTGACGGTTATTATGTAGCTATTCCCGATCGCAGTATCGGCATTATTATCCCCCGCGATCTATCGATGGGTGAAATGCAGGAAACTCAAGATTTACTCGAATCCTGGTACGATACAGCCTCAGCACCGATGAGTCCGCATTTATTCGCACCTGGCGATTTGATTCCCGAACATTATTCATGGAATTAAATCAGCGATCGGCACAGAAGCGGCGGAGCGTGGCTTAGACTAGAGGATCTAATCTCGATCGAATTAGTAGAATCAAGTCAGCAACTGTAATACAGGTAGAGTCAGTAAAGTCAGCGAGAAAATTCAGCTCAAAAGCCTCAGATAGATCGAAGTAAATATTTGCAGCTTCCAGATAGGAGAGTAAATGCTTAGAGCCGGAGAGTCGCTGACGACGCTCTGCAAGTCGATCGATAAAGTTATGAAATTTGAAGTCTAGATGGATCGCATCTGGATCGATCTCCAAATTTCTAGCCAAGATGACTCTAACGATCTGAAATATATCGAGGGTGCCGCGTTGCATTATTTATTCAAACTGGATAATTAGTTGACAGTTAGCCATCGGGTGGGCACGTCTCAACAGTTAGGTTTGGGACGATCCCGCTCGGGCGAATATTTACATTGTCTTGGTTATTACTGTTATAGATGCAGACGATCGCCAAAGGCATTGGTATAATAGCTCAACCTGTTAAACTTACTACGAAGTCTACAGTGTAGCAATTAGCTATTTGACTGATGCCTTGGACACCTTTACATAGTCAACTTCATCAGTGCCTGATCGATCGTCAGTTGCTACCGCTTGGCGCAAATATCTTGGTAGCAGTGTCTGGAGGGCAAGATTCGTTGTGTCTGGGACAATTGCTCCGCGATCTACAGTCACGCTGGCAGTGGCAGTTAGCTGTGGCTCATTGCGATCATGGTTGGACGCAGGATATTGGGATTGCCGATCGAGTAGCACAAGTTACCGCCCGATGGATGTTACCATTTCATTGTGAAATTACTGCCAATTTACCCGAAACCGAAGCTGCCGCTAGGGAGTGGCGATATCAATCCTTAATTAGAATCGCTCAAACCACTTGTAGTACTTATCTAGTTACCGCTCATACCCAAACCGACAGGGCGGAAACCCTACTCTACAATTTAGTTCGGGGTGCAGGTGCCGACGGACTATGCGCGATGTCTTGGCAACGACAATTGACACCAGAGATTAGTTTAGTCCGTCCACTATTGGAAGTTAATCGTGCCCAGACAGGTGAATTTTGCCGAGAGTATCAGTTACCTGTTTGGGAAGATGCTTATAATCAGAATCTAAAATACGCTCGCAATCGATTGCGCCTGGAGATTATTCCCCAACTAGCAGCCGATTTCAATCCCCAAGTCGAAAGCCATTTAGCCCGCACAGCCGAACTATTACGCGCTGATGTTGAGTATTTAGAGTCACTAGCACGCGATTGGTATCAGCAAGCATTAGACGAACAGGGTGTCAAACTCGATCGAGTTATCCTTAAATCTATTTCGCTCTCGCTTCAGCGACGAGTCATCCGCCAATTCCTCGCCCAAGCATTGGGTAAGATGCCAACATTTAGTCAGATCGAAGATACGATTGTGCTGATTAAGGCACCTAACCGCACTCGTACTTCTACCTTCAGTCATGGACTAGCTGCTGAAGTCTCTGGCAAATGGATCGTTGTAAGGCAATAAACGCGATCGACTGTCAACTGTTTAACGATATTGTGTCTAGCATTTAGTTATCTTCAACCTAAATTGAGTATAAAAATATACAATACTACTAATCAATAACTGAATAAATTACATTAATATTAAGCTGTGAAAGTTTTATGGGTAGCAAGGTTCGCTACTTTAATAATTTATTTGGACAGCAATGAGTTGCGAATAACAAGATCGGATAATTAACGAATTTGTTAGAATGTGATTGTCATCACAAATATTTGTTTATTATACCTAGACATAAATTGAGCAGCATAGAGTCGAGCTAGCTAATGACTAGAATATGTTATCTAATATCTATCTTTACTGACTGCCATCGACTTAGTTAATCGCAACCTAATTTAATCATGAAAATTAAAAATAATCGAAAATCTACCGATCGATGGTTGGTAGCTAAAATCTCGTTCGTCTTCGCGATGTCAGCATCGACACTGCATCCAGATATCACGATCGCGATGCCTGTGGGAGACAGCCAGCCGGACGCTCGACACCTAGCTCGAATCAAATCCCCAACCGCCACACCACAATCTGCTAGAGATTATTACAACCGAGCGATGCGGCGTTACCGAGATCGCGATCGAGTGGGTGCGATCGCCGATCTCGATCGCGCGATTCAATTGCAGCCTAGTTTTGTCGATGCTTATAATAATCGCGGCATCATCAGAGGACTCAGTGGTGACAGTTTGGGAGCAATCGGGGATTATACTCGCGCGATCGCTCTCAATCCGAGATCTTTTGAAGCCTATGCCAATCGTGGTTTTGCACGCTTGAATACTGGAGATAGAGTAGCTGCGCTCGCAGACTTGCAAGCGGCGAGTGAGATCCAACCCAACGATCCTCAAGTGGCGATCGGCAAAGGGATCGTCTTGGCGCAAAATGGAGATAAACAAGGTGCGATCGCCAGCTATGATAAGGCGATTCAACTCCGCCCCCAGAATGCGGATGCCTACTACAATCGCGGTTTGGCTAAACTCGACCTTGGCGATAAACAAGGTGCAATTGCTGACTATAATAAGGCGATCGAGTTGCGACCCAACTATGCTAACGCCTACAATGGTAGAGGTAGAGCTAAAGAATTGGCGGGAAATCATCAAGGTGCAATCGCGGACTTCGATCGAGCCATCAAGCTAGATCCCAAGCGATCGACTGCTTATTTCAATCGCGCAGTTTCCAAAAACTCGCTCGGCGATCGTACAGGTGCGGTGAGTGACTACAATCGCCTCGCTAGTCTCAACCCCAAGGATGCTATCTCTTACTTTAATCGCGCCGTAGTGCTAACTGAGAGTGGAGAACGAGCCAAAGCAATCTCTGACTATACTACCGCGCTCAAACTTAATCCTCAGCTAATTGAAGCCTATAATAATCGCGGGATTGTCTACTTTACGATGGGCAATCGCCAAGCAGCAATTGCTGACTATAGCCAAGTAATCCGGCTCAAACCTGATAATGCCCTAGCATATCTCAATCGCGGGATTGCTTTCTATGCTGGCGAGGAGTACCGCAAAGCAATACTAGACTACGATCGAGCGATCGCACTCCAGCCCAACAATGCGGAAATCTACTTCAATCGTGGAGTAACCCAAGCTAGACTTCAAGATTATCCACAGGCTCTAGCTGACTACAATACAGCGATTCGCTTGCAACCCAATCATGCTCTAGCTTACAGTAATCGTGGGTTGCTTCAAGCTCAATTGCAAGCGACTCCCGCTGCTACTGAAGATTTAAAAACGGCGGCAAAACTGTTTCAATCTCAAAATAATCAAGCTGGCTATGAATCGGTGATGCGGAAGTTAGAGAAAATTAAATCACCTCAGTAGGAGCAACTGACATGAGGATTAAACTTTGAGATGTTGAAGTAAAGTCTGACGCATAATGCCGCTTGGAGCTGGTTGTTGCAACCACAACTCAAAAGCGATCGCACCTTGTTGGACGAGCATTTCTACGCCATCGATCGCCATCATCCCCTGAGCTGTTGCTAATTGTAAAAACTTTGTGGGGCGCGGTGTATAAATCAGATCGTAAGCGATCGAACCCGCTCCAATTTCCTGCATCATTTGGGCACTAATTGGACTAGCCTCAACATCTGGATACATCCCAATCGGGGTACTATTGACGAGTAACAAATTAGGTTGACTAATAAAAGTTGCTAACTCATCCCACAAATGAGTTTGAATAGTCACAGATCTAGGTGAATCATCACCATCTACTGTCAGCCGAATATCCTGCCAACTAGACTGAAACTCAGCCAATTTCGCAGCATCTCTACCAAATACATGGATGTTGCCACAGCCGAGCTGATGACACCCCGCCACCACCGCACGAGCAGCACCACCATTGCCCAAAATCGCGACAGTTGTTTGTGCCCAGTCCCGCTTCATTGCCACTAGAGGGCTGACAAATCCGGCAACATCTGTATTTGTCCCGTGCCAGCCTGTGGGGGTATTCCAGATGGTATTTACCGCCCCTACAGCCTTGGCTAGGGGGCTAATCTCGGTTAGCAGCGGTACGATCGCTTGTTTGTGCGGGATTGTCACGCTACATCCGACTACGCCGATGGCGGAAAAACCGTCTAGTGCAGTTGCTAGATGAGCTGGTGTGACTGAAAATGGCACGTATCGATAGTCTAAACCTAAGTACTCGATCGCGGCATTGTGCATGACTGGAGAAAGTGAATGAGCAATCGGATTGCCGATGACACCTAGCAGTTTTGTGGTACCAGTAATTTGGGACATTGAATTAAGGGATAGAGGAGCAAAGATCGGGACTAGAGCTGAGAGCAGATTAAATCCTAATTCTGTCACAGACTATTTGAGATTAACTCAAGCCGATTTGTAAAGTCTCTGGCGTGGTGGTGGGTTTACCGACAAGAGTAAGTAAAATATGAATAAGGACTGGTAAATATTTTCAGGATTACTAACAACCATGATGCAAGTAGATATTGGAATCGACGCAGATACCCGCAAGGAGATCGCAGATGGATTATCTCGACTGTTGGCAGATACTTATACTTTGTATTTAAAAACTCACTACTTCCACTGGAATGTTACAGGCCCAATGTTTCAAACTCTTCATCTGATGTTTGAAACTCAGTATACCGAATTAGCTCTGGCGGTGGATCTAATTGCCGAGCGAATTCGAGCACTGGGCTTTCCAGCCCCTGGAAGCTACAGCGAGTTTGCTAAATTGAGTTCGATTCCCGAAGCAACTAGCGTACCTAAAGCTACGGAGATGATAAAACTCCTCGTTGAAGGACAAGAAGCTGTGTGTCGGACGGCTCGCTCGATCTATGCTAGTGCCGAAAAAGCCAGCGACGAACCAACCGCAGATCTACTTACCCAACGCTTGCAATTACATGAAAAAACTGCCTGGATGCTGAGAAGTCTATTAGACCAATAATCATAAATGATTAGGGGTAATGTCTTGTCGGTTTTTTTATTAGGAGGTTCCCTCCGAATAAAACCGCCGCTTCATGAATTATCCCTACTCATTTACTCACATTTAGTGATGATTTAATGCTGGCAACTGTCAACTGTCAACTGTCAACTGTTTAACATGGAAAGCGATCGACAACTAGATCGGACGTTAGAATTACAAGAATTAATGCAGAAGGTAGGCATTAATAGCTTGAGACAATTGTATCGATCGACTGGAACTTCAGATCATACTATTCGGAAATTACGATCGGGTAAAATCGAATTCATTCGCTGGCAGACATTAGTTAAGATTAGTAGCGTTTTCAATATCACTATTGATGAGCTAATCGAAACATTTAGCGATCTAGCAATCGCTAAATCCGCTCGTCAAGAACTAAAAATACTGCAACAGGAATATCAACATCTCCAGCAACAATTACAACAGCAGCGTCAAACCCTTCAGGCTGAATTTCAGTACCAGAGTTTACAGACATTAGAATCTTTCCTCACTTACTTTCCGACGGCTAAGTATGCAGCCATGAATAATCCAAGTTTCCCAGCTACTAAACTATTTCCCCTAGTTCAATCGATCGATCGATTAATTAACCAATGGGGCGTAACAGTAATTGGTGAGGTTGGATCGAAAGTAAACTACGATCCGCGCTGGCACCAATTAATCGAAGGCACAGCCAGCCCTGATGAACTAGTTACCGTTAGATACGTGGGATACCGACAAGATGACACGCTAATATTTAGAGCTAAAGTAAGTAATTAAATTTGGATTTTGTTAGGATTTTTAGTGCAGTATGGGCTGTGAATAATACCCACCCTACAACTACAACTAGCTGGGTGTTTTTTGTAAATCTGGTCGTTCTTCAGGTAAAATTGCACCTTCGATCGGACAAACTTGAATACAAATTCCACAATCAATACAGGTAGAAAAATCAATCCAATACCAATCGGTACCTAGTGTGTTTTTTCCTGGGCCATCATGGATACAAGCGACGGGACAAGCAGCTACACAGTCAGCAATACCTTCACAAACATCGGTAACGATCGAGTGGGACACAATTTTTTCTCTACTAATGTTCAACAGTATTTAATCGTAACGCAAATTACTTAGAAATATGTCTAAGTCATGATTTTTGGTACTTTGAAAAAATCTGTTTCGCGATCTGGTGCCGCTGCGTAGATGCCAGCTAAATTTTGATATGATGACTGCGAGTCATGGCGAGTGATATTACTCATATCGATCGCTCTAGTTGTTGGTTCGATCCCTGTAGTATCGAGTTCGCTCAATTGTTCAAAGTAGTCAATAATACTACTCATCTGTCCAGCATATTGTTCTTCTTCGGCAGGAGTCAATTCCAATCGAGCCAGAAGAGCTACTTTGTGTACTTGTTCGCGGTTGAGCATGGAGGATGGGGGACTGGGGGACTGGGGGATTTGGAGACTTGGGGACTTGGGGACTTGGGGACTTGGAAACTTGGAAACTTGCTAAATTATATTCACCATTCACTAGAGCTTAAAGCCTAAAACCTAGAAAAAAGCCTAAAGCCTAAAGCCTAAAACCTAAAACCTAGAAAAAAGCCTAAAGCCTAGAAAAAAGCCTAAAGCCTAGAAATATATATCGAGTTGAGATCGTCCGGTGGTTTTGAGCCAGTTTTGGGCTTCAATATAGTTATTGGGGGCAATTTTGATTGCTTGAATCCAGTACTCAGCGGCTTTACCCAGCAGAGCTTCACTGGCAGTCATATCGCCTTCATCTGCGGCTTTTTCACCTTGATAATGATAGATCACAGCGATGTTATTTAAGGCTTGGCAGAGGCGGGAATTTAGCTCTACAGATTGGGCATAAAAGCTTAATGCTCGATCGTGTTCGCCATTACTCGCATGGATCAAGCCCATGTTGTACAAGATATAACTGCGATCGTAATCATTTTCTTCCAGTCGTAAGGCTTCTTCATAGTTATCCAGAGCCTCAGCATATTCGCCATCGGCTTGGGCGGACATCCCATCGCGATAGTAGACAAAGGCTTCTTTGGCGCGCTTATTGGTGGGCATGATCTTGAGCAGGATATCAGCCATCACGGTAAAGCTTTTATCGATGAAGTTGTCGTTCTTCTGAGTTCTTGGCATCGTAATTTAGTTAAATTAGTTGACAGTTAAGGTACTTATACTTATTACAATCTATTTTACTGTTCTGTCAAACTAAACCAAGTAGAGATGTATAAATATTTATAACATCAAAATATCCTGAAACCTTTGTGGTGGATAGTGCCCACTCTCCATCTAGCTTTGTGAGTCTAGACAATAGACTTCCTGCGAAAGTCAGGTATTAGGCTTTAGGCTTTAGGCTTTAGGGGAAACTATAGACGAAAACAATAGTAGAAAAGATTTTGTTTTTACTTTAGCAGGAAGTTTAATGTGCCGCTCTCTATTCCAACTATTGAGATCGAGAGTCGGTTAGGCTTCGTGCCCCAACACCAGCAACGGCACGATAGCCTATCCAAACTAACTAAGTCCGATTAGTTTTTCTTCAACCAGCTAAACATCGCGCGTAAATCTTTCCCGACTGATTCGATTTGGTGCTCCGCTTCCCGACGGCGAATCGCAGTAAACCCAGGGTTCCCAGATTGTTTTTCGAGAATGAATTCACGGGCAAATTGTCCGGTTTGAATCTCAGTGAGCACTTTTTTCATCTCAGCTTTAGTCTCTGCGGTGACGATACGGGGGCCGCGAGTATAGTCGCCATATTCAGCAGTATTTGAGATACTGTCGCGCATAGTTGCCAAGCCACCTTCGACGACGAGATCGACGATCAGTTTGACTTCGTGGAGACACTCAAAATAGGCGAGTTCGGGTTGATAACCTGCTTCGACGAGGGTTTCAAATCCGGCTTTAATTAGGGCACTCAAACCGCCACAGAGGACTGCTTGTTCGCCAAATAAATCGGTTTCTGTTTCTTCGCGGAAAGTAGTTTCGAGGATACCTGCACGGGTACCACCAACGCCTTTAGCATAAGCCATCGCCCGATCGCGTGCTTGTCCAGAAGCATCTTGATAGACAGCAAATAAAGCTGGTACGCCTTGTCCTTTTTCGTATTCGCGGCGGACTTGATGTCCGGGGCCTTTAGGTGCGACCATGATCACATCGACATCAGCAGGCGGTACGACTTGCCCGAAGTGAATGTTGAATCCGTGCGCGAAAGCGAGGGTATTACCCGCACTCAGATTTGGTTTGATTTCATTTTCATAGATACCGCGTTGGACTTCATCGGGTAGCAAAATCATAATCAAGTCGGCGATTTTGGCAGCATCGGCGACTGTTTTGACTGTCAAGCCTGCGGCTTCTGCTTTAGCGGTGGATTTACTACCTTCATATAAACCAATAATTACATCTACGCCGCTATCTTTGAGGTTGAGAGCGTGAGCGTGACCTTGGGAACCGTAACCGATAATTGCGACAGTCTTGCCGTTTAATAAGTCTAAATTCGCATCGGCATCATAATACATCTTTGCCACGATCGATCTCTCCTTAACCTGGTACTTCTCTATAATATTTCCTACTTTAGCGTTACGAGCGAGTGCATATTTACTCGCTGTGTATTGCCGCAGGCAGAACATCTTACCATGTTGCCGTAGCGCGATCGTCGATCGTGAAGATTCTCCAGCAATTTCAACCGTCACTTCGCTCTCTTGATTCGCTCTCAACTGTCAACTGTTTACCAGCCAAGCTAGTGCCGTACCGATCGACACTCCAGCACAACCAGCAAGATTTGGATAATTGCAACGTGGAGATTTGAATAACATTGAATTTTAGAGACTAAACCGACGACGATAATTAGCTACAGATTCTACCAAACCGATCGCGATAAAATTGGTAATGAGTGCCGAGCCGCCATAACTAATCCAGGGTAACGGAATCCCAGTAACTGGGGCAATCCCAATCGTCATACTGATATTGACCACCACCTGAAAACTAATCATCAGAAAGATGCCAATTGCCAAGAGCGACCCAAAATTATTGGGAGCTTGTTGCGCCACACGCAATAATCGCCAGCACAAAATCAAAAAGGTCGCCACCAAACACATCGAGCCGACAAATCCTAGCTCCTCACCGATCGAAGAGAAGATAAAGTCGGTGTGCTGTTCGGGGATAAAATTAAGTTGTGTCTGCGTACCTTGATTGAGTCCCTGTCCCCACAGTTCGCCCGCACCGATCGCAATTCGCGACTGGATCAAGTGATAGCCAGCACCCAACGGGTATTTATCGGGATCGAGAAAAACGATCAGCCGCGCTTTTTGGTAATCCTTGAGTACATGCCAGAATACCTGACCGAGCATTCCCGCAGCAATATTTACGCCGAGCGCGACCATCGCGGCGATCCACCGGAACGGCAGCGTCAACCAGCCAATGACGCACATCAGGATCGCCCACACGATCCAAGCAGGCACACTCAGACTATACAAAATTGCCGCCAACAGCGGCGATACCAATAGTACTAGCCAACCAGGTTTGGCATTTGCCCAATACAGCATCCCGATCGCGATCGCTCCAAAAACCAATGATGTACCAAGATCTGGTTGAATGAAGACCAGTAACCACGGTGGTAGCGTAATTGCTAAAGCACCCAAAAATGTCGGTAGTGTATTCGCTGGACGACGATGCAAAATTGCTGCCAACGTAATAATCAATCCTACTTTGGCAAATTCTGAAGGCTGAACATTGAAACCGCCAATACTAATCCATCGCTGTGCGCCTTTGGCACTATTGCCCATGAAATCTACCGCAACCAATAGGCCACTAGTCAAGCCATAAGTCGCCCAGTGCCAGCGGAGCAGATGATTGTAGGAGATCCGCGCAATCCCAAAAGCGACCGCTACTCCGATCCCACCAAAGACCCAGTGTTGCAACCAATGATTGACTGGTTGATTTAACTCCGTACTGCGGATCATCAAGCCACCAAAGAAGGTTAACCCCACAGCTAGAAAGAGTAACAGCCAGTCCATCTGCTGCCAATGGAGGAATAAATCTTGCCAAGGCGATCGATTTGAGGATTTGTACATGGAAGGAGATGGGGAAACGGGGGGACGGGGGAACGGGGGGACTGGGGAACTGGAGATCTGGAGATCGATCTGTAATTTCCCTAAAGCCTAAAGCCTAAAGCCTAAAGCCTAAAACCTAAAGCCTAAAGCCTAAAGCCTAAAGCCTATCCTAAAGCGACCATTGAGACTTTGCCCGCGATCGCTTTGGCAATACTCACTAGAGCTTTGGCTGAAGTCGATTCTGGCTCGGCAAGTACGATCGGGATGCCGTTATCGCCGCTGGTGCGAACGGGAATTTCTAGTGGGATACGACCTAGTAGAGGTATTCCGACTTCAGCGGCAAATTTTTCGCCACCATCGGAACCGAAAATATCATACTGCCGATCGGGTAAGTCTGGCGGAATAAAGTAGCTCATATTTTCAACTACACCCAGTACTGTTGTAAATTTCTCAAACATCCGCAGTCCTTTCCGCGCATCGGCGAGGGCGACGGTTTGTGGTGTCGTCACAATTACGGCTCCAGCCATCGGTACAGCTTGGGCGAGGGTAAGTTGTGCGTCGCCAGTTCCAGGTGGTAGATCGACGATGAGGTAATCCAACTCACCCCAATTAACTTGATACAGAAATTGGCGGATAATCCCATTTAACATCGGCCCGCGCCAGATTACGGGCTGGTCGCGATCGATCAAAAATGCCATCGATACAACTTTGACCCCATGATTAAAGGCAGGTTCGAGGCTACCATCTGCTGTCGGTACCAACCGAATATCGCTCAATCCAAACATTAATGGTGCGTTGGGGCCATAAATATCAGCATCTAATAACCCGACTTTCGCCCCCAACTGAGCCAGCGCGACAGCCACATTTGCCGCTACTGTACTTTTACCAACCCCACCTTTACCGCTGGAGATAGCGATGATATTTTTGATGCGATCGATACCTACACGGTCGGGCAAGCCCTTTTGTTGAGGGATTTCGGCAGTTACTTCGACTTGTACATCCGTCACGCCTGGGAGCGTTTTGACCGCCTGTTTGCACTCATCGACAATAAATTCGCGCAACGGACAAGCGGGAGTCGTCAATACCACCGTAAATTTTACTACCCCACCATCCACCTGAATATTCCGAATCATATTCAGTTCGACCAGACTCTTTTGCAACTCTGGGTCTTGAACGGGTTTGAGCACTTCTAACACCGAACTTCGATCTAACATGAGTATATATATTTTTTTGATTATGAATTTAGTCTATAGCCTAAATCACACCATCGGCATCTGAACTGGGAATAGTCTACTTCGCAAAATCAGGTTTGGGAGCCTTCAGCTAAATCGCACTAAATACGCGATTGCGACGATCGAGGGTGTCTATATATTATCGATCGTTCCTCAAACAGTGAGATGGTTGGGTTTGGTAGCTCAACCCGACTTACACGAGAAACTCAGGAAGACGATCGCAAATCCCAATTTTGGATGGTGGGCAATGCCCACCAACAGATCGTCGATTTAGTTTGCTCCGACAGGCGACTAGCAAATCCCAACTCCCAACTATTTGTATATTTCCCTTAACAATCATCAGTGCCCGATCGCCTGAATATGCTAGGTTGTTAAATTAGTTGACAGTTAACAGTTAACAGTTTGACCTTAATTAAAATTCTGCACTGTATATGACAGCTTTCTCCACGGACACCAAGTTTCTACCCCCTACCGATGCTAAAAGCCGAATTACTCAATTCATGCGGGAGTTCCAGGATAGTGTCTGTCAGGGCTTAGAGGCTGTTGATGGCGGTGGTAAATTCCAGGAAGAAAGCTGGGAACGTCCTGAAGGCGGTGGCGGTCGATCGCGGGTGATGAAGGAAGGTAATGTATTTGAACAAGGTGGGGTAAATTTTTCGGAAGTTTGGGGCGACCATTTACCGCCCTCGATTCTAGCTCAACGTCCCGATGCTGCTGGACATCGCTTTTACGCTACAGGTACCTCGATGGTACTGCATCCGCGCAATCCTTATATTCCGACGGTTCATCTCAATTATCGCTACTTTGAAGCTGGCCCTGTGTGGTGGTTTGGTGGTGGTTTGGATCTGACTCCCTATTACCCTTTTGCTGAAGATGCCAGCCATCTACACAACACGCTTAAATCAGCCTGTGACAAACACAGTCCCGAAATATATCCCACGTTTAAACTATGGTGCGACGAGTACTTTTATCTCAAGCATCGCAATGAAACTCGTGGTGTCGGTGGGATCTTCTTTGACTATCAAGATGGACAGGGTGCGTTGTATCGCGGCCCCGACCCCAAAGGGCCAGCCGCTGAATATAGTAACTCGTTAGGCATTCCCACACCCCGCACCTGGGAGGAATTATTCGCGATCTCCCAAGACTGTGCTCATAGCTTTTTACCTGCATATATACCGATCGTCGAACGCAGACGTGATACTGAGTATGGAGAACATCAGCGCAATTTCCAGTTGTATCGGCGCGGACGCTATGTTGAGTTTAATCTAGTGTACGATCGCGGCACGATCTTCGGGCTACAGACTAATGGACGGACTGAATCTATCCTGATGTCGTTACCGCCCCTAGTCCGTTGGGAATACGGCTATCAACCCGAACCAAATTCCCCCGAAGCCGAACTCTATGATGTCTTCCTCAAACCTCAAGACTGGGCTAACTGGAAAGTATAAGGTAGACTATCGATCGAATCTGTAAAGCTTTGTGTCGATCGTCGATCGCGTCAGTTTCTCCTGCCTGGATTCCAGATAAAGTCGGCAGGTTGAGACTGTTTTGGATCGATATTATGACTGAGTAATACTGTTTTTTGGCTAAATTTTGAGCTGGCTAATCGTCGCTTTACCCGATCGGGAATACCATAACCGTAGATAATATGTGAGCTACCTGCTAAAACGATCGTTTGATGATGGGGATTTTGGGTGGCGAAATTAGCAACGCTTTCTGCCATTGTCTCATCCCATAATAATTGGGCGGTGTAAAACCTGTCAAAACTTCTACTCGCGATCGAGACAATCCCCGCATGTTGTTGATAACTAGCCGAAATCATCCCCCGATATTCGATGTTGGATCGATCGATCTCGGCGATGGGTGGGATATATTGAAGTTCCGCAGTAGTTAAACTCTCCAAGCCTTGTTTTGAAGCCTTACGAGTAATTTCGGTAGGTGTATTTAGAGCGATTAGTGGTAAGCGGTTAGCCTTGGCAAATTCGACAATCGGCGCGTAATATTCCCATTTAAAGCCCCAACGTTTATCGAATTCCGACTGCTGACGTAACTCTGTGGCGGTAATATTACCTGCTAAATAGCGATCGAGGATTGGCTGCGCTGGACGTTGAAACATTTCCATGCCGATCGCCAGTTTGGAATTGTGCTTAAATAATGCTTGAATAATTGCTAACTGCTGCTGATGATCCCACTCGCTGTCGTGAGTTTCACCCAGATATACCACATCCGCAGTTTGGAGCTGTTTGACGATCTCCTGTTGTTGGGTGGTAAACCCGATCTCGCTCTGAGTTGTAGCTGGTGCAGCACTAGTCGGCATCATCACGATCGTATTGCTGGCTACAATGATAATCAACCCCCATGCAAGTGTGGCAATCCGACGTATATTCATGTTGGAGCTAGATATTAATATTTAGTTAAGATAACGCACAACATCTTTGTCCGCATCGCTTACTGAGGCTACCAATTATGTCCGATACAGATATTCGCCAACCATTTCCCCCAGCTAGTGCGATTGAGAAATTGAGTTATCAAGCCATGTCAGCAAATTGGTTTGAATACCCGATCTTGGTTTACCCCCATCATACTGATTATGGTGGCATTGTCTGGCATGGTACTTACCTTACCTGGATGGAAGAGGCGCGGGTAGAGTGTCTAAAATCGATCGGGATTGATTTTGCAGATCTGGTAGCTCTGGGGTGCGATTTACCTGTAGTGGATCTGTCAATTCGCTATCGCCGCGCTTTGAAAATGGGTGAGTCCGCGATTGTCAAGACTCGGACGATCGATATGGAGGGGGTGCGGATTGTGTGGGAATATGAGATTCAGTCAGTCGATCGAGCGATTGTTTATCTAACTGGGATGGTGACGCTGGTAGCTGTCGATCGAGACAAGGGTAAAATTATGCGTCAATTACCAACTACAGTTAAAGACGCACTAGTGAAAATGAGAGAGTAGTTAAATTAATTGATAATTGATAATTGATACTTCGGCTACGCTCAGTACAAGTAATTGATAGTTGGGGATTTCAACCCCGAAGCCATAGCTTCTGTTCTTTGTTAACACTTGGACAGTTGAGGCTATGAGACAATCTGTGAAGTAGAGATTTCGATCTCTTTGGAGCCAGAACCATTCTTCCAGTAGACTTCTTCTAAACCTACTTGAAAATCTTCGGTCATCCAAACTAAACCAGCTTGCGCCACTTTACCATCCACAACAGTGACTAGCGAAAAGTTACGCAGAGTACGTTCGATCGTCGAAATAATCCGAGGACATCGTGCCGCATTGAGATAAACTATCCCATCAGGCGCGACGACAAGTGGCTGACGCAGACGTTCTTTAGTATGCCTGAGTCGATGGTGCATGTGACCGAACGCCACCAGCGGAATCGATTTTCCCTGAGCTTGCAGGATGGAGATCGCCTCTGCTAAGTCAGGATCGCCATAATCTCCGCCAATCGTGTCGCCCCAATCTTTACCACAGATCGATTCGGGTTCTTCGCCCAGTCCAGTCGGGCCATTGTGTCCGATGATGATGAGATGTTCGCAAGTAGCATTTCCCGCTACCTCAACAATCCGCTCAGTAGATGCAGCAAAACTATCTACACCATATCTGGCTTCATAAAAGTCACTATATTTCCACTTTGGCCCACCCCAGCTAAATGGACGACTACCGACGACTGAAAGATTGAGTTCGGGAAAATCTAATTTGCCATAGCCGACATAACTAGCACCGAGTAAGTCTGTTTGTTGCTGAACGCGGTCTTCTACAAGTGGATCGTATGGGCTTTTACTGCGCCCCCAATCGCTGGCAGTATACCAAGCGTCATGATTGCCGAAAATCGCTGCTTTGGGCAGGTCTAGGGTGGCTAATCGAGCCACTAATTCGACGGCTTCATTGCCAAAGTCGCCAACTAATAATACTAAATCTACATTTAAATGTTGAAGCGCGATCTCATCAGCAGCTTCCCATTGGTCGTGGACATCGCCAACGATCGCAATTCTAATCGGTTTGGTTGGATTCTCCGGCATGATTTTGATTAGCACTCAACTTGCGCCCTTAACCATTATAAGGGAGAACTGAACGCCCCTGTTGCCAAGCGGGTGTTCTCTAAATTACGGAGCTTTGTAAGTAAAGAAGTTATTGAAGATCCCGATCGATTCCACCTGTGCCTTAAAATTGACCACTGGAATCGAGATATCCGATCGATAGATACTGAATAAAAGCAAATTCTGGCGAGTGGTAGTAGCAGCTAGAAGGGGGCGAATTTGCGGCTTGTAGGCTTCGATCGCCGCCCGACACGGCCCCTCAATCAAAATCCCCAGTCCGGCTGGAGCGCGGCTGCATTCGTCTCTGGCGAGGTCGCCTACTCGAGCGACAGCATAGATTTCATAAGCAACTCGATCGGGATTGGTCGCTGCCAGTCCAGACAATGCCAACATGCCAAGTAAGAATATCTGCCATCGTGTCATATCATCGCTAGCTCACACTAAAATTATTCTACCAGGGCAACCGTGAAAGAAGACAAGTCCTTTCGCCACCGATCGTAGACTTCTCTCTTTAGTTCGAGCCAATTAAAGAGCGAGGCTTCTCGCTCTCATAAACATTAGGATGGTAAATTAACGAAGCGCAGGGGTTTAAATCCCCCACCTTTAGGTGGATTGTTTTTAGGGTACTGGACGGGTTTCCCAAGAACGCACTTTTCGCTGTCAACTGTCAACTGTCAACTGTCAACTGTTAACCCAAGCTTTGTCTGCATGTGGGTACTCTTGACTGAGATTCTGTGGCGATAAATTGTTTGGTGCCAATGGTAAGGTTAGATAGATGGTAATTTCTTCTTGGTCGGTACCAGACATCAAAAATACTCCATCATAAATCTCAACGATCTTTTTGACAATTTTTAAACCTATTGGCAATTCTGGATTTTCATCAGGGGTTGAATTAAATTGGATCAAATTTGAGATTTCTAATTTTGATGTGTTCTGGTTACTTCCTTGAAGACTAGATAATGACAAATGAAATGTACCATCGATGATTTCCCCGTTGATTTTTAAGTGGAGATTAGGTTGGCACCGCTCGAATACATAGTCGATTAGTTCATTAAATATCCACTCAGCCAGATCGATATTCACTGCCAATTTTGCATCTTCAACTTCACAAATTAGATTAGTTGGCATTTGCCATCCGACAAATCGAGTAGCCAGAATCTGCTCTATCGTCAATTTTGGGAGCGAAATGTGGTGATGATTTGGTGTTGGAGTATCTATAATAAGTTTTAAATAAAACCAAAATTTCTGAGTTAACGTATGCAGTCGGATTACCGATCGTTCGCTGGACTCCAATATCTCGATCGCATCTGCCGCGCTCAGATGTTCAATATTTTGCTTTAGGGATACGATATTTTCTGAGATGATACTCAAGGGTGAATTGAATTCATTGGGAAAACCAACAGCTAAATCTAAGCGGATTTCATTTAAATTATTTGCCAGGGAATGAATGTTGTTTCGCTGAAGCTTAGAGAAGGATTGAATTCGATCGTGTTGTTTTTTGATCCGTACCATCGAGTTGACTCTAGCACGTAGTTCGAGACCATTAACGGGCTTACTCACAAAGTCATCGGCACCTGCGGCTAGACATCTTGCCAAGTCTTCTTTTCCAGCTAAGGCTGTCACCATGACGATCGGTACTGCTTGCCATTGAGACATCAGTTTGATCCGCCTACAGACTTCAAAACCATCGATACCAGGCATCATCACATCCAGTAAGATGACATCGGGGTCAAATTTCTCTAAACAGGAGATGGCATCTTCGCCGCAATTGGCATAGTGCAACTCATAAATTTCACTAGGCAAAAGTGCTTCAATTACATCAAAGTTATCTGGTTCATCGTCAACGACGAGGATCGAATAGCTACTCATTTGATTCCTTGCTGATATTTCTTATAGAATACCCACTCAACTAATCAAATTAACTGTTGGGTAAGGGGAGAGAAATTAGCTCATCAGGGAACCACTCTCATCTGAAGTTAGGATCTTGCAGACATTTTGGGTTTAATTGGGGGCACTCTAAGATATAGCATCCTCGTCAAAAATCAATGCTCAACCCCATCCCGCTTCTAACGCAGTCCGAATCGATCGCGGTAATCGTCCCAGATCCGCTCGTGGTAACACCTGATACGACTGTGATGGCAGCGATCGCTCAAATGAACAGCATCCACGCTGGCTCATCAACACACACAGAGATCGACGATCTGACGTCCAGACAACGATTGGATCGAGTACACATTCAGGCGCGATCTAGCTGCGTTCTAATTGTTGAAGATGGGCGACTCCTTGGGATGCTGACAGAACGAGATGTAGTGCGGCTGATTGCCCCACAGCAGGATTTAGCTAATTTAGCGATCGGGGATGTGATGAGGTCGAATCTAGTCACTCTGCGGGCATCTGCGGTGACGGATCTAGCTGCGGCGATGGGGTTACTCGATCGACACCAGATTCGCCATTTGCCAGTTGTTGACGATGCTCTAGGGGAGGTGTGGCAAGGAAATTGTGTGGTAGGAATATTAACTTATGAAAGCCTCCAACATGATTTAGCTGCGGCTTTAGCCACAAAAGTCGAACTGCAAAATGTCCAATTGGAAGACTTGCTTGAGAATGTTGACGAATGCAAACAAGTAAAATTAGATCTAGGCGAGTCCCAGCACTTTCTACAAACTGTCTTAAATAGCTTCCCACTTGCGGTGTTTTGGAAGGATCGAGAATCTCGATTTTTGGGGTGCAACCAACACGTCGCCCGAAATGCTAATTTAAACTCACCCAGCGAAATTATTGGCAAAACCGACTACGATCTACCCGTAAGAGCATTTGAAGCAGATGCTTACCGTGCCGACGATTTACAGGTAATCGATTCAGGCATGGCAAAATTGGGAATTATCGAAACCCAGACGCAAGCGGATGGTAGCTCGATCTGGATCGAAACCAACAAATTACCATTGCGTAATCTCGCTGGTGAAACCATCGGCATCATGGGGACTTATCAAGACATTACCGAGCGTAAGGACACCGAAACCCAATTACACAGATTATCCGAACGGTTGTCGCTCGCACTCAAATCTGCGGCTTTTGGCTGTTGGGAGTGGGATATTGTTAAAGATTCCCTGATTTGGGACGATCGAATGTATGAATTGTATGGCAAACCAGCCCAACTAGACACCGATAACACTCAAGCTTATCAAACCTGGGTCAATGCGCTTCATCCCGACGATCGCGCCGCCACGGAAGAAAGACTAGCGCAAGCTCTGTTAGGACAAGTAGAATTCAATCCAGAATTCCGAGTCATCTATCCCGATGGGAGTATCCACTTTATCAAAGCTCATGGATTGGTGCAACGGGATGAGCTAGATCGTCCATACAGGATGATTGGGATTAACTTTGATATCAGCGCAGCCAAACGCGATGAAGCAATTCGCCAACAAACCGAAGCAACAATTCGTCAACAAGCCGAACGAGAATTCGTATTGCGAGAAATGACGCAACGGATTCGTAAATCCCTAGAGCTACCGACAATTTTTGAGACTGCAGTGCGCGAAATTCGAGAATTCATGCGTACGGATCGGGTGGGGATCTTTAAATTCAAATCTGATTTCGACTTTGACGAGGGCGAATTCCTGGCGGAATCTGTAAGTGATGAATTTGAATCTATTTTGGGAGCGCAAATTCACGCTCCTTACTTTGCCAAACAATTGGTACAGTACTATCAGCAAGACAAGATTAATGCTGTAGAAGATATCCATACGGCGGGACTACTCGATGCTGAAGTTCGGGTGTTGGCAAAATTTCAGGTGCGGGCAAATTTAGTAATCCCATTACTTAATGGCTCGGACTTATGGGGCTTGCTCTGTATCCATCATTGTGCTGCACCGCGCTCTTGGCAACCGATCGAGATTGACTTTATCAAACACATTGCCGAACAGATCGGCATTGCCATTCAACAAGCTACCCTCTATGAAAAAGTCCAGTTAGAACTAAGTGTCAGATGGCGGGCAGAAGAGTCTATCGCACTCCAACTCAGGCAGCAGAAGACACTTGGCACGATCGCCCAGCAAATCCGTAACTCTTTGAGAGTAGAAGAAATTCTAGCCACAGCAACCGCGCAAGTCAAAGAATTAATAAAAGTCGATCGGGCGGCTATTTTTCAGGTGTTCCCCGTTAGCGTAGCCTCTCCACCGCAGGAGCGGAAAATTCGGGCTGTTGAAGAAGTTGTCTCACCAGAATATCCTAGTCTGGTGGAGATGAATTGGGAACGCGAACCATTTAGCGAAGAAGAAATTGAATTCTATTTACAAGGGCAGCCTCGAATTGTTGTTGATGTAATGCAGGATACCTGGTCGTTGCGGTTATCAAAGCATGTGGTCATGGCACAGGTAAAGTCTAAAATTGTTGCCCCAATTCTGCTGCAATCTGGAGATGGCGAGACTGATAGCTGGCTCGATAACAGAGGTCAGATTCAATTATGGGGGTTACTCAGCGTCCATTCGTGCAGTTCTCACCGTTACTGGCAAGATGGCGAAGCCCAATTGCTCCAGCAAATTGCCGACCAATTGGCGATCGCGATTCAACAGGCGAGTCTATTCGAGCAGTTGGAACAAGAATTGGCAGAACGCAAGCAGGTGGAGACACAATTGCGCCAGAGCAACCAACAACTGGCAGTATCGAACCGAGAACTCGCCCGCGCCACCCGACTCAAGGATGAGTTTTTAGCAAATATGAGCCATGAACTCCGCACCCCGCTCAATGCGATTTTGGGCATGTCTGAAGGATTGCAAGATGGAATTTTCGGTGCCATCAACGATCGACAACATAAGTCGATCTCCCTGATTGAAAAGAGTGGCAAACACTTACTGGCTCTAATTAATGACATTCTCGACCTTTCCAAGATTGAAGCTAACAAATTCAAGATCGAGTTGTCAGCTATATCAATCCAAGATCTCTGCCAAAATAGTGTCTTATTTATCAAAGAACTTGCCCACAAAAAACAAATTCGACTCAATACCCAACTACCCGACTACCTCAAACGCATTAATATTCAGGTAGACGATCGCCGCTGTCGTCAAGTCCTGATCAATTTACTCAGCAATGCGGTTAAATTTACCCCAGAAGGTGGCACGATTACCTTGGACGTAAGAGTCATCAGGGAACAGGGAATCCCATTTGTGGTCAAGAACGATGCTCCGCCTATCGGGTTATCCGCAACGCCACAGGAGCGGCACCACTCAAGCCAGCAACCGCCGTGGCAAATTGCCTTCTCGATTATCGATACCGGAATTGGGATTGCTCCCGAAAATATGAATAAGCTGTTCCAGTCTTTTGTGCAAATTGATAGCAGTCTCAGTCGCCAGTATGCGGGGACAGGACTGGGACTAGCATTGGTGAAGCGGATTGTCGAAATGCACGGTGGGACTGTCTCGGTTCAGAGTGAATTAGATCGGGGCAGTTGTTTTACGGTGTTGCTACCTTTTTGTCCGAGCGCAGAAATTGTTGTCCCATCATCATTGCCGCCCCTAGTTTATCCGCCCCTGGCAACAGATCGTCGAGATCCTCCAGCTATTGAGCTGACGAAAGCCTTGGTGTTGGTAGTAGAAGATAATCCAGCAAATATGGAAACCATGACAGGTTATTTGAAAAGTCGTGGGTATCGCCTAATTGAAGCCATAAATGGACGCATAGCGATCGATCTGGCGAAATTACACCATCCCGATATTATTTTGATGGATATTCAGATGCCAGATATGGACGGGTTCGCCGCGATCGGGCAGATTCACCAGATCCCTGAGTGTGCAGCGATCCCGATCGTGGCTTTGACAGCTCTAGCTATGGCTGGCGATCGTCAAAAATGTCTAGATGCTGGAGCAAACCACTATGTGACTAAGCCTGTCAAGTTGAGTCAACTAGTAGCAACGATCGAAACACTACTCAATCCAATTGATGCGACATAATGTCCCCTGCTTCACCATTTTAAGCTGCGAGCAACGGGATTCAACATGTTACTGGAGTTAGGCAGTAGAGATCGGATTTCGTCAATTTTTCTAGTGATATCTGCTTGTGTATTATCTTTCACTTCAATAAATGTCTAAAATTTGTATTAATCATTACGTTACTTTTTAATTTCTTTGTTAGTTCATCGGCGATCGATTATCTCGATCGCTTTTTTAGTTTAGATGTGCTGGAAAGATTACCAAATCGCCATTTTATATATTGAAAGCTCTTTAATTATCAGCTTTGTTTAATCTCTCAAATACGCTTCTGCTCTGGAGTATAGCTTTATAACTTAAATTTTATCAAAATTCCGCAGACTTCTAATTCAGTACACTGAATGTAATAAAAATAACTAGAGTGTTTATTTTTATATTCATATGCTAAGATTGCACAAAGCATTTTAAGTCTGAGAAATAAAAATTTACTTACTCAAATATTGGGTGTACTATGACTAATTCTGAGAGCATATATACAGTATCAAAGTCAATCGATCCGGCTGAGAATTTTTCCATTGGTGTAGACTTACAGTTAGAAGATCGACAAGCGATCGTGCGTCACAGTCAGGTGGGATTTGACCCAGAACAATTAGTACCCACACAAACCTATGTTGAATGTGGTGTAGAAAAGTTAACCGCACTTTGTGATGCTGTTGGCTTGAGCAGTAAAATCGAGCAAATTACAAAGATTTTTCTAGCGCTGACTTCATCATGGGGCGACAGAGCAGTTGGGGATACCTCTACTACATGGCAATCGGACGTTTCCGACGATCGCGCTCCCTTTGAGTTTTCACTGGCTTTAGATCCTGAGCAAGTAGAACTCCGCGTATTAGTCGAAGCTCAGGGTAGAGACCCCCATCTCCAATCAAATTGGCAAGCAGGACTCGATCTCAATCAACATTTAGCCACACACTACAATGTCAGCCTCGATCGATTCGAGCAAATCGCCGATCTATTTACCCCCACTAATCCAGAAGCAAAATTCTCGATGTGGCACGCTGTTTGCTTCTATCCTGACAAAGAACCCTCCTTCAAGCTTTATCTCAACCCCCAAGCCCAATCCCAGAGTCGATCGGCAGCAATTGTTGAAGAATCATTAGTCCGACTTGGGTTTACACATGCTTGGCCGACATTGGCTGAGACTGCCGCTCAACGCGGCCCCGATCGAGACGAATTCGTCTACTTCTCGCTCGATCTCGCCGCACACGATCAATCACGGGTAAAAGTGTATCTCCGCCACCATGATGCCACACCAGCAGATCTGGAATCAGCATTGAGTGCCGCTCGTAATTATGTGTCTGGAGATGCGATCGAATTTTGCCAAGCAATGGCACCAGGTCAAACCTCATTCTCTCAAAAGCCAGCAATCACCTGCTTTTCTCTCATTGAAGAAGATAATGCTATCCCATCAAACGGAACGCTGTACTTACCGATCTCCAACTATGCTCTTGACGATCGGGTCGTGTGCGATCGGGTCGATCTTTACTTTATCCAACACGGTCTTCCTGTATCTACCTATCAGTTAGCGATCCAAGCCTTGACTACACGTTCGTTAGAAGCAGGAGTCGGGATGCACTCTTACACTTCATTACGCCGAGAGCAGCAGCACAAGCGAGTAACTCTTTACCTAAATCCAGAAGTAAATACACTCAGACATCGAGGGCAAATATCTGAGCTTGAACCAGCGCGATCTTTGCCATCTCTTGAAAAAATGGTCTGGCACTACAGAAACCTCTCGGTTGAAGATCATCCTTTCTTTCAACGATTGCACCGAGAACCTGCAAATCTGACAAACCTGTGGCTGTTGTTTGCCAATTTTCAGGAAGGAATTGTCGATCATTTTACGCGGCGGCTTGCTCTCGTCGTTGCTTATATTGACGATGAGTACATTCGTTGTGTTTTGGCAAAGCAGTTGAATGAAGAACTGGGAAATGGAGATGTGTCTCAGATCCACCGAAAAATATTCGATCGATTGACACATGCTCTCGCACCATATAAACCAGAACATGTAACCACGGAAATGTTACTACCTGGAAGTAGATTGAGCCAAGATTTGGAGGCACTGTACTCCGATCCTAATCCTTACATAGGCGTAGGTGCAGCCATTCTTATGGAAGTTCGGGGTGAGCAAAGGGATGAAATAGTAAACAAAGAGTTAGCTCGGACGGAGTTGGATAGTTCTGTTCTATCATGGTTCTATCTACACGGAGAGCTAGAGATCGGACATGCTGATGAAATCATCAAACTAGCCCATCAGATTGATAACTCGGATGGAGATAAAGCTGCGGTGTTACAAGGATTAGAAATGACTTCTGATGTACTGTGGGATTTTTGCAACGGAATGTATCGGACGTGCTTCCTGTAAGCCATCACAAACATACTAATGGGCAAGAGTGAAAGTTTAAGAAAGAAAACTCACGAACCACTCACATGCGATCTAGATTACAGCTAGTCCCCCGATCGATCTGTAAAATGTGTAGTAGAGCGGCTAGTAACTTGACTTTTTAAGGCAAAAGCTGAATAAATATTATTTTAGATTTGCCTGAAAGTCCTTACTCCTAGCCGTCTTCAATATAGTTGCACATTGAGGACTAGAAAATGAAGACGATCGTGTGTGTGCCAGGGTATCAGATCGCAGCAGAAATTCATGTAGGCAGTCATACCGTCATCTATCGGGGAATCCGAGAAGACGATCTATGTCCAGTCACGATCGAAGTCCTCCGCAATCCATTTCCCAGCTTCAATGAACTGCTCCAGTTTCGACATCAGTATGACATTGGCAAAGATCTCGATCTGCCCAATGTTATCAAAACTTTAGCACTAGAAACCTACCAAAACTCCTATGCTCTGATTTTGGAGGATTTTGGTGGTATTTCACTCAAATCTTTCTCACGTCAAGTGGGAGCTTTGGGAAACGAGATTCCAACATTAACTATATTTCTCAACATAGCAATTCAAATTGCTGATGCGCTGGGCGGACTACATAGTCATCGGGTAATTCACAAAGATATCAAACCCACCAATATCCTCATTAACCCACAGACACACCAAATTAAACTGAGCGATCTGAGTATTTCTTCATTATTACCTAAAGAAATCCAACAGATCGAAAATGTCAATAAGTTAGAAGGGACACTGGCATATATTTCTCCCGAACAAACTGGACGGATGAATCGAGGTATTGATTACCGCAGCGATTTTTATTCTTTAGGTGTAACCTTTTACGAACTATTAACGGGGCAATTACCGTTTATTTCCAACGATCCGATGGAATTGGTACATTCTCATCTTGCCAAGCAGCCAGTTTCAGCGCGGCAACTACAACCTGATATTCCACTAGCGATCTCAGAGATTGTCAGTAAGTTGATGTCAAAAAATGCTGAAGATCGCTACCAAAATGCTTTGGGGTTAAAGCACGATCTAGAGATTTGTCTGGCTCAATTGCAACAGGATGGCAAGATTGGATTATTTAGATTGGGAGAGCGAGATCCGAGCGATCGCTTTCTCATCCCCGAAAAACTATACGGTCGAGATCCAGAAGTTGCTGTACTACTAAATGCTTTTGAACGAGTCAGTAAGGGAATCGCCGAGATCTTACTAGTGGCTGGCTGTTCTGGGATCGGCAAAACTGTTGTCATTCAAGAAGTTCACAAACCTATTGTGCGTCGGCGCGGCTATTTCATCAAAGGTAAGTACGACCAATTCCAGCGCAATATTCCATTTTCAGCTTTCGTGCAAGCCTTTCGCGATTTGATGGGGCAATTGCTGTCTGAATCAGATTGGCAACTGCAAACCTGGAAAACTCAAATTCTCGCGGCTGTAGGCGATCGTGGGCAAGTCTTGATTGATGTAATTCCCGAACTAGAACGAATTATTGGCAAACAACTTCCAGCACCAGAATTGGCTGCTAGTGCAGCACAGCAGCAATTCAATCTACTGATCCAGAAATTTGTGCGCTTGTTTGCCACAGCAGCACATCCATTAGTGTTATTTTTAGACGATTTGCAATGGGCAGATTTAGCATCTTTGAATTTGTTGCAGTCTTTGATGCAGGATACGGGATACTTGTTGGTATTGGGAGCTTATCGGGATAATGAAGTTTCACCCATTCATCCATCGATTTTAGCCATAAATGAGATCGTAAAAACTGGTATAACAGTCAACACGATTACACTCAAAGCTCTGCACCAAGAAGATTTGAATCAATTAGTTGCAGATACATTCAATTGCGGTCTGCTCGTCGCTCAACCCTTAGCTGAATTGGTGGAAATAAAAACTCAAGGTAATCCCTTTTTTGCTACCCAATTTCTCAAAGCATTATATGAAGATGGACTAATTACCTTCGATCGGCTGAGTCAGAATGGAGCCGTAGGCGGTTGGAGTTGCGATCTTGCTCAAGTTAGATCCTTGGCTGTCACCGATGATGTCGTAGAATTTATGGCGTTGCAATTGCAAAAGTTGCCAGTAGAAACTCAATCAGCGATCGCCCTAGCGGCTTGTGTAGGCTCACAATTCGATCTCAATACCTTAGCGATCGTTTTGGAGCGATCGCCAGCTCAGACAGCCTTGGCATTGTGGAGCGGATTGCAAGAAAACTTACTGATTCCCACCACAGATGTCTACAAATTTTTTACCCGCTCCGATCGTCAATCGGTGTTAAATGTAGCAGCTAATCCAGTGTATCGCTTTGTACACGATCGCGTTCAACAAGCAGCTTACTCCCTGATTCCCGATCGCCAAAAACAAGCAACGCATCTCAAAATCGGTCAGTTACTCCAGCAAAGTTGCTCAGAGGTTGTCAGAGCGGAAAGACTATTCGATATTGTTGGACATTTGAATGTAGCCAAAGAATTAATTACCGATCCAAGCGATCGACAATTATTTGTCGATCTTAACTTTAAAGCAGGTAAAAAAGCGAGGAATTCTACTGCTTATTGTGCGGCAAATATTTATCTCCAAACCGGAATCCAACTTCTAGCCATCAACTGTTGGGAAACCCAGTACCAGTTGACATTAGATCTTCATATTGCTGCGGCTGAAGCTGCCTATCTGGAAGGGAATCTAGAGGGAATGGAAGAGATCGCCAGCGTGGTACTGCGATCAGCGCGAACTATTTTGGATAAAGTTAGTATTTATAGAATTCAAATTGCAGCACTTACTGCCAACGGTAGAGGGGAGGAAGCGATCGCCACAGGCGCAACAGTACTCTCTCAATTGGGGTTTGAATTCCCCACCACACCTAACGAAGCCCAGACGGTTGAAGCACTAGAAATGCTCAAGAGCCAACTTCAAGGCAGAAGAATTGAAGACCTCTTAAATTTACCAGTGATGACCGTTGGCGCATCCGCTCCTCTGGAACATATTCAGGCACAGCTAATAATAGAATTATTAGCCGATTTAAGCGCGCCTACTTTCAATGCGATGCCAACGTTGATGCCCCTTCTGAGCTTCAAGATGGTGAGCTTGTCGCTCCAGTTTGGAAATATACCTGCATCAGCGATGGGGTATGTTAATTATGGTTTTGTGCTAAGTGCCTTTTTCGGAGATGCGGAGACAGGTTATCGTTTTGGTAAATTAGCCATAGCTCTGATGGATTCCCCTAATGCTAGAGAGTTACAGGGTAGAATTTCATTTTTATTTGCTACTTGGATTCAGCATCGCCAAGAACCAATTAGATCGACCATCCCGACACTGAAATATGCTTACACGGCTAGTATGGAATCTGGCGATCTTCTCGCCATCGGTTATAGCATCTGTTGTTACTTTGATGCCAACCTGCTTTGTGGAGTGCAACTAAATACGTTGGAATCGGAGATATCAGCTCATACTAATGCTTTAGAGCAGATCAAGCAATATTCTGCCATAGCTTATCTACAGATGAAACGGCAGGTAGTACTGAACTTGATGGCAAAGGGAAGTCAGTCGGAGTCCTTAATCGGCACTGCTTATGATGAGACAGTAATGATTCCCAGACATATTCAAGATGGCGAACTTATTGCGATCGCTTATATCCATGTTTACAAGTTGATGCTGGCGTACTTATTTGGTAACTATAAGGCTGCTCTAGCAAATATTACAGAAGGTGAACGGTATTTAGTTGCACTCTCAGGAATGATTTCGGTTTCCGTATTTCATTTTTATGCTGCTTTAACATACCTAGCACTTGCTGCCGAACAGTCAGCACAGGAGCAATCAGCAACTCTCTTCCAAGTGGAAATCCATCAAGCTGAGATCTACAAATGGGCACAAGAGACGCCGATGAATTACCTCCATCAGTGGCATTTGATCGAAGCCCAAAAGCAACAGATATTAGGCAACCGAGCTGCGGCGATCGAACATTACGATCGAGCTATTGCTTTAGCCAAAGAACATCAATTTGTCCATGAAGAAGCACTAGCAAACGAACTAGCCACGAAATTTTACTTAGACTGGGGCAAAGCAAAAATCGCTCAAGCTTACGCCTTTGAGGCGTACTACTGTTATGGACGATGGGGTGCGATCGCCAAAGTCAACCATTTAGCCACACTCTACCCCCAACTGCTGGCACCCATTCTGAGTGCCCCCGCCGCAATTGGCGATCGAGCCACTGATGATGAGTCCGACATCGAAACGACGATAATTTGCACTTCGAGCACTGGTACCTCTGAATTCTTAGATTTGGCTACCCTCCTCAGAGCCTCGCAAACTATTTCCAGAGAGATCGGACTCGATCGACTCATCCCTAGTCTCTTAGAAATCGTCATCGCCAATGCTGGTGCGGACAAATGTGTTTTACTCCTCAAACAACAAGAAAACTTACAGGTAATCGCCAGGGTAAAGTTGGGGCAACAACCCCAGATACTAGAGCCAATACCATTCGAGCTGAGTACTGATGTAGCGATTAGCTTGGTAAATAAAGTCAAGAATAGCTTGGAACCAATTCTCCTCATCGATGCACACGTAGATCGAATTGCTGGAGATAGTTATCTGGAGCAACACCAACCCAAAAGCGTCCTCTGTAGCCCGATCTTAAATCAAGGCGAGTTAATCGGGATCTTGTATCTAGAAAATCAACTTACACTCGGCGCATTTACGCGCGATCGATTAGATACACTCAAAGTAATTATTGCCCAAGCCGCCATCAGCATCGAAAATGCCAGACTCTATACCGAGCTACAAGCATCATTTATAGTACTCGAACAAAAAGTTGAAGAACGTACCCTCGAACTCAAAGCCGCCAAAGAACTAGCTGATAGTGCCAACCAAGCCAAAAGTAGTTTTTTCACCAACATGAGTCACGAACTCCGCACGCCGCTCAACGCAATTTTGGGAATGTCGGAGGGGTTACAAGAACAAGTATATGGTTCACTCAACAAACAGCAAATCCGCTGCATCGAAGTCATCAATAATAGTGGTACTCACCTGCTGGAATTGATCGATGATATTCTCGATCTGGCAAAAATCGAGGCGGGAAAGCTAGAATTAGACTGTGTTCCCACTAATATCGGTCAGCTATGCCATGCTAGTCTATCGTTTGTCAAACAGCAGTCTTTCCAAAAACAGATTCAACTAGACATAAATATCCCTCCCAATCTGCCCGAGCTAGTCATCGACGAACGTCGGATTCGCCAAGTTTTGATTAACTTGCTCTCCAATGCGGTCAAATTTACCCCAGTAGGTGGTCGCGTCAACTTGGAAGTGGTATCAGCAGATCCAGCTTGGATGCAAGTTGTAGTGAGCGATACAGGCATCGGGATCGCCCCAGAAAATCTCCAGCGACTATTTCAGCCCTTTGTCCAAATCGATAGTGCTGTGAGCCGCCAAGGCAAGGGTACGGGTTTGGGACTAAATCTGGTGCGGGAGATGGTCGAGCTGCATGGGGGGAGAGTAAGTGTCAGTAGTGAAATTAATATCGGTAGTCGGTTCACGATCGATTTACCATGCGGCAGTCAGCCGTCGAGATTTTCATTGCCCAGCGATTGTCGATCGACCGAAGTTGCTAAAACTTGCTCTCAAATAGAATTGTCCAGCGGTACGGCTGACGCAAACAGACGACCCCTAATCGCGATCGCCGATGACAACAAAGCTAATGTCGAGACACTCTCTGATTATCTAGCAGCAAAAGGATACGACATTATTGTGGCGGAAAATGGTCTAGAGGCGATCGAGCTAACAAAGCTGCATCATCCCGCCGCGATTTTGATGGATATCCAAATGCCCGTCTTAGATGGTTTGTCAGCGATCCAACAACTGCGGCGCGATCCTCAATTTGCCAAATTACCGATTATTGCACTGACAGCCTTAGCGATGAATGGCGATCGGGAACGCTGCCTAGCGGCAGGGGCAAATGAATATTTAACTAAACCCGTCCCACTCCGGTTACTAGCAGCTACAATTCAAAATTTAATCGCCCTGCACGAGGTACGGAAGATCGTCATAGCTTGATGTTCCTACCACCCATACAGCCTCGAAAAAATAGTTGACGCGACTGTCTATTTTAGCGATCGATCGTCAGCATCATAACTGTTTCAGCATCGATTCGGACACGTAGGCATTTGCTTTAATGATTTTACTATAGCCCTAGACTAATTTAGCTAGTTCGTGTTATGCTTGTTTATACGAATAAAGTATGGCGAGCGTCGCCTAGTGGTTATGGCAGAGGTTTGTGGTGCCTCCACTCGCGGGTTCGAATCCCGTCGTTCGCCCTGATAATTTTATTCAAAACAATCCCTAGCCGATGGTTAGGGATTGTTTTATATATTCTAGCGAGTGCGAACCGTTTCAAACGGGGTGATTCAAAGGTAATTTAACTGCAAACTCAGTCCAGCCACTAATACTGGCAACATGAATTTGACCGTTTAATTGCTGCACTAACTTTTGAACCAAGGATAGCCCTAAACCGCTACCCCCTTGTTGCGAGGACAAAGTACCATCTCCAGCAGAGAATCGATCGCTGCTAGGAATCCGATAGAATTGCTCGAAGATGTGGGGTAGATGTTGCGCGGAGATTTGAGTCTGATTTTTGACGACGATCGTCAGCCACTCTGAATTTGGCTCTCCAGAGATCTCTACATGAATTTGCCCATCTACCTGAGTATATTTGCAGGCATTATTTAACAATTCTGTAAAAATTTTGGTCAGGTAAAATCGATCGGTGGCAATAGTTGGAATCCATTCGGATACAGTAGTAACTAATTGTTGGCGATCTATACTGGTACGATGAATAAATGGGGCGATCGCATTTTGTAACCATGCCTGAATTTCTACTGCTTCGATCGCGATTTTCTCGTTTGCCAATTCCAATCGCTGTAACTCTAAAATATTATTAATTAATTCTACTTCGCGATCGCATTCTTGCTCTAAAATTGCTAAATATTTTTCAGCCCGATGTCCTGACAATAAATCGGCAATCTGCCGATCTTCATTCAAACTAGTTTTTAACAACCGCATTGCCATTTTAATATTCATCAACGGTGCGCGTAAGTCATGAGAAATATTATTGATAAAGTCATCTTTTTGGTGGCATACCGACTCTAGCTCGGCAATCCGTTCGATTAGTTCGACTAGCTCTGACGTGGAAGAATCACGCTGATTAGTAGCATTATTAGTAAATCCGGCGAACAGATTCATTGCTGTGAGTAGTTGTTGCCCCAACGCTTGCACCCAAGATAAATCTTGGGATGTCCAGATACTATTGAGATTTCCTACTAAGCAAATTCTTCCCCACAATTGGCTGCGGTTGCGATTGGATAGATCGGGTTGCTTGAGTAATGGAATAAATACATATCGATCGCAAATGTTGATATTCATGACTGTCGTCGTCGCAGTAAATTCAACAATTTCTCGATCGTGCAGCCGTCGATCGATCTCCGCCGCTTTTTCGGGTTCTAAGCTTAAAGTCAATTGTCCTAAATTTGGTAACTGGGCAATCGTCAACCATCGATGAAATTGCGGTTGATATTGTTGAATTAATACCCCATTTAAAACTAAAATTTCCTGGATCTGGGCGGCGGTAAGTTGACAGAGATAGGTTGAGTCGATATGACTGCTCATGGATGATTATCGGGGTTCCGTTGTCAGGTAGCGATCGATCTAGTCGTGATATTAATAAAATTTGTTACAATATCTAAATAAAATTCGATCTAAAGTATATGAGTGAACGAGAACCAGTGGAAACAGCATTACTGGCACAACAATTGGAGAGTCCAAATCTACGCGATCGAATGGTAGCATTAGCTTCACTCCGAGATGTACCTGCTGATGTGGCACTACCCCTGATCAAAAAAGTACTCAATGATGAAAGCTTACAACTGCGATCGATGGCAGTGTTCGCTCTAGGTATCAAAGTCACATCAGAATCTTACCCGATTTTGATCGAGATCCTTGCTAATGACCCAGATTATGGCATTCGCGCCGATGCCGCAGGGGCACTCGGCTATTTAGAAGATATTCGTGCTTTTGAAGCACTCGTCAGGGCGTTTTATGAAGATACTGACTGGTTAGTGCGGTTTAGTGCGGCTGTATCCTTGGGCAATCTCAAAGATCCGCGTGCTTTTGATGTACTGATGCAAGCTCTAGACTCACCAGAAGTCGTACTTCAGCAAGCAGCGATTGCGGCATTGGGCGAGATTAAAGCGATTGCAGCAGTCGATCGACTGGTATTATTTATTGAAGCTGAAGACTGGCTCGTCCGTCAACGCTTGGCTGAGGCTTTAGGACAATTACCTACTCCCAAGAGTATTTCCGCGCTCAAGTATCTCACCAAAGATAGTCAGCCAAATGTATCCGCCGCCGCCACCATCTGCCTCCAACGGCTAGAAGAGTAGAAGCGTGACTTGGAGCGGATGCAAAATCTCTAGTGAAGAGGGGAAAAAGGGGAAAGGGCAGGGGGTAAAGGAACGAAACGAGCCATCCACCCTCTACCCCTAAAACCTAAAGCCTAAAGCCTAAAACCTAAAACCTAAAGCCTAAAGCCTAATCATGAACGTCCAAGAATTTTTTGAATTGAGTGCTGGCAAATGGTTTTCCCAAAAAACCAGTCAACATTTAACATTGAAACAGTCAGAACATGGTAAATCCGATCTCACGATCGAAATTTTACCCCAAGACAATCCCCAGATCGTCAAACTGTGCCAACAAACAGGCATCGATCCCAGCCTCATCTGGGGGGGTGCTAAATATACCTGGAAAGGTACACTTAGTTGGGATACCCAGCTTCAAAGCTCAGGCAATCAGCAGGGTGAAACAATCGCGATCTTGGTTCCTGATGCGCCAGCAGCCAAGACTGGCAAGCTATTTCACACCGATCGTCAGAATGCCCAACTTCCCCAAGCTCGGTATACACTAGGTGATGATGATGCGCTAACTCTAGTCACAACGGCTGAAAATACCTGCGCCGAAGAACGAGTTTGGTTTGAGAGTAATAACGTCCGAATTCGCACCACGATCGTCACACAGACTGATGGTAACTCGATCGCGTCCTTTTACTCAGAGATTCGGATGGGTGGGTAAACAGTTGACAGTTGACAGTTGACAGTTGACAGTTGACAGTTGCAAGCGAAGTGACTAGAGGCACTGGGAGGGAGACTCGTCCAGTGGAGGCTCTAAATCCCTGCTATTCGGTAATTAAGTATCTCGGCTAGCTCGATTGCAGCATTTTTTTACTTCTGTATCCATCTAAAGACAGATTTTGTGGATTTCTCGGTTGCGAAAATTAGATCGGAGTGTAACAATGCGGTTGGTCTATTATCAGGTAAATTTTAAAAATACGTGCAATCTAATTTAATCGAACCAGTTAACCAGCAAGGATCTGAATTTGAGCGAGAAAGGCTTCCTTTCACCATTCAAGATGTTCGAGCAGCGATCCCCAAATATTGTTTTGAGCCTTCTACCTGGAAGTCATTAAGTTATTTCGGTCGCGATGTCGTAATTGTAGCTGGATTGTACGCGATCGCTTACAAATTAGATTCTTGGCTATTTTATCCAGTCTTCTGGTTCATGCAGGCAACGATGTTTTGGGCGTTATTCGTAATCGGACACGATTGTGGTCATGGTTCATTTTCTCGACACAAGTGGCTCAATGACTTGGTGGGACACATCTCCCACTCATTTATTTTAGTCCCCTATCACGGCTGGCGAATCAGCCATCGGACGCATCACCATAATACTGGCAATATCGAAACTGACGAAAGTTGGTATCCAGTATCTGAAGCTAAATATCAGGATATGGCGGGATGGGAGAAGTTTCTTCGGTTCGACCTTACCTTATTGTTAGCTTACCCCCTATATTTATTCCGTCGTTCTCCCGAACGTCCAGGTGGTTCGCATTTCCACCCAGCTAGTCCCCTATTTCGCAAGTCCGAAAAGTGGGATGTCATTACCAGCAGCATTTGTTGTGCAGTGATGGTAGCTTTAGTCGCTGCGGGGACATTTACCTGGGGTTGGCTGTGGCTGGTGAAGTTTTATCTGATGCCTTATCTAGGATTTGTTGTCTGGTTGGATTTAGTCACCTTCTTGCATCACACCGATGATGATATCCCTTGGTATCGCGGTAAAGATTGGTACTTCCTCAAAGGTGCACTTTCGACAATCGATGTTGATTATGGGTTTATCAATAATATTCACCATGATATCGGTACCCACGTCGCTCACCATATCTTCTTATCAATCCCTCACTACCACCTCCTAGCGGCAACAGAAGCGATTAAACCCGTTTTAGGCGAATACTACCGCAAATCCGATCGTTCCATCTGGGCAGCCTTCTGGGATGCCAAGGAGAACTGTCATTATGTCTCGAATACTGGTAGTAAGATTTACTATCGATCGAAGTAGGTTTTAGGCTTTAGGCTTTAGGCTTTAGGGGCAAGGTTTTAGGTTTTGGGGCATTAGCCGCAATGCGAGTGTTCTAAATCTCTGGTACAGCTAAAAACTAAGCTGAAAATCAAAAATCCGTTCCTCAAGCCTAATTCCTAGAGCCTACACCCCTAATCTCCAACCCTAAAGCCTAACATCCAAAGCCTAAAGCCTAATCCCTATGTCTCGACGTTATTTGACTAGTCTATTATCAATTTGTTTGAGTGCGATCTTATGGCTCAACTTTGTCCCCACAGCACAGGCGATGGGTGGTAAATTACCTGCAATGAATCAGCCAGCACCAGAATTTACGCTACCAACAAATACTGGAACGGGACAAGTAGCTCTAGCTGACTATGCAGGGAAATGGATAGTTCTATACTTTTACCCCAAAGACTTCACCTCCGGTTGCACATTAGAAGCGCGGAGATTTCAACAAGACATCAACAAATATCAACAACGCCAAACTGAGATTGTCGGCGTGAGTGCTGATTCGATCGATTCTCACGCCGAATTTTGTGATTCAGAAGGCTTAAAATTCCCCCTACTAGCAGACACCGACGGCAAAGTCAGTAAAGCCTATGGTTCCTGGATGGGTATTTACTCCATGCGCCATAGCTTCATCATCGATCCTCAAGGAGTCTTACGCGCCACATTTACAGATGTCAATCCCACAGCCCATAGCCGCGAAGTACTAACCGAACTAGATCGACTCCAATTGGCTAAAATTTAAATTGCAGCATCGGGGATAGAGAGCAACACACCTCAGCCCAGCACAATCATCCCCCTCTGCGCCCTTTGTCTTGATTCGCTGTCTTGTCGTTTTTTTATTCGGCGTCGTTTTATTCGGGGGGAACCCTAGACATAAAAAACGACAAGACGGGGGGAACCCTAGACATAAAAACGCCGCTAAACCCTCGGGTTTCCCGAGGAGCACGAATTGCTGCGTTAAAAAAAGAACCGATCCTAGCCGAGCAGAAGACCAAGAATAGAAATGAATGTCAGCTAGCGATCGATCGACTGAAATAATACCACAAAGCAGAACGATCGATAATGTCGGCTTGAATTGAGCATCAAGACTGAACAAATATAGAAGACAGCCAAATGCCCCAAGGCGATCGATCGCTCCATCAGTTACGATCGAATACAGTGTAGATATCCGCCTAATTATTGGCATAATAACTAGTAAGTATCCCAAAATCAAACCCATCCAAGTTGGGAACAAAGTAGTAGTCATCAAATTAAAGTTGACACTCACATTCATATTCAAAAATTTTAGCCAGACAAAATCGGTATAGATACTTCACACTCAGCCTATTTCACTATTAACTAGCAAGGAGAACAATTTTTATGGGCAGGATTTTTATCTGTGCAATCTACGGCGGCTATGAAGGTGCTGCTTCAGATCCAGAAACCATTGGAAGTGCGCCAAATGAAGCTAAAGAAATGGTATTTTTGCGCGATTTAATCGTCCCAGAACTTCGCAATCGGAAGTTTGAAGTCGTGGCTGTACCTGATTTTGACAACCCTAGACTCAGTATCGATTGGATCGATAGACGCGCCAAACCAGGTGATATCGCCTTAGGTATTCATGCTGATGCTTATGCTCATTCCCAAACTAGAGGAGTGAGTACTTTTTATATAGCCAAAAATGGCGAACGCAAAAATCACGCTCAGATGCTGTTACTAGCTTTTTCCAGTCGCGTGCCAGATTTACCTAGTCGCGGGGCAAAACCTGATACAGTAACGGGTACAGGTAGTTTAGCCTTTTGTCGGCGATTGACGATTCCGTCACTACTGATGGAAATTGGCTTTAAAATCGATAGTGACGATCGACAAAAGATCCAAGCTTATCGGCGAGAAATTGCGCTGGGGATTGCCGATGGTTTAGTCACATGGAGCCGTGACGTACAGATGCAAGCCGCCAGTAACAATCACACCGTACCAGTACATCTAAAAGTTAATAACGAACCATATCCTGAATGGGGAATTGCGATCGATGGTAATGTTTATATTCCGATCGATCTAGCAGATAGATTGTCCGTCAATCTTGCGCTCAATCCCCAGATGCGGCGAATGCGCTATCGAGGGATAGTCTACATTAAAGCGATCGAATTGCGCGATCTAAATATCTCGATCGTTTCCGAAATCGGCCGTACCTATAATATCCGCTCTCAACACCAATTTAGTGCCGAAGAATTCGATCGAATTATCTGCTTGGGACATACTACCGCCATCCATCTCAATGATTTTATCACGGCAAATAATCATCAGGCTGTAGAAATATTCCCTCACGTCGCCGAGATCTACATCGAAGAAGCCAACGCTGAAGATGTCAACCACGATCTAGCCTTTGCTCAAATGTGTCTAGAAACCCGCTTCCTGACCTTTGGCGGTGCCATCCTACCAGAATTTAATAATTTTGCTAGTTTGGGCGACAGGCAGGCCGAATGGGCAAAATTCGCCAACTTGCGGCTGGGGATTCGCGCTCACATCCAACAACTTAAAGCCTATGCTAGCACTGACTTGTTAGTCCAAGAATGCGTCGCGCCCAGATTTGAACTAGTCAAGCGCGGTATTGCCCCAACGATGCGGCAGTTAAATGGTCGCTGGTCGGCAGATGGACAGTACACAGTCAAAATCTCCGCAATCCTCCGGCGGTTGTATGAGACGGCTGGACTTTTTTAGATCCAAGCCAAATTACACTCTATTTGCAACAAATTTAACATCCGTGCGTCATCAGTATTAGCTAAACTATAAGATAGGCTTAGTTGAGTGCAAGACAATTGGCTCAAAGCAAAGAAACGAAGCCAGCTAGCTGAGATTGCTAAAAGAATTGTATAGATGTGATTTGTATGTCAGAACCCCAGAAAAACTCACCCATTGACGATCGAGCGGAAGTCACAGCCCCAAACGATAACTCCATCACTGCCAAGCCCCACACTGCCCTCAAAACATTGCGACAAGGTAGTAAATATGTCTCATTGCTATTACTAAGTACGATCGCGAGTTGTTCGTTTGGCTATTTAGCTGCTAAAGAACAGCTCCCGACCAGTATCGAGTCATCTGCTGTGGCTAGTCCAAAAGTAGCCGATAGTAGCAGTATTTTAACTGGTGCCAATACCAATTTTATCACCCAAGTAGTCGATAAAGTCGGCCCAGCCGTCGTCAGAATCAATGCTTCAACAACTGTAGCTGCTCGTTCAGGTGCTGGGGATGAGTCTGAAGATCCCTTCTTTCGGCGATTCTTTGGCAATCGGACAGGTCAACCGCAGCAACCAGCAGAGCGCGAAATCAGACAGGGTACAGGCTCTGGTTTTATTATCAATAATAATGGTCAAATCCTGACCAATGCTCACGTTGTCGCTGGTGCGACGAAAGTCACCGTTACGCTCAAAGATGGCCGGACGGTAGATGGTAAAGTTAAAGGAATCGATCGAGTGACAGATGTTGCTGTCATCGAGATCGCCGAGAAAAATCTCCCTAGTATTCAACTTGGTGATTCCGAGCAAATTAAACCAGGTGAATGGGCGATCGCGATCGGTAATCCATTAGGCTTAGATAACACTGTTACCGCTGGCATCGTCAGTGGTACCGGACGTACTGGTGCGGAAATTGGCGCAGCAGATAAACGAGTAAATTACATCCAAACTGATGCTGCCATCAATCCGGGTAACTCTGGTGGCCCCCTGCTCAACGCAGGTGGACAAGTCATCGGGATGAACACCGCTATCTTGCGCGGTGCTCAAGGTTTGGGGTTTGCAATCCCCATTAATACAGCCGTGCGGATTGCCAATCAACTGATTGCCACAGGCAAAGTAGATCATCCCTTCCTCGGCGTTCAGATGGTCAATCTCACCCCTGCTCTCAAGCAAGAAATCAACAGCGATCCCAACGCCAATTTTAAGATCGATGTCGATAAAGGTACTCTGATTGCCCGCGTCGTTCGCAATTCACCCGCAGCGAAAGCCGGAATGCGTTCTGGAGACATCATCAAGAGCGTCAATGGGAAAACCGTCGAAAACTCCAATCAAGTGCAGCAAGCTGTCGAAACAACCAAGATTGGTACTAATGTCCAAATCCAAGTCCGCCGGAATGGACAAGATCTCAGTCTCAATGTTACCCCAGTCGCTGCTCCGCCCATGACAGCAGAGCCAGAATAGATTTGAGGCAAACTCACAGCTTGCCACCAGTTTTTAAATATTAGCATTGGCATAGATTCAGGGTGCCCCTCGTGGGTATCCTGATTCAGCAGTAATAATACCTATCCATTGGTGTCAGCTAATCATTCCGGCGTTGCTGATTTAAGGTATGATGATGGGTTTGTCAAACCCATCTTTCTCCCAGTCCCCTAGTCCCCCTCCCTCATCTCTTGACAATATACTTTTATACAGATCGAGAACAGCCTTACGGTTGCTTCTCCAATTTTTCCAAGCACGCATTTGTGATGGATAAATTGTGGTGGTACACTACCGAACACTATTTCCAAGCCCAGAAATTTATCGGGACACCCTATCTCGAACAAATTCGATCGATCCGGACACCCAACGATGCTGCTAAATTGGGCAGAAAACGTAGTTATCCACTCCGAAGTGACTGGGAGCAAGTCAAGGACGAAATCATGTTCCGTGCGGTGCTATGCAAATTTCAAATCCACCTGGATATTCGGGAAATTTTGCTCGGTACTGGCGATGAATCGCTTGTCGAAAACGCCCCCAATGATTACTACTGGGGCTGTGGTAAAGATGGCACAGGCAAAAATCAGCTCGGCTTGACTTTAATGCGAGTCAGAGAGATATTGAAAGGGAGTTGACACTTTGGCTACGCTCATTGCAAGCAGTTGACAGCGCATAGTTATTGACTATTCCCCATACTTTATCCCCTAATGATTAAATCCTGGCTGGTAATTTGCATCGTGGCGGGATTTGTGGCATTCGGGCTGCTGCGATTAAATACGCCTGAAGGAAATCGCTGGTTTAATCGCCAACGTCGCCCCGAGTGGCTGACATTTGAGGGGCTGATTCCAGTAATTTGGATGGTAGTGTTTATCTGTGGCGGATGGTCGGCTTATAATACCTGGGAATCAGCCCCAATTAATAACCCACCTTGGGGATTGATGGCATTATATCTGCTCCTAGAGGTGGCAATTATGCTCTACACACCCTCAATGTTCTGGTTTCGGAGTCTCAGAGTCGGCACGATCGTTGGTGCGTCAGGATGGATCTTAGGGGTAATTCTGGCAGTATTGGTATTTCCGATTTCGAGTACGGCAATGATTCTCTTACTACCTTATTTACTCTGGAGTCCGATTGGTACCTATGTTACATGGGTGATGGAAGGATTGAATTAGGGGAGCGGGAATAGTCAATGGTAGGTAGTCCCTTATTCCCGATCCCATATCCCCTCCTGTACAATAGCGATCGACACAACTTTAGAGAGTAGTACGGGGATCATGGGTGAAAATTTAACACAATTATTAGAACCGATCGCGAGTCAATTTCGCGCGCTCAACCTGCCTGAAGCGTTAACTCATTGGGGACATCCCTTCTTTATGAGTATCGTGATGTTTGCAATGGGTGGATATGGTGCCTATACTGGCTGGAAAGGAAGAATATTGACAGCTAGCGAGCCTCAGGTGGCGATCGAAAATAAGACCAAGCATCGGCAGGTAATGCCAGCGATGTTTGCCTTTATGGCGATTGGTGCAACTGGAGGGATATTGTCTTTAGTCATCCAAAAACACGCGGTGATGGCGAGTCCGCACTTTTTGACAGGCACAATCGTCCTAACTTTCCTGGCACTAAATAGCCTCATCTCTTTTACGGGTTTCGGTGGTAACAAACCAGAACTACGTAAAGTTCATGCCTATTTTGGTAGCACGATTTTGGTGTTAATGGTCGTGCACGCGCTGATGGGATTGAAATTAGGTCTGTCGATCTAAACAAGCGGAGCCTACTTTATCTAGTATAGATCGAGGGTACCCTCGATCTACGATCGTCCTCAGATATCCGCATTAGTACAACGATCGATCGCCGACTAACTACAAACCACCCAAAAACCAAATGGGCTTGTAATAAATTCGAGCCGCACTGCGACAATAGCTCAGTGTTTGTCTGGAATTTGACTGTCAACTATCAACTATCAACTGTCAACTGATTTCCATGTCCAGATCTCGCGAACCATTGATTAGCCTCGCTCTTTATCATGCTTTCAAGCAACCGATAATTAACCCATTATTTTACCTGTATCTCCAGGGAAAAGTAGAAGGTACCGAGCATATCCCGAAATCGGGCGGATTTGTGGTAGTGAGCAATCATGGTAGTAATTTCGATCCGCCACTATTATCGGCTGCTGTATTGCGTCCGGTAGCATATATGGCAAAAGAAGAATTGTTTGAAGTGCCAATATTGAAAAATGCAATTAAGTTGTATGGTGCATATCCCGTCAAACGGGGTGCAGTCGATCGCACGACAATTAAAGCGGCATTAGCTTATCTTGAGAATGGCTGGGGTGTCGGAATTTTCTTGTCTGGTACGCGCACACCTGATGGTAGAGTTGTCGATCCGAAACCAGGTGCGGCTCTAATTGCCGCTAAAGCGCAGGTACCCTTACTTCCTGTCAGTCTATGGGGTACTCATTTGCTCGAACAAAAGGGCAAAATATTCCCTCAATCTACGCCGATTACAATTAGAATTGGCGAACTAATTCCCCCGCCGACAGCAACTAAAAGATCGGAACTCGATCGAGTCACAGAGCTATGTACGACCAAAATTAATGAGTTACACGCTCTAGGTAGATAGTCATAAAATGTGGGATTAATTCAAGAATTGCCCTGACATTTTATTGTTATAATTATTAAAAAACATCACCCACGATCGCACACATGAACAATATTCTACGGGAACAACTAGCCGAACTCGTTGATGAGGCTGAATTAGAATGGTTGAAGCCACACATTCAGAAGGATGTAGTGCTTTTAGTCGTTCCCGAACTCGATCTCTTAGATGTCGCTGTAGCGATCGCTAGTGACAATACTCAATCAGTTCAACATTGGATTGGCGAACAACTACTAGTCAAACCATCTCCTGAAATTCTCAACCGCTGGAATACTAATCCCAACCAGAGGTTTCAAGCCACGATCGTTCAACCTTATATCTTAGTAAAAGAGTTAGTGACATAAACCAGCGCATAGCTAAACAATAATGATTTAACGTTTACTAGGTTAGAGCGATAAAACAATCCATAATCTCTAAAAAGAATCGCTAACTTATAAAATCTTATTGTGGTAGTTTTTGCGCTTCAACAGAATTTAATTTATTCAATCATCAGACTTGGCAACGCAGCCATCCAAACTAATAAAACCTAAATCTGTACCTTTACCAGCGTGTACGAGAGCTAGCTGCACGTACTTTTTAGCATGGAGAATCAATCCCTGAGCTTCTGTCGCATCTACTTGGCGCAGACATTTCGCAGGTACTCCCACCATCAAAGAATGCGGCGGTACATCCTTAGTTACCACACAACCCGCACCGATGATACTACCACTACCCACCCGAACGCCATCCAACACGATCGCCCCAATCCCGATTAAGCAGCCTGTTTCGATATACGCAGCATGAATTACTGCTCGATGTCCGACAGTGACATAACTCTCTAAAATAGTCGGTTGTCCAGGATCGCCGTGAATAATCGCCCCATCCTGAATATTTGTACAAGTTCCAATCTCAATTCGTTCGACATCGCCCCGCACTACCGCACCGTACCAGATACTTGCGCCCGACTCGATCGAGACGTGTCCAATTACCACCGCATTAGCAGCTACAAAGGCAGCACAAGAGACATCTACAGGTGCCCAGAAGGTCGGTAAATCTAGCGGGGATAGGGATTGAGTCATGCGGACAATCGATCGCGATTACAGGTACAAATTCGAGCGGTAAAAGAATGGCAGGGACACATGAATTGCCCCTGCCATTTATTTATTTTAGACTTATTCTTCGGTATCGGTATCGTCTTCTTCTTCCTCAGCTTGTTTGAGCGTATTCGCCGAGACGGGTACGCCAGTGCTCAGTTTATCGAGCACCTGCTTCTGAACTTTAGCGACAAACTCCGCATTCTCCTCCATGTACTTGACAGTGTTATCGCGTCCTTGAGCGAGATTGTCACCCTCATAGCTGTACCAAGCACCACGGCGGGTGATGATCCCAGTTTCTTCAGCCAGATCTACCAAGCAACCGACAGTAGAGATACCTTTCCCAAAGATGATGTCGAACTCAGCAATGCGGAAAGGTGGTGCGACTTTATTTTTAGCAACTTTGACTTTGACTCGATTACCATATTCGCCATCATTGGCGCGCTTGAGAGTCTGAATCCGGCGAATATCCAGGCGGACGGATGCGTAAAATTTGAGCGCGGTACCACCAGTAGTTGTTTCGGGACTACCATAAACAACCCCGATTTTCTGACGCAGTTGGTTGATAAAGATCACCGTACAACCAGATTTGGAAATACTCCCAGTAATCTTTCGCAGGGCTTGGCTCATCAACCGCGCTTGTAGTCCCATGTGTGAGTCACCCATATCGCCTTCGATTTCGGCGCGGGGTACGAGTGCGGCTACGGAGTCAATCACGACGATATCGACAGCAGCAGAGCGAACTAATTGATCGACAATTTCTAGGGCGGCTTCACCAGAGTCTGGTTGCGAGACGAGGAGATTGTTGATATCTACGCCTAGTGCCGCAGAGTAGGTAGGATCTAGAGCGTGTTCGGCATCAACAAATGCAGCTACTCCGCCCGCTTTTTGAATTTCTGAAATAGCATGGAGTGCAAGAGTGGTTTTACCCGAACTTTCAGGGCCATAAATTTCAATGACTCGACCTTTGGGTAAGCCGCCGCCCAGTGCGATGTCCAGGGTCATTGCGCCACTCGAAATGGTTTCCACCCGCATTCGGGTAGCATCACCAAGACGCATGATTGCCCCTTTCCCAAAAGATTTTTCGATCTGGTTGAGGACTAAACTGAGGGCTTTCTGTCTGTCTGGGCTATTTGTAATTTGGGTTGCCATTAATGCCTCTATGAACAGGGGGAATTGAGATTGACTTGCCTTAGTTTAACTAGCAAAAGCTTGGTGCATAGGTACTATTATACCGTCGATCGAGTCCAAAAGTCAAAGTTTTACTGTTGATTATCTTCAGAATACCCAGCCGTCCAGTACTAGCCACTAATTCTAAATTTTTTCATTAAGAATTGTAAAAAAACCATTACAATGGAGATATATAACAACAATCTATTTTTACCCCATGTCCAAATCTCAGCCATCAGAGCAAGAATTGCTCCAAACCATTCTCCAGCCTTTGCTTGTAGACTTTGAATACTGGTTTAGTCGATCGAAAGAATTATTAGAGCGCGAACAGATTGCTTTTATGAGTCCCGATGCTCAAGCTGAGTTATTGGCACGGGTCGATCGAGCGCAGCAAGAGGTAAGTGTTGCTAAAATGTTATTTAGCGCGGTGGGCGGACAAGCGGGGATCGAACCAAGTCAGATGGTGGGTTGGCATCAAATCGTCACAGAATGTTGGCATGTGTCGATGCAGTTAAGACAGTCGGAACAGTCTAAGATAGAAGAGTAGGGATTACCCCATCTACTGTGAATTTCTCATAAAAGCTCGATTAACATCTTTGAGCTATCTGTGCACACGTCGTTAACCAAAATGGTGACATCGTACTGCCAGACATCTTTCAATTTCTATTTACTACTTCTATCCCTGGCTCATCGTGTAGGACAGTGACATGTTACAAATAATTTATCTAATCGCCTTCACTATTTTAGCGTTTCTAGCGATCGGCAATCTGATCCGCAGTTTAATCGGGTTTAGCATGGATGCGTCACAGCCAAGGGCGGTAAACCCAAATTTTCAAGGCTACAGCTATCGTGCAGGTACAGTGCCTCACCCTGAATTGTTAGACGATCTAGGTAATGTTACCACCGAACCGCTCCTGATCATGAAGTCAATCAGTGTCGAGGATGCTCGCGCGAGACTGGATGCACTGTATCATAATGATTCACCTCGATCGGCTGAGGGTGAAAATTCTTAATCCCCTCGCATCCATCTAAATGACAACTGTGCGAAAACTAGTTTACCTCCTGATTTTGACGATCGCAATTAGTGTCGTCGCCTGTCGTAATCCCGACATCCCATCGGGAGGAGAAACTAAAGGGAACATCAACCTGTTGATGGGGAACCCATCTCAAGCAACTAGTTCCCCTGGTAATTCCGAGAATTATCTGATCGTTCGTCCCCAGTATGCCCTGTCGTATTCTAAAAATAAAGGGATACCAAATTGGGTATCTTGGGAGCTGAATGCGTCATGGTTGGGCGATGCTCGTCGCGTGGGGAAATTTGCACCAGATGATGAGTTACCCGCAGGTTGGGAGCGTGTCAAGCCTTCAGATTATACTGGTAGTGGATTCGATCGCGGTCACATGACAAATTCCGAAGACCGCAGTCGTTCTCCAGCCGATAATATTCAGACCTTTTTAATGACCAATATTATCCCACAATCGCCGGATAATAATCAGGGGCCGTGGGTGCAGTTAGAAAACTACTCGCGCGAATTGGTGAGATCTGGGAAAGAACTATACATTATCTCCGGCGGACACGGACAGGGGGGTATTGGTAGAAACGGTCTAAAAGCGACAGTAGGACAGGGTAAAGTCATCGTACCAGCAGTAACGTGGAAAGTAATTTTAGTGTTGGATAAACCCAATGCTGGGGTAGCTGGAGTTGATAAAAATACCCGGACAATCGCGGTAATTATGCCAAACAAGCAAGGCATAAAATATGAGCCTTGGCAGCAATATCGCACTTCGGTTCAAGCGGTAGAAAAGTTAACTGGCTACAATTTTTTTACTAGTGTACCAGCGGATATTCGGCAGGCGATCGATCTGAGAGTCGATTCGATCGAGCCAAGCTTACGCCCAAGACGTAATTAACCCAAGTTGCTACCCATACCCTAAGCGGTTAGAAACCGCTCCTCAGGGTACAAAGTCCGCCTTCGCGGACTGAAATATTAGTACAGCTTCGGCGGACTTTGCAACATGAGCCACGATTTTAATCGTAGGCATTTTATAGAACCCAGCGACATTACAGTTGAGAAGATGGGAGGGTATTACAAATGGTAGATCGTGTCCAATCCTACAGTCATCCGAACGATCGCTGTTATAGTGAAGGTGGATACCGCCTCATATCTGTAGCTGCATGAATACAGGTTCAGAGTGCTGAATCTGAACAGTATTTCTAGTTACACAATTTATTCATCACCCCCTATCCCATTCATGCTAGCCATGTTCGACAAATTGCGCGACATTATTCGCCATTGGTGGATGGAGTTCACACTCCAAACCAAACTGATGGGAGCAGCCACATTGGTGGTGTCGCTGATTGTTAGTGGCTTAACCTTTTGGGCGGTAAATACCATTCAAGCAGATGCGCGGCTCAATGATACGCGATTCGGGCGCGATTTGGGATTACTTCTAGCGGCAAATATTACACCGCAATTAGCTGAAAACGATCTCACTTCAGTCGCGCGATTCTCCAATCGGTTTTATCATAGTACGTCGAGTCTGCGCTACATTCTCTATGCTGATGACGCTGGTAATGTTCGGCTGGGGATTCCCTTTTCGGAGTCGGAAGTCCAAAACTCACTAACCATCGAGCGGCGGATCAACTTACCCGAAGGTAATCGGAATCGCGATCTACCATTGGTGCGTCAACATCAGACTCCAGAAGGGATCGTCACAGATGTATTCGTACCGATCGAACATGAAGGCAGATTCCTGGGGACACTCGCGATCGGCATCAATCCTAATCCTACCGTAGTTGCGTCCAGTGGATTGACCAGAGATGTGACGATCGCCGTATTTGTATCGATTTGGGTAATGGTGATTTTGGGCGCGGTATTTAATGCCCTCCAGATTACTAAACCGATTAAAGAATTACTCTCTGGTGTCAAAAATATTGCCGCCGGAAATTTCAAGCAGCGGATCGATCTACCGCTCGGTGGTGAATTGGGGGAATTGATCGGTAGTTTTAATGAAATGGCTGAAAAGTTAGAGATATTTGAAGAACAAAATATCGACGAACTAACCGCAGAAAAAGCCAAATTAGAAACCCTCGTTACGACGATCGCGGATGGGGCTGTATTAATCGATAATAATCTAAATATCGTCTTAGCCAATCCCAATGCTCGTCGCTTTTTTGGGTGGGATCATCTCGACTTAGATGGTACCAACGTCTTACACGTTTTACCTGCTAGCGTTTCTGCCGAACTTACTCGTCCCTTGTATCAAGTTGCAGCGGGTAAGTTAGATGGTGAAGAATTTCGGATCGCTATCAATCATCCCGCCCAACGTACGGTAAGAATTTTAATTACTAACGTTCTCGATCCTGTTAAAGAAAATGTTCGCGCAATCGCGATGACAGTTCAAGATATCACTCGCGAAGTAGAACTCAATGAAGCTAAAAGTCAATTTATTAGCAATGTATCTCACGAGCTACGCACCCCATTATTTAATATCAAATCATTCATCGAAACCTTACATGAATATGGAGATGAATTAACCAAAGAAGAACGGAGTGAATTTCTCGATACTGCTAATCGGGAAACAGACAGGCTGACGAGATTAGTTAATGATGTTCTGGATTTATCGAAACTAGAATCCTCTCATACCTATTTATTTGATGCAGTCGAACTAGATCGATCGATCGAACAAACCCTACGGACTTATCAACTTAATGCCAGAGATAAAGGCATCGAAATCTGTCAAGATATCGCACCCGAACTACCATCAGTCTTGGGCAACTATGATTTGATCCTCCAGGTGCTGGCAAATCTGGTTGGTAATGCCCTGAAATTCACCAAAGCGGATGGAAAAGTGACAATTCGCGCCCGTCAGGTGTTACAGACCCCTGAGGAGGGAGACGATATTACCTCTGCTGTAGTTCGAGTCGAAGTCATCGATACCGGAATTGGCATCGATCCTGAAGATAGACAGGCAATTTTCGATCGATTCTTTAGAGTAGAGAACCGCGTCCATACACTAGAAGGAACTGGTTTAGGACTGTCGATCGTCCAAAATATCATCGAGAAACATCACAGTCAAGTTCATATTATTAGTGCTGTAGGTGTGGGAACTACCTTCTGGTTCGATTTAGCTATCTATCAACCTCAACTCCAGCAGATCGAAATGCAATTTGCAGGTACAGATCGGGGATAAATAAATCGAGACGGCAGTCGATCGAATCAACTAATTGCCTTATCATTGGCTTGACGATCGACAGCGGCTAATTTAGCTCTGTTCGATGCCCTAACGTTGTTAGAAATTATGCGTTCTGGTTATACTCTACCTGTCTTTGCTACTGCAAGCGCGATCGCGGCATTACGCTGCTTGCAAAATACTAGCCACCAGATATCGGTTGTCACTGTAGACTTGATTACCCCACCACAGCAGGTAGAAATCTCGATCGATCAAGTTGCCTTAGTTCAAGCTGGAATGGCTCTCGGCATTACTCTGAGCGATCCTGGTGATAATTTAGATCTGACTCGCGATACCCCGATCTGGGCGGTAGTCGAGTGGGCAGATCCCACCCAAGTAGAAAAGATCGCCCTACTGGGGGGTGAAGGGGTCGGCAAGCAATCGAATCGAGACAATCTACCCGCCATATACAATTATGCTAAACAGCTATTACAGGCAAATCTAGCCCCATTGCTGACACTGGAACAAAAAATCCAGGTGACGATTATTTTACCAGAAGGCAGAATCCTCGCAACTCGGACATCTAATGCCGCGTTTGGGATAGTGGAAGGACTTTCATTGCTGGGAACTACAGGTATTTCTCAACCATTGAGTGCGCCAGGACAGTTGGATGTGTGCCTGACTGAGTTACGATCTAAATGGGGGCGCGGGGACGCGGGGAGAGAGGGACAACAGCAATCGATCGAGCCTGCTGAATTACCGCTAGTTTTTTGTATAGGTGAAAATGGGCTAGATTTAGCTCAGAGAATGGGAATCAATCGCGATCGGATTATTAAAACAGCTAACTGGTTGGGGCCATTATTAGCAGAGGCGGGAGGATTGGGCGTACCGAAATTATTATTATTTGGCTATCATGGCAAGTTAATAAAATTAGCGGGGGGAATTTTTCACACTCACCATCATTTAGCCGACGGGAGATTGGAAATTTTGAGCGCCGCCGCCGCTCGAATGGGGCTACCCGCAGCTCAGTTAGTAGGGCTATTCGAGCTTGAGACAGCAGAGGATGTCCTCAAATACCTGCGCGAGATCGATACCGTTGAAGGCAGCAATTGGGTAGTACAACTTTATGGATATCTGACCGCTCGAATTGATACTCGATCGCAAACATATATTTACAGCCAGAGTCAGCAATCTGTAAGTGTCGGTTCTGTATTATTCGATCGGGCGCGGCAAGTTATTGCAACTAGCCCAACTGGTGCAACATTTTTGACCCAATTGTGCTAAGGTCGATCGAATATAAATCTTTTCAATCGATCGCTATAAGTCTTATTTAAGATCGCTCTTTAATCTCAGATTTGCTCATCCCTAATCCAGACGGTGGGAGATTCCGGCATCTACACGTATCAACTTCAAGGGAGTCCGCAGTGGTTACACAAACCGAAACTAGTTCAACAGATCTTCAGCCTACAGATAGTACATTGGAAGAAGTAAAATTAAACCATCAAATGGTCGTTATTCTGGACTTCGGCTCCCAGTATTCCGAACTGATTGCGCGCAGAATTCGTGAGACTCAAGTTTATTCCGAAGTGATCTCTTATCGTACTACTGCCGCGCAATTGAGATTATTAAATCCCAAGGGAATCATCCTATCTGGAGGCCCTAGCTCAGTCTATGACGATCGCGCGCCCCAGTGCGACCCCGAAATCTGGAATCTCGGTATTCCAGTCTTGGGTGTCTGTTATGGGATGCAGCTCATGGTGCAGCAGCTCGGTGGTGAAGTCATCAAAGCCAAAAAAGCCGAGTATGGTAAAGCCGAACTAGCGATCGATAATCCTACCGATCTGCTCACAAATGTCGAGCAAGGTACGACAATGTGGATGAGTCATGGTGACTCGTGCGAACGGCTACCAGCCGGATTCGAGCTACTCGCCCATACAGAGAATACCCCATGCGCGGCGGTCGCCAACCATCAGCGGAAACTATATGGGGTGCAATTTCACCCTGAAGTAGTGCATTCGATCGGTGGATTCGCCCTAATTCGCAACTTTGTCTATCATATTTGTGGTTGTCAGCCAACTTGGACGACTGAAGCATTTGTAGAAGAGGCGATTCAGAGCGTCCGAGCGAGAGTAGGCGACAAAAAAGTATTACTCGCATTGTCTGGCGGTGTCGATTCTTCGACTCTAGCATTCTTGTTGCACCGCGCGATCGGCGACCAATTGACTTGTATGTTCATCGATCAAGGTTTCATGCGGAAGCTCGAACCAGAACGCCTTGTTGCCCTATTTAAAGACCAGTTTCATATTAAAGTTGAATATGTAATGGCGCGTGAAAGATTCATCAATGCGATCGCTGGAGTCACCGATCCTGAAACAAAACGCAAAATAATTGGGACTGAATTTATTCGGGTATTTGAGTCAGAATCAAAACGATTGGGGCCATTTGACTATCTTGCTCAGGGGACATTATATCCAGACGTAATTGAGTCCGCAGATACCAATGTCGATCCCCAAAGTGGCGAACGAGTAGCGGTTAAAATTAAGAGCCATCACAACGTCGGTGGCTTACCAAAGGATTTACAATTTAAACTCGTCGAACCCTTACGCAAATTATTTAAAGATGAAGTGCGAAAAGTGGGACGCTCGATTGGTTTACCCGAAGAAATCGTCAAACGTCAACCTTTCCCTGGCCCAGGTTTAGCAATTCGAGTAATCGGGGAAGTCACCGCAGAGCGGCTAAATATCCTCCGTGATGCCGATCTAATCGTCCGCCAGGAAGTTAATAAACAAGGACTTTACGACCAGCTTTGGCAAGCATTTGCCGTACTATTAGCAGATGTAAATAGTGTCGGTGTCATGGGCGACCAACGTACCTATGCACATCCGATCGTCTTGCGTTGTGTATCTAGTGAAGATGGCATGACCGCTGATTGGTCGAAGGTGCCGTATGAGTTTCTAGAGATAGTTTCTAACCGAATTGTCAATGAAGTAAAAGGTGTCAATCGGGTAGTTTATGACATCACTTCCAAGCCACCTGGCACGATCGAATGGGAATGATTTCTTATTAGTTTAAATTACTTCAAGGGTGGGCAATGCTCACCTTTTTTTATGAATATCGTGCTAAAAAAGTTTTTTGGGCATCTAAATGCAGTGCAATGAATAACGCTTTTCATGTTGAAAATAATCTTCCATCTATAGCAATCCTAAGTTAACAACTAGGTTGATGTAGGGGGGAGCATCCCAGTTGTGCGAGAAGTACTGGCGTACGATCGAACGATCCTGAGATTGAGTCAGAATAGAAGAGTCATTTAAGGCTCAATCAAGGTGACTCCCAAAGAAACTAGAGAACTAAACAAACATTTAGAAGCTGCGGCGGCAATTTTGTTTAAGAATACACCACCGGAAAAATTACAAGACTTTGAAAGCTTAGAACTAGCGTTAAGAGAACAACTTACAAAGCATGTTTATCCAACATTCGGGCATTTTTTTTACGCAGTAGTACCGAAACAAATGCAGGCAGAAAGCGGCGAGTCCAGACATGTGTAGGAACTTTGAGTGTGAGCGAACAGCAAGCAAAGAAGCTCCAACTCAAACCGAGAAAAAGATTAAGTCCTTGGATTGAAAAAAGTTGTCTACTGCTGAGTGCAAATGTATCCTATGAAAATGCCGCTAGAGACTTTGAAGAATTAACGGGAATAGCCATCGGACATAGTACTCAACAAAGACTGGTGCATCGGACAGATTATTCGGGTGAAACAGTGACAGCAACAGTCAACACCCTCAGTGGTTTCACCTCATGGAAAATCTGCACAAAGTTGGTGGCTCAAAGCAGCGACTCAAGCAAGTTAGACTAGACTTATGGGAAGGACAATTAGAGAAAGCCAAAGCAGCCTTTGATGACTGGATAGAACCACCATCCACGGTGGTAAATTTTTTGAAGTATCTAGCACAACATCAAGAGCGGATTCCAGACTATCAATCTGACCAACAACAGGGACTATGTATCGGTTCTGGTTCGGTCGAGTCAACTATCAAGCGGATTGGTGTCCGCATCAAGATTTCTGGTGGACAATGGAAGGCTGAAAATGTCGGTAGAGTTCTCAAGCAGCGATGTGCTTATCTGAATCGCTTTGCTGCCTAATCATTTGTACTATTCGCACTATTGGGATGCTCCCCATACTTAGCTTGATTAGTTTTGTTTTAACCCACTGCTGGGCGGGGGACCCGCCTAGCAGGGTTTATTTGTCCTGTCGTCTTGCCAATTTACCTAATTGGCAAGAAGCTGCATTGTTGACACTACAACAGTTACTGCCAGCGATCGCAATCAGCTTGCTACTGATAGAAGTAGAGAGTAAACGAGATCTACTGGCTGCTCAGGGGTTGGCTTTGGAATTAGTTTCAATCCAAATCTAGTATCTATGCATTGGTGCAAGATGTGAGTTTATGAACAGTAAGGTGGTAGAAAGAAAATTGATAGTCCCTGTCCCTGCTTTCTGGCAAATTGTTGACGGACAATTTTACTGGTATGTAAAGAGCCATTACAAAACTTTACACTGGTGATAACTTTTGCGCGAATCTCGCCTTTACCACGGCACTGCCCACAGCCTCAAACCTTTGCCCCGCTCATATTACAGCCTATATCTGAATGTCAGCTCGTTTTGCCGCTAACTGTTTTTTCCGGCACAATTGTGAACTTAATCTACAGCACCGTTCCAGCCCCAACGATTGCTTGGTAGAGTGATGATTAAAATCAGCAAAGGTTAAGGCACCCCTGCAATGTTGGAACCACAAATCTCCGCCACTGACGACCCCTTTACCCTCGATGCCGACAACCTGATTGGGGTCTTTACTAACTTCCTCCAGTTCGACGTAGCTAACGGCGCGGCTAGCCCCGAAACGATTCGCACCTACTGGTGCCAAGTCCAACAATATCTGCGCTGGTGCCAAACCAGCCGAGTCAAACCGACATCAGCGACGCGAGATACAATTAAAATCTACCGTTATGCCCTCGTCCAACAGGGGCATAAACCGAAAACGATCGCGATAAAATTAGCGGCAATTAGTCGGTTCTATGACGCAGGTATGGAGTACGGAATATTACATACTAATCCCGTTTGGGGAATTAAACCCCCCCACCAGTATGACGACCCGACCGAAGCGATTACCTACTTCGACCAAGCAGAGACTACCGCCTTACTCCAGGCTCCGCTGACACAACCCGTCCCCATCCGTCGCCACCGCGACCAATTACTCTTGGGAATTATGGCATTAGAAGGAGCGCGTACCCGCGAATTGCACCTGTGCAACTTGGGAAATATCATCCGCACAGGGGCGGGTGTGGGCTTGAGCGTAGCCAGTAAAAAGCGACGACGGACGATTCCCTTGCTCCCCGAACTGGCAGAGTTACTAGCCGAATATCTCACATGTCGCCAAACTGCCGGATATTCTTTAGAATTGAATAGTCCCTTGTTTGTCAATCTGCGCCGTCCCGAACGGGGTGAGTGCCGACTGTCGCTGCGGGGAATTCGGTATATTGTCGATTCATACCTGATTCGACTCAATCTCAAATCAGGGAACGGTCAAACGCGTTCCGCTCATAGTCTCCGGCATACGGCGGGGACATTAGCCCTGCAAAATGGGGCATCGCTGCGGGAAGTCCAAGATCTGTTAGGTCATGCCGACCCACGCACGACGGCAATTTATACACATGTGGGTGATAAATGGTTGACGAATCCGGCTTTGAAGTTGGGGATTAAACTCAGTCCCGACCCCTTGCCATCAGGTTAAAATATCAATAGAACGTCTGTTTAAGTACCTGAATTTTGGGTCGAGATTTAGAAATAGTGGTGAAGTTATCGCCTGATTTCGGTTCAAACCATAGCGTTAAACTAACTGCTATCCGCTCCAAATCTGAATTTTATTTACAACAAGACTTGATTTACTTGAGAGTCCAATGACCGATATTGATTCATTTAATTTTTTTAATTTAGTAAGTGAGTTTTCCTCGAAAGAATCTCTAATTCAGACAGGACAGGAAGGCTATCTCCAAAATAAAGAAGCACTAAAACAGTTGAAAAGTCAACAAGTTATGTGGGAGGATATTCTCAAATTTTCAGGAGCATTTTCTGTTGGCTCTGTATTTGTACCTTTTCCGCTAATCACCCTGTTTGGAGCAGGTGCAACGGCGGCAGCACTTGAATTCCACCTTGCTGTTAGTCGATTAGCTGCTGTGACAGAAATGCTATTAGGACATTTTGGCGAGCGGAACATTACGATTACCCCTCGTGTCAAAACTGATGAAGGAATTATCGACCTACTCGTTAAATTTCCAGATCGGAGGATTTTTGCATTCATGTTAAAATCCAAAGGAACTGCGTTTGTCAAGTGGCGAGAAGACCGTCAACACTTTTTTATTTCTAATCGTAAAAAAGGGGGGAAAAGAATTACCAGAGATCCTGAATTAATTAAATTAAGCTCTAAATTAAATCGGATGTCACTAGCATTGAAGAAAGAAAAGAATCCGCTTAAAGGATTATCTAACACTGAGCTGAATAAAATAACGATTAAGGCAATCGTGCTGACTGGCGAAACCAAAGTCGATCCCAATAACGATCCAGCTCTATTTGTGGATTTTGGTCGGGCTAGAGTCCTGCGAGTGCAGGCAGAGAGTTCCATTTACGTGTTGAATCAAGACGACGATCTGATAAACTTTCTAATGCCCACCGAAAAAACGTAGTAATATAAGTTCAAACGTACATAATCTTAGTATTACCTACAGATACTAAGAAACCTCACCCGCGTATGCGAGAGAGGATCTATTGCAGCCCACTACGACCTTGTTGCGTTACCAGAAATCAAACTTCTGTAACACGAAATACTTTCTTTAGCAGAGTCAGTATTGTTATTATACACAACTTTAAGTGTATAATGAACCCCTCACTACAGTGTAGTCAAAAAAACTACACTGTACCGAGGGTTCGTGATTCAGGATTGATGAAGGTGACTCCAGCGAGAGGAGAAACCAAAATGAAATTATCACCAAAAACCCCAGCTTCAGACAACATCGTTAAATACGCCCAACTGTTCTACCACAACGACTTTGGGTTCATCACAGCAGCAAACCAACCCAAACCCAACTGGACAACCAACACAGCATATCCACTATCAACAGGAGAGCTGATCCGGTTATACACCGACCCCAGAGAATTAATCGGCGTAGGATTTGGCGGCACCACAAACTATTTACTGCTAGACATAGACTACCAAAGTCCAGTACATCCGCATTACAACAGCGAACTATTTACACAACTACTCAGATCCTTAGAAAAGATTGGGATCGTCCGGTACATAGTCCTGCAAAGTAGCTTTAGCCAGGGAATCCATATTTACATCCCCCTACCCAAACACTACCCAACCTATCACGTCGCAGCAGCCGTCCAAATCACCTTAATCGACGCAGGATTCACACCAGGGAATGGAAAGACCGAAACCTTCCCCAACTGCAAAACATACGCCAGTAAAGAAGGCGAAGAATACAGCCATTACAAACGGCATAGACTGCCCCTCCAACCAGCAAGTGGCTCATACCTGCTAGAAGACGACGGACTGAACCCACAGCCAATCCTCCACACCACAGCAGCGCAACTAGCCGTATTCCTAGACCAATGGGAAATGGCAGCGCAAAGTCAGGATGTAGACCTCCTCGACAAACAACTGCCAAAACTCTACGAAAAATATAAACAGCAGAAAAACCAATTCAAATATCGACCCACAGAACAACAGACAAAAAAAGCCAGAGGATGGGAAATAGCCCTAGATAAACAAGTAGAGATCGGCTGGACGAGTATAGGACAAACATATAACCTCCTGCCCAAATTCCTCGCCAAAGCCGTAGTCTTCCTCCAACTCGAAGGAGAAGAACTATACAAATGGATGTACCAACTCATCACCAACGCCCCAGGCTACTGGCAATATTGCCAACACAAACACGAAATCGAGAAAATCATTAAATCGTGGATTAAGACCAACAACCGCACCAAATATTATACCCCATATAGATCCCAGCCAGTTCGCTCCCAACCATTTCCATTTGGAGATCCCAAGTTAGTCGAGAAAAAACAACGACAACCCAACCCAGAGAACCAAAAAAGAGCAGAGACAGTCATCCAGCAGCTCACAATCGCAGTACGGAGCGTCCTGCACAAATTTACCCCAGAGCTAAAAATCGGCGAATGGGAAAAAACGATCCGCGAACAGATGCAGAAACTATTCGACCGAGCGTGTAGTAATAGTACTCTAACAAAATACAAAACCATTTGGAACCCCAAATATTGGGACATTTCCCCCACCCTAAGCAAAAACTCAGAAAAAGAGCCAGAACCGAGACAGACAGACGAGAACAGCGATTGTCTCGAACACCAAAATCACAGCAGTTTAAACAGTCAAACCGAGACAGGCAAAGGTTTCCCCCAGGCTAAAACGCCTATGATATGTTCCGCCATTGCTAATCCGCCAAATACTAACACCCCCACCCCCCCTCGCCCAGATTACAAAACTACGGTAAACGACAAAACTCCCACCCCATCTCAACACACCGAGAGTATTGTTACTACAGGTCAAACCCCAGGTAAATTCGCGGTACTGGCAGGAGCACTGTCAAAAATCATCGCGGTAGCAGCGATTGTCCTGAACATTGGGAGAAAAGCAGGAATAGTCGATGCCGAACCCGCCGTTGACCCCAATGGCTCAACCTCAACCCCAATTCAGACCACCATCACCGCCACCACAACTACTGCCAGCCAAACCGAACCAGAGATTGAGACAAACTTACCCACCGAAGATCTCCCGCTGCTGCCATGCCAAGATCCACGGATCTCACCGATGTACTTCGTCCAATACAATCCCAATCAAATCGGCGTACCCTGGAATACCGCCGAAGAATTCCATAAATTCTTAGGATATCTATTCATCGTTGCCAAAATAGACAAAACAATTAAAAATCCGTGGGCATGGGCGGTTAAATCCATCAAAAACATCAAAGAGCGAGGGATCAATAGCCACTGGTTGACCTTCACCGGACAGCAGATGCTAGATCCCAATAGTGCCCAAATGCAACAACTGAGAACGATCTTCCCCCAGACTACCCCGTACCCAGCCAACGTCACCATCAATCGTCCGAACGAATCGATAGCTAACATCGTACAGCGGGTAGACCCTCAGCCACCCAAACCAGAGGTGAAGATCGTAATCCCACCAGATCCCACACCAATTGCCACCCCTTGGGCATACCAGCCCCAACAGCGCACTCAAGACGATCCTTGCCCAGAGTGCGAACTAGCGACCCCCACAGCCGAACTAGAGCAGTGGTCTATGTGTCGGTTCTGCGCCCAAAAAATCTTATGGCGGCGGCTGGTTTAAATAACTG
>ENA-OFCF01000024-OFCF01000024.1-metagenomes-genome-assembly--contig:-NODE-24-length-83512-cov-5.255030_pt1 | contig 83512 bp, 79 predicted proteins | sample MGYA00153387_OFCF01 | MGnify analysis MGYA00153387 | reverse complement strand
TCATCGGACATCATTTGGTTTTCCCATGCCCGTTGGTCAGCGCCCAGCCAACGATTTCTTGGTTGACAGTGTTCAGGCCGGTTTCAAATGCCTGCACAACATCAGGAATATCTTTGCTGTTAGTCGCAACTTCTGCGTTGAATGTCTTACTGGTAATCACACGATTGCTTGGGTATTCGAGCAGTTTGGCGTGGATTTGAATCAGTACATTAGGCTTTTTTTGGTCGGATATATACACCGATTCAAACTGGCGGATATCGAGCATCAGTGCCACTTCTGCTGGTACACCGCTATTTTGCCGCGAAACGGCTTTGATTTTGCCGGAATTCTCGAATGTTTCAAGCAATTTCTCTTGTACTAAATCAGGCAATGAATCCGACCAATTGGCGCCTTGGTAAACCTTCAAGATATTGGCTTCTGGGCGAACTGCAATACGGTTGGAATCAAGGAAGGTGTTGCTGATTGGACGAGTAATAGTGAGCGACCATGGCACTGCAGGCCAAGCATTGTTTTGGCTGTTGTCGGTGCTGCGTAAGGAGTACACAGTAATCGGGCTGGGTTCTTTAATGAGTGAAATACAGGCGCTTAAGCTTGCTATCAGCAAAGCTCCAACAAGTAACAATACGCGTTGGATAATGATCATGGCTTGAATTCCTCAGCGTTATTTTTACCAGTAATTAAAGCATTGGGTTTTTGTTCGAGTTCTGCAGTAACACGGCTTAATTGTTTGAGCAATGTTCGAAGTTCAACAATAGCTGGGCCAACTTGTGCTAAGCCTTGTTGTGAAAAATTGCTAAGCGCATCATTATTGCTTTCGATTAAAGTATTCGCATTTTTACCAAGCGCTTCATATTGCACTAGCGCTGCGTTCACTCTTTCGATCAGTGCCGGCAAATCGTTGATAACGCCTTGGTCGAGTTTGGCGGCGATACTGTCAGCGCTTTTCAGTGTAGCGTCCAATTTAGTGATAGCTGCTCGTGCATCACGGATAATCAAACCGATGTCTTCTCGCTCATTTGAAATTGAAGTAGATATTTTCTCTAAGTTATCTAAGGTTTTACTTAAGTTTTTAATATTTTCATCGCTAAATGTTTCGTTTAAACGCAACATCACATTTGTCGCTGTTGTTGAGATGTCGTCGCTAGAATTAAACAGCTTTGACAGCGCGGATTCTTTAGCAATGATGCGAGGTATGGGATTGGACTCACTTGGCTTTAAATCAAGGCTTTTCGCATTAAAAGATTTCAGCTGAATTTGCGTGATACCGGTTAAACCAACAAATGCTAATTTTGCTTGTGTATCAACTTTAATAGGCGTTGTAGCTTTAATACGGATGCGCACCAATACTTTGGTGGGATTTTCGGGGTCAATTTCTAGTTTGCGAACTTCACCCACGGTTATACCGTTGTATTGCACTGTGCCGCCAATGCCAAGGCCAGTAACAGCCTCTGAAAAAACCACGTCGTATTCACGCCAAGAGCTTTCCGAGGCAAATTTAGCAGCCCATAGACCGAAGCCAATCAACAGTGCCGTAACGATTAAGGTAAATAGCCCAATTAAAATATAATTAGCGCGGGTTTCCATTACAACTTCTCCTGAGCAACTTGTGCTGCGCGGCCTCGCGGGCCATGGAAATATTCTTGAATCCATGGATGCTCAAATCCGGCAACTTGGTCTATCGGTGCGTTTATTACCACTTTTTGGTCGGCAATAACTGCAACACGATCGCAAATAGTGTACAAGGTATCGAGGTCGTGGGTGATTAAGAACACCGTTAAGTGCAAGGCTTTCTGGATGGTCAGAATCAGCTGATCAAACGCAGCGGCACTTATTGGATCAAGCCCGGCAGTGGGTTCATCTAAAAATAGTAGTGCTGGGTCTAAGGCTAAAGCTCTTGCTATGCCGGCACGTTTGCGCATACCACCGGATAATTCGGACGGCAGTTTTAATGCTGCATCGGGTGTTAGGCCAGCTAATTGAATTTTTACCAGCGCCAATTCCATCATCAGTTTTTCGGGCAAAGTGCTATGCTCCCGCAATGGCACCATCACATTTTCCAACACTGATAAGGATGAAAATAGTGCACCATTTTGAAATAGTACACCGGTATTTTGTTCAATAAATTGCCGGTCTTTGAATGATGTTGAAAGCGCATTTCGGCCAAGTACACTAATACTGCCGCGGCTGGGTTTGTTCAACGCCAAAATGCTGCGCATCAATACAGATTTGCCCGAACCTGAACCACCAACAACACCAATAATTTCACCTTGCCGAACCTTCAACTCGAGGTTTTCATGCACAATAAAATCACCGAAACGGTTGCACAGATTACTGACATCAATAATGTGCTGGGTTGCTTCGATCACAGATCCATCTCCATATAAAACATGGCTGCTAAGGCATCTAAAAGTATGACCAGCGAAATAGTTTGCACCACACTAGAAGTGGTATGTTCGCCAACTGATTGCGCATTATTCTCAACCTTGAAGCCCTCAAGGCAGCCAATAATGCCAATCACCAATGCAAATATTGGCGCTTTGCTTAAACCTATCCAAAAATGCCTTGGTGAAAGTTCGGTGTTCAAGCGCTGAAAAAACATGTCAGGCGAGATATCAAGAGTTAAGGTGCACACCGCTAAGCCGCCTAATAAGCCGGCCATGGTGGCAAGGAAAGTCAGCAACGGCATGGTTATTAGCAAGGCTTTAATGCGCGGTAAAACTAATAATTCGATAGGGTCGAGGCCCATAGTTTTGATTGCATCAAGTTCTTCGCCGCTTTTCATTGAACCAATTTGTGCGGTGAAAGCACTGGCTGTTCTGCCGGCTAATAAAATGGCGGTGAGTAACACGCCAAACTCACGCATAAACGCCACACCAACCAGTTCAACAACCCATAATTGCGCGCCAAATTCGCTCAGCACCGTAGCACCCAGAAATGCCACTACCGCACCAACCATAAAACTTAGCAAGATAACTAATGGCACAGCATTTAGCCCAACCGCTTGCATATGGAACACAATTGAAGTGGTTCGCCAATGAGCAGGCCGAAACGCGTTCGATACGAAACACAATATGGTTTGGCCTAAAAACGACAGCAAGATAAGTGTATTGTGATAGCCATTAACCACCCATTTGCCAACGTTTTCCAGCATGCGATTAACTATACTTAACGATGCTTTTGGTTTGGGTAGTTGTGTGGCTGAAGCAAGCACAGTACTGAGTAATGCTTGATGCTCTTGCTTGGCATGTAACTGCGTTTCATTCAGACCATGTTGCTGCAAGAAAGTTAATAGCAATTGCGAGCCGGTAGCATCTATTCGGTGAATGGATTTTGCGTCAATGCTTTCTAGCGCGGGAAATTTTTTGGCCAATAATGCCAGCAACACATTTGCATTTTGAAATGTCCAGTCGCCACTGGCGAGTAAGCAATTGGCACGCGCAGGATCTATGCTAAGTTTTGGTTCGAGCACGTCTAGCCAAGTAGCCATAAGTGGCAAATTGTCCAATAAGATGAAAACAGTTTATCGCATTACACAAACAATAGCTTTGCCCTACAATGAAGGCATCGAATCTGTGGGTTGATCTGTGTGAATCCAAGCATGTCTGCTGAGTTATTTAAAGCCCGAATCAATTTCATGTTGGAGTTGGCGAAGCATTTGCATACCTCCGGCACCTCGGTGAACCGGCTGGAAGGCGCTCTTGATCGTGTTGCACGCAAGCTTGATCTGGAAGTGAGTATTTGGTCGAATCCGACCGGCATAATGATCAGTTTTGTTGATGTATTGAGTGGCGATCCGTATACCATTACACGCGTCTTGCGTTTAAGCCCAGGTGAAACCAATCTTGGCCGCTTAGCCAATGCAGACGCTATTGCTGAACAAGTGCTGGCAGGTGAAATCGATATTCAGCAAGGTTTGGCGCAGTTAAAACGTTTCGATGCAAACTATTATCGTGGCTTCAGCCTGAGCCATGCACTTTCTTACGGCATGGCATCGGCCATGGTGCTTAGCTTATTTCCGCGCACGGGTTGGGCAGACTTCATTACTGCTGGCGTACTCGGAAGTATGATTGGTGTATTGGCTGAATTTGGTGAGAAATCAAAACGCTTTTACAATGCCCTTGAAGCCATTACCGCCTTCTTAGTGACTCTATTAGCATCCGCGATTGCGGTATATATTGCGCCGCTCAGCATTCAGTCGGTGATTGTATCGGCGCTAATAATTTTAATGCCAGGCTTAATGCTGACACTGGCCGTGAATGAATTAGCCGAACAGCATTTGTCCTCGGGTAGTGCGCGCTTTGCCGGCGCATTAACGGTGTTAATGAAGCTGACATTCGGCACTATTTTAGCTTCGCAATTGGTGGGCTTACTTGGCTGGCAGTTTTTAACTAATGCCAATGCGCCTATTTTGCCTGTTTGGGTAAGTTGGGCCATGCTCCTGCCCGGTGCTTTTGCACTGGCGGTTTTATTCAAGACCGGCAAACGTGATATTCCGATTGCCATGGCTGCTGTTTTGCTAGGTTTTGGCATGATGAAGCTTTGTTCGTTCGTGCCAGCACTCACTAGCGGCGATATTCCAACGGCCACCTTTATTTCGGCATTAGCGGTAACTGGCGTATCGAATATTTACGCCCGAGTGTTCAATCGTCCTGGTGCGTTAATCCGTGTGCCGGGCATTATTTTGCTGGTGCCCGGAAGTTTGGGATTTAAAACCATGAATGTGGCTTTCTCACAAGATCTCAGCAGTAGCCTTGATTTAGCATTTTCAGTGATGGCCGCGTTAGTTGCGCTGGCTGCAGGTATTTTATTTGGAAATTTATTTATTTCATCACGCCGAAATTTATAACTTAAATGGTTATACGTGGTGCACTTTAGCTAGAAATTCGTCAACGCTAAGATTTTCCGATGCATCCGCTTTACGATGACGATATTCGAGCGTTCCCGCTTGAATGCCGCGATCTGAAACCACCACGCGATGAGGAATACCGATTAGTTCTATATCGGAGAACATCGCGCCAGGGCGCAGTCCGCGATCATCCAAACAAACCGTAAAGCCTTTATCACTTAACTGCTGATAAAGCGCATTCGCATAACTTGCTACGCCTTCATCATTCTTTGGGTTGATAACGCAAATGGCAATCTGCCATGGCGCCATCATTGCTGGCCAGCAAATGCCATTGTCATCAAAGTTTTGTTCAATGGCAGCAGCCACAATGCGGCTAACGCCCACACCATAGCAACCCATATGCATCACTTGCGCTTTGCCTTGTTGGTCAAGCACGGTGGCATGCATGGCTTCGGCATATTTTTGACCAAGCTGGAACACATGGCCTACTTCAATGCCGCGCGCAATCGCTAAAGTGCCTTTGCCATCTGGTGATGGGTCGCCTTCCATGACATTGCGGATATCAGCCACAACAAAGGCTTCAGGTAAATCGCGAAGCCAATTGACGCCTGTTAAGTGGTAGCCATTTTTGTTAGCGCCAACCACAAAATCACTCATAACAGCAACGGTTCGGTCGGCGATCACGGTGATTTTTTTCACGCTATTTAGCGGGCCTAAAAAGCCCGGTTCAGCACCAAGGTATTCAGCAATTTCAGATTCATTGGCTAAACGATAATCGGCAAAACCGGCAAGTTTAGCAAGCTTAATTTCATTGACCTGATGATCGCCACGCACTAAGGCTAAGCTAAAGCCGTGCTCTGAAATCAGTGCTATCGATTTCACGGTCTGCTTTAAATCTATAGCAAGTAATTCCGCAACTGCTTCACAGGTTTTCTGAAATGGCGTAGCAACTTCGGTTAGTGCCTGTTGCGCTGTGCCACGTAGTTGCGTTGGCGCAAGTGCTTCAGCCATTTCAATATTAGCAGCGTAATCAGAGCTATCTGAAAATGCGATGGCGTCTTCACCGGAATCGGCCAACACATGAAACTCGTGCGAGGCGCTGCCACCAATGGCGCCAGTATCGGCATTCACCGCGCGAAATTTTAAGCCCAAGCGCGTGAAAATTCGGCTATAGGCATCAAACATGGTTTGGTAGGTTTGCGCCAAACAATCAGCACTTAAATGAAATGAGTATGCATCTTTCATCAGGAATTCGCGTGCGCGCATAACCCCAAAACGTGGCCGAATTTCATCGCGGAATTTAGTTTGGATTTGGTAGAAGTTAATCGGCAATTGCTTATAGCTGCGTAGCTCTTGGCGCGCGAAATCAGTAACCACTTCTTCGTGGGTTGGGCCGTATACATAATCGGCCTGTTTGCGGTCTTTGATTTTCAGCAGTTGCCCGCCGAACTTTTCCCAACGGCCGGTTTCATCCCACAATTCTTTCGGCTGAATGGATGGCATCAACATTTCTAATGCGCCAGCGCGGTTCATTTCTTCGCGCACAATAGTTTCCACGTTGCGCAAAACACGTAAGCCAAGTGGAGTCCAGCTGTATAAGCCCGAGCCTAATTTACGAATCAAACCCGCGCGTAACATCAACTGATGACTGATGATTTCGGCATCTGCTGGCGTTTCTTTGGCGGTGCTTAAATGGAATTGTGACAGGCGCATGGCTTTAAATTCTTCATTATTATGCATTTATTGTAACGGGTTAGACGCACTTTACCCAGAGTATTTAGACAGTTTGGCCTGATTGTAGGTAAACTGTGGGTATGGACGAAAACTCAAGCCCCAAAATACCTCGCAACCGGCATATTTATTTGTTGCCGAACCTATTAACCACCTGTGGCCTATTTGCCGGCTTCTATGCCATTCTAGCAGCCGCCGGTGGCCGTTTTGAAGCCGCCTGCATCGCGATCTTCATCGCTGCCGTGTTTGATGGTGTGGATGGCCGGGTCGCTCGTTTAACAGGCACTAGCAGTGAATTCGGCGTGCAATACGACTCCTTAGCCGATTTAGTGAGCTTCGGTATGGCGCCGTCTTTGGTGATGTACCACTGGGCACTCAGCACCATGAAGCTTGATGGCACCTTGTTTGGTAAAGTGGGTTGGGCAGTGGCATTTTTATACGCAGCTTGCGCCGCGCTGCGCTTAGCGCGCTTCAATACCCAAGTGGGTTCGGTTGATAAGCGCTGGTTTATTGGTTTGAATAGTCCGTCATCGGCGGGTTTGATGGTGTCTTTTGTGTGGGCCATGAATGAATTTGGTTGGAACGGCCAAGAGCTGCGTTATTTCGCCATGGTATTAACCATTATTTGCGCCTTGTTGATGGTATCGCGCTTTCGGTACACCAGCTTTAAAGGTTCAGGGCAAAGTAAAGAACGAGAAGATCGTGTGCCTTTTGTAATGGCTTTGGTGGTGGTTGCTGTGTTGGTAGCATTGTTTATCGATACGCCGCGCGTGTTGTTGTTTATGGCCACCAGCTATGCCTTATCTGGGCCAGCACTTTGGTTGTGGTTAAAAATGAAACATAAGGCAAACGCGGTTTAATGGCCTACACATGCGAACAACATATTATCTTGGAAGCCATGGGCATTAAGCTGTATGTGCCCGTGCTTGGCTTACATATAGAGCCGCTTGAACAAAATAAAAACCATGCCGCTTTTTGGCAGACGCGCTTAGGGCAAAACATTCAGCGGCTCGCTAAAGGCCATGACCTCACTGCGTTACCCGTTACACCAGAGCAAGGTAAGCTCGCCAAACGCATTGTGTGGCAGCAAATCCGGGCGCTATTAAAGTCAACATGAATGCCCAAAAAATCAGTGATCAACAATGTCGGTTGATCAAGCAGGCAGATATTGATGCAGTAATGGTTATAGAGTTACAGGCTTATCCATACCCTTGGACTGCAAATATATTCCGCGATTGTTTGTATGCGGGGCATGAATGTTGGCTGATGGAAGCGCGAACTGGCATTATCGGCTATTTTGTGTTGAGCTGTGCTGCTGATGAAGGGCATTTGTTGAACATTTGTGTGGCGCCTGAACACCAAGGCCATGGCCAAGGCCGACGATTATTGCAGCAGGTTTTTGAGGTTGCGCGTTGGCATCAGTTGCAGCGAGTATTTTTGGAAGTGCGACCATCCAACCCGCACGCCATTGCTTTATATGATAGTGAAGGCTTCAATGAAATTGGCCGCCGGCCGAATTATTATCCAGCCGTCAAAGGCCGCGAAGACGGCATCGTGATGGCCATTGAGTTGCTGGATTTTGATTTTTCGTCGTAAATCCACAACCCACGTTTTTAAATCATCGTGGGTAAATTATTTTAATGGCGGTATAAATTTTACTGGAATAGTAAATTCGCGCAGTGAGTAAAGCGGAACACTAAGCTTGGCTTCTGGCAGCTTCACACGCCATCTCCAGACTGCATCAATGGCAGCTTTATCCAATGCCCTATTTCCACTAGTTTTTTCAATTTTCACCGAGATTGGAATTCCGCAGGCGTCAGTGGCAAAGCGAATCTTTACTTCCTTTTCCATGCCATCCTTAATGTAATCGACTGGGTAAGATGGTGCACGCATGTTTACTGGCCCGGGTAAAAGGCAGGGCTGTTGCGTACGAACATTAAGCCACTGGTATCCAGCTTCCCAGCTATGTGTTCGTGGCGGTGGAATAGCCATCGATTTAAAATATTTCTCAGCCATTTTTTTACAGGCTTCATTCACTTCCAAGCAGCGCATACTCAACTGCAACATGTATTGTTTAGGGTTGGGAAAGCTAATTTGCATCAAACGATCTGGCCCTGCGGAGTTGTCTGTGCCATCAAAAATCCAAAAGCTGCCATCTATATCAATGAACTCATGATAGCTTTGTAAGTAGCCTTGTTTAACTGTTCGTCTAGCTAATTCATTCGCTTCGGTATATCGCAACTGTTCGCTTTCATTGACGACGCCCTTTGCATCAACAATGGGTTTAATAATGCTTTTCATCAATTTGTCGGTCAGTAAACGCTGGTAATGGCTTGATAGCTCACTCGCTTGTACTTTTATGGTCTCGGTTTTTTGCCATTCGGCAAGGCTTGGAATTTTTGGTGGTGGTGCAGCAACTGCTTTTACAGTTGGCGGTGCGGGCGGTGGCGCTGGAACATCATAATCAACGGGTGGCGCTGGCGGTAATGGTTTGCGAATACTGGGTGGTGGTGGCGCGGGTTGATTGGTAACCAGTGGTTGCTTACTGGCATTATCAGTGGCACTAAGGCCATCAGTAAGACCTAAGCCGAGTAACACGATTAAGACGTATTTGCACAAGTGATATCTATGCATGTTTATTAATTCCAACTGTCTGCTGGAATAATTGGCATGGGTAGCGTGTTGAAACCACGCATATTCGGGTAGGCGTTAAACATATCTTGAGTGGTCTGGATATAGTTATCTTTCACATCAACGATTTTCCAGATTGTTGTGGTGTAGGAATAATTGTATTGATTTTCAGATTTAGCAAAATAATCACCTAAATAATAGGCTTTGCCAGCCGCAAAACTGCGCTTGTTGAAAGCACCTGTAGATACAGGTTTAGTCGACATCACCATGCCATCGGCATCGGAGTAAACAATGTCCGTGAGCGAACATTGGGTAGGGGAGATTTTCACTAACTGCAAGGGCTTATCTACTTTAAAGCCGATTGTATATTTGCTTTTATCAATGCATGTGAATACAAATCCCATGCTCTGATGACCTTGCATGGCAAGCCATGCTTTTGGCGCATCAATTTTGAATGAACCATAGATATAGGCAGATTCTGCGCTGGCAGCTTCGGTAACCAAAACCGATTTACTATATGTAACGCAACCGGAAAGTGCTACAAGACAAGCTATAACAAGGATTCTTTTCATTTAGTGCTCCAAAATATTTAGTTGAGTTTCTGAAATTGCTCGCCCAGCGCTAATTGCTGAGCTTGCCAATCCAGTAATCGCTGCCGTTCCTGCGCCACCACCATTTCAGGTGCGTTAGCCACAAAAGTCTCGCTGGAAAGCTTGCCTTGGCATTTATTTATTTCAATCTCGATACGTTTCAGTTCTTTAGCTAAGCGGGCTTTTTCGGCACTTAAATCAATCAAGCCGGCCATTGGGATATGTAATTTCAGATTGAAGTAAGGGGCCATTGCTGATGGTGGTGCTTCTCCTGTATTTAGGGATGACACTGACTCGAGTCGTGCAAGAAACTTGAGACTTGATTCTTGCCCACAAATTTGAGTTAGTAATGAGTCATCTGAAGGGCCTTCAACGATTAGTGGCACGAGCTTCGACGGTGGAATACTCATTTGACTACGTATTGAACGGACTTGTGTTACTACTCCTTTTAATATCTCTACACGCGAAGATGTAGCTGAATCTATTGTAAGAGAATTGTAATCAGGATATGACTGAGTACTAATTGAATTTCCTGATATTCCTAGTTTAGGTGCAATATTTTGCCAAATTTCTTCGGTAATAAATGGCATGATTGGGTGCAGTGCTCTCAATAGTATTTCCAATATTGAAAGCATTGTATGTCGCATGCCATCAGCTTCTTCGCCACCATTTTGAAGTGCGGGTTTAGCGAATTCAAGAAACCAATCGCAATAATTATTCCAAGTGAATTCATATAACTCTGTTGAAACTAGATCGAAACGGTAATTAGCATAGTGATCCTCTACATTTTGTAAAGTATGGAAGAGTTTATGATGAATCCATTTTTCGGAATCTGAATTTGCTACAGGTGTTCCTGATGTCGTGAAATTCTCGCAATGCATCAACACAAAACGCGCGGCGTTCCATAATTTATTGCAGAAGTTCTTATAACCACCACAGCGTTCCATGTCGAATTTGATATCACGGCCATGTGTTGCTAAGGAGGCAAACGTAAATCGCAGGGCATCGGCACCGAACGCGGCAATGCCTTCAGGGAATTCCTTAATGGTGGCTTTTTCAATTTTCGGCGCGTCTGTTGGTTTCATTAAACCACTGGTACGTTTTTTGATGAGTTCATCGAGCGTGATGCCGTCAATGATGTCAATTGGATCTAAAACATTGCCTTTCGACTTCGACATTTTCTGACCGTCTTTGTCGCGCACTAAGCCGTGTACATACACGTCTTTGAAGGGCACAGTGCCGGTGAAATGATCGGTCATCATAATCATCCGCGCCACCCAGAAGAAAATAATGTCGAATCCGGTAACTAGCACCGACGTTGGCAAACGTTCGGCGAAATCTAATTCAGCCATGGCCTTTTCATTCGGCCATCCCAATGTTGCATGCGACCATAATGATGAGGAGAACCACGTTTCCAATACATCGTTATCTTGCTGCAATTTTATATCTTGCGATAAATTATTATTTGCGCGCACTTCATTTTCATCATGGCCAACATAAATTTTCCCGGCTTCATCATACCAAGCAGGAATGCGATGCCCCCACCAGAGCTGGCGCGAGATGCACCAATCTTGAATATTGCTCATCCAATGTCGGTAGGTGTTAATCCAATTTTCTGGAACAAACTTCACTGAACTGTTCTCGACCAGTTCTAATCCACGCGCTGCCAGTGTGTCCATTTTCACAAACCACTGATCGGTGAGGTAGGGCTCAATGATTTGGCCGGTTCGGTCGCCACGCGGCACCTGCAGTTTGTGCGGCTTTTCTTCAACTAATAACTCTAATTCAGTTAAATCTGCCAACACCATTTTACGTGCCGCTTTAACATCCAAGCCACGGTATTTTTCTGGAGCGTTGTCGTTGATTTTGGCATCAAAAGTCAGGATGTTTATCATCGGCAAGCTATGCCGCTGGCCGACTGCATAATCGTTGAAGTCATGCGCGGGTGTTACTTTCACCACACCGGTACCGAATTCACGATCAACATACTCATCGGCAATAATTGGAATAACTCGGCCACATAAAGGCAGTGTGACCATTTTGCCAATTAAGTGTGCGTAGCGTTCGTCTTCGGGATGCACCATCACTGCGGTGTCGCCCAGCAGGGTTTCCGGGCGCGTGGTGGCAACCACCAAAGAACCCGAACCATCGGCTAATGGATACGAAATTGACCACATAAAGCCGTTTTCTTCTTCGGAGACTACTTCTAGATCTGAAATGGCGGTTTTCAAAACCGGATCCCAGTTTACTAAGCGTTGCCCACGGTAAATTAAACCTTGCTCAAACAGTTTCACAAACGTTTCAATTACTGCTTCCGAGTATCCTTCGTCCATAGTGAAGCGCTCACGGCTCCAATCACCTGAAGCGCCCATGCGGCGCATTTGGCGGGTGATGGTATCGCCTGATTCCTGTTTCCAATCCCAGACCTTTTCGATGAATTTTTCGCGGCCAAGTGAATCGCGCGTTTCACCATTGCCTTCAATTGCCAGATTGCGGCCAACCACCATTTCGGTGGCGATGCCAGCGTGATCAGTGCCCATTTGCCACAACGTATTGAAGCCTTTCATGCGGTGGTAGCGGATTAGGGCATCTTGCAAGGTGTGTTGAAATGCGTGGCCCATATGCAATGTGCCGGTTACATTCGGTGGCGGCAACATAATAGTGTAGGTCGGGCCTTGGCCCGACGGCTTAAAACAGCCAGACTGTTCCCAGTGCGCATACCATTTGCCTTCGAACTGGCTGGGGTCGAAACTTTTTTCCATAAAATGCCGCAAGCAAATGCTTGTTTTTAGTGAAGAATGAAGTTTATAGCGTAGCAAATTTACGCACTCTACGAAAGCCCAAACGCTCGCTAACATGCCTGCCAGACAATAAAATCAAGCAATTAGATTCAGCTTTCACGCGGCAACGGATACTATGTAATGCTATTTATACTCTTTGCCGCAGGAAAATCCGTGCAGCCCATTTTTAGCAATCAATTCAGCAAATCTCTGCCAGCCGACCCGATACCCGAAAACAGCACACGGCAAGTTCAGCATGCGGCATTGTCTTTTGTGCAGCCCACGCCAGTTCTTAATCCAAAATTAGTGCTGTGGTCGGATGAAACGGCGGACTTATTGAGCATGTCGGCCGATTTAAAAAACAACGCTGATTTTATGAATGTATTAGCAGGCAATGCCCTGGGCCAAAACTCCATGCCGTATGCCACCGTGTATGGAGGCCATCAATTTGGACATTGGGCCGGGCAATTGGGTGATGGCCGCGCCATTAATCTGGGTGAATTGCCATCGCATGCTAAGTTGTACAGCCTGCAACTAAAAGGCGCTGGGCCAACGCCGTTTTCGCGCAACGCTGATGGCCGTGCGGTTTTGCGCTCATCTATTCGCGAGTTTTTATGCAGCGAAGCGATGTTTTATTTAGGAATTGCCACCACACGAGCTTTGTCGTTAATCAGCTCTGATTCAAATGTGGTTCGAGATATGTTTTATGACGGTAATCCGCAATATGAAAGCTGCGCCATTGTTTGCCGTGTGTCGGAATCTTTCTTGCGTTTCGGGCATTTTGAATTGCCAGCTGCGCGAGAAGATATTAATCTTTTGCGGCAGTTCGCAGACTACGCAATCAACAATCATTTTCCGGACATTGATGCGCACTCGGAATCGTGTTACGCACAATTTTTTGAATCGATTTGCCAAAGCACGGCCAAGCTTATGGCGCAATGGATGTCGGTCGGTTTTGTGCATGGTGTAATGAATACTGACAATATGTCTTTGCTAGGCGAAACCATTGACTACGGCCCATACGGTTGGCTAGAAAAATACGATTTGCAATGGACCCCAAACACCACCGATGCCGAAGGCAAACGCTATTGCTACGGCAATCAGCCAGCGATTGCGCAATGGAATCTGGCGCGTTTGGGCAATGCACTATTTCCATTAATAAATGATGTTGAGCCCTTACAAAAAAGTTTGACTGCTTACAACCAATTTTTTCATCAGCATTGGAATAGATTGTTAGCCGCCAAACTTGGTGTGGATGAAGCTGTGTTGCAAGCCAATCCAGTTTTCTATCAACAACTGGTGCACGTATTAAGTGCGATAGAAATGGATTTTAATTTATTCTTTGATGCGCTCACGCGTATTGCGCAGCGCAACGCTGACATAACTTCACCGGAAAGTATTTATGCACTTTTAGCCTGCAGTTATTTGCCAAATCCAAGTTCGGCGGAATTATCGGTTTGCTTAGAGTTGTATAAATCCTTGCTCGAGCAATCATCGTTTAGCCAACGTGCGGAAAAAATGCGTGCGGCGAATCCAGTATTTATACTGCGCAATCATTTAGTGCAAGATGTGATTGATGCGGCCGAGCAGGGCGATTATCAGCCATTGCTTGAGATCTTCACGCGCCTTAAAACGCCATATCAAGATGCTGAAGACGATGCGCGTTGGGTAAAAAAATGCCCACCCGAATCAATGCATCGGGCAGGCTGTTCAATGCTTAGTTGTAGTTCGTAATAATTAAAGCGCCGCAAATGCATCACGGCTAATGTTTTCTGGTTCATCATCAGTGCAATGCACTTCGTCTTCAATGCGCACGCCGCCATATGGCATCAGCTGCTCCACTTTCTGCCAATTAACCGATTTCGCTTCGGGGCGCTGTTTCAATTTTGCCAACAGTGTTGGAATGAAATACAGGCCCGGTTCGATAGTGACCACCATGCCAGCTTCCAATGTACGTGTCATGCGCAGAAACGGTTGGCCTTCTGGGCGTGGAATCAATACGCCGTTTTCATCAGAAAAACCGGCCACGTCGTGAACTTGCAAGCCAATCGGGTGGCCCAGGCCATGCGGGTAAAATACAGAGCTAACTCCTTTTTCTAGCATGCTGCCAGGATCCATATCCACAATACCCAAATCGCGTAACACGCCGCCTAAACGTAAATGGCATTGCAGGTGTAGTTCGCGGTAATCCAAACCCGCTTTAACTTGCGCACATAACGCTAATTGTTCTTTTTCTACCGCGTCAATCAGCTGTTCAAATAATTCAAAACCATTGCCATAGGTGCGGGTAATGTCGGCGGCATAGCCGTTATATTCAGCGCCGGCATCAATTAATAAAGAACGATGATGCGCGGGTTTATTGAAACTTTTGTATTGGTAATGCAAAGTTGCGCCGTTTTCATTCAAGGCCACAATGTTGTTATATGGCACATCATTATCGGTGTGGCCGGCGCCGGCTAAAAACGCTGCATTGATTTGCGCTTCCGAACCATTGGCGCGGAATGCTTGCTCAGCGGCTTGGTGGCCGAGCACGGCTTTGGCTTGAGCTTTACGCATTTGCGCTAATTCATACGGAGTTTTGTAGGCGCGGTGGTAATGCAGGAAATCGAGAAGTGCTTTTGGATTATTGGGGATATAAGCACCCAAAGCGGCATCCGCTTCACCAATAATAGCTGCATGCGCGGGATTGGGCAGGTGCTGCACTGCATCGGCTGCTTCATGGATGATGCGGATATCGAAATGCTCAAGCCATTCACCGTTCGGAGCACTTGGCGGAACATGCCAGTAATCATCCGGCTGGTAATACACTAATATCGGTTTTTGGCCAGGTGTATAGACAATCCAACAATTTGGGTTGCGAGTTAATGGCGCCCAGTATTTGAACTGCGGATTTGGTTTGAACGGGTAGTGCAGATCATCGAGAAACTGTATTTTCTCGATGCCGGAAGCAATAATTAAACAATCAAAACCGGTTTTTGCCAGAGCCACATCAGCTGTTTTGCTAACGTATGCTAGGTGTTCTTGAAAATTACTCATGTTCGTTACCCGTGTTGTAAATAGGTTGTAATACGTTCAATTATGTTGCGCTAATGGATGTCATTAGCTCAAGCATAGCGGCTACCAGGCTCGCTAACCCATATGCGCAACCATGCCCGATCACTCGGTGCGATATCAATAAATCGGAAACCCACTTCCATTTGCCCAGATTGCGCGTTTTGTTCAGACCAAAGTTCATGCGCGCCAACATGGATAGTCTTATTGGTGGGCGAAGATTTGGCAAAAAAAAGTTCGAATTGATACAGTCCGTCAGTAGTGACTGATGTGTTTGCCGTTATCATCATGCCAGACTCAGATAGATCAGCAATTTGGCCAATGGATTGCTGAGTCATGCAATCCAGCACGCGAATTTCCATGCTGGCCTTACGGCGTTTAAGGCGGCGGAAGTCTTCAGTCATGGCTCTTTGCTTGGGCGGGTGGGTAAAAGGTTACGAAGCGAGCTGATGACATTTTCAAAAGCGCGTTCAATAATGTTTCTTTTATCTTCAATCTGAACTCTTGCGCGACCTTCAGAAAGTTCAATGGCGAGTTCTTCAATGGTCATTTCTGCCATTTTTTGGCCACGCTGATTGACGAATAAAATATTATTAGTGATAAGACTTTTCCATGCTAGCTTGCGCCGCACTGGTTTTGGATTATTTGTAAGAATAAATTCAAACCATGTGCCCACTGCAATGACTTTAATTTGCTCTGCAATATCCAGCTGTATGTCGTTGAGTTCATACACATGAATATTGGCGGCTTGCGTATGTTCACCGAAGCGGATTTTATCAGGGATTTGGACTAAATTATTCGGCCCATTCAATCGTTTATCAGTAATTAGGCTTTCCGCAATTTGTTTTGCTTCTTCTTGATGGTAGCCTACTAGTGATAAAGAGCTTTGCACTTTATTTTTTAAATCTGCAGCATCAGCATCAGCAAGTGTTTCAGCATTCACATCGTTGATAGCAATGATGCGTTCGGCTATCGATTTCTGTTCGAGCCATTTCTCAGAGTCTGAACCTTTGCGGAGTTCAGTTAGTGCCATGACATCGGTCCAGGCTTTGTTGAGCAAAGCGCGTGTATCACTCGGCATTTCATTGAGTTCAGTAAGCTCAGCCATTACTCCAGCCGCACGATTGCGAGCCAGCGTTAGCCGCTCCTTACCACGAACAGCTTCAATCTGCCGTCTTTCTGCGGCCTCTGCTTTCTTGATTAACGCTTGCAAAAGACCATTGGTTTCTTCATAGGCATCAATAAATTCCTGATTATTGCCATCGTAGTCTTTAACAGCTTTATACACAATGCTGGAAATTTTCTCATGCATTGTATCGTCATTATTATTTTCATCAAGCCAGTTAAAACCTGTCTCTGCAATAATGTTCAACATTTGCCGTGCCGGATGAACGGTATTACTAAAGAAACTCTTGTCTTGCAGTACTACGTTAATGAGCGGAGATTGCATTAATGAAATCAGTTGCGAAGCAACCGAGCCAGGATTCACATCCTTTAAGGTGTTGTCCATAAGCAAGCCGACCAAATCGATGGCATCACTGTCTTCATCATTTAGTATTAGTTCGCAATCTTGGCTAGACTGGTTTCTAAGCTGAGCTAACAAATCATGCTTAAGGTGTTGAATGCTCGCCCTGGCATTTGGATTGGCAATGGCATTGTGTTGAAAATCTTTAATAATTGATTGCAGTAATTCCGGCGGCGCATGAATTTCACGCGAAGATTCCTTAAGCGATTGTGCGGAGTCACTAACGTAGGTATTTGAAAATGAGCTGAGCTTATTGAGCAACTGTTTACGTTTTGCTAGCAAATGCCGAAGCTCATTGAAATTCCCCTCTAAAGCATTGTTGTTTGCTGTATTGGCTTGAACAGGTGAGGCATGGTCTTGTTGGGCTTTGAAAGCAATGACGTTGTCATTCTGGTTGCGGTCGATGGTATTTTGGCTGTGGTCAGTGGCTTTTGTTTTACCAAGCAAAGCAATAGGTGACTTTTTGTGCCGCAACTCAGGATTCCTAAATGGAACATAAGTTAAGTTTGAAAGCACGCCTTCATCGATAAGGTATAAATTGCATGCGGAAATTAAATCTGCAAAATTGGTGAAAACATAGCGCTCAAATAAGTAATAAATCTGTATTTTGCTGCTCACATCTAAATTTAAGCATTGTATGGCGTCTTGCAAGCAGTGGCATAGCTTTCTGGGCCCAAGCGGCAAATCATCAGCTTCAAAAGCGGGCTGTTGTGCTAGGACACCAAAGCGCTGGCCAAGCAAGAAAATATCAAAGCTATTTTGTGATTCGCAGCGTGATGATATTTCAAACTGAATTTGATTCTCGTCAAATGCATCGCGCTCTACTAGGTTCAGTTCTTTCAACTGATATGACACTGAAGTTGATTGTTTGCTTTGCAGGGCTGAATTCTTTCGAATATTGGCTAATTGCTGTTCTACACCGGCAAGAAAACGTGGGATAAAATCATGCCGAGTTCTTTGCAGGTTTCGTAAATGCGCATATTGCTCGGATTGTGATTCACTCTGCGGACTACCCTCGATGTTTTTGAATAGAATACTTTCAAAGTCATTCAATAGGTTTTGTAAATGTAAATCAAAAAAATCTGAGTTTATTTTAAACAAGCCATTGCATAAACCTAGCACCCGAACGGGCAAGCCAGATTGGCTGATGGTCTTGCCGTAATGCTGATGATCTGAGTTATCCATTCATAGTCTGATGTACAAGTATCAATAGCATAACTCAGCTTGCGCGCAAAGCGATAGGGCTGGTTGCCCAGCCCTTAAAACTTATTTTGCTTGGTAGCTTAATCGAATAAATACGCTGCGCTCAGGCGTACTGTAGCCATTTAATAATTGATATTGTTTATCTAGTACATTTTCGAGGCGACCTTCTATTTGCAACGTATCGGTTAACGGCCAGCTAGCGGTTAAATCCAAGCGCCCAAAGCCCGGTAATTGTGCACCGGCATCGGGTCGGTCACTGTAGCCAGTGAGTTCGGTGCCCAATTCGAATTGGTTGTTGAATGCATAGCTTAGGCTGGCGAGTCCTTTCAGTTTCGGGCGGCGCAATAAGGCATTGCCGGTGTCTTCGTTGATGGCATCGGTGAAGGTGGCTTGCGCGCGCCAGTTAATGGAATTAACTTGCCCACGTAATTCCACCTCTAGGCCTTTGATATTGGCACGGCTAATATTGATGGCTTGTGCTTGAAAGCCAGCAAAACTGATTAAATCATCAACTTTGCTTTGATAAGCAGAAACCTCAGCAGTAAATTCTGAGCCGCTGGTAAATAGGTAGCCAAGCTCGGCACTGTGCGAGCGCTCAGGATTTAACAATGGATTACCAGCGTAATAGCCGCCATAGCCTGGGTTGTAAAGCTCATTCAGGTTTGGCGCTCTGAAGCCTTGGCTCCAGCTGGCGCGTATGCGGTTTTTGGCATTGGCTTGAAATGCCCAGCCAGCGCTGGAGGTACTATGCGAGCCATACTGCGAATTGTCGTCATAGCGTGTGGCTAAATCAAAGCTATGCGCTTGCCATTGTGTGCTTAAGGTGCCGAAAACACCGGCATTATTGCGCGAGCGGTTAAACACTTCGCCAGAGTAATCATTCGAGTAACCTTTTTCTTTCACCCAATTCACACCCACGCCAATCTGCGTATTAGCAGAAATGGCAACTAGGTTCGACCAATCTATGCTGCTGCGGCGGCTGCCATATATGCTGGCATAGTCAGGCGTGTCATTCTTTTCATAAGACTGGCCAGCGGTTAAATTATGGCTCCATTGGTCATTAATATCGCCGAACAATGCCGTGCTCCACGAATGATTTTTGGCAAAGGTTACGCCTTGGTCAAATTCAACCCGTGCATCGGTGGCAAGGCCAGCAAACTTGAGCGTTTGTGAGCCAAGCTGGGTTTTAGCATTCAAGCCGAAATGGTTATTGCGGTAGCCATCTTTGTCTGGGGCATAGTAATAATTATTACTATTGGTGGATGAAAAACCCTGCGAACTATCTGTGCCAGCAATAAAGCCTATATTGCTTTGCTCATCGCCAAAGCCATAGCCAATATCAGCGCCGTAGCGTTTAAAGCTGCCGGCGCGCAATTCTGCAGTCAGCGATTTTGGTGCGCGGGTAAAAATATGGATGACACCGGATAGGGCATCTGAGCCCCACAAAGCCGCACGTGGGCCGCGCACAATTTCAATGCGCTCAATTGTGGCGAGCGGCATATGTGCCATATCGAAAATACCCTGTGTGGCCGAATTGACTCGAATGCCATCGACTAAAATGAGCGTGTGATTGGAATTACCGCCACGCATAAAAATGGTATTCAGCGAACCACTGCCGCCGGTTCTAACCACATCAATACCCACTTGTTTGATGAGTAAATCGGCTACATCCAAAGCTTGACTTTTTTCGATGGCGTCGCGGTCGATGACAGTTACTGATGATGTGGTTTGATTGGCAGGTTGTGCAAATCGATTGGCGGTCACTTGCACCGTGTCGAGTATTTGCGCAGTATCTGCTGCTGCGGAAGTTTGGCAATAGGCCAATGCAATGGAAGTGGCTAGTAAGCCGTATTGTTGTTTGGTGATCATGAAGTTCTCTTTGTAAAGTTACGCGCACCCGCGCTGCATACGAAGAGAACTAGCAAAAAAGTCACGAACGGCGACGATTCCGCCGCATCGCCCTCCGCAATGTGCAAAAAAGCGATAGTATTATCGCCACATACCTCGAGCCGGTCTCCGGACTTATCAGTACCACACTCCATTCGCCTTCCCAGTTACCCAGTGGCTGTATGAATGGAAAATCTGACTTACCGTTGCGGGGGCAGTGTTGGACTCTCACCAACTTCCCGAACACTCAAGGAATGGCAAGTTTAGCAAGTGTCAGGGGATTTTTCGAGGGTTATTTTTTAAATGCAATAGGTAGGCGTTGATATTTAAAGCATTAAATCTCCCAATCTTCAATTAGCAAACCTTGCACCCTACTAAATTCACCTGTGTTATGGGTAATCAATGTGGCTTTATTAGCGCGTGCAATAGCGGCTATCATTAAATCATTCGCACCAATTAACTTGCCTTGTGCAGTTAAATCTGCGCGTATTTGCGCGTAATGCTCAGCTGCGTTATCGTCAAAATCGAAGCTGTTTAATGGTGCAAATAGATTTTGTAGCAGTTGCGAATTGCTTTCTTTATGTTCGCTGCGCAGAGCACCAAATAAAAGCTCTGCCTTCACAATGCTACACAAGGCAATATCTGCCGGACTATATTGCACAAAATACCTTCGCACATTAAGGTTTTTTCGCTGCCACAACTGAATGCAGGCATTTGTGTCGAGTAGCTTTATCATTGCGATAAACCCATCAACTAAAACTCTGCCTTGTTTCAAGCGCTAATTCATCAGGCCTTTGCTGTGGTTCACCTTGCCAAGCATCGAATAACTCAAAGTAGCCCGCTGGCCATTGATTTTGTGCGCCAGTCTCGCGCTTCACCAACTCCGCTAGATATTTAGAAAGTGGCAAATTGGCCTGCTTGGCTTTCATGCGTATTTGCGTTTCCACGTCGTCTGGCACGTAAAAATGTAATTGAGACATAATCCAGCCCTCCATATATGTGCTATATGTGGAATGTATGCTTAAAAGGTATTTTTGTCAATATAAGCCGTAGGTTGGGCTGAGTAATGCGAAGCCCAACGACTGTGTTGCCCGACCTTAACAGAAAGCTCCTTACGGATTAATTAGACCTTATATCCACGCCAATAGAAAATGCAAACAACGGACATAAATACTCCAAGCAAGGCTAGCCCAAATGCATTGGTATAGCTTAGACGTGCAATATCCGCAGGTTGATTGATCTTTGGGTTCTGGGGTGCATACAAAACATTGATCTGTCCGTTTTTGGCGGCGGGCTCCCAGACGCTTTTAGGAACACGAACCCATCGCTCCATAAAAAGCATCTGGCCTGTGTATACGTAAGTTAATTCAGAATTTAATATGTTGAACTCATATTTAATCTTGTACGGACCGCCATTTCCAACGCAACCACGTCCGGAGCAGGGGTCAAATGTTTCGGCAGTGACTTTGGCCGAAGCGATATTATCTGCACTTCGCAAAAGTACCCACCTATAAATTTCTACACCCCCAATCCAATTGATTAAAAGAGCCGAGGCAGTAAGAAACACTGAAAAAAACATGGACTTGTTAGTAAGCCGAGGAGACATATATAAGGTCTGATAACATATATACCCTACATTTGGGGCGATATCATCATTATCTGCAGATAGTGGGGTGGAGTAAAGCTAATGTAGAAATAAATTAGTGAGCAGGAAATATTCAATCGTTAACAACCTACATCCTCTTAGCCCAGCCTACAGTCATACTTTGTGGTCAACCAAAAACAAACCCATCACATCATTGGCAAAACGCATGCCCAATTCTGTGGGCTTCACCCAATCGCCATCTTGGCTAAGCCATTGCTCAGCAAATGCTTTGTGCAATTCGGGCGCAATGGTTTTTCTGCTTAAACCAGTCCGGTATTCAAAATCATTAAGCGAAAAGCCATCGACTAAGCGCAGCGCATTCAGCATGTAATCGAATGGCCGGTTTTTGAGTGCAACATGCTCATCTCCGCCGATTCCTGCTTGGGTTCCAGCCGATTGCATATAGTTGCGCGGGTTTTTCGGTTTCCAACGGCGCAATATCTGCCCACTTTCGCCAGAAGAAATTTTTCCGTGTGCGCCCGCACCAATGCCCAAATAATCGCCGTATTGCCAATAATTTAAATTATGCTGGCAGCGCTTGCCGGGTTTGGCGTACGCCGATACTTCATACTGCGCGTAATCGTGTTCGGCCATCAGCGCGATGCACGCTTCTTGCATGTCCCAGGCATCGTCCATTTCCGGAATACCGGCCGGTGGTTTGGCGGCAAATAAAGTATTGGGTTCAAGCGTGAGTTGATAATGCGAAAGATGTTGAGGATTCAATGCAATGGCTTGTTCAACATCGTGCAAGGCCATGGCCAGAGTTTGTTCGGGCAGAGCATACATCAAATCGAGATTGATATTGCTGAAACCCGCATCTTGCGCTTTAAGGACGGCCTCTCGGGCTTTTTCGGCATTGTGAATGCGGCCCAAGCGTTCAAGGCAGCCATCATCAAAACTTTGTATGCCAAAGCTTAAGCGATTGATGCCCGCTGCCAAATAATTCTCAAAGCGATCATGCTCAACAGTGCCCGGATTGCACTCCATGGTTATTTCACAGTTCGGCGCAAAGCGCACGCGAGAACTGGCCATGGCTAAGATATCGCTCATGGCCGCGCCTGAAAATAGACTGGGCGTACCACCGCCAAAAAATACGCTGTGTACCGTTCGACCCCAAACCAAGGGCAAATCTTGCTCTAAATCACGCTGTAATGCGGCAATATAATCGGCAACCGGCAAATCGTTTTTTTGCTCATGCGAATTAAAATCGCAATACGGGCATTTGCGCACACACCACGGAATATGGATGTACAACGCCAGCGGTGGTGGCATTAAATCAGGCATTGGCTTGTAACTTTTGCTGCAGTTGTTGCAAAGCTTGGCCACGATGGCTGATACGGTTTTTGAGGTCCGCAGGCATTTGTGCGGCGCTCATTTTATTGATAGGATCCCAGAAAATCGGATCATAACCAAAGCCGTGTTCGCCCAATGGTGCTTCGAGAATTTCACCGTGCCAAATGCCTTCGGCAATAATCGGTTGTGGGTCATCGGCATGTTTCAACAACACCATGCAGCAGTAAAAGCGTGCGCTTTTCAGCAGGTTTCCGCTTTCGCTTATTTCATGCAGAACTTTTGCGATATTTCCAGCGCTGTCGCCGTGTATGCCAGCATAATGTGCGGAAATCAATCCCGGCGCGCCATTGAGTGAATCAATAATAATTCCCGAATCATCGGCCAAGGCCGGCAATCCAGTTTGCATACAAGCATGCCGCGCTTTGATTAGCGCATTCTCAACAAAAGTGAGCCCAGTTTCTTCGGCATCGGCAAAGCCGTATTGGTTCTGAGGTAAGGCTTCAAACCCAAAGGCTTGCACAATCGGTGCAATCTCGGCCAGTTTGCCTTTGTTTGAGGTGGCTAATACCAGTTTCATGGAACATATTTCATGTGCTAAGCGCAGCCTTTTGATGCTGCAACAACTCGCCAATACCTTGCTCAGCCAGTGCCAATAGTGTGTTCAATTGTTCGCGCGAAAATGCCACGCCTTCGGCGGTGCCTTGCACTTCAATGAAACCGCCATTGCCGTCCATCACCACATTCATATCGGTATCGCAGTTGGAATCTTCTGGGTAATCCAAATCCAACACTGCTTCGCCTTGATACATACCCACCGATACCGCGGCCACCGCGTTGATTATTGGACTTTCAGTGAGTAAGCCTTTGTTGATGCAGCTTTGAATGGCGTCGCACAACGCCACATACGCGCCAGTGATGGCGGCGGTGCGGGTTCCACCATCGGCCTGCAACACATCACAATCAAGGGTGATGGTACGTTCGCCGAGTTTTTTGCGGTCTACGCAGCTGCGCAACGCGCGGCCAATTAAGCGTTGAATTTCTAAGGTACGGCCGCCTTGTTTGCCAGAAGCGGCTTCACGGTTGCTGCGGTCGTGGGTGGCGCGGGGCAGCATGCCGTATTCAGCGGTTATCCAGCCTTCGCCTTTACCGCGCAGAAAGCCTGGCACGCGGTTTTCAACAGTAGCATTGCACAGCACCTTGGTGTCACCGAAGCAAATTAGCACCGAGCCTTCGGCATGCCGTGTGTAATGGCGCACAATGCTAATCGGGCGAAGTTGAGTGGCGGTGCGTGCGCTAGGACGGGACATAATTGACTCAGGTTTAGCAAAGGTTGAGCGAATAGATTACCATTCATCATCAACTCATTGCGATAAAGTCCCTCATGATCCGAAGTATGACTGCCTATGCACAAACAGAATCGACCAGCGAGCTTGGTTTGCTCAGCTGCGAAATGCGTTCTGTGAATCATCGCTATTTAGAGCTCAGTTTGCGCGTGCCTGAAGAGCTGCGCGCCTTGGAAAATTACTTACGCGAACGCATAAGCCAAAAGATTTCACGCGGCAAAATTGATTTATCAATTCGCTTCAAGCCCACACAGCAGCAAAGCAGCGAGCCACAAATTAATCAGCAGGTTTTAGAAACGTATGCCAAATTGAATCTCGAGTTACATAATAATTTTCCAGGCATGCGTAGTTCGTTCACCGAATTGCTACGGCTTCCGGGCGTAATGCAAGAGCAAGTGTCTTCCACTGATGAATTGGCGACACTGGCTAAACAACAGCTTGAGAGTACCTTGGAAGAGTTTATTCAAGCACGTGGTCGCGAAGGCGGTAAACTTGCTCAAGTTATGCTCGATCGGCTACAAAGCATCGAGCAGATTGTTCAGCAAGTAAAGGATTATCTGCCCGAAATTCGCAGCGTATTAAAAACGCGTATGGAAGCAAAATTGGTTGATCTTAAACTGCCACTTGATCCTGGCCGTTTGGAGCAGGAAGTGGTGTTGAATCTGCAAAAAATGGATGTTGATGAAGAGTTAGATCGCTTGACTAGCCATATTTCGGAAGCACGGCGTATTTTAAGCTTGCCGGAAGCGGTGGGCCGGCGTTTAGATTTCATGTTGCAAGAGTTTAACCGCGAAGCAAATACGCTTGGCTCTAAGTCGGTTGATCAAAAAACCAGCAAGGCCTCGGTTGAGTTAAAAGTGTTGATTGAACAAATCCGTGAACAGGTACAAAATCTCGAATGATGCGAGGAACTCTATACATTGTGGCAGCTCCTTCTGGCGCGGGAAAGTCCAGCATTGTTAATGCGGTGCTGAAGCGTGTTGATGGCGTGGCACTGTCAATCTCCTATACCTCACGTGAAGCAAGGCCCGGTGAGCGGCATGCTCTGCATTATCATTTCATCAGCAAAACAGAATTCGAACAGATGATTGCTGAAGGGCAATTCTTCGAGTATGCACAGGTGCATAAAGATTACAAAGGCACAGCACGCAATTCGGTGTTGCCATTACTCGACAAAGGCTTAGATGTTTTGCTAGAAATTGATTGGCAAGGTGCGCGTCAGGTTCGTGAACAAATTCCAGAGGCAAAAAGCATTTTCATATTGCCGCCATCACAGCAGGCCTTGGAAAATCGTATGCGAAATCGTGGCCAAGACAGCGAAGCCACCATAGCGCAGCGCTTAGCCGGCGCCCGCGAGGAAATGAGCCATTACCACGAGTTCGATTTTTTAGTCATCAATGAGCATTTTGACCAAGCCGTTCAAGAAGTTACCGCCATCTTCACGGCACAAAGACTGCAAGTGGTGCAGCAAACGCTTCGCCATCACGCGTTGATTGAACACTTGCTGTCTGAATAAGCGCGCTAAGCTTGGTATTAAAGGCGCTTTACGCTATAATATTCAGCTCATGTAACTAATTAATTGCTGGTTAAATTAACTGGCATACGGAGATTTTATGGCGCGTATTACCGTTGAAGATTGCTTGGAAGTGGTAGATAACCGTTTTGAATTGGTATTGATGGCATCAAAGCGTGCCCGTCAATTAGCCAAAGGCGAGCCAAGTACCTTGGAAAACGCGCATATTGAAACAGAAAAACCAACTGTCTTGGCCTTGCGCGAAATTGCTGATCGCTCGATTGATAATGGCGTAATCAATGCTGTAGAACGCACCCAACGTGAACGTCGTGAGCGCGAAGCGCTTGAATGGGCGGCTGCAGAAGTGGTTGATGACGATTTGGCCAAAGCTGGCGACGAATAATTCGTTCTTATGTTTTATCAAAAAATGCCGGTTTTTTAATCGGCATTTTTTATGCCATATACTAACGAAATGCTTGTTTTAAAAGCGTTTATTGCGTACGATTGAAAGATGAATGCGCCACAAACACCCATGCTCGATTTAGATATGCCGTGTCCGGATCCTTGCCCGGACCTGGCCGAGCGTTTACTGAAAAAAGCGGCGCAATATTTGCCGGAAGAAATGCTCGTAAAAATTCGTCGCGCCTATCAACTCGGTGCATTAGCGCACCAAGGCCAAACCCGTAATTCTGGCGAAGCCTACATCACGCACCCGATAGCTGTTGCCGAAATTTTGGTCGATCAACGCTTAGACGGCGAGGCATTATGCGCCGCTATTTTGCATGATGCGCTTGAAGACACCAGCTTAACGCGAACGTTTATTGCGGAAACCTTTGGCGAAAGCGTAGCTGAAATGGTTGAGGGTGTAACCAAACTGGATAAAATCCAGTTCAATAACCGCCAAGAAGCTGATGCTGAAAGCTTCCGGAAAATGATGCTGGCAATGTCGCGCGATATTCGTGTGATTCTTATCAAGCTTGCCGATCGCTTGCATAATATGCGTACCTTGGATTCCAAAAGCGCTGATTCACGGCGCCGAATTGCACTGGAAACACTTGAGATTTATGCGCCAATTGCCCAGCGTTTGGGTATTAATGTAATGAAAGCGGAGTTGCAGAATTTAGGTTTTAAAGCGCTGTATCCACTTCGATACACTGTCATCGCCAAACAACTGGCTAATCAGCCGGTGCTGCGTAGAGAAGCGATGGCCACCATTGAAGCGCAGCTCGCACAACGTATCGCGCTTGAAAACATACCTTTTCGTTTGGTGTCACGCGTTAAAGGGCCGTGGAGCGTGTATACCAAAATGCGTAATGAGCAAAAAAAATTCAACGAAGTGATGGATGTTTTCGGGTTTCGTGTGGTGGTAAAAAAAGTCACTCAATGTTATCAAGCATTAGGCGCTGTGCATTCCTTAATGAAGCCGTTGGAAGGCCGTTTCCGTGATTTCATTGCTATTCCCAAAGCCAATGGCTACCAAAGCTTGCATACGCTTTTATTCAGCCCACTCGGCTCGCCGGTTGAAGTACAAATTCGTACCGAAGAAATGAATGTGGTGGCAGAGCGCGGCATTGCGGCACATTGGGTCTATAAAAACCGTGGCTCTGTGAGCAGCAACGCTCAAACGCGCGCGCAAAACTGGGTCAAAGATTTAATTAACAGTGATGAGTTTTCTTTGCCGTCACTTGAATTTCTTGAAAACGTTAAAATCGATTTGTTCCCCGATGAAGTGTATATTTTCACACCGAAGGGTGAAATATTATCCTTGCCTAAAAATGCTACGCCTATAGATTTCGCCTATGCGGTGCATACCGATGTGGGTAATCACGCGGTGGCGTGCCGTGTTGATCGGCGTTTGGTTCCTTTGCGCACCAAGCTGCTTAGTGGGCAGACTATTGAAATCATCACCGCGCCATCGGCTAATCCTAGTCCGCAATGGCTTGAATTCGTGGTCACTGCAAAAGCACGCACGTCAATACGCCACTTCTTGAAACGCATTGAGCACGAAGACGCTGTGAATCTTGGGCATCGCATGCTTGATCGAGCACTCGAGCAATTAGACACCTCGCTTGATAATGTTTCGACCGAACAGCTTCAACAATTTCTCAATGATAATCGTTATCCGCGCTTGGAAGTATTGCTGGCTGATATCGCTTTAGGCAATCGTATGCCTGATCATGTTGCCAAAGCGCTACAGCCGAATCAGCAGTCGCTGCTGAATAGCGAGACGAGTTCTAGCTATCATGAAGAAATTCTCATCAATGGTAGTGAACGCGGGGTACTGACTTTTTCAACCTGTTGCCACCCAATTCCTGGTGATGACATTATGGGCTTTCTAACCGCCGGTAAAGGCGTGGTAGTGCACCGCATGGGCTGCACGAATGTTAATGAGTACAAAAAGAAACCAGAGCGCTGGGTGCCGATTGCTTGGGATAGAAAAGTGCAAGGCGATTTCCGCGTTGAGCTGCGTTTTGAAACAGAAAATAAGCCTGGCGCACTTGCCAAGGTTGCGGCAGCGGTTGCCGAATGCAATTCCAATATTGATTCGGTGAATTACAAAGAACGCGACACACGTATTTCAGTGATGGTATTTTGCATTGAGGTAAAAGATCGTAAACACTTAGCGGATGTAATTAGACGAACACGCCGATTGAGCGTGGTTTATTTAGTTGAGCGCGTATAAACAGGAACGAGCATGACAAAAACGATTATTCATTCTGAACTTGCACCGGCCGCCATTGGCCCGTATTCGCAAGCGGTGCGGGTTAGCCAAACGGTGTATTTATCTGGCCAAATACCGCTGCAAGCAAGCACGGGAACCTTGCTGGAAGGCGATATTGAAGCGCAAACGCGGCAGGTTTTTGAGAATATGAAAGCCGTTTGCAGTGCCGCCAATGGCAGCTTGGCCGATATTGTTCGAGTTGGAATTTACCTCACCGATTTAGCCGATTTTGCAGTAGTGAATGCGGTGATGGCAGAGTATTTCCAAGCGCCGTATCCGGCCCGTTCAACCATTCAAGTTTCGGCCTTGCCGCGTGGCGCCAATGTTGAAGTGGATGCTGTACTTGTGCTGAGTTAAACGAATTTGCTAGAAGTTACTATGAACCCTCAAGGCCAGCAATCCATCGCGCAATTGCGTGGTGTTGGCCCTGCCATCGGCAAAAAATTGGCTGAGCGCGGAATCACTGCGCTGCAGAATTTATGGTTACAGTTGCCGATTGCTTTTGAAGACCGCACGCGAATTGTGCGTCTCGATGATGTGCAGATTGGGCAAGTAGCGCAAGTTGAGGTTCGTGTGGTGGCGGTTGAGCGCGGCTTCCGGTTTCGACCCATGTTGAAGGTGACGGTTGAAGATGATTCGCTTCGGCAGCTGTGCTTACGATTCTTCCATTATTCCAGCAGCCAAGCCAATCAATTTTTGCTAGGCAAATTACTGCGTGGTTACGGGCAAGTACGCTTAGGCGCGAACAGCTTTGAAATGGTGCACCCAAGCTACCGCTTTATTACCGAGCAAGAAGCGGGTGTCTGTAAAGATCGTTTGGATCCAGTGTATTCAAACTATGAAGGTATTGGCGCCGCCACTTTAGCGAAACTGGTTCAGCAGTCCTTGCGTTTTATTCCAGAAGACGGCAGTTTGGAGTTGCTTCCGGAAAGCGCTTTGCAAAGCAGGGGGTTAGTGTCTTTAGCGAGCGCATTGCATAGCATTCATCAGCCGGAACTTGGCACAACCATTGCCGATATGAGCTCAGGCCGCCATCCAGCTATTAAACGCTTAGCTTTTGAAGAACTGATGGCGCACCATTTGAGCCTGCGCCAAAAGCGTGCGCTAATTAAATCAAAACCCGCTAAAAAAAGCGATGCGCATTCGCCACTACTCAAGCAATTTCTTGATGCCTTGCCGTATTTAATGACCAAAGCCCAGTGTAAAGTCACTTCTGAAATTCAGCACGATATGCAGTTAGGCCAACCAATGCTGCGTTTGGTACAAGGCGATGTTGGTAGCGGCAAAACCGTAGTGGCCGCTATGTCGGCGTTATCGGTAATTGCGGCTGGTGGCCAAGTCGCTTTAATGGCGCCCACAGAATTGCTTGCCGAACAACATGCTCGGAGTTTTCAGGCGTGGTTTGAACCATTAGGTATTGAGGTAGTGTTTTTAGTTAGCAGACAAACTGCTGCGCTGAAAAAAAAGCACCTAAATCAAATTGCCACTGGCGTATCAATGATTATCGGTACGCATGCCTTGATGCAAGAACATGTGCAGTACCAAGATTTGCGTTTGGTGATTATTGATGAGCAACATCGCTTTGGTGTGCATCAGCGCCTGAGTTTGCGCGATAAAGGCGATGGCGGCGCGTATTCACCGCATCAGTTGATTTTAACGGCAACGCCGATTCCGCGCACTTTAGCGATGTCGGCGTATGCCGATTTGGATGTCTCAGTTATTGACGAATTGCCGCCTGGGCGAACGCCAGTACAAACCGTGGCGCTAGCCAATAGCCGCCGTGATGAAGTGATAGAGCGCATACATCTTTTATGTCAGCAGGGCCACCAAGTGTATTGGGTGTGCACCTTGATTGATGAAAGCGAGGAGATACAGGCGCAGTCTGCACAAGCCGCGTTTGAACTTATTTCCCAATGCTTGCCGAATTGCAGTGTGGCACTTTTGCACAGTAAAGTAGCGGCGAATGAGAAGTCGCGCATTATGCAGGATTTTAAAGCCAATGCCATTCAGGTGTTGGTGGCAACCACGGTTATTGAAGTGGGTGTGGATGTGCCGAATGCCAGTGTGATGGTGATCGAAAATGCCGAGCGTTTGGGTTTAGCGCAGCTGCATCAATTGCGTGGCCGCGTTGGGCGTGGCAGTGTTGCCTCGCATTGCTTATTGCTATATAAAACGCCGCTATCGGCTATGGCCAAGCAGCGCATTGAAGTGATGCGCGAAACTGACAACGGTTTTATCATTGCCGAAAAAGATTTACAGTTACGTGGCCCTGGCGAAGTTTTAGGCACCAAACAAACCGGTGATATGGGCTATCGCATTGCCGATTTAATTCGTGATGCAGCATTACTGCCTGATGTTATTGCATGCTCTAATCAATTGCTGAGCGAGCACCCTGAGCTGGCAGACGCTATTGTAAAACGTTGGATTGGTAGCGCTGTGCGCTTCGCACAGGCTTAAGGAATACTTATGCAAACACAGAAAATACCGCTTCTGATTGACACAGACCCAGGCGTTGATGATGCACTGGCGCTTTTGATGGCATTTAAAAGCGATAAACATCAATTACTCGGATTATGTATTACGGCCGGAAATGTGGGCCTTCAGCATACCTGTGCCAACGCTTTGAAGCTGTGTGAAGTGGCTGGCATTAATGTGCCGGTGTATCCGGGCTGTGCGCAACCTTTGGTGTTTGCTGCCGAGGATGCATCTTATGTGCATGGTCGCGATGGCTTTGGCGACATTGGCTATTTGCCTGCCAAACGCAGCGCGGAAACTGAGCACGCGGCTTTGGCAATTATTCGCGAAGCAAACAATCATTCTGGGCAGTTGTTGTTAGTCACCTTAGGCCCATTAACGAATCTTGCCTTAGCTTTGCGTCTTGACCCTGAGTTGTCTAAAAAAATAAAACGCTTGGTGGTGATGGGTGGCGCGGTAACTGGAAAAGGCAATACCAGTATCGCGGCCGAGTTCAACTTTGCATTTGATCCCGAAGCTGCAGTTATCGTGTTTGAAGCGTTTGCTGATATTGAGTTGGTTGATTGGGAGGCTGTGCTTCGGCATGGCTTTAAACATACCGAAATTGAGCAATGGCTGGCGCATCAAAATCCGTTAGCGGAATTCTACGGCCAAATATCGCAAAAAACCCGGCTTTGGGCGGAAGGCAAACGTGGCGAATATTGGCATAGCGCGGATGCCTTAGCCATGTTGGCGGCTCTATATCCTGAATATGTGATTGAAAAACAAAGGCATTTCGTGCATATCGAAACCACTGGCGTGCATAGCCGTGGAGCAACGTTGGTTGATTGGCTGGATCGAACTGGCCATTTGGCACAAACAGATATTGTGATTCAGGCGGAGCAAACGCGCTTTGATGGACTGATTCAAGGCGCGCTTGGGCTGTTTGACTGAATAATCCCCAACAGGGCTTGCTCAACACAGCATAATTGGGCTATAATTGCTCTCTTTATTCACGCCTATTCAGTGAGTTTTCCATGAAAGCCGATACCCATCCTAAATATAATGACGTAGTCTTTCAGGACGTCACCTCAAGTTTCTCGTTCTTAACACGCTCAACCTTGTTCACCAAAGACACCATTACCTGGGAAGACGGTAAAGAATACCCATTAATTAAAATCGACGTATCGTCGGCTTCGCATCCGTTTTATACCGGCAAGCAGAAGCTTCTTGATACCAGCGGCCGTGTGGATAAATTCCGCAAGCGCTACGCTAAGTAATTTGGAAAAACCACCCTCGGGTGGTTTTTTTTTGCCTGTTTTAGCCAATGACGACATCACATAAGCTGTGCGATAATAATCCACTGAATATCGATGAAGCCCAATCATGGGCATAACAGGAGTTTGCTGTGTCACAGAAATCATTCTCACTTCAAGCAGGTGAAAAGTCCGTTGATTTGCCTTTACTGTCAGGCAGTGTGGGTCCGGATTGTGTCGATATTAGTAAGCTCTATAAAGAAACCGGCACATTTACCTATGACCCAGGATTTATGTCAACCGCTAGCTGCCGCAGTGCGATAACGTACATAGATGGCGATGCAGGTGTGCTGATGTATCGTGGTTACCCAATCGAACAACTCGCTAAGCATTCCAACTTCACCGAAGTTAGCTATTTGCTGATGAATGGCAATTTGCCAAATCAAGTTGAGTTAAGTTCATTTGAACATGAAGTGACTCATCACACCATGATGCATGAGGCCTTCCGTTCATTCTTATATGGCTTCCGCCATGATGCGCATCCAATGGCGATGATGACCGGTATGCTTGGCTCTTTGGCGGCTTTCTATCATGGCCATCTTGATTTGGAAGATCCTGAGCAGCGCCGTTTAGCTGCCATTCGTTTGCTGGCGAAAGTGCCAACCATTGCTGCGGCCTGCTATCGCTATTCCATTGGCTGGCCAATTCGTTATCCGAAGAATAATCTTGAATACGTTGATCGCTTCCTGCACATGATGTTTGAAGTGCCGAGTGAGCCACTGAAATTGAAACCGATTGCAGCTAAAGCGCTGGATTTATTGTTCATTCTGCATGCTGATCATGAGCAAAATGCCTCCACCTCAACCGTGCGTTTAGTTGGTTCAACCGGCGCTAACCCGTATGCCTGCGTGGCAGCTGGTGTGGCGGCTTTATGGGGTCCCGCACATGGCGGCGCCAATGAAGCGGTATTGGAGATGCTAAATGAAATTGGCCGTCCGGAAAATGTGGGCAGTGCCATTGATAAAGCCAAAGACAAAGAATCTGGTTTCCGCTTAATGGGCTTTGGCCACCGCGTGTATAAAAACTTTGATCCGCGCGCGAAAATCATTCGTGAAATGTGCCATGAAGTGCTCAGTGAGCTAGGTGTTAATGATCCTTTGTTAGAAGTGGCAATGCGCTTAGAAGAGGCGGCCTTGAAAGATGATTACTTCATTCAACGTAAGCTGTATCCGAACGTGGATTTCTATTCGGGCATTATTTACAAAGCCTTAGGCATTCCTAATGAAATGTTCACCGTGATGTTTGCTATTGCCCGCACCGCAGGCTGGGTATCGCATTGGCTAGAACAGCAAAACGATCCGGAAAACAGAATCGGCCGGCCAAGGCAAATTTATACTGGCGAAGTCAATCGTGACTACACAGCACTCGCTTCACGCTGATAATTTAAACGCCCCAATCGGGGCGTTTTATTTTAGAAAATATCGTACGATTGCTCTGAATATTCTTGGTAATTCTCGCTAGATGGAACTTGTTGGTTTTCAAGATCAAATTGTTCTACCTTGAAATAGTTGCCATTGGCTGACTTAACAATGCCACTAGGCGGCTGCATGTTTTTGAGTGGAACGCCTTCAAGTGCATCGCGCATAAAGTTAATCCAAATCGGTAATGCGGCGCGCCCGCCATATTCACCGCCACCTAGGGTTTTAAAATTATCCTTACCCACCCAAACAGTGGTCACTAAATCGCCACCAAAGCCAGAAAACCAAGCATCGCGATAATTATTGGTTGAGCCAGTTTTACCGCCAATATCAGCGCGATTGAGCACTTTAGCCTCAACGGCCGTACCACGCTTAACTACATCAAGCATCATGTCGCTAATTAAAAATGTGTTGCGTTCATCAACCGTTTTCGGCGCTAAAGCTATGGCAGTTGGGCCAATAAAGTTAGGGTCAAAGCTAGCGCTTGAAACCGCGGCTTGCTCCTCGTTCAAACGCTCTGAGCTTAAGTCGAAGCCATCCACCACGCTGGCTTTAGACACATCGCCAGCAAAGCGCTCAGGACAGCCCGCACAGGCGCGTTTTGGGTGCGTATAAGCCACCACAACCCCGTTCGAATTGCTGATGCTCTGAATAAAATACGGCTCAACAAGATAGCCGCCATTGGCGAACACGGTGTAACCGCGCGCAACCGACATCGGCGTTAGCGAAGCTGTGCCTAAGGCCATGGATAGATTGGCCGGAATACTGTCTTTGCTAAAACCGAATTTGGTGATGTATTCTCTGGCGAAATTCATCCCAATGCCGTCAAGCAAGCGCACTGAAACTAAGTTGCGCGATTGAACCAAGGCTTCACGTAGTTGCATGGGGCCACGAAATCCGCCACGGTCGTTTTGTGGGCGCCAAACCTTATTATTTTTATCACGAAACACTACGGGCGCATCAAGCACAATGCTAGAGGGCGAATAGCCGCGTTCAAAGGATGCGGTATACACGAATGGTTTAAAGCTTGAGCCGGGTTGGCGCTTGGCACTGGTGGCTCGGTTGAAATTGGAGGTTGAATAGGAAAATCCGCCAACTATTGCGCGTAGTGCGCCGTCTTCGGGCTGTATGGCTACCAGCGCTGCTTGCGCGGATGGAATTTGCGCAAGTTGGTAGCTATTGCTAGTTTTCTTTAGCCGAATCACATCGCCACGTTTGATCGCGCTAGCAAGGCTTTTGCCAGTCCCGTTGGCAGCGCTAGCTCCGATGTTTAGTTCTTCGCCATTGGCAAGCAGAAGCGTCGCTTTATTGGTATTCACCGATAACACTAATGCCGCGAGTAAATCATTAATCATTGGCCTTGTTTTGAGCTCCGTAATAAGCTCAGCGCGGCTTTTTTGATCTTGCGTAATAGTGGCTTCCGCACCATGCCAGCCATGCCGGCGATCATATTCCATTAAGCCATTACGAACAGCTCGTTCGGCAGCCAGCTGATCTTTGCTGTGAATGGTTGTGGTGACTTTAAAGCCGCCAGTATTTGCTAACTCGCCATAACGGCGCACCATTTCTATCCTAACCATTTCGGCCAAATAGGGCGCATACAATTCGGTGGCTTGTTCGTGCCGTTTGGCAGTTTCGGGCTGAGCTTGCGCGTTCAACATGTCATCACGGCTAATGAAATCTTCCTCAAACATGCGTTGCAGTATGTAATCACGACGGATTTTCGAACGTGCAGGGTTGCTGAGTGGATTGCCAGTAGACGGAAACTTAGGTATGCCAGCCAAAGTGGCGGTTTCGGCCAAAGTCAGTTTATTGAGCGGTTTTCCGTAGTAGTAGTCAGCTGCAGCCACGATGCCATATGAGCGGTTACCGAAAAATATTTTATTCAAATACAAGCCTAGAATCTCATCCTTAGTCAGCTCTTTTTCCATTTTCATAGCTAACAGCATTTCTTTGAACTTGCGGAAATAGCTGTATTCGTTGCTTAAGTAGAAATTGCGGGCAACCTGCTGGGTTATGGTGCTGCCGCCAGGAACTCGTTCATCGCGGGTTGATACGGTTAGCCAAACTGCGCGCGCTATACCACGCCAATCCACCCCGAAATGCTCATAGAAATGCGCATCTTCAATGGCAATAACAGCATTCTTGGTTTGAATGGGAACATATTTAATATTAATAGGATAGCGCTTAGTTTCACCAAAAGCAGCGATAAACTTGCCATCTTTGCTATACACCGTTAATGGCATCTGCCATTCAACACGCTTTAGCTCAGATACGTCTGGCAGACTGGGTATAATGCTGAAATACACAATCCCAACAACCACTAACAGTCCTGTTATGGCTAAAACTGTTAGGCCAATCAGCCATTTAAATATTTTTAGCATTATCATATTCGTGATGTATTTAACATATAGAATAATTGTAACTCTTCTATAATCGCTTAAGTGAATTCGAGTTCAGATAGCTTATTTATATGTTTTTAGTTAAAAAACTTGCTAAATAGCTAATAATCGTTATTTAATGTAATGGAATAAGAATGGCATTTAAATGTCTAATTGGGGGAACCAGTGCAATTATTCGGTGAACAATCAGCGCCGTTAATCGGGATAGATATAAGTTCTGCGGCAGTTAAAGTGCTTCAGTTAAGCCAGTCTGCTGGCCGATATCGTGTTGAGCATTATGGCGTAGAGCCATTGCCACCTAATTCGGTTAATGAAAAAAATATTACTCAGGTTGAAGTTGTCGGTGCTGCCATAAAGCGTGCGCTTGCAAAATCGGGTAGCAAAGCTAAATTTGCAGCAGTTGCTGTGTCGGGAACTACGGTGATCACGAAAGTTATCACTGTCACCGGCGGCTTGGATGAAGTATCCATGGAACAGCAGGTTTATGATGAAGCTTCTAACCACATCCCTTACCAGATGGATGAAGTCAGCTTAGATTTTGAAGAATTAGGCCCTATTGAAAATACTGATTCCGTTCAAGTGTTGATTGCTGCCGCTCGCACAGAAAACGTAGAAGCCAGGCAAGCCGCGCTTGAATTTGCAGGCTTAACAGCAAGAGTGGTTGATGTTGAAGTGTTCGCTATTGAAGCGGCCTTCAAGTTAATTTCTAGGCAACAAGATGTGCCGGCCAACAGCTTATCGGCCATTGTTGATATTGGAGCCAATCTAACCACCTTGAATGTCATTAAAGATGGTCGAAGCATTTATTCGCGTGAGCAGGTTTTTGGCGGCAAGCAATTGTCGGATGAAATTATGCGTCGTTATGGTTTGAGTTTTAATGAAGCTGGTGCCGCAAAGAAACTTGGTGGCTTGCCAGAAAGCTATGAGTCCGAAGTTTTAGAGCCATTTAAAGAAGGCGTTGCACAACAGATTAGTCGTTTGTTGCAATTCTTTTACTCAGGCAGCGATTATTCACGTGTTGACCAGATTGTATTGGCGGGCGGTTGCGCTAGCATTAGCGGTATGGAACAAGTGATTGAACAGCATTTAGGCGTGAGCACGATCACTGCAAATCCGATTGCAAGCATGACAGTTAATCCAAGAGTGCAAGCCCATGCGTTGGCTGCTGATGCGCAAGCGCTCTTGATTGCTTGCGGTCTGGCGTTAAGGAGTTTTGACTAATGGCCAAAATTAATCTTCTGCCTTGGCGTGAAGAACGCCGAAAATTACAACAGCGCCAATTCAACAGCATGCTAGGCTTGGCACTTTTAGCTGGCTTATTATTGAGTGCAATGGTGTATTTGTATTATTCTGGGCAAGTTTCTGGGCAGATCAAACGTAATGATTTGCTGCGCCAAGAAATTGCAACAGTTGAAGTTAAAATCAAGGAAATCGAAGAACTCGACAAACGCAAAGAAGGTCTTTTGTCGCGTAAACGTGTGATTGAAGAACTACAAGGCAAGCGCTATGAAATGGTCAGCTTGTTTAGCGATTTGGCTAGATCAATTGCTGACGGCGCACAAATTTCAACCATCATGCAATCTGGTTCAGATTTGGTTATCCAAGGCCGTGCGCAATCAAGTGCACGTGTTAGTAGTTACATGAAGAACATTATGGTTTCGCCGGTTATATCGCAGCCTGATTTAACAGTCATTGAGGCAAGAGGCGGAGATCGCAGTTTGCCATATGAATTCATTTTGAATGCTAAAGTTAAGAAGCCGGTAACAACAGATGCAGAATCGGAAGTCACTGATGAAACGTCGAGTCCGGGGGCGAGCCAATGAAAAGCATAGACCTAAAAGATATTAATTTTAAAACATCAGGCTCTTGGCCGCTGCAACTCAAGTATGTGGTGTGTGCGTTCTTAATCTTTATTATGTTGCTGGCTGCATGGTTCTTGCTAATTAAAAGCAAGCGCGATGAAATGCTGACTCTTGAAACAGAAGAAGTCACATTAAGGGCAGATTTTGAGGGTAAACAGGCTCGAGCTTCCAATTTGGAACCACTGAAACTCCAGCTTGCTCAAATGGAAATCATTCTGCAGCAAATGTTGCGTCAGTTACCAAGCAAAAACGAAATGCCTGATTTGATTGTGGATGTTTCTCAACAAGCTTTGGCTAGCGGCATAACCAATGAGCTGTTTCAGCCGGGCGCAGAAGAGCCTAAAGAATTTTATGCTGAAAAGCCAATCTCAATTCGTATGGTCGGCAATTATCATCAATTCGGTGCTTTTATGAGTGGTGTTGCTTCCTTGCCGCGCGTGGTGATTATGACCATGCATGATATTTCCTTGAAGCCGCGTGGTGCCAATAATGATTTGTTAGAAATGGCCGGCACCATTAAAACCTATCGTTATCTTGATCCAGATGAAGTAGATGCTTCAGCAGCTGGCGCGCCAACGGAGGTGAAATAATCATGAATAGCTCAATTAAGCAAAAGCATTGGTTATTACTCATCTTGGTACTGTTGTTATCGGCGTGTACCAAAGGCGATTCTGATCTCCGTGAATGGATTAATGTGGTAAAAAACCGGCCAGCTCCACCATTAGATGCGCTTCCTGTGATTGAAGATCCACCGGTAGTCACCTATTCACCAGAAGGTCTTCGTGATCCATTCGGTAAGCCGCCATTGAACCGCATGGCCAGCAACGGTGGGCCTAGCCCCGATTTAAATCGCCGCCGGCAGCCATTGGAAGCATTCACTTTGGATAGTCTGAGCATGGTAGGAACTATTGGCTCAGGTTCAAATTTAAAAGGTTTAGTGCTCGCACCAGATAAAGTAACCTATCGAGTAACTCCTGGTGTTTACATAGGCCAAAGTGACGGTCGAATATTATCGGTTTCTTCCAACCAAATACAGTTGGTTGAATTAGTACCGGATGGCAGTGGTGGCTGGATTGAAAGAGAAGCGCATATTGCTATGGACGAATTAAATAGTGGGGATAAAAAATGACAAATATATTCATCAAAAAATCGAATAGCACTCGTAACCAATTAAGTTATTTGGGTACGGCTCTCTGTTTAATGCTAACTCAACAGGCCTTTGCTGCGAATACCTTGAAAGAGATTAAAAGCAGCAATCAGTCAGATGGCAAAACAGCCATCACACTGCAGTTTGCGGAACCCATTGGTGATGTGAAAGCTTTCAGCACCAACAATCCTGCGAGAATTGCTATTGATTTGCCAGATACACAAAACGCCTTAACGCAGAAAAAAATTCTGCTCAGCTCCGGTATAGCAAAATCAGTTAATACGGTTGAAGCAAGCGGTAGGACGCGTGTATTGGTTGATTTATCCAAAAACACCACGTATCGCACAGTATCTAAAGGCAACACCTTGGTGCTGACGATTGATAATGACGCTTCCTTGCAAAATGCCGTTGCAGTCACTGCTATCGATTTCAAACGTGGCGATAAAGGCGCGGGTCGTTTAGTGGTTAAGTTTAATGAATCCGGTGCTACCACCAATTTGAAAGAATTAGGTACAGAAATTGTTTTGGAAATCAGCAATGCACAGATTCCAGCAGAATTGCAGCGCAAAATGGATGTTGCTGGCTATTCAACACCAGTGCTCAATATTGATGTACGCGGTAGCGAAAATGGTAAAGCGCGTTTAGTGCTCAATACCAAAAATAAGGCGGATTTATTGGCCTACCAAACCGGCAATGAATACGTTGTTGAAATCAGCCCAAAAACATCGCAAGTAGTGACAAATAAAAACCTTAAGCCCACATTGGCCAATACCGGTGCTGTTTCCAGCGGTAAAAAAACCATGGGCTATTCCGGTCGCCCTGTCACATTCAATTTCCAAGACGTTCCAGTTCGCACAGTATTGCAATTAATTGCTGAAGAGTCGAATCTGAATATTGTTGCAGCCGATACAGTTGGCGGCAATGTGACCTTGCGCTTAGTGAATGTGCCGTGGGACCAAGCCTTAGAAATCGTGTTGCGCGCCAAAGGTCTGGATAAACGCCGTGACGGCAATGTTATTTGGATTGGCCCTCAAGCTGAATTAGCTACTTATGAGCAAGCACGGGAAGACGCGCGTATTGCCATCGAAACCCGTGAAGAAACCATAACTGAATACATTGCAATCAACTACGGCAACGCAGAAGCCATTGCTAAGTTGCTAACCGAAAATAGCAAGTCCAGTAATAGTGGTGGCGGTGGTGGTGGTTCACAACAACAGCAACGTGGCTTTTTATCGCCTCGCGGCAGTGTTAGCTTCGACCCACGTACCAACACGTTATTGCTGATTGATATTCCAAAGAAAGTGTCTGAAATCAAGCAACTGCTACTGATTCTTGATCGCCCAGTTGACCAAGTGATGATTGAAGCACGGGTTGTTGTGGCTAGTGATACATTTGCTCGTGAATTGGGCGCTAAATTTGGGGTTAGCGATCGTTACGATGCAGATCCATTGAATCCTGGCAAGTCGAGCAGTTCCGGGTTTATTGCCGACAATCTACTAGGTAATGCTGCCGGCATCTTGAATTTTAATTTCTTGGGTAGTAACACTACCTTGGATCTTGAATTGCAAGCCATGCAAACCAGCGGCCGTGGTGAAGTGGTGTCAAATCCGCGCGTTATCACCTCCAATCAGAAAGAAGCCATTATCAAGCAGGGTGAAGAAATAGGTTATGTGACTTCGCAACCCGTAACTCCAGGCGCAATTCCGCAATCAACTGTGGAATTTAAAGAAGTACTACTGGAGCTTAAAGTCACACCAACCATCACCCAAGATGGCCGCGTGTTCTTGAATATTTTTGTCAAGAAAGATGAAGTGAAGAGCTTTATCACTTCCGACACTGGCGATATTCCGCAAATTGCTAAACGCGAAGTATCTACAGCTGTGTTAATTGAAAATGGACAAACAGTTGTAATCGGCGGTGTGTACGAATTCAAAAATCGTAACGACGTATCTAAAGTGCCATTTTTAGGTGACATTCCATTCTTTGGTAACTTTTTCAAATCAACGAGTAAAACGAATGAGAAAGCGGAGTTGCTGATTTTTGTAACGCCACGCGTTCTGAAACCCGTTAAGCGCATGGAATAAGTAATAGCTTGCACGTAAAAAGGGCCGCCTAGCGGCCTTTTTTATTTCCTACCCTAAGCAATTTCGGGTTAAAATTACACGCCCAACTTTAAAGCCAAAACCTTATGAGCACACGTACTGAACTGGCTAATGCCATTCGTTTTCTTGCTATTGATGCTGTTGAGGCCGCAAAATCTGGCCATCCAGGCATGCCGATGGGTATGGCGGATATTGCAGAAGTGCTTTGGAATGATTTTTACAAGCACAATCCGAGTAATCCAAAATGGTTAAATCGAGATCGTTTCGTATTGTCTAATGGCCATGGCTCAATGCTGCATTATGCGCTTCTGCATTTGTCCGGCTACGATTTACCGATTGAGCAACTCAAGCAATTTCGGCAATTGCATTCAAAAACCGCCGGGCATCCAGAAGCTTCTGAAACACCCGGTGTTGAAACCACTACCGGCCCACTTGGGCAAGGCTTAGCGAATGCTGTGGGTTTTGCACTGGCTGAAAAAGTGCTGGCTCAGCGTTTTAACCAACCTGAATTTGCTGTTGTGAATCACCATACCTATGTGTTTATGGGTGATGGCTGCCTGATGGAAGGCATTTCGCATGAAGTGGCATCTTTGGCTGGCACGTGGGGCTTGGGTAAGCTGATTTGTTTTTGGGATGATAATAAGATTTCCATCGATGGCAACACCGATGGTTGGTTCACTGATGATACGCCTGCGCGATTTGAAGCATATGGCTGGCAAGTCATTCGCCATGTTGATGGCCATGATCCGGTTGAAATTAAACAAGCGATTAAAACGGCGCAAGCTGAAACTACCAAGCCAACGCTAATCTGTTGCCGTACCGTGATTGGGTTTGGTTCACCGAATAAACAAGGCAAAGAATCGGCACATGGCGCACCATTGGGTAAGGATGAAATCGCGTTGACGCGTACTCAGTTAAGATGGCCACATGCTGCTTTTGAAATCCCCCAAAATATCTATTCTGGCTGGAATGCAAGCAAAAATGGTAACGCTATAGAGCATTCGTGGGACAGCTTATTCGACCGTTATGCTATAAAACACCCAGCGCTGGCCGCTGAATTAATACGCCGAACTAAGTCCGAGCTGCCCGAAAATTTTGAGCAAATTGCGACAGATTACATCGCTAAATTGCAAGCTGAAGGCCCAGTTGTTGCTTCACGTAAAGCCTCGCAAATGGCGATTGAAACCTTCGCACCAATATTACCAGAGTTGGTTGGCGGCTCAGCGGATTTGGCGCATTCCAACCTCACCTTATGGAAGGGTTCAACTTCCGTTTCCAGCAATGACGCCAATGCTAACTATGTGTATTATGGCGTGCGTGAATTTGGTATGAGCGCTATTGCCAATGGTTTGGCGCTGCATGGCGGCTTCCTGCCATACGATGCTACATTCCTGGTTTTTTCCGATTATTCACGCAATGCTTTGCGCATGTCGGCACTTATTCCTGCCAATGTAATCCATGTATTTACCCACGATTCCATTGGCCTTGGCGAAGATGGACCAACGCATCAGCCGGTTGAGCACATGGCATCCTTGCGCTATATCCCGAATAACGAACTATGGCGCCCTTGCGATGCCGTTGAATCTGCTGTGTCTTGGGTGGAAGCGATTAAACGCCGCGGCGGCCCGAGTTGTTTAATTTTCAGTAGGCAAAATTTAGCACACCAAACGCGTAATGTTGAGCAAGTTGCCAATATCGCGCGCGGTGGCTATATATTGTTCGAAGCAAAAGCAGGCGTATGCGATGCCATTTTGATTGGCACCGGTTCGGAAGTAGAATTAGCTATTCAAGCTGCCAAACAATTGGCTGAGCAGGGCATCTTTGCACGTGTAGTGTCGATGCCGAACACAAATCGTTTTGACAAACAAGATGCCGCTTATCGCGAGTCAGTTTTGCCTGCGGCCTGCAACAAGCGTGTGGCGGTGGAGGCCGGTACGCGTGACTTCTGGTATAAATACGTTGGCTTAAACGGCGCTGTTATCGGCATGGATTCGTTTGGTGCTTCAGCTCCAGCTGATCAACTGTATGCACATTTCGGTATCACCGTTGATGCGGTGGTTACAGCGGTTAAAAATTTAGGATAAAAAATTTGTAGGGGCGAACCCTTGTGTTCGCCCAGACGTTAACACCGATAATCAGGGCAGACACGCAGGTCTGCCCCTACATTGTTCCAACAGCAATTTCCCCGCGCAAGTGTATTTACCCCAACAACAATTTGCCAGCCGCAATCACCAGTACAATCGCCAAACATTTGCGCAGACGGTGGGTAGGCCAACGATGAATGCCAAGTTGCGTGCCAAGCAGTGCGCCAAGCGCAACGGCAATTAGCCAAATAGGCAGTGCCTCGGGCAGGGTTTGCTGGCTGTGCAAAAGTCCGATTAAAGCGGCCAACGAATTAAGCCATACAAACGCCACCGAAAGCCCAGAAGCTTCGCGGGAATGAGCCCAGCAATAATACAGCAGTAAGGGCGTCAGAAATATTCCGCCACCGGTGCCGGTAACGCCGGACAGACAACCGATAATTGCGCCAATCAATAAAGCCAGCGGAATCGATACAGGTTTTGATTCAAGTGTATCGCCAGATTGTTCAATCAATACACCGCTACGCCATGCGCCCGCAGCGGCAATCAGCAAAATACCTGCAAGCAATAGGCTATAGGTTTGTTTCGGAATATGCCATTGCGCTGAAAAATAGGCACAAGGAATTGAGGCTAATACAAAGGGAATAACTTTGCGCCAAGGCACCAAGCCTGCCTTATTGAAACGGAAAATCCCAATGCCACCCACCAATATATTCAATGCCAGAGCCGTAGGGCGCATCTGTTCTGGTGCAAAACCAAGCAGCGCCATAACGGCCAAATAGCCACTGGCTCCGGCATGCCCAACTGAGGAATATAGCGCGGCAACAAGGAAAAAAAGTGCTGCGAGAGTAAATTGATCAAAATCCATGAAGTTTTGCTTAAAATAATTAGCTTAATTCTAGTCGAATACAGCCTGCTATAGCCCTGAAAATCCGCAACTTTGCTAAAATAGTTATTTACTCGTCTATCGCTTGGAGAAGTTATGACCATCAAAGTTGCCATTAATGGCTATGGCCGCATCGGCCGCAATGTATTGCGTGCCTTGTATGAATCTGGCCGTACCAATGAAATTCAAGTGGTGGCTATTAATGATTTAGGCGATGCAGAAACCAATGCACATCTAACTCAATACGACACCGCGCATGGTAAATTCCCCGGCACAGTTTCTGCAGATGGCGGCGATTTAATCGTCAATGGCGATCGCATTAAAGTCTATGCGGTTCGTAATCCGGCCGACATTCCATGGGGCGCACACGATGTTGATGTGGTTTTAGAGTGCACCGGTTTGTTCACCTCAAAAGCCAAAGCCTCGGCGCATTTAGCAGGTGGTGCGAAGAAAGTTATCATTTCAGCGCCTGGCGATAAAGACATTGATGGTACTTTTGTATTTGGTGTTAATGATCATCAATTGAAATCCGAATACACAGTGATCTCCAATGCCTCTTGCACCACCAACTGCTTAGCACCGTTGGCGAAAGTGTTGCATGAAACGGTGGGTATTGAACACGGCTTAATGACTACCATTCACGCCTATACTAATGATCAGGTGTTGACTGATGTATTTCACAGCGATCTGCGCCGTGCGCGCAGTGCCACGATGAGCCAAATCCCGACTAAAACCGGTGCAGCTGCAGCTGTTGGTTTGGTATTGCCGGAATTGAATGGCAAGCTCGATGGTTACGCAATGCGCGTGCCTACCATCAATGTGTCAATTGTTGATTTATGTTTTGTAGCAAAACGCGCAACCAGCGTTGAAGAAATCAACAGCATCGTGAAAGCGGCATCTGAAGGCGCGATGAAGAATATTTTGGGCTACAACAGCAAGCCGTTGGTGTCGATTGACTTCAACCACAACCCGCACAGCTCGATGTTCGACGAAACCTTGACCAAAGTCACCGGCGGCACCTTCGTGAAAGTTTGTTCGTGGTATGACAACGAGTGGGGCTTCTCAAACCGTATGCTAGATATGACCATTGCTTTAATGAATGCGAAATAACGGATTCATTCTGATATAAAAAATTCCCGCTTACTGCGGGCTTTTTTATGGCTGGAAATATAAACACTATCTATATGTAAGAAATCTAAGGGTTCAAAGTTTTATAAAAGGTCTCGATTTCTGCTAATTTGGATTCAATTCTGTATTGACATAAATCGTAGTGTGTTCTGGCAATTGGATGCGCGCAAAATGATTTTAACGCCTCTGACATTTCTTTGACATTGTTAATTGGAATCAATGGCGATTTAATCAAGTGATGTAAATGTATTGCGCCTTGGCTAGAAGTGGATAGTATTGGCAAATTGCTATTCATAGCTTCTAGAAAAACAAGCCCGAACGGTTCTGATTTTGCCGAGCTGACAAATGCGTCGAAAGCTGCCAGCCAGTCTTCTGGTGCCGAGCTGAACCCTGGCATTATGATGTCAGGCTCTGCTAGCGCTTTTAATTTTTCCCAGTCTTTACCACTTCCGATAATTGCCAAGCGTGCATTTGGAATATTTGATTGCCTGAACGCTTTGATCAATGTGTCGAAGCCTTTGCTGTCAACTGTCCTGCCTAAAGCGCCGATGAGAATTTCTGTGGGCTTTATTCCAAATTGATTTCGGATAGATTCCCTTTTGCCTATTTGCGCTGTCTTGTCAGCGGTCCAGTTATCGATTTGTATTGTGTGGCGAAGTAGCTTCTCTGGAATATCAGCTAGTTGCCATGGAGCTATGGCAATCAAACCATCCAGCTTTTCGTGTTGTTGCTTTTTGTAATGTATGTGTAGAGTTGCAACCCGTTTAGATGTGCCACTATACCCTGATAATGCACGGCAAGCGGTACTCAGGTGGCCATGTGCAATGTCAGGATTAATTTTTTTAAGTAATCGTCTAACTTCAAAAACTTGTAAAACCGGCAGTTTACTTTTAACAACAAAAACCTCAACTGAAGGCTTAATGCGATGCAACAGTGCTTCAGGCCTTGACTCTGCTGCTTGTGCAGAGATCACAATAGATACGTCATGTGTTTTACTTTGACTATTCGCTAATTCAATGGCATAACGCTCACTGCCTGCAAAGTTTCGCGTCAAAATTAAATGTGTGATTTTCATAATGTGCAAATTCACTCTTTTATTAGGGTTTTTTATTTAACATTAAATTTTTTCGATGTATAAACTATTGCTTATCTGATCACACTATAGCGCGTTTCAAGTAATCAGCAATTGCCAGTTACATAAAGCTTTAGGTTTATGGGCATGTACGAAAAACAGATTTTTAGATTTAGAAATAATCATCAGTATTAATCCAGTTGAGTTTCAAGCCATTGCCAAATGTATGCTTGATTAGATTTGCTAAACAAATCCAAACTTTGCACACAGCAAAATAGTTTTTGTTCGTTGTTGCTTGCGTTTTTTAACATGGATTTGAGAAATAAATAATTTTTAGGTTGTATATAAAGCAAGTTACAATTTTTTTGTTGATGGTTATTACCTTGGCTAATTTCAAGATGATAAGCCAAGGCAGCTACGTTGAATTGCTTGGTAGTACGGAATTTGTCGCGGAGATTTATTTCCAGAATTTCAGGGTGCTGCGCGAAGAATTTTTCGAAAGTACTTCGGCGTAAAGCATGTGGATTATGACCAAGCAAATAAAACTTTTTATCCTTGAACCCTGTAAGCTCAGCAGACTTGGCTTGGCTTAATCTATAGCTGTAATTTTGGACAGTGCCTAATTGAGAAGTAAAGAGATTGGCCAGAAATCGCTGAGCCCGTTGTTTAATAATATACTTTGGCATTTTGTCAAAATGACCACGCAATACAGGCCCGTTATTACCAAAAAAATCACTTGGCTTAACGGGTTTTACCAATGACATGTCGTCATTAAAATACACATACTGCTCGGATAAGCCCGGTATGCGGTATAGCATCACTTCAATGCTACGGCTATTGAATGTGGGTAGAAGCTCAAGATGATCGCTGAAGATTTCAGTATGATCGACAATTTGAATTTTATCCAATAGCGCTTTATCGATATTGGCTTGACTTTCAAAGTCCGGACACTGATTGTCGGTGACAATAAAAATTTTACGGATGAATGGCGCAAATTTATGAATCGATCTTACACATTGAAAAATTTCGCCGCGCGAGGCAAAACGCGTTGATGCTGCGGAACGTGGGGTAAATCCAAGTGCTGTGAGCGCCTGATTGATTTTGGCGATATGCGCACTATCCTCGCCATCAACCCAAGTAATGACCGCATCAATAGATTGGTTCATTTGATTCATGCTTAATTGATGTCACTTGATCCCAATACAGCGCGTTTCAAGCGGTCAGTAATCGCCAGCCAATCATCACTTTGCGGTATGTGTTCAAGTAAAATGAGTTCAGCATTTTGTTGGTCAAGTAATCGCAAGCTAGCGTATAAATTTTGCGCATAAGCATCGGCATTATTTGGTAAAGCTAGACCACTTAATCCATTTGGCACATTGTCTAAACACAGCACAACGGTTTTTTGCTGGCCTGCAACGGCCAGCATTTGTTCTCGGTTTAGCCAGCGCAGCGGCGTGCGTGGTGCATAGTGTGAAGCCATATCTCCGGATACGCGCGGGCTATTTACTTGTGCGCCAATCTGTAAATCTTCTAAAAATGGCTGTAGTTGAGTAAAACTTATTTGCCCTGGTCGCAGTATTCGCGCGGGTATTTGGCATAAATCAACGATAGTACTTTCTATGCCAATTTCGCATGCGCCACCATCCAGTATCATCGGTGCGTGTTCGCCGAATTCATCGCGCACGTGTTGCGCGGTGGTCGGCGAAATATGTCCGAAACGATTAGCAGATGGAGCAGCAAGCCCGCCATCAAACTGTTTCAGCAACGCTAATGTCAACGCGTTGTTCGGGCAACGCAATCCAATAGTTTGTTGGCCACCGGTTACTTCACTAGGCACGTCACTGCGTTTATTCAAAATAAGCGTGAGTGGCCCTGGCCAGAACTGCTCGGCTAAGCGATAGGCAGTATCGGGAATATCCACCGCCCAATGGCTAAGCTGATTTGCGCTTGAAATATGCACGATGAGCGGATGATTAGCGGGGCGGCCTTTCATGGCGAATATTTTATTGATGGCAGCAGGGTTTTTGGCATCCGCCGCCAAGCCATATACAGTTTCGGTAGGAATGGCAACTAACTCACCCTGCGCCAATAATTGTGCAGCACGCTGAATTTCAAGTAGTTGGTCGCTGTTTTGTGGCATAGGATATTCGCAAGGTTTGGCTTATTATAGTGGACTGTTACTGATGAGGTGAACAATGGCAATTATACGAATGAGCGACCTTAATCTGCGCGGCAAACGCGTACTGATTCGCGAAGACTTGAATGTTCCGATTAAAGACGGAAAAATTAGCTCTGAACAACGCATTAAAGCTACCTTGCCAACCCTTAAATTGGCCTTAAGCCAAGGCGCAGCGGTGATGGTTACTTCGCATCTTGGTCGCCCGAAAGAGGGCGTGTGGAGCGAGGCAGATTCTTTGGCACCCGTGGCGGCGCGCTTATCAGAATTATTAGGGCAGCAGGTAGTGCTTAAAAAAGATTGGCTGGATGGCGTTGAAGTTAGTCCTGGAGAAATTGTGCTGCTCGAAAATTGCCGAATGAATATTGGCGAGGCGAGAGATGATGAGGGTTTATCGCAAAAACTGGCCGATTTGTGCGATGTATTTGTAATGGATGCATTCGGCACTGCGCACCGCGCACAAGCCAGCACCCACGGTGTAATTCGCAAAGCCAAAATCGCCGCAGGCGGGCCTTTGCTGATGGCAGAGCTGGATGCTTTGGCTAAAGCGCTTGAAGCCCCTGCACGGCCATTGATGGCGATTGTGGCCGGTGCAAAAGTATCTACCAAGCTTGAACTGCTGGGCAATCTGGTTGGCAAGGTCGACCAACTGATTGTGGGTGGCGGCATTGCCAATACTTTTATGGCCGCGGTGGGCTTGCCGGTGGGTAAATCTTTGTGCGAAATGAATTTGCTCGATACAGCGCGCACCATTCTGGCTGATGCCAAGGCGCGAGGCGCCGATATTCCGATACCCACCGATGTGGTGGTGGCTAAAGCTTTTGCCGCCGATGCCGAGGCAACCATTAAAGTGGTGGCCGATGTGGCCGACGATGACTTGATTTTGGATATTGGCCCTGATACCGCGAAACGCTACGCGCAGATGATTGCACAAGCCGGCACAGTGATTTGGAATGGCCCAGTGGGCGTGTTTGAATTCGACGCATTCGCCAAAGGCACTGAAGTATTAGCGCATGCCATTGCTGATTCAAAGGCATTTTCCATTGCTGGTGGCGGCGATACCTTAGCAGCGGTCGATAAATTCGGCATCGAAAAAGACATCAGCTATATCTCAACCGGCGGCGGCGCGTTTCTGGAGTTTTGCGAAGGCAAACCATTGCCAGCTGTCACGGCATTGCTTGCGCGCGGGGTTTAATCGGTTTCGAAGCTATAGCCTTGTTGTTTGAGATACGCTAACCATTCTGGTTTTAATATGCCGAATATGAGCGAATCTTGAATGCCATCTGGGTGCACAAATCGTTCGCGTAGCAAGCCTTCACGCTGAAAGCCTAAGCGTTCTAAAACCTTATTAGAACGCAAATTATTTGGCTCAGTATCGGCCTCAATACGGTGCAAGCCAAGTTCCAGAAAGCCATAGCTAATAGCTAAACTGGCCGCTTCATGCGCTAGGCCTTTGCCCCAAAATTCTGGCATCAGTGCGTAGCCAAGGCCGGCTCGCGCATGTTGCTGATTGATTTCATAAAGTGTGCACGTGCCAATCATTTGGTCGCTTTCAATATCAGCAATTATCCAGTTAAGCAGCTCGCGTTTTTCAAAACCTTCAACAATCGTGTTTGCATAATCAATGGCTTCTTGCTGAGCGCTCATTGGCCCGCGGCTCCAATAGCGCATAACCTGCGGGTTTGAAAACAATGCGAATAAAGCATCGATATCAGTTTCTTGAATGCCTCGCAATCGTATGCAATCGCTTTCAAGTACCGGAAATTCCGATAATGTGGCAAGCTTGTCTTTGATAAAATGAGTTGAATTTTGCATTGTCATCATTGTGCCTTAATCTTTGAGTATAAAGTCTTATGAGTAAGAATTTTCGCCGAACTAAAATTGTCGCTACCTTAGGCCCAGCAACCGATCAGCCAGGCGTTTTAGCACAGCTTATTGAAGCTGGGGTGAATGTGGTGCGTTTGAACTTTTCACACGGCACGCCCGAGCAACATGGCGAACGCGTTGCTAAGGTGCGCGAAATTGCTGAGCGTTTAGGTTTTGAAGTGGGTGTGTTGGCAGACTTGCAAGGCCCAAAAATTCGCATAGAGAAATTTGACGGTGACAAAGTTCATCTAGTGACTGGCCAAGAGTTTCGCTTGGTGTGCCGTGCGGATGCGCCGTTGGGCGATGTTAACCAGATTGGTGTGAGTTATTTGGGCTTAGTGCACGATGTGCACGTTGGCGATACCTTGTTGCTCGATGATGGCCTGATTTCCTTGCTGGTTACTGCCTTAAACGGCGACACGATTGTGACTGAAGTGTTGGCTGGCGGCGCCTTGTCGAATCGCAAAGGTTTGAACCGTTTGGGCGGTGGCTTATCGTTGGATGCATTATCGGAACAGGATAAAGAGCATATCGCGGTGGCTGCAAAACTGGATGTTGATTTTTTGGCGGTGTCGTTTTGTCGAAGCGCGGCCGATATTGAACTGGCTCGTTCCATTGCCAAAAGCCATGGTTCATTCGCACATATTGTGGCCAAGATTGAACGCGCTGAAGCGATTGTAAATTTAGTTGAAATTACCGAAGCCAGTGACGTGGTGATGGTGGCGCGCGGCGATTTGGGTGTGGAAATTGGCGATGCCGAATTACCCGGCTTGCAAAAGCTGATTATTCGCACCGCGCTGGAATGCAACAAGGTGGTGATTACCGCTACGCAAATGCTGCAATCGATGGTCGATAACCCAATTCCAACGCGCGCCGAAGTGTTGGACGTCGCCAACTCGGTGATAGATGGTACCGATGCAGTGATGTTGTCGGCTGAAACGGCGTCTGGTTCGTATCCGGTGAAAGCGGTGGAAGCGATGAATCGTATTTGCTTGGGCGCTGAACGCCAATTCAAGCACGATACCGATTTTGAAAAAGCCCCGCGCGATTTACAACGCGTCGATCAAGCCATCGCCATGTCGGCCATGTTTATTGCTGAACACATCAATCTGCGCGGCATCATTGCCTTGACAGAGTCGGGCGGCACAGCGCGCTATTTATCGCGTTTTCGCTCGAATGTGGCTTTATTCGGACTTTGCCGCTTCGGCTATGCCCGCCGCCGTATGGCATTGATGCGCGACGTGTACCCAATCAATTTTGACAGTGAAGGTCAATCTATGCACGTGGCCGCTCGCAAAGCGGTTAAGCAATTATTCGAGCAAGGCTTCCTAGACATCGGCGACAAAGTGCTGATTACCAGCGGCGACCACATGGAACAGCATGGCGCCACTAATACCTTGCGCTTATTGGCGGTAGGCGAGGGCGGAAAGACCGAAGGCTTGGGGGATTTGTAAATGAGGTTGGCACATGCGGCTTTCGACGAAAGTGGAACGCATGATAACTCCCCCGTGTTATGTGTTGCTGGTTACGTTATCGCAAATGAGAATTTGGAAGAATTCAATAGCAATTGGCTAGGCGCATTGGCCGAAAAAAATTTAACTCACTTTCATATGGTTGATTGTGCACATGGAAATGGGGAATGCGCTAAATTGTCAAAAACTGAACGCATTGATTTGCAAACGAAGTTAATTAATATTATTCGAACATACGTTACGCGTGGAATTGGTGCGATGGTTGTTGCTGATGTTTATAAGCAATTAATGCCGTTTCATCCAAACATGGGGAGCGCCTATAATTACTGTATTTGGCACTGCTTAGAAGCAGTTAAGATGTGGATCGAAGAGGAAGGTCAAGACATAGATGTCCGCTACTATTTTGAGCAAGGGCATCAGAGTGATCATGAAGCAAGTCGTATTTTATCTTTTGCTTTTGCAAAACCTGGAAGCGGCAAACCTTTCGGCTATGCCAGCCATAATTTTGTAGATAAAAAATCAATGCCTGGAGTGCAAGCTGCTGATTTATTAGCATGGCAAATGTTCACTGATTGGCGACATGGCATGGAAAAGCGGCCTCGACGAAAAGATTTTGAGTATCTAATTTCTGATAAGAAACATCGTGTTTGCATCATTGATGCCAAACGAATTCTTTATCACGTCGAACTTATGAAAAAAATGAATGCTTGGTGACAAAAAGAGGTCAACTTTCGCCCAGTCTGAATCAATGCGATGCAGGAATGGCGTACCCACCTTATCTGTTGGGCTTCGCGCTGCTTAGCCCAACCGCGGCTTTGGCTTGACAATTCACATTCTTTTAAGCACTATAAATCACATTATTAATAATGCTTAGGAGTATGTGATGTCTGAATTAACTGCCAACGACCTTAAAACCAAAGGCATTGCCGCCATTGAGCAGGCTCTAGTTGAACAATCCGAAGCCTTCGTATCAGTACGTGGCAGACAGCGTTTCGTAGTAATGGAGTTAGCCCAATACAATTACCTTCGCGAATGCGAGTTGGAAGCCGCGTTGGCTGAATCCCACGCCGATATGGCCGCTGGGCGATTTATCCAGGAATCGCCACTTCAACATGTGGCGCGGGTGAAAACGGCTCGATGAGTTATCAGCTTGTTTACACTATGCAATACAGTAAGCGCGCATCGAAGTTTCTCAAACGTCATCCAGAGCTGGAAAAAACGTATGTTAAAACCTTGCAACTGCTGGAAATCAATCCGCTTCATCCCTCATTGCGCTTGCATGCGCTAAGCGGAAAGTTGCACGGCTTACATTCGGTATCAATTAATCTTTCATATCGAATCACTTTGCAATTCCTGATTCAGGATAAACAAATTATCCCGATTCATGTCGGCGACCACGACCTTGTGTATTAAGCTTGCCGAGCAAGCCAAGGCTTCAGGTATAATACCCGCTTCCTTAACCACACCAGCGGAACGCCCAATGAGCATCGACCAACTCCCCGAAATCGCCCAAGCCATGGTTGCTGCCGGCAAAGGCATCATCGCCATCGACGAATCCAATGCCACCATCAAGAAGCGTTTTGATAGTGTGGGCGTTGAATGTACCGAAGAAAACCGCCGTGCCTACCGCGAAATGTTGTTGACCACCCCAAATTTAAATGAATACATCTCCGGCGCGATTTTGTATGACGAAACCATTCGCCAAAAAACCAAAGACGGCGTGCCGTTCACCAAAATTATGATGGACAACGGTATTTTGCCGGGCATTAAAGTAGACGCTGGCACCACGCCATTGGCCGGTTTCCCTGGTGAAGTGGTCACCCAAGGCTTAGATGGCCTGCGTGAGCGCCTGAATGAATACGCTGCACTCGGTGCCAAGTTCGCCAAATGGCGCGCAGTCATTAACATCAACATTGAAGAAGGCATGCCTTCCGATACCTGCATTGAAGCCAATGTGCACGCTTTAGCGCGCTACGCCGCGTTGTGCCAAGAAGCCGGCATTGTGCCGATGGTTGAGCCAGAAGTGATTATGGAAGGCGAGCACGACATCGACGATTGTTTCGTGGTTACCGAAAAAGTATTGCGTTCGTTGTTCAATGCGCTTTATGCCCAGAATGTGATGCTGGAAGGCACCATTTTGAAAGCCAGCATGGTGATTTCCGGTAAAGATTGCGACGAACAAGCCAGCATTGAAGATGTGGCTGATTACACCGTGCAGTGCCTGAAATCGGCTGTGCCAGCTGCTGTGCCGGGCATTGTGTTTTTGTCTGGCGGCCAATCTGATGACGATGCCACCGCGCATTTGAATGAAATGAACAAAACCGAAAACTTGCCTTGGCCGTTAAGCTTTAGTTATGGTCGTGCCATGCAATCTGCCGCCTTAGCTATTTGGGGCAAAGATATTGTGAATAATGTGGCTGAAGCACAAAAAACCGTGTATGCCCGCGCTAAAGCCAATGGTTTAGCCGCAAAAGGCGAATTGTAAGAATTAAGCTTTAGATAAAGTTAAAACGCCGGTTTGCCGGCGTTTTTTTTGAGACATATGAACAAAACAACGCGTATCATTATCAGCATATTAGCTTAAGGATTACTCATGCGTTTGTTCACTATTGCCCTGATGTTACTGCTGAGTGCTTGTGGAACTGAGCAAGCTGAGCAAAACAAAGAGGCTGGGCCACCACCAGCAACCGTCACGGTTATTACTGTAAAACCGGTGTCTTGGCGCGACAGCATCGAAGCGGTTGGTACAGCTAAAGCGCGTGAATCGGTGGTGATCTCCGCCAAGCAGTCCGAACGTGTTGCCACAGTGCGTTTTGAAAGTGGCCAGCGTGTCGTCAAAGGCCAGATTCTGATTGAACTCGATAGTGGAACTGTAAAAGCCGAGCTGAACGAAGCCCGTGCCACTCTGGCAGATCTTGAAACACAAGTTATCCGTTTGCAAAGTTTGCAAAGCCGGCAACTCATAGCAAAAAGCCAGATTGATAGCGCTGTTGCCAATCGCAATGCAGCACGTGCCCGAGTGCAAGCAGCCACTCAGCGATTGAATGATCGAATCATTCGAGCGCCATTTTCTGGTGTGCTCGGTCTGCGTCAAGTCAGTGAAGGCCAATATGTTAATGCCGGATTCGCTATGGTCAATCTTGATGATCTTAATCATATGTGGGTCGATTTTCCAGTGCCTGAGAAGATGTTGTCGAAACTGAAAACTGGTATGACGTTGAATCTCAACGCTGATGCTTTTCCAGAAACTATATTCACTGCAAGCATTGCCAGTATCGATTCGCGTATTGATGTTGCAACACGCGCCATCATGGTGCGTGCTGGCATTGATAACTCCAATGGTTTGGTGCGTCCAGGCATGTTGTTGCGAGTTTCATTGCACCAAGATGCGATAGATGCTTTGGTAGTTCCTGAGCTGGCGCTGCAGCAGGTTGGTAATCGCACCTTCGTATTTTTGGCCACAGGTGGCAGCGCCATCAGCAGAGATGTTAGCATCGGTAGTCGTCGTGATGGCAATGCCACGGTACTGAAAGGTCTCAAGCCTGGCGATAAAATAATATTGGAGGGTACATCGAAGTTGCGTGATGGCCAGAAAATAAAGATTGTTGCAGCAGCCGAGCAGGCCAAAACAACACCATGATACTTTCCGATGTATCGATAAAACGTCCTGTATTCGCTGCCGTAATCAGCTTGATGCTGGTTACAGTCGGGGTGATTGCGTTTACCAAGCTGCCGCTACGTGAATTGCCGAATATTGACCCGCCGGTAGTGTCAATTGAAGTTGCTTATCCCGGTGCCGCTGCTGGTGTGGTCGAAACTCGTATCACCCAAGTATTAGAAGATGCCGTGGCCGGTATCGAAGGTGTGGATTTAGTCACTAGTTCATCGCGTAACGGCCGTGGTTCGGTGAATCTTGAGTTTACGCTGGAACGCGATATTGAATCGGCTGCCAACGATGTGCGTGATGCGGTTAGCCGAGTTGCCGACCGACTGCCTGAAGAAGCCGACCCACCACAAATTGCTAAAGTTGAAGCGGATGCCGAGGTCATTATCTGGATCCGCGTTGTGCAAAAAGACACCGATGCGCTGGCTTTGACCGATTATGCCGATCGTTACATTGTTGATCGTTTTTCCAGTATTCCAGGTGTTGCTCAGGTTCGCCTGTCCGGCGGACAACGTTATGCCATGCGTATTTGGTTGAATGCTGATGCACTAGCAGCGCGTTCGATGACAGTAGCCGATATTGAGAATGCCTTGCGCCGAGAAAATCTTGAATTGCCTGCTGGCCGTTTGGAATCGAAAGATCGTGATTTCCTTCTGCGCGTTAACCGTAGCTTTGATTCACCGCAAGCGTTTGAGAAACTGGTTTTGAAAACTCTGCCAGACGGCCAAGCCGTGATGTTGTCGGATGTTGCGCGCGTTGCGCGCGAGTCTGCTGATCGCCGCTCGTGGTTTCGCGGCAATGGCGAACCGCAGCTTGCGCTTGGTATTGTGAAAACGTCTACTGCTAATGCTTTGCAGGTTTCGCGCGACGTGCATGCAGAGATTGATCGAATAAATCCGGGCCTTCCGGAAGGTATGAATATGGGGATCAATTTCGATACCACCGTGTTCATCGATGCCGCCGTTAAAAAAGTGTACAGTACGCTGTTTGAATCGATTGCGTTGGTATTGTTAGTGATTTGGTTGTTCCTTGGTAGCGTACGTGCGGCCTTGATTCCTGCGGTTACGGTGCCCGTTTGTTTAATGTCGGCATTCATTGCACTTTGGCTGTTCGGCTATTCCATTAATTTGCTCACACTTCTCGCTTTAGTGTTGTGTATTGGTTTGGTGGTTGATGACGCCATTGTGGTGTTGGAAAACGCCCAACGCCGTATTGATGCTGGCGAGCCACCCATGCTCGGTGCGTTCCGTGGTACGCGTCAGGTCGCTTTCGCGGTAATAGCTACTACCGCTGTACTGGTAGCAGTATTTTTGCCGATGGCTTTCATTGAAGGTAATAACGGCCGTCTGTTCCGAGAACTTGCAGTGACTATGGCCAGTGCTATTGCCATTTCCGCGTTGGTGGCGTTAACCTTAACGCCGATGATGTGCTCGCTGATCCTGAAGCCGCATAGGGTCGGCGCCAGCGGTTTTGAAGCGAAGATCAATCGTTTTTTAGAAAGTGTCAGTCATGCTTATGCCAAGCGTTTGGAGTTATTGCTTCCCAAACGAAGCGCAATAGTCATAGCCATGCTCGTAATTCTCACCTCAAGCGCTGTGTTGTATATGCTGGCTCCCAAAGAGTTAGCACCTGCTGAAGACCGCGGCGTGTTTTTCGTTTCGGTTAACGGCCCAGAAGGTGCTGGTTTTGACTACACCGTAAAGCAAATGGAGCAGGTTCAAGCAGAGTTAATAGCGCTTAGAGAAAAAGACCAATCAATTGATCGCATTAATACTGTGGTGCCTGGAGGTTTCGGCGCCAGTGAAGAGATGCATACTGGGCGTGCCACTGTACTTCTAAAACCATGGTCTGAACGCGACATGGACACTTCTGCGGTGGTAGAGGAAACCAGAAAGGTTCTCGCCAAGATTCCGGGCGTACAAGCACGCCCACAGCAGCCGTCTGGTTTGGTGCGTAGCCGTGGTCAGCCGGTGCAATTGGTGTTGCAGGGATCCGATTTCAATGAATTGGTGCAATGGCGTGACCGCTTATTGAAGCGTATGGAAGAAAATCCAAATCTGACCGGCCCAGACTCCGACTACAAAGAAACCCGCCCGCAGCTTCGTATCGACATCAACCGCGAGCGAGCCGCCTCCTTAGGTATATCAAACCAAGAAATTGGCCGTACCTTGGAAAGCTTGCTCGGTTCACGGCGCGTCGGTACTTTCATTGAGAAAGGTGAGGAGTACGACGTTATCGTGCAAGCAGAGAGCACAGATCGTCAATCACCGTCTGATTTGCTGAATATCAACGTGCGTTCCGGAACTGGCGCATTAGTACCATTGGCTTCAGTGATTGATGTGCGAGAATTAGCAGAGCCAGGTAGCTTCAATCGATTTAACAAGCTTCGTGCTATCACGCTATCTGCCGGTTTAAAGCCGGACGCGAATCTTGGCGAAGCACTGGATTGGCTCCAGAAAACAGCGAAAGAAGAATTGCCGAGTACCGTACAAGTTGATTTCAAAGGCGAGTCGCGCGAATACTTGAAATCTGGCCAGGCGATTGTGTTTACTTTTATGTTGGCATTGTTAGTGGTATATCTCGTTTTAGCTGCCCAGTTCGAAAGCCTAATTCATCCATTAGTGATTTTGTTGACCGTGCCGATGGCGATGTTCGGCGCCTTGCTAGGGCTTTGGATAATGGGTGGTAGCTTAAATCTATTCAGCCAAGTAGGCATTATCATGTTGATTGGTTTGGCGACAAAAAACGGCATTCTGATTGTTGAATTCGCCAACCAGCGTCGCGATTCTGGATTGAGTGTACAGCAGGCCATTATTGAAGCATCGGGTACTCGTCTGCGACCCATTCTAATGACCTCAATTGCCACTGCCGCTGGGGCATTACCACTGATGCTGGGTACTGGTCCAGGTTCTGGTTCGCGCCAAGCTATTGGTGTAGTGGTTGTCTTTGGTGTATTAACCGCAACTGTTTTAACGCTGTTCATAGTGCCGGTGATGTACCGCTGGCTAGCGCCATATACTCAGTCGCCCGAGCAAAGAGGCAGGGAGCTCGAGGCTGAAAGCAATCGAGTGCCTGATGTTGAATCTACTTTGTAGTTATTGAAAATATTTGAAATTCATTGCAACAAGTTAATTTCAATTATGGTAAAGATTTATTTGCGCTCATACGAAGCTGCGCGCGCAAGATTTTTACAGGCCAGCGCGCTGAGCCACGGATATTTTTTTGCGATTCCGACCTCGATATGCAGCACGCATTCAGCCAGTTCCGTGGAGCGCCAATATTTATCATTGAACGCTTCGACCCAGACCGCGCGTGTTAAATTCTTCTCGAATGGTCCTAATTCAGGATGCGTCAGAACGGTTTCCAGGAATTTCCAAGGGTACGTCCAGTCAGTGAACGACTGGATGGCTTGATTAATATTAGTTGTGTCGGTCATGCCTCTACGTTAGCAGTTTTACGCAAAGAATTCTGATAATTTAGCACGGCATCCAGTGCATTTTGCAGCGCTTCACATAAATCATCGCCGTCTTCAATGCCAACCGACAACCGAACTAAGCCATCGCTCAGGCCTGCGCGTTGGCGTGCTTCGGCATCCATGGCAGCGTGGGTCATGCTGGCTGGGTGCGCAACTAAGCTTTCCACGCCACCTAAGGATTCTGCTAGGGAAAAATACTGAAGCTTGGCCAAGAACACTTTAACTTCATTGGTATTGTTGAGCTCGAAGCTGAGCATTGCGCCAAAATCGCTTTGTTGTTTTACCGCAATGGCGTGGCCGGGGTGGTCTTTCAAGCCGGGGTAATACACTTTTTGCACAGCAGTATGTGCGCCTAATACCTGCACTATGGCTTTGGTATTCACTAAATGCAAAGCAAGCCGCGCTTTCAATGTGCGCAAACCACGCAGGGTTAAATACGAATCAAATGGCGAACCGGTTAAACCTAAACAGTTCGCCCAATATTTAAGCCGATCATACAGCTCAGCCGTTTTCGCAATCACCGCACCACCCACCACATCGCTATGGCCATTAATGTATTTGGTGGTCGAATGAATCACGATGTCGGCACCTAAATTCAAAGGCTGTTGCAGAGCAGGGGATAAGAAAGTGTTATCCACTACAACAATGGCGCCGATAGAGTGTGCGACGCCGGCAATTTTTTCAATATCAGTAATGCGTAGCAAAGGATTGCTCGGTGTTTCAATCCAAATCAGTTTCGGTTTCTGTCTCAGGATTTTTTCAATGAAAGAATGCTCTAGTTGATTATGGAATTCGGCATTTACAACTTGCCGCAGTTGCAATTGGCTAAGCAAGCGGTAAGTGCCGCCATAGCAATCGTGCGGCGCAAAAACTAAGTCTTTAGGGTTCAGTAATTGCAACACTAAGGTGACTGCGGCCATGCCGGTGGCGGTGATTACAGCGCCATGGCCTTGCTCCAAATCGGCCAAAGCTTCTGCCAGCAAATCGCGGGTTGGATTGCCGGAACGCGTGTAATCGTATTTGCCTGGCTTGCCGAATTCTTCAAAGGCAAAATTTGAACTTAAATATATTGGTGGAATCACCGCATTGTGCTGTGTATCGGATTCAATACCGGAGCGGACGATTTTTGTTGATTGCTGTGCAGTATTCATTGCTATTCCTTATGCGGCTAATGTAGAAATGCCGGCGCGCCGAGATAACGATTCGGCGGCGGCAACAACGTCGGTAAATACACCAGCACTAGTTACGTGAATGCCAGCGCCTGGGCCGCTGATGGTGAGCGGGGTGTCGTTGTAAATGGTTGATTGATAAATCAAGGCGTTCTCGGTGCCGCGTAATCGAAAGAACGGCGAGAGTGCATTCACTTCTTGAAGTGCAACAGTTACCTGCAAATCAATAAAACTGGCGACATAACACAAGCGGTTGCCAGCAAGCTTGGCAGTAGCCACTTTTTCTTGCCAATACTGATTAGTGTTTTTTGGCAGCACGCCTTGTGCATCGCCAGATTGCAGTGGTATTAGGTGAATTTGTGCGCGTTCTATATCCACGCCGCAAGTGCGTAGTAGGATTAAAATCTTGCGCGCCACATCTTCGCCAGATAAATCCTGCAATGGGTCTGGTTCAGCATAACCTTTCACAATGGCTTCATCTATTGCTTGAGTAAACGGAATATTGTCTTGTATGCGGTCTAATACATAGGCGATGGTGCCAGATAAAACCGCTTCAATACGAATCGGTTTATCGCCCGCGCGACGTAAATCCAAAAGTGGCCGAATGATTGGCAAGGCAGCTGCCACGGTGGTTTCGTATAAATATGGCGTTGATTGTTTATTTGCTAACTGTTTAAGATTTTCAAAGCGTTCAAAGCCGGCTGAATTGGCTAATTTGTTTGGTGTAACAATGGCAATACCTTGCGCCAAAAAGTGTTCGTATAATGCGGCAATATCTGGGCTTGCCGATGCATCAACTACCACTAGCTTATCGAAGCATTGGCCGCTCAGTTCTTTCAGTAAGCGCTGTGCGGAATGATTTTGTGCAGGTTGCTCAGATAAACGCTGTAGTAAGTTTTCAACATCGCCTTCATTGCGTTTGCACCACAGAATACGCGTTGAATTGCATACTGCGACAATGCGCAGCAGTGTACCGTTTTCTGCATGCAAATTCTTTGCTTCAGAGAGTAACAGCTGCAAGGTTTTACGACCGACATTGCCGCTGGCGCCAATGATAGCCACCGCTGTTTCTTGGTGTAGTGGCTGCAATGCGCTGTGTGCTAAGCGGGTGAAACGCTCTAAGTCTTCGCGCTTGATTGAGAACGCCAAACTTTTGTATTTTGCGAAATGGCTGACTTGCAAAACATCAATATCGGATTTTTCAGCCAATTGCAATAAGGTTTTCTGACAGGCTTTGGCGTCTAAATGATCAGCTAGAAATACCGAGGTAACACTCGCGTGTGGGGCATTGTTTTGCCAGCGTTGCAAGTGCTTTGGTAAGGCGGGCGTTTTGCTTAAGGTTCTATTTTCAACTGGCGACCAGGTTGCAATAAAACTTTGTGCACGTTGTTCAATGTGTTCTGAAACTAATGTGCTGCCCTCATTAACAATATCACTCAGCCGCAACGCAATTGACGTGCCAATCAATGGTTCAATGGTGCGCGGATGCAGCACGCCGGAACCGGATTGCGCAAGCTGCAAAGCATCACTGAAGCACAGCTTGGCGATGGTGTTAGCGCCCGGCACATAATCGGGGTCAGCGCTTAGAATGCCAGCGGTATCGCCAAATAATTCAACACTTTCGCTGCTAGTGTATTTAGCCACAATAGCAGCGCTGTAATCAGAGGCATTGCGGCCTAATAATGTGGTTTGCGCTTTTTTATTGCTCGCGCTAAAGCCGGTGATTAGGGTTATTTTTAAACGTGGATAGTCTTTATGCAACAATGAAAAACACTGCTGTGTGGCCTTATCATCAAGCCGTGCATGCAATATTGCGCCTGTGGTTTTAATCAGACTTTCAGAGCAAAGCCAATAACAGTTTTTACCTTTTTGTTTTAAGGCTTGTGAAATTAATGCCGCTGAGAGTTTTTCGCCAAGCGCGAGAATGCTAGCGATATCAGTATTAGTTTGCACTGGTTTTAGAAGTCGTTTTTGTGCAGCCTCAATATAGATAGCCACTTCTTGGCTCCAAGCGCGCGCATAGGCAATATTCAGAATGGTATTTGCGAGTTGCTGATGTTCAGCAATTAATTTCAATAGTTTTTGATTGGCAATTGCCACTGAGGCTTTAGTAGCTTTACAAATATCAATTAAGCGTTCGGTGCTGCCTTTTAAAGCTGAAACCACCACATAACAATTATTGTTTGCCGATTTGCTAAGTATAATCTGACACACGCGATGAATATTATCAGCTGTATTGAGCGTGCTTCCGCCGAATTTTAAGGTAATTGTTCGCATCGTTTTCTCAATGGCTTGTCTAAGAATGGGCTTAAGATACTGGCCATGGCATGGCTTTCAATCAGAAAGCCATCGTGGCCGTAGCGCGTATTAATCAGTTGGTGTGTGGCATTCGGTATGTGTTCAGCCAACAGCGCTTGTTCGGTATATGTATACAGTTGGTCGTGTTCAAGACTTATGATTAGTGTGGGTTGTTGGATGCTTTGCAATGCTGATAGCACACCACCTCGGTTTTTGCCGATGTCGTGGCTATTCATGCATTCACTTAAGCGAATGTAGCAGTTCGCATCGAAGCGCTCGGTAAATTTTTGCCCTTGGTGTACTAAATAATCTTGGATGGCATAGGCTTGCTGCGTGCCAGGCTCACGTTGGAAACGTTCACTGAACTCGCGATCACTTCGATAGGTAATAAACGCCATTTGGCGCGCTAACGCCAAACCATTTTCAGGGGCTTGATGTTCTGTGTAATAGCCATTGTTGAAGTTAGGATCTAAACGAATGGCAGCGCGTTGGCAACTGCTGTGTGCAATTGCTTGCGCCGAGTGTTGTGCGGTGGTGGCAATTAAAATCAGCGATGAAACCAGTTCTGGTTCAAGCAATGCCCACTCTAAGGCAATCATCCCGCCCAGTGATGGGCCGATAATGGCGCGTAATTTATTGATGCCAAGATGTTTAATAAGAGCGGCTTGCGCGCGAACTTGATCACGAATGGAGAGCTGCGGAAAATTTTGTTTCCATAATTCCTTGCTATTTGGCTGGATGCTTGCAGGGCCACTGCTGCCATAACAACTGCCAAGCAAGTTAATGCAGATCACGAAATCGTGTTCAGGGTTCAGGGGTTTGTTTGCACCGAGTAAGTCCGGCCACCAGCTTTCTAGATTTGCCGAGCCAGATAGTGCGTGCACTACTAAAATAGCGTTGTTGCCGGCTTTGTTGAGCTCGCCCCAGGTTTGGTAGGCCAACTGATAAGGCAGATCGATACCGTTAATTTCCAATTCTAAAGGCTTATGGCTAGACCATAGTAAGTGGCATGGCGCTGTGTCAGCCAGTGTATTTATACTATTTAATTGTAAATCAATGATTTGCATTATAAGCCGTATAGACGTCTAAACGTATGTACGTCTAATACTACAGACATCCGGATGTCTGCGCAACACTTTGTTATAATAGAAAATCTTAAGTTCGCCTATTTGCCGTTTTTATCTGCCTTTCGCTGGTGAGAAATATCCATGACCCAAGATGAGTTCATTGTTCCTTATATTGAGCGTGGCAAGAAACGCCAACAGGTCAAGAAGATCACGGTGTCGATTCCAGTGCATGTGTTAGAGTTGCTGACCAATGAGCGTACTCGCCGGCAGATTAAAAGCCTGCGCCATGCCACCAATTCAGAATTACTGTGTGAAGCATTTTTACATGCTTATACCGGTCAGCCCTTACCCACCGATGACGAATTGGCCAGAGCGGCTGAATAACTTTAGGACACGCGTTATGAATGATTCCAAAGACAAAAACTCTCTGTATCGTGGCCCCAGCCCTGATCGCAAAGAGTCGCGTGGCGCCCGACCTCCGCGCCGTGATGAACAGCGGCCAGTTCGCTCCGCACATTTTGAGCACAACGAAGCAAATCCTGTGCGCCGAAATGATGAACGGCCAAGACCATCACGACCATTCGAGCGCAGTGAAGCTAGTGCACCTGGTCCGCGCTTTGAGCGCGAAGAAAGCCGCGTAAATCGCCCAAGAACGGATCGCGCTGAGTATTCGCCGCGCCAAGATTTCACAGAAGCCGATGCAGAGCAACGCCCGGCTAAAATTAAAGAATTCCGCATTTACGGATTAAATGCCTGTTTGGCAGCATTTAAAAAACGCCCAGAAAGCATCCGCAAATTATGGTTGTTGGAATCGCGTATTCCGAAACTGACTGAGTTGCTGGCGTTTTGTGTGAAAAACAAAATTGGCTACAACGTGGTGGAAAATGAAGACTTAGAAAAACTAACCTCCAGCGCGCACCACGAGGGTTTGTGTTTAGCCTTACTTCCTCAGCAAGAACAGCATTTATCTAGCTGGTTGATGGATGTGCCAGCAGGCTCTTGCTTGATGATTTGGCTGGATGGCGTGGGCAACCCACATAATCTGGGCGCCATCATGCGTTCAGCGGCGCATTTTGGCGTGAATGCTATTTTATTGCCGAAACAATCCAGCTTGGCGAATTCTGGCGCAGCAGCGCGTGTTGCTGAAGGTGCGGCAGAATATGTGCCTTTGGTGCGTTTGTGCCGCAATGAAAATTCGATTGAACAATTGCAGGCCGCCGGTTTCGAGCTGATAACCACTGTGGTGCGTGGCGGTAGCAATGTCTATAAAACCGAATTGCCCAAACGCTGTGTGTTGGTGATGGGTGCCGAGCAGGCAGGTGTTGAGGCTGAGTTGTTAGCGGCAAGCAAACTGCGGGTGGAAATCCCAGGAACAGGCAATGTCGATAGCCTAAATGTGTCGGCGGCAACGGCGGTATTGTTGGCGGAGTGGCAAAGACAAGTTGGCACAAGCTAATCACGCGTTTTTTAAGGCATTGTAGACTTTGTAGCCTCTGCACTTTCACATGCTAAGTACCTCATCTGTTAGGATAAGCGGGTAAGTGTTCGGTTAGGTTTTGATGCCGAATTTCGTCGTTTTATGGGAATAAGATGGGGCGTGTTCGGCTCGTAATCGTTTTGATATTTGCATGCATTTGCGTGTCTAATTTGCATGCCAGCCATTCAACCAAAACCATTGATATTGATGCACTCAGTAGCCCGCGCATGGATATGTTTGACGCCGGTGACGGCTTGCCCAATTTAACCTTAGTCTCTATTAGCGCCACCGAAGACGGCCATATTTGGGCGGGTACTATGCGTGGTTTAGCGCGTTACAATGGTCTGCGTTTTGTGCCGGTTGAATTGCCCGATGCAGGAAGTTCGCCTGGCATGATTAGCGCAGTATTGGCCATAAATAACCAGCAAGTATGGGTAGCACCCGCCAACGATGGCGTTTATTTGTGGAATGGTCGTGCTTGGCGGCATTTTCATGCCGGGAAGGAATTCCCAGGCTTTGATGTTCGTCGTCTTCGGGCATTCAAAACACGCGATGGAATGCGTGTATTTGCAACCACCAATGATGGCATGGTTGCTGTTTGGGATGGCAAGCGATGGACTGAGCTAGCCTTGAATTACCGCTTGCGTGGTACCGAAATATTTGATGTTTTATTGCAACAGGGGCAGAACGTACAACAAGATGTATATTGGATAGCCACCTATAATGCCGGCTTGCTGCGTTGCCAATCAAAAACTCCATGTGAACAAGTGAAGGTGCCGGGTGAAGCGCGGTTCTTTGAAATCAGTAGCCTGCGTAGTATGCAAGAACATGATGGCACAAGTAGTATTTGGGCTGGCAGCTATGGCGGTGGGGTAGCGCGTTTAAAGAACAATCAATGGCAGCGCTTTACAGCCAAGGATAGCCAGATCAACGGCGATTATGTACATGATTTAGCCGTGGTGCAGCCTAATAATGCAGAGCCTGAGCTGTGGGTTGGTACGCGCAATGGCTTATCGCGCTATAAAGACGGTAAGTGGCAAGCATACAACAACAATAATCAATTAACGATGAGTCGTGTACGCGGATTATCGGTCAGTTTAAATAGTCAAGGGCATTCGCAATTATGGGCGGCTACCGACAACGGCGCCGCACGCCTGCATTTGCAGAGCGCATGGCGAACCGTTAGTAGGCTCAGCGAAAACGGCAACGGTATATGGACAACACTATTCGAAGAAGGCGAAGATGGCACACAGCGGCTTTGGTTAGGTAGCGATGGCGACGGCTTATGGCGCTTTGAAAACGGCATCTGGGCGCAATTTAATATGCCGAAAGAGCTGGCGTCGAATAGAGTTAGAAGCATCATACGAAGGCCTTCCGGTGTATTGTGGGTGGGGCTTTGGAATGGCCATATTGTCGAGCAAGTGGCTGGCGTTTTTCGAGCGATTCAAACACCGTGGCCTAAGGGCGAACAGCAAGCAGTTACCAGCTTTCTAAATGATGGCAAAAATGGCATATGGGTGGCCTTGCGTAAACACGGTGTGGCGCATTTCGATGGCCAAAAATGGCGTTGGTTTGATTCAAAACTTACCGGCGCTCCCGAATTTGTTTTGGGCTTAAGCAGAACTGGCAGCGATGCCGATCCAATCATTTGGGCGAGCAGCAAAGAAAGTGGCTTAGGTCGTTTTTATAAAGGGCAATGGCAACGTTTCAATACATGGAACAGCGAGGTGCCTGATGATAATCTTTTGACTGTGCATGCCTATACCGATGAATTAAAACGCACTGTGCTTTGGCTTGGTAGTCAGTCAAAAGGTTTGATTCGTTTGGATGTTACAAACAGTAATAATCCGCGCTTGATTACATCGCCCGCGTTGCCGAAGCCACCGCATCCATTTGTGTATGGCGGAGTACAGAACAGCAAGGGTGATATGGTGCTTTGCACCGATTACGGTGCGGCATTCTGGAAAAAAATGAGTGACAACACTTTCCGTGCTATTGATTACCATCGTGTTGATGGTTTGCCGCATGATGAATGTAATGCCGGTGCGCTCAGTTTCGACCGTTTTGATCGTGCATGGATTGGTACGATAGGTGGCGCAGCCGTGCTCACCACCAATAAAGCACTATTGGGCAATGCGCAGTTGCATTTGGAGCGCGTACGTATCAATTACCAAGATCAAGATATCGTTGCTCGTAAAAAGCCGTTCGTTACACCAAGTACCAATGCTCGGATTGATCTTGAGTTTGCGCTTCTAACAGGTGAACGCGAATCCGAATCGCTTTTTCGTACTCAAATTATTGGGCTTGAAGACAACCCAGGTCCTTGGCTGCAAAGTAATCAACGCAGTTTTAGTAGCTTACCCTCCGGTGATTATGTTCTGAAAATAGAAGCGCAAGATTTTGCGGGCACTAAAGCAAAGCCTTTAGAAATCAGGATTAGCATCCCTACGCCGTGGTGGCGATCTTGGTGGGCCATTGCTTTGTCGATACTTTTAGTGACTGGTACGCTTGTATTTATCGTGAAATGGCGAGAGCGCCGCTTGCGCACGCGTGAATCACAGTTGTTGAATTTGGTCGATAAACGCACCGGCCAGCTGGAGCGACGCGGTAAAGAACTGCATCGCATGAATGAAGAATTGATGCGCTTGTCTTACCGCGATACCTTGACTGGCGTGGCTAACCGCCGCAAATTGCTTGAAGAACTAGACAGCTCATGGTGGAAGGCACAGCGTGAAAAGAGCTGCCTGGCGTTCATATTGTTGGATGTTGACGACTTCAAATCCATTAACGACAATTATGGCCACATTCATGGCGACGAATGCTTACAGTTAATTGCTGAACAGTTAGAGCTTAGCTTAAAAGAATTTTCCTGCACATTGGGCCGTTACGGCGGTGAAGAATTTGGTATTGTATTGCCTAATTCAAGTATTGAGCAGGCCGCTAAAGTGGCCGAGCTTTGTTGTCATGATATTGAGCAGTTGCAGCTCGCACACGAATCAAGCATGTATGGCATCGTTACTTTAAGTTTGGGTGTGGCCAGTATTTGGCCGAAGCTGGCTGAGACCAGCGATGTGTTGATTTCCAAGGCCGATACCGCGTTGTACATAGCTAAAGAAAACGGCAAAAACCGTGTCGAACTTGCGAGCTAAGTCGTTTATAGAGAAATCCGCTGTATGGTATTGGAAGCGGTATTCGACTACCTGTTATTTGCTGGTGTGATGTGTGTAAATGCACCATCGCCATACGAACGAATCACTTCTGAAATAACAATATGGTAGCCCTGATACCACGTTGAATAGTTACGCTTTGCTTCAAGATGGCTTGGGTGCATAGAAAACTCTTTCAATGCAGCCATATCAGACCAATAATACGTGGCATTTTTAAGCGTGCCATCCGCCGATTGCCAAGACTCAACACCAAGATAGCTTGGCATCGCTTCTGCAGCGGCTTGGATGATGATGTTTAACCGATGAAATTCGGTATCGTATTCGCCGGGTTGATAGATAAATGCTGCGCAGAACATAGTTATCCTTTATGATTTTCGGTACTCAATGTGCTTTAGAGGCTGCTTTCTGTGGGAAAAATACGATGCAGCCGATAATCAAAATCAGCAATACCGCTGAAGCCGAGTATCGGCTTAAATCCAAACCACCTTTAATGATTGGTTTGTCTAAAAAATCGCCAAGTACGGCACCGAGCGGCCGGGTTAGGATAAATGCCGCCCAAAACAATGCCGTGCGTGAAATATTGGTCCGATAGTAGGCAACAGCTATCAAGCCCAACAGAGCGCCAAACAGTGCGGCGCTGCCTAAATAACCCATTCCAGCAGAATCTGACGTCCAATCGCCGAGTGCAGTGCCCAGTGTCTGTGAAAACATGATGGTCACCCAGTAAAACATTTCGGATTGTGGTGAGTTCACGCTGTTCACTGCGATTGTGCCGAGCGTACGATGCCACGTGTATAAAGAAGCCAGCAGCAAGGCAAGCAGGATGCTGCTGCCACCGGCATAGCCAATGCCGAGCGAACGATCAGCGAAGTCCGCCAGCGTTGTGCCCACCGTAGTTGTTGCAATAATAGTAGTCCAATACAAAAAAGGCCAAAATTGTTTCGAAGAAATTTGCGCCGCTACCATTACAATGAAAATGACGGCGAAAATTCCGGTACTTAGCAGATAGCCAAGATTCATTGACATCGAAACCGCATCGCCAGCGGTTTCGCCCAGTGTTGTCGCAAATATTTTGATAAGCCAAAATACCAGCGTTACTGCAGGCACTTTGCTTAAAATTGCTTTCTCATTCATAGCGTATTTTCCATGGGTTCGTACGTAAAGATTCCGCACACTGCAAATTATTTATGGGAGATGATTAGAGCGTCGAATTTATCGATAGTGCCAAAATATTCATAGTTAAATTGGTTCTTTCTGAGGAAATTTTTAAAGGCCGGCACATGATTTTTTGGTACTAAGAAATAACGATCAGCTTCTACATGAATGCCAATGCCATCGGTAAACGAGCGGCCCATTCATTTCTGCCAAAACTTTGCATACTGGCCGATAAGGCCCAATAAGTAACCGGTGGTTTTGTTACGTGTAAGGATTCATAATTTCTATGCGGTACAAAATAATCACCGGTTCGCATCATTTCTAAGGCGACATTGGAATAGCGGCCTTCATCGGGCTCCCTTAAGCCACGCGTTCCTTGGAAAGTGAATGCCATGATACTGGCAAGCAACAAAATCCAAACGAGCGGTCTGGCTTTGTTCAAAATTTTAGTCATTAAGGCTTTTTGCCGAAATCAATATCTGTTTCCGCTGCTAAATACGCCAACACCGCATAGGCCGCCACTTGTTGGTCGAGGGCTTTTGGGTCGATTTTATCGAGTGTGTCATTAGCTGTATGGTGGTAGTCGAAGTAGTCGGTGCCGTCTTGAGCAAGTTCAACCCACGGCATACCAAGTTCAGCCATTGCCACAATATCAGGGCCAGGGCCGCCACCGTTTTTATCAACGGCAATGCCGAGTGGTTCCAAGACTTTACCAATTTGATCCAATACAGCCCACGTTGCATTATCTGCACCTGCTTGCAGCGCATAAATACGCCCCGCACCAAAATCACTCTCGGCGCCGAGTTGATGGTTTGCAACATTTGCTTTCATCGCCTCGGCGTAGGCCTTGCCACCAAGCAAACCTTGTTCTTCATTGGCATATGCAATTACACGAATAGTGCGCTTCGGAGCTTTCTTGAGCTTACCTATCAGTGCACCGGTAGCCATTGTAATCGCTACGCCGGCACCATCGTCAATTGCGCCAGTGCCCAAATCCCAAGAGTCTAAATGCCCGCCAATCACCACAACTTCATTAGGCTTGCTACGCCCAGTAATTTCACCAATCACGTTGTATTCGGTTTTTGTGCCATTGAAACCGGCATCAATATTCAATTCAAGGATTACTGGTTTGCCGCGTTTAAGCATATTGGCCAGTAGTTCGGCATCAGGAACCGACAATGCGGCGGCGGGTATCTTAGTAATGCCATCTTCGTAGCGCATCATGCCGGTATGTGGCAAGCGATCGGAGTCGGTGCCTACTGAACGAATAACGATTGCAAGCGCGCCTTTTTTTGCGGCTTCAGACGCGCCAATACGCCTAACGTTACTGGTTGGACCATAGCTACTACCATCTTTAGTGCGCAACATTTTCTGGTTCACAAAGGCAATTTTGCCATTTAATGAGCCAACAGGCGCTGCTTTCAATGCATCAAGGCTGGCAAACTCCACAACCTCAGCCAATAGTGCGCCTTGCGTGCTAACGCTTCCACCTAGTGCGGTGAGCACTAAGCGTTGCGGATAGGGGCTAATAATTCGACCACTTTCACTATGCCGCTGCCAAATAGGAAACGTAACCGGCTGCAGCCAAACTTTATCAAAGCCCAAGCTTCTGAATTTTGCTTGCGCCCATTCGGTGGCGCGATCAAAATCTTTGGTGCCGCCCATCCGTGGGCCCACTTCGGTCGTTAAGGATTCGACAATGCTAAATGCATTTGAACCTTGCATGGCTTGATCACGCAGACTTTCCGCAGTTTTGATTGCATTTGCATTCAAACCAGTTTCATTGCCAAACGTCGGGGAACTGAAAAATAACACAATAACCGCTGCAAGGATTCGCATGAATTAGCTCTTAGTTTGATGTAATACGTCGCGGATTTCAGTGAGTAATTTCACTTCATCGCTTGGGCCAGGTACTTCGGCAGGCACTTCTTGGCTGCGTCGAAGATTATTAATAGCTTTTATTACCATGAAAATTACAAAGGCGATAATTGCAAAATCAATGATGGTTTGAATGAATGTGCCATAGTTCAGTAATAATGCGGGCACACTTTCTTTTCCTTCTGCGTCCAAAACAGCAGGCCGAAGCACAGCTGAAAGGCTTTTAAAGCTGGAAGTGCCGATTACATAGGAAACGCCCGGCATAATTAAATCGTTCACTAACGAAGTAACTATTTTGCCGAAGGCGCCGCCAATTACCACACCAATGGCTAAATCGATAACATTACCGCGCAATGTAAATTCTTTAAATTCTGACATTAAGCCCATAAAAATCCCCGGTATTAAAAAATGCATCCTGAAAAAGACACCACACCGTCAAGTGTAGCAATAAATCTATCGTTTTTTTGCAGTGCCGCCACACCGGATGGTGTGCCCATAAAGATCAAGTCACCCGCTTTCAGTTGATACAATTTAGATAATTCAACAAGTATTTCCGACACCGAGAAAATCATCTCGCCAAGCTCAGCTTGTTGGCGTAATTGGCCATTCACAGTGAGTCTTAGCAAGGTTTGTGCTGAAATGTGCGCGTGTTCTTTCATAATTAAATGGCTGATTGGTGCGGAGGCATCGAAACCTTTGGACGTATCCCAAGGCAGACGTTTTTCCTTAGCCAGTGCTTGCAGGTCGCGTCGGGTTAAATCTAGGCCAACAGCATATGCAAAAATAGCCTGCTCAGCATTTTCCATGCTCAGATTTTCTGGAATGTTTGGCCCCAGTGCCACTACTAACTCCACTTCGTGGTGTAGATCTTTGGTTTGCGTGGGATAGGGGATTTGCTCCGACTGAGTGACTGCATCGGCGGGTTTCATAAAAAAAACCGGTGTGCCTTTTGGCGCTTCAACGCCCATTTCTTTAGCATGCTCGGCAAAATTACGGCCCACGCAATAAATGCGGTGCACTGGAAAACGCTCAGTTATAGCGCTAATGGCTAATGTTGCTCTAGCAGAAGGAAGAAACACAAACGATTCCATGACGCGACTTCCTAAAACGTCAGTGTAACCAGTTTAGTTAAGAAATTCGAGATTAACGCGAGATACTGACGTGTGATTTCTTGATGACCGTGTATTCGGCATCGAGTACATCGCTTTGTGGTTTGGCGCGAAATATTTTTTTGCCGATTAGTTTCAAGGCAAAGCTGGCAATTAGCATGAACACACCGGCTACAATAGCCAATACGCAAACGCCAAACAGAAAAAACACGCCCAGAACGGCGAACGTCATTTTCAGTAATGGGTTTTTAGGTTTGTTCGGGCGGCTCAGCAATAAACGATGAAATAAGATGCGCATACTTGTGCTATATATTTAAAGTGAAATCAGTATGCAGAGAGTACGCATGGAAAGTGTAAATAGTTTGTTAATTCCGATAGTCGATATTGAAAATAATCGGCCAACCGCATTTAACACGCTGATTGATAATAAAAACATAGACTTAATTATAGTGAAAGATTCGTCACAGTTTCATGTTTATGTAAACCAGTGCCCGCATCAAGGCCGTCGCCTTGATTATGCGCCGGGCCAATTTTTAAGCAAATCGGGCACAATTATTTGCGCAGCACATGGCGCAACATTTGATATGACAAGCGGCTTGTGTGTGCAGGGGCCATGCCGTGGCGAGTCTTTGATTGCGTTGACCACAGTATTTATTGATGATCAATTAGGTGTTGATTTAACGCCAATTATTGACATTAAAACATCAGGTTGACTGCAATCAATACCACCAGCATATACAGCAGAGTAATGGGAAGACCAATACGCCACAGCTCTTTGCTTTGGTAGCCAGCAGGGCCAATAATCATGGAAATGACTGGATTGGCATGGCTGATAAAATTATTCGAAGCGCACATTGCGGCTAGAAACGCATACGCCATTGGCTGGCCATTGGCCGCTAAAGCAATATTGATAGCCATTGGCACCATCACCACGGTTGCTCCAACATTGCCAATAACCAATGCCAAGATGGTGGTGAATAGCGCAACGCAGATTTGTATAATCCAACCCGGCACACCATCACCTAATCGCTCAATACTGTGCTGAGCCAGCCAGTTGGCCGCGCCGGTAGAGTCAATCGCTATGCCTAATGGTATAAGGCAGGCCATGGTGAAAACTGTTTTCCAACTGACAGCGGCATACGCCTCATCCATGTTGAGCACGCCGCTGATAATCATTGCAATTGCGCCAGCCATTAGGGCAATCGGCAAAGACACCAGTGAGGACAAAGCCAATAGCATGCTACAAGTAAAAATGCCCAAAGCAATACGCAGTTTGTGCGGTCGCTGCTCGGCTTTCGGGTAATCGGTAATCACCACGAAATCGCGATTGTTATTGGCTTGGTTCAAATCGCTCCAGTTTGAGTGAAAGACAAGAATGTCGCCGGAGCGAATTTGCAAGTTACGGATGTTTTTGCGGAGAATTTTCTTATCGCGGTTAATGGCCAATAAACTGATGCCAAAGCGTTTTCGTAAGCGTAAATCGGCTTGTGCGCGGCCAATAAATTGTGAATTAGTTGGAATCACTGCTTCAGAAATGCCAGATTGTGCTGGATTAAATAAATCGCCTAAGGTTCTTAAGCGCTGAGAAAATTTTAGTTGTTTATTGTGTGCGTAAGCTTGCACAAGCTCAAATGTGCCCATCACACCAATCACACTGCCAACCCAAATACGCTCATCAGCAGGCGGCGCCATGCGCGATTCATTGCCAGTATGCAGTGCCAAAATTAAGGGAGCGCCGATTTCAGCTTCTGCGTCACCAATGCTCATGCCAACCAAACTGCTGTTTGGAGCAATCACTAGTTCATAAACGTCGCCTTCAATGCCGTAAGCGCTAGCAAAATAATGTTCCGGCGTGCTGGGGCTAACATTGCTACCAATAGTCTCATTGAACCAAAGATATTGACGGAAACGAAAATACAGTAGACCGCAAACTAACAACACAATACCAATTGGCAAGGGTTGAAACATCGGCAATGATTGCAGCATTGCAACACCCGAAGGCATGTTCTGATTGGCCGAACGCATTAAGTCGTTGAGCATCATCAAGGGTGAATTACCAATCATGGTTAATTGCCCACCCAAGATTATGGCAACCGCAATGGGAAATAGTAATTGTGCCAAGGTCATTCCGGTTCGGCTTGACATTCGCGCGGCAACCGGCAAAAACAAAGAGGTAACCGCAGGATTCTGCATAAAGCCAGACATACAGCCTGCAACGGCCGAGCTAATCAGTGTTAAACGTTGCTCAGAGCCTTTAGATCGCCGGATCAACCATCCGGCAAGCCTGTTCAATGCGCCAGTACGATCTAGGCTGGTACTCAGAATCATTGAAGCCATTACGCTAATCACGGCGTTACCCGAGAAGCCCTGAAAAACCACTTGTTCAGAAATAACGCCAGTGAAGCCAAGCATCACTAATACCGCTAATGATGCCGCATCAGCGCGAATTCGTTCAAACATCAGCATGGCAATCATAAAGCCCGTTAGTGCTAACACGATCATCATGTCTTGCGTTAGGACTAAACTGGTTTGCATACGCTTAGTGGTTTCCTAGCCGAATGTACAATAAATCCCACACGCCATGGCCAAGCTTCTGGCCGCGCGTTTCAAAATGCGTTTGCCTGCGCCACTCTGGCCTGCTTACCGAGCCTCTTGGGCCTTCGGTATTTTGCAAGAGTGGTTCTTGGTCACAAACATCCCACATATGCTCAACGTATTCTTGCCAATCACTTGCTAAGTGCAAAAGGCCGCCGGGCTTGAGTTTACTACACAGCAGTTTGATGAATTCAGTTTGGACAATACGACGTTTGTGATGACGTTTTTTATGCCACGGATCGGGAAAGTAGATGCGAACCTCGGCAAGCGACGCGTCAGCGATTTCATTGCGCAGCACTTCAACGGCATCATGTTGATAAATGTGGACATTGGTTAACGCCGTTTCGGCAATGGTATTTAATGCACGGCCAACGCCTGGTGCATGCACTTCAATACCAATGAAATTCTTTTGTGGTTCCTGTTCGGCCGAAAATAGTAATTGCTCGCCATTGCCAAAGCCAATTTCAACCACTAAATCAGCTGTATTTTGGAAAATACCTTCAAAATCTTTTACTGCGGCCGAGTAGGGTAGCCCATAATCTTCCCAGTGTTGGTCAAACGCGCGCTTCTGCGACGGCGTGGAGCGGCCTTGTCGTAAAACAAAGCTGCGAACTGTACGCATATAGGGTTTTTCTTTGCTGCCGATAACGCTTGCCATCAAAAAAATAAGCCGTCAATAGGCGAGGAGGCATTGGCGTAGCGTCTTTTTGCCATGCGCCCTGCTAAGAATGCTTCGCGACCGGCTTCAACTGCCTTACGCATTGCGCTCGCCATGAGAATAGGATTGTTTGCCGCTGCTATAGCTGTGTTCATTAATACGCCATCACAGCCAAGTTCCATGGCGATAGTGGCATCTGATGCGGTTCCAACGCCGGCATCAACTAAAACGGGAACCTTGGCATTTTCAATAATTTCCAACAAATTCCATTTATTTTGAATACCAAGGCCAGAGCCAATTGGGGCAGCCAAAGGCATGATGGCCACGCAACCAATAGCCTCTAACTCTTTGGCAATAATCGGGTCGTCAGAGGTATACACCATTACATCAAAACCATCAGCCACTAAGCGTTCGGCGGCAAGTAATGTTTGGGTAACATGTGGAAATAAGGTTTTAGGATCGCCCAATACTTCTAATTTAACCAGTTTATGGCCATCAAGCAGTTCACGCGCCAATTGGCAGGTGCGCACTGCATCGTCTGCGTTATAGCAGCCAGCGGTGTTGGGCAATAAAGTGAATAGATCCGGCGGCAGAAAATCCAATAAATTTGGTTCGCCCTTGTTTTGGCCTAGATTGGTGCGGCGCAGAGCCACTGTCACAATTTCAGCGCCGGCGGCATCGGTTGCTTGCCGTGTTTGAGTGAAATCGGTAAATTTTCCGGTGCCAGTTAGTAATCGTGAACGATACGGCTTACCAGCAATAATCAGCGGGTCGTTGTGTGTGGGTATATTCATAACTGTATTATCGCCTGAAAAGCCCTAGCAAGTAAAAATTTAACCGCCACCCATTGCTTGGATAATTTCAACATGGTCGCCTTGATTAAGTTGATAGCTGGCGTGCATGCTTTTCGGCACAATGCATCGATTCACTTCAACGGCAAAGCGCTGCTGCCCAAGGCCAAGAATTTCTGTTAATTCTCGAATCAGTAAATTTTTCTTAAACTGGCGGAGCTCGCCATTAAGATATAATTCAATCGTATCTTCTGTGTTCATTTTTCAGAGTTCATTTTTTCAACGTTCATTTTTTGATGTGTAACTGGTAAACATAATGTTAAAGATGGTCATTTTATCGCGTCAACCACAACTGTACGCCAATCAACGATTAATTGCGGCAGCCAAATTACGCGAATGTGCCATTACAGTGCTCGATCCTTTGCATATTCCAGTGCTGTTATCGGGCATTTCTAATGCTGATGATTCACTTAATTGCAGATTCGATGCAATTATTCCACGCTACGGCCCCACATGGCAACGTCAGGGTAATGCGCTATTAAGCCACTGGCAAAGCCAAGGCGCAATCAGTTTGAATAATGCGCAGGCTATCGCTTTGGTACGCAACAAGTTTCAATGTTTGACTGCGTTTGAACGCAATGGTGTGCCATTTCCAAAATCAGCCAGCTGTGAGTCTATTGCAGCAGCCGAAAATTTGCTTGCTAATGAATTCATATTTCCTTTACTAATCAAACAAAACAGCAGTGCTCAAGGCCGTGGTGTTGAACGGTTCTTTGACAGCGATACGGCTTTGGCACGTATGGCGCAATTGTTTGCTTTGAATGAACCGTTCCTAGTTCAGGAATTTATTGCCGAAGCAAACGGCGCTGATAGTCGTTTGTTTATTGTCAACGGCCAACTGCTTGCTGCAATGAAACGCAGTGCGGCGCCGGGCGATTTTCGTTCCAATGTGCATCAGGGCGGGCATGCCGAAGCATACCAAGCCAAGCCAGAAGAAATTGAATTAGCCTTGAATGCCGTTTCTCTGTTAGGGCTTGAGGTTGCTGGCGTTGATATTATCCATTCGGCGCGCGGCCCACTGCTATTGGAGGTGAACGCTTGCCCGGGTTTTGAGGCTTTGGAGCGGGTTAGTGGTGTTGATATAGCCGGTAAAATGCTGGATTTCCTTATTTCTAAGAAAAAACCCTAAATACTGCCTAAAATAACCAAAACATCAGATAGATTTAACGAAATATTAACGCTTATGCGATTAGCCTTATCCGACCAACTATTCGGTTTGCGCGCCTCGTCAGCAACCAGCCGGTTTTGGTAATCGGAGCTTAACGCCCTGGCCCAACAAGCGCGAAATCGTTTGTTGGGTTTTTTTTATACTGCTTTGAAAATTGCAAATAATGGTATGCTTAATTCACTCTTATATAGTACTGGTTTTTTCATCAATGAAATTTTACTTTTTTGCATTTCTATTACTTAGTTCCTCAATATGTTCGATTGCTGCGTCAAATGACAAGCAACCAATCCAATTATCCATTGCAGCAGGCAATGTCTTTCAGCAACGTTTAGAGATTAATCAAAAACTATCTCTGCCCAAATATTCAGAACTTAGCCAGGATAATCGTGTTGAATTGAACCAGTTGTTGGATTCCTTGGTAGCCAATCCATTGCTAGGCAATGAAGCCATCATTAAACAAGATAAAGTAAACAACATACTCAAGAAGTCTTTTGCCGATAGCAAGCTAATCTGCAAATTAGAAGCGGAGATTGGTTCAAATATGAAAAAGAAAGTATGCCAAACAGCAGCAGCCAAGCGCCGCGCATATGATAAATCTCAAATTGATGGCGTAAACGTAAAGCAGTAAAATTATCAGGAAAAAACAATGCGAATTTTAGTCATAGAAGACAACCGTGATATTGCCGCTAATCTTGGCGATTACTTGGAAGATCGTGGGCATACAGTTGACTACGCTGCCGATGGTGTAACTGGCTTGCATTTGGCCGTAGTCAATGATTTTGACGCCATTGTGTTGGACTTAAACTTACCAGGCATTGACGGCATCGAAGTGTGTCGAAAGCTACGCATGGACGGCCGTAAGCAGACGCCAGTGCTTATGTTAACAGCAAGGGATTCATTGGAAAGCAAGCTGGCCGGTTTTGAATCCGGTGCCGACGATTATTTGGTTAAGCCATTTGCTTTGCAAGAAGTTGAAGCGCGATTACAAGTATTAGCGCGCAGAACAAAAGCCAATGTTTCACGAATTCTAAATATTGCCGATTTACAATACAATTTAGACACATTAGAAATTCATCGTGCTGGCGAATCTATTCAGCTCAATCCAACGGCATTGAAAATTCTTCAAGCGTTAATGGAATCCTCACCTTCTGTGGTAACTCGCACCGAATTGGAAACCAAGGTGTGGGGCGAGGAATTGCCAGATTCAGACAGTTTGCGCGTGCATATTCATGGCTTGCGTGCGGCCGTTGATAAGCCGTTTGCAGTGCACCTAATTCAAACACGACATGGCATAGGCTACCGAATCGTCGATCCAGATGCAGTACAGGCGTAGACTTCGCACTCGAATTATTTTTTCATTCTTCCTGTTAGGTTTCGGGTTAACTGCGTTATTTGCAATTTCGTCACTGTATTTACGGGCAAAATTAGAAGGTCAACTGATTGAAAGCACTTTGCAGCGCGAGGTTGATAACTTTGTGCAGCAAGTTCGAAATAATCCGCAGGGAACTGCCACATTTTCCATGTTGTCGGCGAAGATATGGAGCACCCGCAACGCCTATAAAATGCCCTTGGCGCTGCAGAGTTTTAAAACCGGCGTATACGATGTTGAGGAAGTTGATAGTAACGGCAAGTTACATCGATACAAATATGCTATTCGCCGTGATGCCGATTTAGTCAGCTATGTGCGTTATGACGTAACCAGCGCCAGTATTAGTGAGCAGCGCCTAGTATTGTTAGTGGTTATCGCTATTGCCATTTTTTCTTTATTAGCCTGGCTGATCGGCATTTGGGCGTCTTCGCGTGTTATTAGCCCGGTGTTGGAATTAGCACGCAGGCTTCGAGGTATGGTGGGCAAGGAAAGTTCGCAAAAATTAGCACCATTGTTTCCTGATGATGAAGTTGGCCAGCTCGCCTCTGCGCTTGATGATTACTCAGGCCGTATGACCCAAATTGTACGACGCGACCGAGAATTCAACGCCGATGTTAGCCATGAATTGCGAACACCGTTGGCAGTGATTCGCGGGGCCACAGAATTGCTTTTAGCGAATCCTGACTTAAATGAAAAAATGCGTCAGCGCTTGTTGCGTATTGAACGCGCGGCGCTGCAATGCACTGATTTAACCACCGCATTGTTAATGTTGTCGCGTAATGAAAGAGGCTTGGGCCAATGTTCAATTCATAAATTGCTTACCCAATTGGCAGAAGCGAACCGCGCGCACATTTCCAATAAGCCTATTGAATTATTTGTTGAAGGCGAGACCGATGTGATCATTGAGGCGCCAGAAGCGGTGCTGTCGGTGGCGATTGGCAACTTGTTGGGTAATGCCTGTAAGTACACGGTGGAAGGCGAGATTCGCTGCATTGTTGAGAAAAACCGCATCTTGATTGAAGATACAGGCCCTGGCCTTAGTGCCGAAGATGCTGAGCGATTGTTTGAACGGGGTTACCGCGGCTCTAGTGTTGGCAACACAACTGGCGGCGGCATAGGCTTGTCGATTGTGCGCAGGCTTTGCGAGTTGTACGGTTGGCAAGTGAGTATTGCGCCGCGCGAGCAGGGCGGTGCTGTGGCTACCCTACAGTTCTATTCTCTAGTAGCGGATCCACCAGCACTCAAAATGCCGCTGTAAGCGGAAAGTGCTGGAATGTGTTTGGTTGTTTGTATTCGAAAGATATTGCACCACCCGTAGTGCATAGGGTTGTGCACGGCTAGCCTGCTGGGCTGCGTCAAGTTCTCCGGCGTCGTCTAAGTAGGCTTCGCTTTCATGCTCTTGGTCGACTAAAGTCTCTTCGTTTTCGGGCTCTGCTGGATACAGCAATTGAATATCAATGAGTGGGTTTTTGACCAATACCTCTAGGCGATTCATCAGCAGCTCTGCCTGCGCATCAGTAATACCTACCCAATGATATTGTTCGGCGAGTTGATTCACGTCATTCATGTTGATGGCAGAACGTATTCCGTATAACAAATCATCAGGGCTACGGTTGCAACTTGGCGGCAAGGCAACATAAGGCCGCGTGCCTAACCGATTACTATTATTAGGTATTATTGCAGGTGGTGTTTGCAGTTTTTCCTGTTCGTGCTCGGCACAAACACTGTCAGTAAATACCACTGAACCATCCGCTTTAACACAGCGCCTAACATCTTGCGCATGCGCATATTGCGAATACGTAAGCGCTAACATAAAAAAAACAAAATGCCATTTCATTCATGCACTGTAGCGTACCTTTAGCCTAAACGCGAGAGTACCGCGGTGGTTGGTTTAGCTAAATTTAAGGTATAGAAATGCAATTCTTCTGCACCGCCATCAATGAGTTGTCGACATAAATTGGCAACACAATCGGCAGCAAATTCACGAATGCTGTCTGCATCATCGCCAAAGGCCAACATGCGTTGCGCCATCCAGCGTGGAATTTCGGCACCGCATAGTTGCGAGAAGCGTTTTATCTGTGAAAAATTCGAGATCGGCATGATACCTGGAATGATGGGTATCGTTACGCCTTGTTTACGGACATCGTCTACAAAACGGAAATATGCGTCGGCATTATAAAAATATTGTGTGATGGCCGAGCTAGCTCCGAGTTTTGCCTTTTCAACAAAATTACTAATATCCGACAGTGCATCTTCAGCTTGTGGGTGAATTTCCGGGTAGCAGGCCACCGTGATTTCAAAATCATCAACAAAATGTTGGCGTATGAACTGTACTAAATCGGAAGCGTAGTGCATGTCACCGGCACGTGCCATGCCTGATGGAAGATCTCCACGCAATGCAATGATCCGATTGCAACCTTGTTGTTTGTACTGATTTAGCAGAGCATGTATTTCTTCACGAGTTCCACCCATACAACTTAAGTGCGGCACTGCACAAAGTCTATGCTGCTGCGCTAAGGTATTCACCGTATCGGCGGTGTAGGAAAGCGTTGAGCCGCCCGCACCAAACGTTACTGAGGCAAATTCTGGCTTGAATTCTTTCAGTTTGCTAACAGTGCGATCAAGTTGCTGACGCTGTTCATCAGTTTTAGGGGGGAAGAATTCGTAGGATATTTTCATCATCAAGGCCAAAAAGCAAGGGCGCCGGAGCGCCCTTAGCGATTAATAACGGTAGTGTTCAGGCTTATAAGGGCCTTCAACATCGACATTCAAATAGGCAGCTTGCTCAGCTGTTAGTTTGGTTAATACCACGCCAATTTTTTCTAAATGCAAACGCGCTACTTCTTCATCGAGTTTTTTCGGCAAGATGTACACTTTATTTTCGTAGCTGTCTTTGTTTGCCCACAAATCAATCTGTGCCAGCGTTTGATTCGAGAACGAATTCGACATCACGAAACTTGGATGGCCGGTAGCACAACCGAGATTTACCAGGCGGCCTTCGGCTAGCATGTAAATTGCATTGCCGTTTGCAAAGGTGTATTTATCAACTTGTGGCTTGATGTTGAGTTTCAAAGCATCGGACGTATTCAAGCGCTCAACCTGGATTTCATTGTCGAAGTGGCCGATGTTACACACGATGGCTTGGTCTTTCATGTTTTGCATATGCTCAAGCGTTAACACGTCTTTGTTGCCGGTGGTGGTCACATAGATATCGCCACGGCCAAGGGTTGCTTCAACAGTGTTGACTTCAAAACCTTCCATCGAGGCTTGCAGTGCATTGATTGGATCAATTTCTGTAACCACAACCCGGCAGCCATAAGCACGTAAGGAATGCGCCGAACCTTTGCCGACATCGCCGTAGCCGCAAACCACGGCCACTTTACCGGCCAGCATCACGTCCATTGCGCGCTTCAAGCCATCGGCCAAACTTTCACGGCAGCCGTACAGATTGTCGAATTTCGATTTGGTTACCGAGTCATTGACGTTAATCGCAGGCACACGCAACAAACCAGCTTCAACCATTTGGTATAAACGATGTACGCCAGTGGTGGTTTCTTCGGAGACACCGCGCCAATCTTTCATGGCGTTGGTCCAGAAACCCGAGCGCTCTGATTGTGTACGCTTCAATAAATTTTTGATCACTTGTTCTTCGTGTGAATCGGATTGTGAATTGACCCAATCCGAACCCTGTTCCATTTCATAACCTTTGTGCAGCAACAAAGTCACGTCACCGCCGTCATCAACAACCAATTCAGGGCCTTTCCCGCCTGGGAAAGTGACGGCATCAAGTGTGCAATCCCAATATTCTTCCAAAGTTTCGCCTTTCCATGCAAAAACCGGCGTGCCAGTTTTTGCTATAGCTGCGGCAGCGTGATCTTGTGTTGAAAAAATATTGCAAGAAGCCCAACGCACATCGGCACCAATGTCTTTCAGGGTTTCAATCAGCACGGCGGTTTGAATGGTCATGTGCAGCGAGCCGGTAATGCGAACATTTTTCAACGGTTTCGCCGCGGCGTATTTTTTGCGGATTGACATCAGGCCGGGCATTTCGTGTTCGGCGATATCGAGTTCTTTGCGTCCCCAATCGGCCAAGCTCATGTCAGCTACTTTGTAATCAGGTTTAATTTTAACGACTGCGTTCATTGTGGAGCTCCAGATAGTATTTCGCGTGAACGAAAGGATACTGGGCGCCGTTGAAACGGTTTACCTTCGTCGAGCCTGTTCCCTTGCGTGTTCATTGAAGACTTGCCGGGCTTGCAGCGCCCCTCGA